>Ga0070741_10000089_pt1 | contig 339881 bp, 324 predicted proteins | sample Coa_R1_4_FD_66440 | JGI IMG/M metagenome (GOLD analysis project Ga0070741, IMG submission 66440) | Surface soil microbial communities from Centralia Pennsylvania, which are recovering from an underground coalmine fire - Coalmine... | ecosystem: Environmental > Terrestrial > Soil >...
CGCCCCCACGATCACCGTGTGGGGATTGCGCAAGGAAAACGAAGGCATACCACAACCTCACGGAGTTACGGCGTCGGCCGTGTGCAGACGCCACCGCACACACCCGCGTCGGTGGCCGGTCCGGTCACACCGCGCGCGCAGCGTGCACTCATGTGGAAGTTGGCTAGCTCAGAGGATCGGCGCCGCCGCCGGGCTCTGCCGGCGCCATTCGCAACCGTCGCAACAGCCGCGGCCGTGCCGGTTCGCGCGACAGCCGCGCCGCCGGTACCGAGAACTGCGCGGCCGAGGAAATCTCAAGCGTATTGCCGGGAGGTATGGCGCGCCGCGCGCTATCGATTGACGCGTCGAGCCGGCTGTCGCCCTGGTCGACGAGCGTGCGATGCGTCACAAGGTGATGCGCGCGGGCAGCCCTGAGCGAAAAGGAAAGATGGTGCATGCGAGTGCGCGGCGCCACCACGGTCAGGCTGAGCGCCACCAGCGCACCGAGCAGCCAGGGAAACCTCGCACCGCGGACGTTCGACATCAATCTTTCACTCTATCCCCGCGCGCCGCACCTTCGCAATCACCGCGGCTTGCCGCCGCTGCGAATCGTGAGCACCGGACAGGATGCCTCGCGCACGACGCGTTCGGCCACGCTGCCGAGCACCAGATGGCTTAGGCCTTTGCGCCCATGCGTCGCCATCACGATCAGGTCGGCATCCAGCTCTTTGGCCATCCGCAGCACGTCGACGTCCGGAGTGCCGCTCACCACGTGGATCTGATAGGCGACCATGCCTTGGAGCCGCTCGGCGGCCATCCGCTCGAGCTTGCGCCGCGCCGCCCGCTCCCATCTGGGGTCCGCGCCAAAGGGCAGCGGCACGTCCATATCCCGCGACGGGACGCGCGCCACATGGAGCAGATGCAGCGTGGCGCCGTTGTCCTGCGCGAGGTCGCGCGCGACGGCCAGCGCGCCCAGCGCATGTTGCGTGAAGTCGATGGGGCACAGAATCTTCCGGAATTTGCCGAACTCTGGCACAACGGCGGCCAATCCTTTCCCCCACCGCTGAACCCGCGGCGGATCAAGCCTGCGGTGCCATAGACGACGCGCGGCTACACTATATTCAGCGCGAGAGGGTAAAGTTGCGAATTGATGAATTTCTGTCGAATTCGAGACTGCCGGACGCTGGCGCGAGCGCACCATGGCCATTGAAGCGCAAGTGTCAGCGGCCGGCGCTGCGCCCCGCGGCCTGAGTACCGAAGAGGCCCGCCGGCGTCTGGCGAAGTATGGACCCAACGCCGTCGCCGAGGAGAAGCCCCACCTCCTGTTGGAAATCCTCGCCAAGTTTTGGGCGCCGGTGCCGTGGATGCTTGAGGCAACGACCGTCTTCGAACTGATCCTAGGCAAGGGTCTCGAGGCGCTGATCATCGGCGGCCTGCTCCTGTTCAATGCCGCGCTCAGCTTTTTCCAGGAGAAGCGCGCGCACGACGCGCTTGCGCTCCTGCGCAAACGCCTCGTGGTCGAGGCGCGCGTGCTCCGCGACGGCGCGTGGCGGATGGTACCGGCCGAGGAGCTGGTTCCTGGCGACTTCGTCCATTTGCGGATGGGCGATCTCGTGCCGGCCGACGTCCGCCTCGCCGACGGCGCAATCCAGCTCGATCAGTCGGCACTGACCGGCGAATCAGTGCCGGTGGACGCTGGTCCGGGCGCGGCTGCCCGGGCCGGCGCCCTGGTCAAGCGCGGCGAGGCGGGCGGCGAAGTCACCGCAACCGGCGCGCGCACGTATTTCGGGCGAACCGCTGAACTCGTGCGCGAGGCGAAAACGGCGAGCCACCTCCAAAGCGTGATCTTCACCATCGTCAGGTACATGGTGGTGATGGACGGCGCGCTGGTGGCGGCGCTGCTGCTGTATGCCTGCATCGCCGGACTGCCGTTCGCAGACGTATTGCCGTTCGCGCTGATCCTGCTCGTCGCCGCGGTGCCGGTCGCGCTACCGGCCACCTTTACCCTTGCCACCGCGCTCGGCTCGCTCGAACTTGCCGCGCGCGGAGTGCTCGTGACACGGCTGGGAGCGATCGAAGAAGCGGCGGCGATGGATGTGCTGTGCAGCGACAAAACCGGCACGATCACCCAAAACCACCTGACCCTCGCCGCGTTGCATTTGTATGCGCCATTTTCCGAAGACGAGCTGCTGCGCTTTGCCGCGGCCGCGAGCGATGATGCCACTCAGGATCCGATCGACATCGCGATTCTCTCTTTCGCTGCTCGTCGTGGCTTCGCTGCTCCGCCGCGTCTGCGCTTTGTCCCCTTCGATCCGGCGACCAAGCTGGCCGAGGCGATCGTCCGCCATGACGGCCAGGAGTGGCGCGCGCTCAAGGGTGCGCCGAGCGCCGTGGTGGCGCGTGCGGTCGCGCCGCCCGCCTCGCTCGAGACCGACCTCGCGCGCCTGGCCGCGGGCGGCTATCGCGTGCTGGCGGTGGCCGCCGGAGCCGAGGACGCGTTGCGTATCGTTGGCCTAATCGCGCTGGAAGATCCACCGCGCCCTGACTCGGCCGGCGTCATCCGCCGGCTGCGCGAGCTCGGTGTGCGCGTCCTGATGATCACCGGCGATACGCCGGCAACCGCGCGCGCCGTGGCCAAAGCGGTCGCCATCGAGGGCGAGATCTGCTCCGCCGACGCGCTGCGCCGCGGCGGCGCACGAGCGCTCAAATCGGCGATCTTTGCCGGCGTCTTTCCCGAAGACAAGTTCCGCCTGGTGCGCGCGTTGCAGGAGACCGGCCATGTGGTCGGGATGACTGGCGACGGCGTCAACGATGCGCCCGCGCTCAAGCAGGCCGAGGTCGGAATCGCGGTCGCCTCGGCCACCGACGTCGCCAAGGCGGCGGCTAGTCTGGTGCTCACTAATCCCGGACTGGGCGACATCGCCGCCGCGGTCGAGACCAGCCGGCGCATCTATCAGCGGATGCTGACCTACACGCTGAACAAGATCATCAAGACGGTCGAGATCGCGCTGTTCCTAAGCCTCGGCGTGATGCTGACCCGGACGTTCATCATCACGCCCTTGCTCATCGTGCTGCTACTGTTCACCAACGACTTCGTCACGATGTCGATCGCAACCGACCGCGTGGGTTTCTCGACCGCTCCCGATCGCTGGCATATCGCACGCCTGATGCGCGCCGGGTTCGTGCTCGGCAGCTTCATCCTCGTCCTGTCCTTTGGAGTGTTCCTGTTCGCGCGCGAGGCGCTCGGCTTGCCGCTGGCGCAGCTTCAGACCCTGGTCTTCCTCACCCTGGTCTTCACCGGGCAAGGCACCGTGTATCTCGTGCGCGAGCGGCGCCATTTCTGGAGCTCGATGCCCAGCCGATGGCTGCTGATAGCCTCGGTCGCCGACATTATCGTGGTCAGCGCCGCGGCTGTGCGCGGAGTCCTGATGGCGGCCGTGCCGGCGGCGCTGGTCGGCGCGCTGCTGCTCGCGTGCTTGCTCTATTTGGCGGGGCTTGATTTTCTGAAGGTCGCGCTTCTGCGGCGGCTGCGCAATGCGCTATGAAATTTGTCGGCGCGGCGCAAGGTTCGCCCCCGTGCGCGTCGGGTGAGACGGATGATTAAATTCCGTAGGATTTTGTGTCCGGTGGATTTTGGCGCGAACTCCGTGACGGCGCTGAAGATCGCCGCCGAGCTCGCCCGCGAACGCGGCGCCGCGCTGTACGTGCTGCACGTCGTTGCGATCCCGTCCGGCCCCGAGGTCTCGCTCGACTTCTCCAAGCTGGAGGGCGCCGCGCGCACCCGACTCGAGCGGCTCGTGCGCGAGAAAGTCGGCGCCGGTGCCAACTGGGAGGCCCACGTGCGCAGCGGCGCGCCCGCGTTTGAGGTCCTGCGCGCGGCCGAGCGCTGGGGCGCCGACCTGATTGTGATGGCAACCCACGGGCGCAAGGGGCTGAAGCATCTGGTGCTTGGCAGCGTGGCAGAGAGCGTGGTCCGCGAGGCGCCCTGCCCAGTGCTCACAATACGCCCGGGCGCGGCGCCGCCCGCGCCGCGGCGCGCTGCGGCGACGCGCAGAGCAAGATCGGAGGCCTGATGGACAGAAGGGAAGTCGCGGTATTCGGCGGCGGATGCTTCTGGTGCACGGAAGCCGTGTTCGAGCGGCTGAGGGGCGTGCTGTCTGTGATGCCCGGCTATGCCGGCGGCACGACCGCCAACCCGACCTACGCGCAGGTATGCAGCGAAACCACCGGGCACGCGGAGGTCGTGCGCGTCGAGTTCGACCCCGCGCAGATTTCCTACCGCGATCTGCTCACGGTCTTTTTCGCTACCCACGACCCGACCTCACTCAACCGCCAGGGCGCCGACGTCGGAACCCAGTACCGCTCGTCGATTATGTATGCGACCGAAGATCAGAGACGGCAGGCCGAAGCGTTCATCGGGGAGCTGAACCAGGTGCTCGGGTCCGGGCATCCGATCGTTACCGAGGTCGTTCCGCTCGCGACCTTCTATCCCGCCGAGGGCTACCACCGCGAGTATTATCGCAACAACCGATGGGCGCCGTACTGCCAGGTTGTGATCGATCCGAAACTGGCCAAGCTGCACAAGAGCTTTCAGCAGTTGCTGAAGTCGAAAACGGTGGAATCGGATTGAGGCGGAATCTAGTTGCGCTCGACTGGATAGTCCATCTTATTCCAGTTCTCCATCCCGCCACGCAGCACCGATACTTCCTTAAAGCCCGCCTGCGAGAGCAGCGTCGCAGCGCTCGCCGAGCGCCGCGCGGTTCGTCAGACGGTTATCACGGTCTTGCGCTGGTATCCGCTCAGCTCGCGGATTCTTCCGGATAGCTCGGCGATGGGAATGTTGAGCGAGCCCGCGATGTGGCCGAGCGGCCCGCGGAACTCTTCCGCGGTGCGCACGTCTATAAGCAAAGTCTTGTCGCCATCGGCCAGGCGACGCTTCAGTTCGGCAGCCTCGATGAAGCGCTGTGCCTTAAGCCGGCGAACCAGCCGCGGCAGGAAGGCGATGGCCGCTAGCAGAGCCAGCGCGATGAGCCCATTGCGGATCGCATCCGCGCTTTCGGCGGCAATTTCGCGGCCGGCGTAGCCAAGATAGGTATAGGCGATCGCGCCCGGAGCCATGCACACGAACGAGGTAAGTATGTATTCTCCCAGGCGGATTCGCGTTAATCCGAATGCGTAATTCACAAGGTTGAACGGAAACAGCGGGACGAGTCTGACAAACGCCACGAAGCGCCATCCTTCCTCCTCTACCCCGCGTATCAGCCGAGCCAATCCTTCGCCGGCGCGCGCCGAGGCCCAGTCCGCCGCGACATAGCGGGCGATCACGAAGGCCAGCGTCGCGCCCAGGGTGGCGCCAATCAGGTTCCACAGCGCGCCCCATGCCGGACCGAACAAGGCGCCGCCGGCGATGGTGAGCACCGATCCCGGAACGAAAAGAACCGTTGAGAGGGCATAAATGGCAATGAACAGGAGCGGCGCCGATCGCCCAAACCGCTGCAGTTCGCGCGCCAACGTGGCGCTTTCGAGAAACTGGCGATGGAACGCGAGCCAGCCGATCGCCCCGCCCAACAGGACGAGCAAAGAGATTCGAACGATGAAATTGCCTCCTCGTTTCATGCCGCGTTCCTCGTGCTAATCGCGTAGGCCCCGGCGCGGCCGCGAAACGGCTGGAGCAGCATGCGGTCGAGCCATAATTCCCGCGCGTCGCGGAACTGCTCGATGCCGATAGTCATTCCCAGATGGCCGCCTGCGGGCTGGTCGCGATAAGTGCCCAGCAATCGATCCCACCACGGCAGATTGAAGCCGAAGTTGCTGTTGGTCTCCCTGAGCATGGTCGAATGGTGAACGCGGTGCATGTCGGGCGTGACGACGAACCATCGCAGATAACGATCAACCTGGATTGGGACGCCAACGTTCCCGTGATTGAACATCGACGTCGCGTTGAGCAGAACTTCGAAGACGAGCACGCCCGAGGCGGGAGTCCCCAGTGCGGCGACCGCGCCCAATTTGATCAGCATCGAGAGAACAATCTCGATCGGATGAAAGCGCGCGCCGGTGGTCACGTCGAAGTCGAGGTCCGCATGATGCATCCGATGCACGCGCCAAAGCGCCGGCACCGCATGAAACATCACATGCTGGAGGTAGATGACCGCATCGAGCAGCACTACCGCCCCGACGATCCTGGCCCAGGAAGAAATGGGCAGATTGTTCAGCAGGCCCCAGCCGTGGCTTTCGCCGGCCAGCGCCAGGCCCACCGCGCTGACCGGGAGGAGAATTCTGAGAAGCGCCGTATTCAACGCCACGATCGCCAGGTTGCTCGGCCAGCGGCGAAACCTCGCGTACGATCTTGCGCGGCGCGGCGCTGCGGCCTCCCATAACGCGATCGCGGCGAGAACGGCTATAAACGCGCCAAGCCGGATGAGCGGCTCATCAGGCATCGTGGTTGACCTGAATCAAAGATTCAATTAATGTCTTGAATAAGCTTATGGGGTGACCAACGCAGTGTCAAGCGAGAATCCCAAACGCGAGATTTTCGAGCACTTGGCCGCAGTCGCCCGCAGCCTCGGCTCGGCCCATCGCCTGGAACTGCTCGAGTTGCTCGCGCAAACCGAGCGCAGCGTCGAGGACTTGGCCGCGATGGGCGGGCTCAGCGTCGCCAACGCCTCGCAGCATCTCCAGCAGTTGCGCCGCGCCGGGCTGGTCGAGGCGCGCCGCGACGGCAAGCGCGTGCTCTACAGGCTCGCCGACGCGGAGACCGTGGTATTGCTGGGCGCGCTGCGCCGGATTACCGAGCGCAACGTGGGCGCGGTCGAAAAGGTGCTCAACAGCTATTTTCGCGAGCGCGACAGCCTCGAACCGGTCTCGCGCAGGGAGCTCCTGCGGCGCATGCGCGACGGACTGGTTACCGTGATCGATACGCGTCCGGCCGAGGAATACGCGGCCGGCCATCTGCCCGGCGCGCTCAACCTGCCGCTGCGCGAGCTCAAGCGCCGGATGCGCGAACTGCCCCGCGAGCACGAGATCGTCGCCTACTGCCGCGGCCCCTATTGCGTATTGTCCTACGAGGCGGTCGCTGAACTGCGCCGGCGCGGCTTTGATGCTTTCCGGTTGGAAGATGGATACCCAGAGTGGAAAGCTGCGGGCTTGCCAGTGGAGTCTGTGGCGAACACCGGAGCGGTTTCGCAGCGGGACGGGCACGGGTACGAAGGCTCATGAGCGGAAAACACGAACCCGATGACCGCTGCGGCGGCCACCATCACGGCCACGGACGCCACGGCGCCAGGCAGCCCGAGGCATTCGATCCGGCGCGCGCGGCGCTGCTCGACGAGCCCGAGCGCTTCGAGTATTTGCCGCCAGCGCGGCTGATCGCGATGCTCGACGCGCCGCCCGGCGGCGTAGTGGTCGATTTCGGCGCCGGCACCGGCGCCTACGCGCTGCCGCTCGCCGAGCAGCGCCCGGACCTGACCGTAATCGCCCTTGACGAGCAGCCGAGGATGCTTGAACTGCTGCGCGCCAAGCCGGCCGCCGGCCGACTCAGGAATCTAAAGCCGCTGCATACGGATGCAATCGATACGATAAAGGGCGCCGCCGACCGGATCCTGGTCGTCAACGTCCTGCACGAGCTTAGCGACGAGGCGACGCGCCAGATGATAGGCCTGCTCAAGCCGGGCGGCGCGATCTTGATCGCCGATTGGGAGGCCAGCGTCGAGCGCCCGGTCGGCCCGCCGCGCGAGCACACCTACACCGTCGTTGAGGCGGCAAAGCGTCTGGAGCGCTTCGGCCTCAAGGCCGAACGGCTCAAGCCGCTGCGTTACCACTTCGTGATTCGCGCACGCCCGGAGTGACCCGAACAGCCGCTTGGGCCTCCGTCCCCGGCTGATGCCGCGCTACGGCTGCGGCTTGCCGCCCTCGACCGGGCCGCCCGCCGCCTTCCATGCGCGAAAGCCGCCGCCCAGATGGCAGACCGGCTCCAGCCCCATCCGCTGCAGAGTCTGCGCTGCCAGCGCAGAGCGTCCTCCGCCCGCTCAGAAAAAGAGGAACTTCTTGCCCGAGCCGAAGATCTCCTTGTAGTAGGGGCTCTCGGGATCGACCCAGAACTCCAGCATCCCGCGCGGCGCGTGGAAGGCGCCCGGGATACGTCCGTCGCGGTCGAGCTCGCGGACGTCGCGGATATCGACAAAGACCACGTTGGGATCGTCCTTGAGTTTGAGCGCATCCTCAGCGTTGACGGTTTCGACTTCGGCGTTGGCCTCCGCGAGCATCTGCTTGACCGTCTTCTTCAGCTTGAGGGCCATAGCCTCACCTCTTGGCCGGATCTTGCTCCGGCGCCGCCCGAGAGGATCGCGCGGCGGCTAAAATCGACACCCCGCCATGATAAGATCGTCGCGCCGTGGCCGACAAGGTTATCCTTTTGCGCAGCGCGCGCGCCGAGCCTGACGAGCGCGCCTTCAGGATCAAGTACGCCGAGCTGCTCAACCCGGCGCAGCTCGCCGCGGTCACCCACCGCGACGGTCCGCTGCTGGTGGTCGCCGGTGCCGGCTCGGGTAAGACGCGCACGCTGATCTACCGCGTCGCGCGGCTTATTGAGGGCGGCGTGCCGCCGGGGGCGATCCTGCTGCTGACGTTTACCCGTCGCGCGGCGCAGGAGATGCTGCGCCGGGTCGAGCAGCTGGTCGGCGAGCGCTCGCGCGCGGTCGCCGGCGGCACCTTCCATTCATTTGCCAACCTCACGCTGCGTCACTACGGCGGCGCGCTCGGGCTGCGCCCCAACTTCACCATCCTCGACCGCTCCGACATGGAGGACGTGGTCAACCTGCTCCGCATGCGGATGGGCCTGGGCTCGCGCGAGCGGCGCTTCCCGAAAAAGGGCACCTTGGTCGAGGCGATCAGCATGGCGCGCAACAAGCGGCGCGAGCTGGGTGACGAGATCGAGTACGACTTTCCCCATCTAGCCGAGCATCGCGAGGAAATCCTGCGCCTGGCCGCCGCCTACGACGTCTACAAGCGCGAGCGCGCCCTGCTCGACTACGACGACCTGCTCTACCGGCTGGCCGAGTTGCTCCAGCAGCACGAGCACATCCGCCGCCGGCTGAGCGACACCTACCGCTACATCATGATCGATGAATACCAGGACACCAACCTGATCCAGGCCGAGCTGGTGCGCCTGCTCGCCGCGACCCATCACAACGTGATGGCGGTGGGCGACGACGCGCAATCGATCTACTCCTTCCGCGGCGCCAACTTCCGCAACATCATGGACTTCCCCGCGCTGTTCCCCGGCGCGCGCGTCGTCAAGCTCGAACAGAACTACCGCTCGCTCCAGGGCATCCTCGACGTCGCCAACGAAGTGATCGCGCGCGCAGCCGAGAAATACACCAAGGTGCTCGCCGCCGAACGCCGCGGCGACGGGCTGCGCCCGCTGCTCGTGCGCGCGCAGGACGAGCACATGCAGTCGCGCTTCGTCGCCCAGCGCATCCTCGAGCTGCGCGAGCAGGGCGTCGGGCTGGGCGAGATTGCGGTGCTCTTCCGCTCCAGCTTCCATTCCTTCGATCTCGAACTCGAGCTCCAGCGCCGCGACATCCCGTTCATCAAGCGCGGCGGCTTCAAGTTCATCGAAACCGCCCACATCAAGGATGTCCTTGCCCATCTGCGTGTCCTCGCCAATCCTTCCGACGCCGTGTCATGGCTGCGCGTGCTGATGCTGGTGCCAGGGATCGGCCATCGCCGCGCCGAGCGGCTGATCGACGAGATCGTCGCCGCGCCTGATCCCGGCGAGGCGCTGAAGAAGGCTGCGCAAGCCGTCGCCCGCGGAGCGGGCGTCCGCCAGATGCGCGGCGGCGCGGCGGACGCCGCGGTCGGCGCGGCGCGACTCGCCGAGCTGCTCGCCGCGATGCGCGCGGAGCCCGAGGCGCGTCCGGCCGGCCAGGTCGCGCGCACGCTGGAGTACTACCTGCCGCTGATGCGCGAGAACTACCCTGACGATTACCCAAAGCGCGAGCGCGACCTCGAGCACTTCCATACCATCACGCAACGCTATCGCAGCCTCGAATCGATGCTCGCCGACATGGCGCTCGAGCCACCGAGCGACTCGCTCGGCGACGTGCTCGCGGTCGAGCCCGACGAGGGCTACGTCACGCTCAGCACGATCCATTCGGCCAAGGGACTGGAGTGGCGGGTGGTGTTTCTGATCTGGGCTGCCGACGGCCGCTTCCCCGGCCCGCAGAGCGTCGGCCCCGAGGAGCTCGAGGAGGAGCGCCGGCTGATGTACGTGGCGAGCACGCGAGCGCGCGACGAACTTTACATCTCGTATCCGATCTATATGTTCGACCGCGCGATGGGGCACACGGTCGGCCGCGTATCGCGCTTTCTGGAAGATGTCCCGGCTGAGGTGCTGCCGACCGCCGCGCTTCAGGAGGCCGACGAAGGCGAACCGCCCGCGTAGGACCCGCGCCGCGCGGCGTTGCAGGAGAGCGCGAGCTGCGCGCTTGCCTACGCCGCGGCCTGGGCCAGGCGCGTATAGTGGGTCGCGATCTCGCGCCCGATGAGTTCGACCTGGCCGGCCCAGGCCTGCGGCTCCGCCACCGGCCATAGCACGAACTTGTCGAGACCAACCGCGATGTATTCGGCGAGCCGCTCGATGATGTCGTCGGGCGAGCCGCAGAGCGTGCGCGTCAGGAACTGCTCGCCGCCGCGCCCGAGTGTCCGCACCACCGGTTCCAGCTCCTGGCGCGCGCGCTCGCGCGAGGCGCCCAGCCGGCAGAGCAGGATCAGGCCCGACTCGATGCGGGCGTTGGCGCGGCCACACTCGGCGGCGTAGCGGCGCACCGTCGCCATATTACGCGCGAACTCCTCGGGCGCCTGGAATGAGGCGAAATAGCCGTCGGCAAGCCGCGCGGTCCGCCGCAGCGCCGCGTCCGACTTGCCGCCGACCCAGATGTCGATGGTGCCGGAGTCGTTGTTGGTGCGACGCGCCGGACGCGGCTCCAAGGTCACGTCGTCGAAGTTGTAATAGCGGCCGTGGTAGCTGGCCCTGGGCTCGGTCCATACCTTGCGCAGGACCTCGATCCCCTCGTCGAGCCGCCGCCCACGCCCCTCGGCCGGGATGCCGGTCACGGCGTAGTCGGTCAGGTTCGCGCCCGTCCCCACCGCCATCACCATCCGCCCCCGCGAGTAGTAGTCGAGCGTCGCGAACGCCTTCGCCGCGAGCAGCGGATGGCGCAGGTTGAGCAGCAGCACGCTGGGGCCGAGTTTGATCCGGGTCGTGCGTGAGGCCAGGACGGCCAAGGTCGCGACCACGTCGAGCTCGGGCGAGGGCGAGAGCAGATGGTCGGAGAGCCAGAAGGAGTCGAGGCCCCATTCTTCGGCTTTCTCGGCGACGTGCGCGATGGTCTCGGCGGTGGGCATCCCCAGCCGCCATAACCCGAAACCGACCCCGATCTTGACGTGTTTCACGTGAAACTCCCCTTGGCCATAGCGCAACTATGGCGCCGCCGGTTTGGCTGGATAGTACCATAGCGGACCACCGGGCGGATCGGCTAATGTTGGGGCCGGTGGGCGTGTTGGACGTCACAGTCCTTGGTGCGGGGGATGCATTTGCGAGCCGCGGCCGCTTCCAGTCCGGCTATGTGATCGAGGGCGGCGGCGCGGTCGTCCTGTTGGAGGCCGGGCCCAGTGTGCTCACCGCGCTCAAACGCTCGGCGATTGCGCCCGCCGATATCGACTACGTCCTGATCAGCCATCTCCACGGCGACCACTTCGCGGGCCTGCCGTTCCTGATGCTCGAGTACCTGTACGAGAGTCCACGCCGGCGGATGTTGACGATCGCGGGGCCGCGCAAGCTCGAACAGCGCACCCGAGTGATGTTCAAGAGCATGTACCCGCGGATGGACACCAGCCCGCTTGCGCGCAAGCTGCGCTACGTCGTGCTCGAGCCCGGGCGCGAGGCGCGGCTGGGCCCGATGCGCGTCACCAGCGTGCGTACGCCGCATACGAAGCCCGACGTCTCGCTCGCGCTGCGCGTGACGCTGGCCGGCAAGTCGGTGGCGTTCTCGGGCGACACCGGCTGGACCGACGAGCTGATCACGCTCAGCGCCGGCGCCGACCTCTTCCTGTGCGAGTGCACCTACTACAAAAGCGAACACCTCGATTTCCATCTCAACTACCCGCACCTCGTCAAAAACCGCAGCCGCTTCAGCGCCAAGCGGGTGGTGCTCACCCATCTCGGCCGCGAAGTGCTCGATCACGCGCCCGAGATCGAGATGGAAATGGCGACCGATTTGATGAAGATCTCGCTCTGACGGGCTTTGAGCCACGCCCGCGGGCTGGCTATGCTCGTCGCAGCGGGACCCGCGCACGCCGGAGGGGGCGCGGCGGGGCGTTACCGCGAGCATCGCACAACCGAACGAACAAGGAGCCCGCCGGATGGGAATAGCGGACGGCAAGCGCGCGCTGGTGGTCGGCGTCGCCAACGATAAGAGTCTCGCTTGGGCGATCGCCCAGGAGCTGCGGGCGCAGGGCGCCGAGGTCGCGCTGACCTACCAGGGCGAGGTCTTGGAGAAGCGCGTGCGCCCGTTGGCCGACTCAATCGGCGCAACGGTGGTCGGCGAGCTCGACGTAACCGACGACGCCCAGGTCGCAGCGGTCTTCGCGGCGCTCAGGGAACGCTGGGGCGGGCTCGACATGCTGGTCCACGCGATAGCGTTCGCCGAGCGCGAGGACTTGCGCGACCGCTTCCTCAACGTCAGCCGCGCCAACTTCGCCAAGGCGCTCGACATCAGCGCCTACTCGCTGGTCTCTCTGGCGCGCGCGGCCGAGCCGCTGATGGAGGCGCGCGGCGGCGGCGCGATCGTCACCCTGAGCTACCTCGGCGCGGTGCGCGCGGTGCCCAATTACAACGTGATGGGCGTGGCCAAGGCGGCGCTGGAGGCCTGCGTGCGCTATCTCGCGATCGACCTCGGGCCGAAAAATATCCGGATCAACGCGCTCAGCGCGGCGCCCGCGCGCACGCTCTCGTCCTCGGCGATCCGCGACTACTTCGCGATGGCGCACGAGGTCGAGCAGCGCTCGCCGATGCGCCGCGCGATGAGGACCGAGGAGGTCGGCAAGATGGCCGCCGCGCTGCTGAGCGATCTCGCCAGCGGCGTCACCGGCCAGACCGTATACGTCGACGTGGGCTACAGTATCGTCGGGCTCTGACGCGCGCCACGGCGCGGGCGGACTCCGCGCGGGCGCGCGCGATGCGCATCTTCATTAAGTAAGGAGCAGGTCGATGGCGATCGTTGCAGTGCCCCAACTCTCCGACAATTACGCCTACCTGGTGATCGACGACGCGAGCAAGCTGTGCGGCGTGGTCGATTGCGCGGAAGCCGACAAGGTGCTCGCCGAGGTCCGCCGCCGCGGGCTCAAGCTGGTGGCCGTGCTGCCCACCCATTGGCATCCCGACCACGTCGGTGGCAACGAGGACCTCGTGCGCGCCATCCCCGGGCTCCGGGTGTACGGCGCGCGTGCCGAGGGCGGGCGGATTCCCGCGCTCACCGACGGCGTGGACGACGGCGACGAGGTCGCGGTCGGCCCGATTCGCGGCCGCGTCATCGGCATCCCCGCGCACACCAGCGGCCATATCGCCTACTACTTCCCGGAGCTCAAGGCCGTGTTCACGGGCGACACGATGTTCATCGCGGGATGCGGCCGGGTGTTCGAGGGCAAGGCCGACACGATGGTGGCCTCGCTGAAGAAGCTCGCCGCGCTGCCCGACGATACCCAGGTCTATTGCGGCCACGAGTACACCGAGAAGAACCTGCAGTTCGCGCTCACGCTGGAGCCCAACAATCCGGCGCTCAAGGCCAAGTACGAATGGGCGAAGAAGATGCGCGCCGAGGGCAAGTTCACGATCCCTTCGACGATCGGCGACGAGAAGCTCTTCAATCCCTTCCTGCGCACCGATAGCGCCGAGCTGCGCGCGAGCCTGAAAAAGATCGATCCCGGGTTGCCCGACGACCCGGTCGCAATCTTCGCCAAGGCCCGCGAGCTGAAGGACCGCTTCTAGCGCGCGGCGAGGCGTGGCCGTCGCGATTTGCGGCCGCGCTCGAAGTGGCGCCCGCGGCGTTCGCGTGATGTCGCGCGGAAGGGAAACCGGCGGAATCGCGCGCGGCGGGCACGCTATGGAGGGTGACGACATGATGACGGGAATCCTCTCCGGTCTGCGCATTGTCGAGGGCTCGGCCTTCGTCGCCGCGCCGCTCGGCGGGATGACGCTGGCCCAGCTCGGCGCCGACGTTATCCGCTTCGACCAGATTGGCGGCGGCCTCGACTATCAGCGCTGGCCGCTCGCCAACGATGGGCAGAGCCTGTTCTGGGCCGGGATGAACAAGAACAAGCGCTCGATCCAAATCGATCTCGGCTCGCCCAAGGGGCGCGAACTCGCAACCGCGCTCATCACCGCGCCGGGCGAAAACGCGGGGTTGTTCCTGACCAACTTCCCTGCGCGCGGATGGCTCTCCTACGAGGCACTGGCGAAGCATCGCCACGATCTCGTGATGGCAGCGTTGACCGGAAATCCCGACGGCACCAGCGAAGTCGACTACACCGTCAATCCGGCGACCGGCTTTCCCTGGGCGACCGGGCCGCGCAACCTCGCCGAGCCGCTCAACAGCGTGCTCCCCGCATGGGATATCGCGCTCGGCACACTGGCCGCGGTCGGCTTGCTCGCCGCCGAGCGCCACCGTCGGATGAGCGGGCAAGGCCAGCTCATCAATCTATCGCTATCCGACGTAGCGTTCGCCGCGGTCGGCAACCTGGGGAGAATCGCCGAGGCGCAGCTCGGCGGCCGCGATCAGCCCAAGGACGGCAACTACCTCTACGGCGCCTTCGGCCACGACTTCGAGACCCGCGACGGGCGGCGCGTGATGGTGGTTGCGCTGACCGCGCGCCAATGGAACGCGCTGGTCGAAGCGACCGGCATCGAGAAGGTCTGCCGTGACATCGAGCACGCCACCGGCCACGATCTGAGCACGCAAAGCGGACGCTTCCAGGCGCGCGACCTGATCGCGGCGATGCTGCGGCCCTGGTTCGCCTCGCGCGACCTCGCCGCAATCCGCGAGATCTTTGCCGGCACCAACGTGTCGTGGGGCCCGTATCAGACGTTCCGCCAACTGGTCACCGAGGACCCGCGATGCTCGACGGCCAACCCGATCTTCGTCGAGCTGGAGCATCCCGGGGTGGGCAAGTACCTTATGCCGGGCTCGCCGCTTTACTTCTCGGCGGTGCCGCGGGTGCCGGTGCGACGCGCGCCGCTGCTCGGCGAGCATACCGACGAGGTGCTGGCCGAGGTTCTGGGGATGAGCGCGAGCCAGATCGCGCGGCTGCACGACGAGCGCGTGGTCGCCGGTCCGCGCCCCGCCGGCCGCTGAACCCGCGCGCATCGAACGGGTTCGGAGAACGAAGCGATGAACTACGAACAGATTCTCTACGAAGTCGACGGTCCGATCCTGACCGTGACGCTCAACCGCCCGGACAAGCTCAACGCATACACGGCGACGATGGGCGCCGAACTCGCCGACGCCTTTCGCCGCGCCGACGAGGACGACGCGGTCCGCGCCGTAATCGTAACCGGCGCGGGGCGCGGCTTCTGCGCCGGCGCCGACCTCTCGGGCGGCGCGAACACCTTCGACACCTCGGCGGGGAGCAGCGCGGCGCTCGGCGGCGAGCGCGGCGATCGCCGCCAGAGCTTCATCATGCGCATCTTCAACTGCCGCAAGCCTTCGATCGCCGCAATCAACGGCGCCGCGGTCGGCGTCGGCATCACCCTCGCGCTGCCGATGGACATCCGGATTGCGTCGAGCAACGCGCGCTTCGGTTTCGTCTTCTCGCGGCGCGGACTGGTGCCCGAGGCGGGCAGCGCGTGGTTCCTGCCGCGGATCGTGGGAATCAGCCAGGCCCTGCGATGGTGCTACTCGGGGCGCATCTTCGATGCCGACGAGGCGCTCAAGGGCGGCCTCGTGAGCGAGCTCGCGGCGCCCGAGGCGCTGATGGGGGCCGCGCGCTCGCTCGCCGAGGAGATCGCCGCCGAGACCGCGCCGGTATCGATCGCGCTGACGCGCCAGATGCTGTGGCGTCTCTCCGCGGCGCCTCATCCGATGGCGGCGCTGGACGTTGACTATCCGCTGACGCGCGAGCTCGGCGCCGGCGCCGACGTCAAGGAGGGCGTACGCGCGTTTATGGAAAAGCGGCGCCCCGAATTCCCCGGCCGCCCGTCCAAGGACATGCCGAAGAGCTATCCGTGGTGGCGCGAGTGAAGATCTGCTCCGCCCGATTGGGTGCTCACTAGCGCTGCGTCGGCCGCCGCCTTCGTAACAACCGTCGTTAGGCGTGGGCGGACCGGGAAACCCGCCCCACTGCCGGAATCCGGGATTTCTGGCGCGCGTCGGACCCGAGCACGAGCATGACAAAGCAAAGCGTTCACCCGTTCACCAGCCGCCATTGGACCAGCGTAGCGCCGGGGCGATCCTCGAAGACCGCCTCGACCTCGGCGTCGAACGGCGCGTCCTGCATCGGGTCGCCGAGCAGATTGCCGACCATCCGCACGCCGCCCGCCTCCGCAAGCTCGACCACCGCGATGATGTACGGCCCGGCCTCCTTGAGCGCCGGATGCACCGGGTTCCACGAGCGCACCCACGAGTAGAGCCGGCCGCGCCCGGAGACGCGATGCCATTCCAGCTCGCCGCCGTGGCAGTTGTGGCAGATCCATTCCGGGCCGTGCTGAAACGTACGGCAAGCCTTGCAGCGCTGGACCACCAGTTCATGGCGGCGCAGCGCCTCCCAGAATCCCTTGTCCATCCCGTCGCGTTGCGGTTTGGGCGCGGGCAATCCGGCCGGCAGGTAGAACGGCGATTTCTCAACCATCGGTGCGTTCCTCAAACCTCTGGCAAATCACGCGCCTCCGAAGACGCCGCGCGAGATCCTTCGACTGCGCTCGCGGACCCGCTCCGCTCAGGATGACGACCTTCGTTGCACACGCAGGTACCACGCTAGCCGTGCACGATGAGGTCGCTGACCGGCGAGACCATCGGACCCGACGCCACCAGCGCGATCTTCGCGTCGGGCACCTGCGAGGTCGAAGTCCCGCGGCACTGGCGCACCGCCTCGTTGACCAGCTCGAGCCCGTGCATGTAGCACTCGGCGATATTGCCGCCGCTGGTGTTGAGCGGGAGCTTGCCGGTGGGCGCGGTCAGGTTCTCGAAGGTGCACAGCTCCATCACGCCGTCGGGCTCGCAGAAGCCGTGCTCGACCAGGCTTATCGGCACCGCGCCGCTGAAGTGCTCGTACATCTGCACGACGTCAACGTCCTTGGGTCCGATCCCCGCCATCTCGTATAGCCGCGGCGCGAGCGTCTTGAAGTGCGAGGAGGCGTAGTCGGTGGAGTTTTCGGCCGCGGCGGCCGCGCGCTGGGGCGCGCCCTGCGCAGCCGCCATCACGTACACTGGCTTCTGTTTGAGATCGCGCGCGCGCTCGGCGGTGGTCAGGATGAGCGCGGCGGCACCGTCGTTCTCCATGCAGCAGTCGTAGAGATGAAACGGTTCGACGATCCATCGTGACTTGTCGTACTGCTCGCGAGTGAGCGGCCGGCCGTACATCACGGCGCGCGGATTGCGCTGCGCGTGGTGGTAATCCGCGAGCACCACCGCAGCAAGCGCGTCCTGGGTCATGCGATGCTCGTGCATGAAGCGGCGCACGCGCAGCGCCACCCATTGCGCGGGCACGAACAGCCCGTAGGGCCAGGCGTAGGCGGCGGGGCCGGAGATCGAGTTGACCGGCGCCGCCTGGCCGAAGCGGCCGAACTGCCCCTGCGCGAGCGCGCGGAAAACCACCACGTACTTCGCATAGCCCGCCGCCACCGCGGCCGCCGCGTGCGCCACCGCACCCGAGCCACCGCCGCCCCCGCCGCCCCATACCATGCTCGCCCACGCGTAGTGCGGGAGCCCCAGCGCGGTCGCCAGGCGCGCCGCATCGTTGCGATCGTTGCTGTAGGAGGCGAAGCCGTCGAGGTCGGTGACCTTGAGCCCGGCGTCGGCGACCGCCTTGAGGATCGCCTCGCAGGCGAGCTGGAATTCGCTGACCGGCGCCTGGCCGCGCTTGTAGTATGTGGTTTCGCCAAGGCCGACGATCGCGACCTTGTCCCTGATGCTGTACTCGGCCATCAGACGGTCCTTCGCTGCCCCTCCGCGCGCGCGGTCTGATTGCTGTCGGGGTCCAGTTCGCGAAAGTGCGGCAGAACCTCCTCGGCCAGCAGACGCATCGAGTTGAACCATGGCTCGGGGTTGTCGGCATAGTCGAAGGTGAACAGCAGCAGGGTGCCGAAGCCGCCGAGGTCCTTGTACATCCGCGCGAGCTTGTCGCGCACCGTGCGCGGCGATCCGACCAGCCATCCGTGATCGACCAGGTACTCGGGCGTGACCGCGTCGTCTGGCACCGAGGGATCGTCCTTGAGAAACTTCGTGAACTGGAAATCCGCCATCAGCGGCAGCAGATACTCGCGCATCATCCGGCCCATCATGCTCTTGACGCAGTGACGATGGGCTTCGGCGTCGGTCTCGGCGACGAAGATCTCGCGCACGATGCGCCAGTCGCGCCGGCGCGGCCGCCGCCCCGTGCGCCGCGCGCCCTCGACCACCGCCTCCCAGTGGGTGGCGACGTAGCCCGGACTCATGTTGAGGCTGAGCGGGATGAAGCCGTGCTCGCCGGCGAGCTTGAGCGTCTCGGAACCGGGGCTGAGCCCGGCGATGCCGATCGGCGGATGCGGCTTCTGGAAGGGTTTGAGATGGTGGCGCAGCGTGCGCAGCATCGGGCCCGGCACGTTGACGCTCCAGTACTTGCCCTTATATTCCAGCCCGCCGTCGCTCTCCCAGACCTTGAGCATGATGGCGAGCGACTCGCGCGTCATCTCCCGTGTCTGCATCCCGAAGCCGTCAACGGAAAAGAGCTGCCAGTCGCTCGGCAGGCCGCTCGCGCCGATGCCGAGCATGTAGCGGCCCTGCGCCAGATGGTCCATGAAGGCAACCCGGCAGGCGAGCTCGGCCGGGTGATGGAAGGGCAGCAGATGGGCACCTGGGGCGAGCTTGATCCGGCTGGTCTCCTTTAGCGCCTGCGCGATCAGCAGGTCGGGCGCGGGATTAGGTTCCCATGGCGAGGTGAAGTGTTCGCCGATCCACGCCTCGCTGTAGCCCAGGCGGTCGGCCGCGCGGAGCACGGCGAGGTCCCATTGTTGCCCGGCCATCAAATCGCGTTCGGGCGGATGCGACGGCATCAGGAAGAGTCCCAGTTCCATAGTTGCTCCTGTCAAAGCGGCACGGTCGATTCGATCTAAACCCCGCGAGCGGGTCGGCCGCGCGCCCGGCGTTATTGTAGCGGCGAGAACTCCGCCGGCGACATGATCTTGTTGCTCTGGCTTACGACCAGCGCGCGCAGCCGCGGCACGATCGCCGCGCGGCGCGGGTCGCGCCCCCACGCCGCCCATTTCTGCTGGCGCTCGTTGAGGTCGTTGAAAGCCCACAGATGGACCAGTTCGTTGAGCGGCCCGATCTCGGTGTGCCAGTAGCCAACCGGCTTGAGCCCGTACTCGGCGAGGATCGGCAGCAGCTCGTTCTTCGTGATCTCCTCGTACTCGCGGGTGCCGCCGAGCACGAGGGTGTAGGTCCGCAGTTCGTAGATCATCGCGTCTCCCCCGAAATTGAATACGTCGCAGAATTCCCGCGCCGCCGCTTAGGGCGGCGACTGCGCGCCGCCTGCGCCTCAGCCTTTCGCGCCCGGCCATGCCGCGGCTGCGCCCAGCCCTTCGAGCGCCAGCCCGTAGCCGAGATTGTCGAGCATCAGGCGCTTGAGCTGCTGGGTGATTGCGACGCGCGCATAACGCACGGTGAGCTTGGGCTTGGCGACGATCAGCTCCGCCAGTTCCCATGCGCGCGGGAGCAGGCGCTCGCGCGGCATCACCTCGCTCACCACGCCCAGCTCCAGTGCTTCGCGCGCGGAGAGCTTCTGTCCGGTGAGCAGGAAGTAGCGTCCGCGATTGGGTCCCAGCACCAGCGGCCAAACGACGTGGACGCCGTCGCCGGGGACGATGCCGTTGGGAAAGTGCGGCGCGTCCTGGAAGGCCGCCTCCTCGGCGGCGATAACGACGTCGCACAGCACGGCGAGCTCGGCGTGGATCAGCGCCGGACCGTTGACCGCGGCGATCATCGGCACCTCGATCGCGAGATGATTCATCAAAAGGTACTTGGCGTCATTATAGATGTGATCCCAAGTGGTCGAGCGCACGCCTGCCGTCGGGGGCGGCGCGGGCTCGCCGCTGGCGGTCTTGCCGACCGGCGCGCCGCGCCCGCCGCCAAGGTCGATCTCGGCGCAGAACGCCTCGCCGGTGCCGGTGATGATCACGCAGCGGTTTTCGTAGTCGCGGGCGACGTCGTAAAAGGCGTAGGAGAGCTCCTCGTGCGGCGGGCCGCCCCAGCGCAGCGGGCCGCCGCCGCTGTGCAGCGTCATCTGGAGGATGCCGTCGCGCCGCTCCATCCGAACGTGCCGGTACTTGTTCTGATACTCCTCGAATTTGCTCATCGCCCTCTCTCTCCTGCGTTCAGGATGCGATCGCCGGTCCGCATCCTACTAAAGTGCGGGCGCCGACTGTTAGCTGCGCGGGCCTTGCCGCGCGCCCGCCGATCGGATCACAGTAGGACCGCCGGAGCGCCGGCGGGAGGGGCCGCGCGATGAATACCAGACGCACCGAGCGCATCCTCGACGAGCATCAGGCCGCATCCTGGGTCGAAGACGGAATGACGGTCGCGATCGGCGACCCGCCGCCGATGGGGCTGGTGCGCCAGATAATCCGCCGCCGTGTGCGCGGGTTGACGGTGGTCGCCAGCGGCTTTGCGCTCGACATGCTGATCGCCGCCGGATGCGTGCGCAAGACGGTCAGCTATTACGCCGGCGGGGGACCGGGTGTGCCGGTGATGCCGTCGTTCCGGCGCGCGGCCGAGCGCGGCGAAATCGAGGTCTGGGAGTGCGAGGAGGGAATCGTATGCGCGGCGCTCCAGGCGGCGGCGCAGAATCTCCCCTTCCTGCCGTGGCGCGCCGGCGTCGGCACTTCGTTGCCCGAGGTCAATCCCGACCTCAAGCTCTTCCGCGATCCGATCGGCGGCGAGGAACTGATCGCGGTGCCGCCGATCAAGCCCGACGTAACACTGCTGCACGCGGCGGCCGCCGACGCTTACGGTAACGTACGCCATCTGGGCGGCCCTGGATGGCTCGACCTTTTCCAGTACCGCGCCGCGGACCGCACGGTCGTCCAAGTCGAGCAGATTATCAGCAACGAGGAAATTCGTTCCGACCCGTGGGCGACGACGATCGCGGCAGCCGCCGCGATCGTGCGCGCGCCTTTCGGCGCCCATCCGTTTTACAGCCGCGGCTTTTACGTCACCGACGGCCCCCATCTGCGCGGCTATCTCGAAGCCGCCGACGCCGCCGCTCATGGCGAACGCGCGGCGCTCGACGCCTACTTAGAGCGCTATTGTTGCCGTCCGGCGGGCCTCGTCCAGTACCTGGAAACCATCGGGCTGAAACGTTTGCTGGAACTCCACGAATACTGAGGAGGTCGCGCGTGGCGGAAGCGCAAAAATCGACGAACGGATGGCTCCTGTTCGCGCTCGCGCTGGCGCCGTGGGTGCTCTACGGCGTGGCGGCGGGCGGCAACCACTGGGCGGCGGCGACGATCGGCGGCGCGTTTCTGTGCCTGATCTATCTGGCGACGCTGGCCCGTCGCACGACGGTCAAGCTGATGGACTGGACGACACTCGCCTACTTCGTGGCGGCGGCGATCGTGAAGGTTGGGCTGCGCTCGGCGGCGTTTTCGATCTACCACGTCGTCGTGATCTGGTCGTTCTTCGCGCTTGCCGCGTGGGGCTCGATCGCACTCGGCAGGCCGTTCACACTGGCCTACGCGCGCGAGCAGTCGCCGCCTGAGTTCTGGGACAATCCACTGTTCCATCGGATCAACTGGATCCTGGCCTTCTTCTGGGCCGGCCTGTTCACCGTCAACGTCGGCTTCGCCGCGATCGGCGCGGCGCTCGGCGGCAATTTCGGCAAACTGGTGCCGGGCTTTCTGATCCCGACGGCGCTGCTGATCTTCGGCTTCGCGTTCAGCAAGCGCTTTCCCGAGCGCTACATGGCGCGGGTGCAGATTGCGCCCGACGGAACGATATCGCGCGTGCGTACGGCGTGAGGGTGTTATGGCGAACGAATACGGCGTGCAGGAACTGATGGCGATCTTCCTGGCGCGCGACCTGCGCGACGGCGAGGTGCTGCGCGTGGGCGTCGCGATGCCGGTGGCGGAGGCGGCGGTGCGCCTGGCGCATCTCACTCATGGCCCCAACATGGAACTCGTCTTCCTCGGCGCGCGGATGAACGTCGCCCATCTGGAGACGATCCCGATGCCGGCCTTCGGATGGGACCGGCGGGTGGTGCGATGGGCCGAATCGTACAGCGACACTGGCCACCGCTTCGACCGCGTCAAGGACTGGAGCAATCACGTCTTCTTCATCGGCGGCATTCAGGTTGACCGCTTCGGCAATACCAACCTGATCGGTATCGGGCCGGACCACCTCCGGCTCAAGTTCCGCGGGCCGGGCTCGGTCGGCACGCCCTCGCTCAGCACCCACGTCGGCCGCTACTACATCGTGCTCAACAACCACAGCCCGCGCGTGCTGGTCGAGCGATGCGACTATGTAAGCGCCTTCGGATGGGGCAACGGCGGGGCCGACGCTCGGCGCAAGCGCGGGCTTCCGGGCGGCGGGCCCAAATACGTCGTCACGCCGCTGTGCGTGATGGACTTCGAGGAAGAAACCAAACGGATGCGCCTGCGCTCGGTGCATCCAGGCGTCAGCGTCGATGCGGTGCGCGCGAACACCGGCTTCGAACTGGTAATCCCACCCTCGCTGCCGGAGACCGAACCGCCTACCGCCGAGGAGCTGCATGCGTTGCGTACGCGGGTGGATCTCGCCGGCCGTCTGCGCCGCTGATCGCCCTACTCGGGCAGGCTTTCGACCCGTTCAAAGACCGCGTGCCAGGTTGCGCGGAACCAGGGCGCCCCGTCGCGCCGGCCGAACACCGCCCCGCGCACCATCATCGCGCCACCGCTCCGGATCGTGCAGTCGAGAATCGTCTCTTCATCGACCGCGAAGGTGTGACCGCGAAAACGCCGGCCCACGTAGTATTCGTCGAAATGCAGATTGGCCTTCATCCGCGCCGCGCCGCGCCCGTCGGTCGAGATCAGCACCATATTGCCGGTGGGGTTGACGATCTTGCTGTTGGGCACGACGCCCACTTGGCTGAAGGTCAACTCGAACGGCCCACTGCCAACGCGCTTGTAACAGATGCGGTACGTTTTCGGCGTCCACGGACCGGTCTTCGGCGCACCGTACTCGCGCGCGATCGAGTCGAGATAGTTCACCTGCCCCTCCCAGCACCCGCGGAACTCTGCCGGCAGCACCGGCTGCGCCTGGAGCATCGAGGACGGCGCAGCAGGAGGGGGAAGCGGAGCCGGCGGTGGCGAGGGCGTGGGCAGGGGAGTCGCGGCCTGGGGGATTTCCTGGAGCTGGCGCGAGGGCGGCGGCGCGGGGGTCGGGCGAATCCGGATGTTGGGTTGGGTCTGGGCCGCGGGCGGCGAGACCTCCAGCGTCTGCTGGGCACGCGCTGCGCGCGGCACACACGGCAAAAACGCAAGAACGAGCGCGGCGGCCGCCTGGCGCATCCGTCCGCCCCCTCGCGCATTCAGTTTTGCCACCGCCGCCAAGACTTTCCCAATCTCGATCATCAATGGTAGAGGCTTGCAGAGATCAGATCGAGCAACACTCGGACCGTGTTTTAATACCGGCCGCGATTGCGAGGAGGAACCACACGATGAAACTCGAGGGCAAGGTGGCGCTCATAACCGGGGCGGCGTCGGGAATGGGCAAGGCGACCGCGCTGCTGTTCGCGAGCGAAGGGGCCAAAGTCGCCGCCGCCGACATCAGCGAGGCCGCGGTCGAGGCGACCGCGCGCGAGATCCGCGAGCGCGGCGGCGAGGCGACCGCAATCGGCGCCGACGTCGCGAAGTCTGAGGACGTGCAGCGGATGGTGGCGGCGACGGTCGAGCGCCTCGGCCCGCCCAACGTGCTCTACAACAACGCCGGCATCGAGGGTGAGTCGGATTTCATGGCGCAAATGAGCGAGGGCGCCTTCGACAAGGTGATCGCGATCAACCTGCGCGGCGTCTTCCTCGGGATGAAGTACGTGCTGCCGCACATGGTCAAGCTCGGCGGGGGGTCGATTATCAACCAGGCGTCGATCGCCGGAATGGTCGCGATTCGCGGCGGCGCGGCGTACTGCGCGGCCAAGGCGGGAGTGATCGCACTGACTCGGGTGGCGGCGTTCGAGTACGGCCGCTACAACATCCGGGTCAATTGCATCTGCCCGGGTGCGATCGAAACCCCGATGGCGCAGCGCATCCGCCATGGCGAGGAGCCCAAACCAGGCGCGCTCAAGCGGGTGTCGGTGTTCGGACGGATGGGCCAGGCGGAAGAGATCGCCAAAGTCGCGCTGTTCCTGGCCAGCGACGACGCGTCGTTCGCCACCGGCGCACCGTTCGTGATCGATGCCGGCTGGACCGTGAGCTGAAGGCGGCTTTCAGTCTCGCCGGCGCACGCCGGGTGAATGTGCAACTGAGTAGAGCTTCGGCGGAAGCGAGTGCGTACAAGGACGGCGATTCTCGCGGACACTGAGCACCGCCGAAGGTCCCTCATCCAGGCCCTCCCCCAGAACTGGGGGAGGGTTCAGGCAAATCGTTCAGGCTGCGCTCAGCACTGGCCCGAGCGCAGGACCCGCCCCGGCATCGCGCCGGATGGCCTGCCGTGCTCGTAGAGCACCTCGCCGTTAACGATGGTGTACTCGATCCCCTCGGCCGGCATCACCAGCCGCCGCCCGCCGCCCGGCAAGTCGTGCTGCATCCGCGCCCGCTTGGCGGAGCCGACCGTGCTGTAGTCGAAGATCGCGAAATCGGCGGCCAGTCCGGCCTTCAGTCGCCCGCGTCCGCGAATGCCGAAGAAGTCGGCGGGCTCGGACGTGATCCGCTTGACCGCGTGCTCCAGCGTCAGCGCGTGGCGCTCGCGCACCCATTTGCCCAGCAGATAGGTGCAGTAGCCGGCGTCGCACAACATATCGACGTGGGCGCCGCCGTCAGACAACCCGATCATCGTGCGCGGATCGCCGATCAGGCGGCCGATTCCCTCTTCATGATACTGCGCCATTGTGTACTGGATATTGAGGTCGTCCTCGATCGCAAGGTCAAGGAAAGTATCCAGCGGATCGGCGCGGCGTATCTCGGCGATTTCGCCGACCGTCTTGCGTTCGAACGGCTTGAGCGCCGGATTGGCGACCTCGAGAACTTCGACCCGATGCCACTTGCCGGTGAACAGATGCGGCCGCTTGAGCTCGTCGCGGAACGCCTCGCGGAAGGCCGGGTCGGCGTAGATCCGTTTCTGCTCGTCAGGCGGCTGGTTGAAGACGTGGTTCCACGCCTCCATGTCGGCGAAGCTGAATGGGTTGCGCAGGTCCATCTGGACCACGAACGGCTTGCACAGGACCTGCGGCACGCCGCCGCGCCGGATGAGCGGCGCAAGCCGCTCCAGCGTCTCGGCCGCACGCTCGGGCTTGTCCGGCCGGCTCGCCATCGCAAGCCACGTCACCGGTCGCGCGCTCTCGTCGAGCAGGAACTCGAGCATTTCGTACTCGTCGTCGAGCACCTGACCGGCGCGCCGCGTGAGCGCGATTTCGATCGCGCCCTTGCCGAGCTCCTTAAGCACGTTGGCGTAGGCCTTAAGCTCGTCGCGGTCGGCGAGGCGGCAGGCCAGCGGCTGGCCACGAAAGCCAATATGCTGGGCGAGCCGCGTAGTTGAAAAGCCCATCGCGCCCGCCGTCATCGCCTCGTGCAGGAGCGCCGCAATACGCTGGATCTCGTTGGGTGCCGCCGCGCGCTCCATCGATTCCGTCCCCATCACGAAATGCCGAAACGGGGTCAGGGGGGCGAGAAAGCCGACGTTGATTCCCACCCCACGCCGTTCAGCCGCGTCCATGAATTCCGGAAAGCTGATCCAGTCCCAGGTGATGCCCTTGCTGAGCGCGTCGAACGGGATCGCCTCGACGTTGACCAGATCCCATGCCGCGACCTCGTGGACTTCCGGCTTGCACGGCGCGATTCCCACCCCGCAGTTGCCCATCACGACCGAGGTCACACCGTGCCACGAGGTGCAGGTGAGAAGGGGGTCCCAGCAGATCTGCGCGTCGTAATGGGTGTGCGGATCGACGAAGCCGGGCGCGACGATCAGGTCGCTGGCGTCGATGGTGCGCCCGCCGCCGCTGAGCTTGCCGATTTCAGCGATTTTGCCGTCCTTGACCGCAACGTCGGCGCGAAAGCGCGGCGCGCCAGTGCCGTCAACCACGGTGCCGTTCTTGATTACGAGATCGTACGTCATGGGGGTGTCCCTCCCTCGGGCGAAGTAAGGGCGTCAGCTTTCTTCTATCCGGGTCGCGCCGTGCCCGGCAAGCGCCGCATTCCCGCTGATTCGGAGACGCCTCAAACGTGACGGCGCAGGAAAGCGAACATCCGCTCCAGCGCGGCGCCCGCCGCCGACAGCATCCAGACCTGGACGAAGCCGTGCGGCATGTCGTCTACCACCGCGAGTTCGTGCGGCGTGCCTGCACGCTTGAGCGCTTCGGCCATCGCGCACGATTCCGGCAGCAGCGGATCGTCGGCGCCGCAAAGGACGAAGCTCGGCGGCATCAGGCCCGGCCGGATCGCGCCCAGCGGGCTCACCCGCTGCGCGCGAAGTCCGGCGGGAAAGTCGTTGGGCACGTATGCGCGTGCCATCAGCTCGAGCCCCATCACGCGCTTGTCGCGCTCGCGCTCGAGCACCGCCGGCACATCGTAAAGCCCGTAGATCAGCGCCGCCGCGCGCATCTTAAGCGGGCTGCGCTCTTCGTCGAGCGCGACGACCGTCGCCGCTGCGAGGTTGCCGCCCGCCGAATCGCCGCCGATCGCCATCCGCGACGGATCGCCGCCGAAGCGGCGCGCGTTTTCCGCCGCCCATCCGCACGCGAACAGGCAATCGTCCAAGCCCGCGGGAAACGGATGTTCGGGGGCGAGTCGATAGTTGAGGTTGACCGTGAGGAACCCCGCCTCCGCGAACTGCATCCCGAGCTTGCGGTGGCTCTTGCTCGAACCGCCGACCCATCCGCCGCCGTGAAGGTAGATCATGATCGGGAAGGGGCCGTCGCCCTTGGGCACCGCGATGTCCGCGGTGAGTCCCGCGCGCAGAGCGAGGTCGTCATGCATCGCGCCGATCTCGGGCGGCGCCGCGTTGATCGCGCGCGAGTTTTTTTCGATCCAGGAGCGCAGCTCCTCGATACTGCGGGCGGGCTGCGACGCGCCGGTTTTGACGCGGGCGAGGATTTCAGCTTCGGTTGCCATCGTCTTCTCCTCGGTCAGGGGTTGAAGCGATTGTCGCGCTTTACCGCGACGCCTTGCCCTTTATCGCACCGCCCGCCGCCGCGCCGCAATCGATTGGCGCGCCGCTTAGGCCGGCGCCGGGGCCTGAGCCGGCTGCCCGCCGGGCGTGAACTGGAGACTAACCGGCGTGTCGAGCTCGAAGGGGCTGAAGAGCTCCAAGCGCTTGCCGATCTCGCGCAGGCGCGGCAGCACCTCGGCGCCCATCAGGCGGATGCAGCTTTTCGAATCCTCGTGGCTGACCCGGCCGTCGTTGCCCCACAGCGCGAGGATCGACGGGCGCGTCTCCTCCAGAATGACACGCAGCTTCGACACCACCTGCGCGGGCGTACCCGCGATGATGAGCATCATTTCAAGCTGCTTTTCGAACGACGGTCCGCCGCCCCCCGGCTTGCGCCTGAGTCCCGCGCGCGACTCGGCGAGCCCCTTGCGCGCCCACGGCCCGAGGTAGCCCGAGGGCGCCGACCAGATCGGATCGAGCAGGCCGGTGAACTCGCCCTGCATCCACATGAACTCGCGCGCGTTGCGCAGCGCCTTCTCCTCGGTCTCGGCGACATGGCATCGGATAAGATAACCGCGGTTTTCCGGCCCCGGCTCGTAGCCCGCGCGCAGCGCGGTCTCGTCGTACAGCGCCCAGATCTTCTTGCTGTCCTCGATCGAGGTGTTGAGCGCGAGATAGGGGTAACGATGCTCGGCCGCCCACACGATCGTTTCGCGACTGGAGACACCCGGGATCCAAACGCGCGGATGAGGCTTCTGAAGCGGCAGCGCCCACGGATTGACCACCCGGAACTGATAGTGGTTGCCCTCCCATCGAAACGGCCCGGGCACGGTCCAGGTTTTGATGATGAGGTCGTGGGCCTCCTCGAAGCGCTCGCGATTGTAGGCCGGGTTGGTATTGGTCGCGAGCGACTCGACGCCTCCGCCGCGCACGAAGCCCGAGACCAGCCGACCGCGCGAGATCATGTCGATCATCGCGAGCTCCTCGGCCAGGCGCACCGGGTTGTCGGCGATCGGCAGCGGGTTGCCGAGCAGCACCAGCTTCACGCGCCGGGTCAGCGCGGCGAGGATCGAAGCCATGATGTTGCACTTGGCCTGCATGCAGAACGGCGCGTTGTGATGCTCGTTGAGCATGATGCCGTCGAATCCGGACTCCTCGGCGAGCTGGTACTCGACGATGCGCTCGTTGTAGAGCCTGCTGCCTGTTTCGGGATCGAAGAACTTGTTGGGAAAGATGAGCGCGGTGTAGCCGAACTTCTCGCCCTCCTCCTGCGGGTAGGCCGACATCGGCTGCTCCGTAAAATACATCAGATGCATCGTCGTTGCCCTCCCCTGCGGCTGCCAACGGGCATCGCGCTATCCGGCCGCGCCCAGGTCACTGCCGCTAGCCGCTTACAAAGTCGTATATGAGGTTGGCCAGTTCCTCGGGCTTTTCCAGCTCTGCGAAGTGGCCGCAGCCTTCGAGCATCCGCAGCCGCGCGCCCGCGATCGCGGCGGCGTAGCGCTCGGCGCAGTTGGCCGGCACGATACGGTTGTGCCGGCTGTGCAGGATCAGCGTGGGCGTCGCGATCGCTCGCGCCAGATGCGGCATCGCCTGCTCGAACATATACGGCTTCCACGCGATGCGCGTGGTCATTTCGCGGTTGATCTCCCACGCTTCGAGCTGCTCGATTCCCGGCCGCTCGGTAAACACCATCAGGTATTTGGCCTGGTCGGCGAAGCCCGCGCGAATATAGTCGATGGTGTTGATGACGAACTGATCGAGGATTTCGCCGCGCTCGGGCTGGATGCCCATCGGATTGACCAGCACCATCCGGGTGAACTGCCGCTGGCTCATCATCGCCATGTCGGCCGCGACCCATCCGCCGAAACCGAGCCCCACGACCGCCACGCGCTCAAGTCCGATCTCGCGCAGCAGCCACAGATAGACGATCGCCATCTCGCGCACCGTGCGCATCCACGCCGGCCGCTCGGAACGTCCGAAGCCCGGATGCTCGGGGACGTAGACCGTGAAATGGCGCGCCAGCTCCTCGTAGAACGCGACCCATCCGGACGTCCCGATCTCGTGATGGAGCACGAGCAGGGGAGCGCCGGCGCCGCCCTTGTACAGATGGACCCTGAGGTCGGCCAGCTCGACGAAGCTTTCGCTGTGCGATGATCCCGGCGCCACCACGGCGCTTTCCCGTTTGCGGGCGCGCGGATCGCGGGCGGCGTGCTTGCCGCCGGGCGTCCAGCTTTCCCCCGATCAAACTGCCCCAGCGCGCATCAAGTTGCAAAGCCTTCCAAATGCGCGAGTCTAAGCCGGCACACTCACGCAGTTTGGGCGGACGGGCGCGCTCGTGATATGCGGAAGTACCGCCGCGATGCGCCACGCGCATCAGCGACCGGAGGCGACGACGATGGCGACAACGTTTGGCGTGATGATGTTCCCGACCGACTATGCGATCCAGCCGATCGAGCTGGCGCGCGCAGTCGAAGAGCGCGGACTCGACTCGCTCTATTTCCCCGAACATACCCATATCCCGACGAGCCGGCGCAGCCCATGGCCGGGCGGCGGCGATCTACCGACCGAATATTGGCACACCCACGATCCATTCGTTGCGCTGGGCGCTGCCGCTGCGGTGACCAAGCGCATCCAGCTCGGTACTGGGATTTGCCTGGTCGTCGAGCGCGACCCGATTGTGCTCGCCAAGGAGTGCGCCTCGCTCGATACGATTTCGGGCGGGCGGCTCGTGCTCGGGATCGGCGGCGGATGGAACGCCGAGGAGATGGCGGATCACGGTACCGACTTCCGCAAGCGTTGGAGTGTCCTGCGCGAGCGGGTGCTCGCGATGCGCGCGATTTGGACCACGGACCCGGCCGAGTTTCATGGCGAGCACGTCAACTTTCCGCCGATGTGGGCGTTTCCCAAGCCCGTGCAGCAGGGCGGCCCTCCGGTGCTGCTCGGCTCCGAGGCCAAGCGCTGCTTCGAGCGGGTGGTCGATTACTGCGACGGCTGGATGCCGATCTACCGACGCGACCATACGCTGGCCGAAGGCGTCGGTCAGTTGCGCGAGGTGGCAAACCGCGCAGGGCGGCGCTTCGAGTCGCTGAGGTTGTCGGTTTTTGCCGTGCCCGGGCGTGAAGACGAGGCCAAGAAGCTGATGGAGATCGGCTTCCACGACCTGATTTTCGGATTGCCGCCAGCGCCCGCTGATAAGGTGCTGCCGCTGCTCGACACCTACGCGGCGCTCAAGCGCAAGATGGTCGGCTGAGGTTATCTGCTTCTGTGCAGCATACCGAATGGCGCGGCGGCACGCCGCTCGGGAGCCGTTTGAGGCTGCAGAGCGCAGTGATTCGGCATGGCACAATTCGGCAAGGGCGCCGCTGGCAAAGAGGCGTCCGAGCGTCGCGATTGGAAACTTGACCTTCGTTTAGGCGCTGATTAGCTTGAAAGCTCCCCAACCGCATTCCGGTCACACGGAGATGTCTTGCTGCGCAAATATCTTCTTCCGGCTGAATTTTGCTTCCTCATCTTCGGAACTTATGCATGCGGCAGCGATCATTCGTCGACTCCGCCGCCCGCTCCGACGCCGTCCGTAGTAAGCTTCGCCTCCGGCGGCAATTACCCGGAAGGCATCGGGATCGATAAATCCGACAACGTCTGGATCGCCAATCGATACAGCAACAGGGTTGCCGAGCTCAGCAGCGCGGGGGTTGTTCTGGCCACATTTCCGGTTGGCAAGCGACCGCACGGACTGAAAATCGACCGCTCGGGGACAGGCAACATCTGGATCCAGAACACTGCGGGCGGCGGCCCGGGCGCTCCCACCTCGTGTCCCGGCGCCACCAGCGGGACGGTGACGGCGCTCAACAGCCACGGCGCATTGATCGGGACCTTCTGTACCGGCGGCGACGGGCCCCAGCACGCGCAATTCGACGCCTCGGGAAACATCTGGGTTACCAACCAGGGGAGCAACACGATTGCCGAGTTAGATGGTGGCACCGGCGCTCTCATCAACACCTTTCCGACCGGCGAGGCGCCACATGCAGTTGCCAGAGACAAGACCGGCAATTTCTGGATCGGCAACTACTACAGCGGCACCGTAAGCGTGCTCAATTCGGCGGGCGCGCCGCTCGCTACCATTCCGCAAGGTTCGGTTGGCCTCCAGCCGACCGGAAATGACATCGATCTGTCCGGAAATTTGTGGCAGTCCGTGCAAAGCATCGATCACGTGTCAGTTTTCGCCGCTGCGCCGTCGTTCGCGCCAATCCGACGTCAGGCCGTGGGAATGGGCCCGCGAGGCGTCACCATTGACGCAGCGGGCAATGTATTCGTGGCCAATCAGGAGTCTAACAACGTGCTTGAGTTCAACTCCTCGGGCGCGCTCATTGCGGAGTTCAAGGTCGGCGCCTGTCCCGAAAATATGGCGATTGACTCAAGCGGAAGCGTGTGGGTCACCAACGCATGCAGCAGCACGGTCAGTGTGCTCAAGGGCGTGGCGACACCTTCTGCGGCCGCAGATAACGATTCCAACGGGTGAATCCGCGAGCGTTACCGTGATCAGCAAGCCCGACCTGTTTTGCAACAGGCTCGCAGGACCCGAACGTTCTCTCGTCGCTGATGACCTCCTAGACGACGCGGCTGCGAATCAGCCTGGCTCCCTGCGCGGCGCCCCGTGCATCCAAAGCCGATCTGCGCTATGACTCGCGCATCGCCGCACGCACGGGAGGACGTTCGCGATGGGCCGCCTCGACGGAAAAGTCGCTCTCATCGTCGGCGGAGGCGCCGACGGCCCACCCAATAAGGGCGAGACGCTTTCGATCGGCAACGGCCGCGCCACCGCGATCCTATGCGCTCGCGAAGGCGCGTCGGTGATGGTCGCCGACCGTTCGATCGAGCTCGCCGGCGAGACAGCGGCGGCGATCCGCGCCGACGGCGGACAGGCCGAGGCCATCGCGGCGGACGTCACCCGCGAAGACGACTGCCGGCGCGCCTGCGAGGCGGCCGTGCGCGTCTTCGGCAAGCTCAACCTGCTGGTCAACAACGTGGGGATCGCGATCGGCGGCCGCCTGCTCGACACCACCAGCGAGCAGTTCGACACCATGGTCGAGGTCAACATGCGCGGCCATTTCCTGACGATGAAATACGCGGTGCCCGAGATCGCCAAAGCCGGCGGCGGCGCGATTGTCAACGTCTCCTCGCTGGCCGCGCTGCGCACCGGCTCGGGGCTGCCCTACGAAACGACCAAGGCCGCGCTGCTGGCGATGACGCGCTCGGTCGCGGTCAGCCACGCCCGCCACAATATCCGCGTCAACACCGTCCTGCCCGGACTCATCAATTCTTCGATGGTGCGCCGGCTGATCGGCGACCGCGAGGAGGCGGTCGCGCCGCGCATCCCGATGCGCCGCCAGGGTACGCCGTGGGAGGTCGCCAAGGCGATCGTCTTTCTGCTCTCCGACGACGCCTCGTACATCACCGGCACCGAGCTCATCGTCGACGGCGGCCTCAGCGCGCGATAGATTTTTTTTGGAGCCCGCCGCCCAGCGGAGGAACCAATTCATGAAACTGTTCACCTATGCGACCAGCCCGTACGCGCGCAAAGTCAGGATGGTGCTCGAATACAAGGGGCTTGCGTGTGAGACGGCCGAGCGCTGCTACTCGCTCGACCGCAAGGAGGACCTGCGTCGGGCGAGCGAGCGCGCCGAAGTTCCCGTGCTGGTGCTCGACGATGGCAGGGTCATCGCCGACTCGACGATTATCTGCGAGTACCTCGAAGACGCCTACCCGAAGCCGCCTGTGTTCCCCGCCGACGCGTACGAACGCGCGCGGATGCGCGCGCTCGAGGACTTGTGCGACCGCAGCTTCGACGCCACCGCCTTCGGCTACTTCCTCGGCCTGGTGCGCTCCTCCCAGCCCGAGGCGGCGGCGATGAAGGAGGCCGGGCGCAGGGAATTCCATGCACTGCTCGCGCACCTGGAGCGCGAACTGGGCGGGCGCGAGTACTTCTGCGGCGCGGCGCCGACGGTCGCCGACTTCGCCGCGATCTGCCACGTGCCGATGGCGCGCGCGATGCGCATCGCGATGGACGAGTTCCCCGCGCTCGCGGCGTGGGAGAAGCGGATGCGCGCGATCCCGCTGGTCGCCGCCGACATCGAACGCGCGCGCAAGGCGATGGCCTCAAGCGACCTGCTGGCCGAGTTCGAGGGGCCCGACGGCCGCGTCCATTGGCGCGACAGTCGGCTGGAATGGCCGGTGCGCCACGGCTTCATCGACTTCATTGCGCGCGAATTCCATGCAGGTAAGATGATGTTTCCGCCCGAGGCGTCGTGACCCGCCGCGTCGGGGACGGAACTTACAAGGAGGCCGCCGATGCCGATCGCCTACATCCCGCGCACACGCGAGCTGTACAAGGCCTACGCGCCCTACAGATGGGTGGTGAACGAGGAGCCGCCGCCATGGACGCCGCTCAAAAAGCCGCTCGCTCAGTGCAGGGTCGCCCTGATGAGCTCCGGCGGTGTCCTCTACCGCGACCAGCCGCGCTTCCATCGCGAGGACGCTAGCTACCGGTTGATCCCCAAAGACGCGACGCGCGCCGACCTTGGCGTATGGCACTTCGGCTATCCGACCAAAGACGCCGAGCGCGACCCCAACTGCGTCTTCCCGCTCGAACGCCTGCGCGAGTTCGAGGCCGAGGGCGTGATCGGCGAGCTGTGCGACCCAGCTTTCACTTTCATGGGAGGGATCTACTCCGCGCGCAAGGTGCGCGAGGAGCTGGCGCCGAAGATCGTCGAGGAGCTGCGCAGCCGGCGGGTCGAGGCCTTTTATCTGGTGCCTGCCTGACCCGTGTGCCATCAGTCCGTTGGACTGATCGCCCGCGTAGTCGAAGCCGCCGGAATCCCGACGCTCTGCATGACCTCGGCCTACGACATCACCCAGGCCGTCAATCCGCCGCGCGCGGTTTTCCTCAACTACCCGCTCGGCCATCAGACCGGCAAGCCGGACGACCGCGAGGGCCAGCGCGCGATCATCCGCGACGCACTGCGTGCCTTCGAGACGATCACGCGTCCGGGCACGATCGTCGAGCTGCCGTACGTATGGGATCCGAGCGACCGCCGATGGGAACAGACCGATTACACGCCCGGGTTTCTGCCGCCGCGTCCCAAAAAAGAGGACGCCGACGCTGTCGAGCAGGAGCGCCGGCGCCGTTACGCAGCTGCCGACCCGGGCTAGCACGCCGGTTCGCGCGCGAGGCCTCGCCGCGGCCGGCACTGGAAGGGAGAACTGACGATGGCTGAAGAACGCAAGGGCGCGGTCACGATGCGCGGCAATCCGCTGACGCTGGTTGGTCCGGAGCTGAAGGTCGGGCAGAAGGCGCCCAGCTTCACCGCCGTGGGCAAGGGGATGGCGCCGGTGACGCTCGATCAGTTCAAGGGCAAGGTCAAAATCATCGCCGCGATCCCGTCGATCGATACCCCCGTATGCGATGCCGAGACGCGCCGCTTCAACGAGGAAGCCGCCAGGCTGCCGGGCGACGTGGCGGTGCTGACGATCTCGATGGACCTGCCGTTTGCGCAGGCGCGATGGTGCGGCGCGGCGGGAGTGGACAAGGTCACGATGGCCAGCGACTGGCGCGCAGCCGAATTCGGCCAGAAATACGGCGACCTGATAAAGGAGCTGCACCTGCTTGGGCGCGCGGTCTTCGTGCTCGACAAAAACGACACCGTCGTCCACGCGGAATACGTCAAGGAAGTCGCCAACCAGCCGAATTTCGACGCCGCGCTGGACGCAGCGCGCAAGGCGGCCGCCGCCTAGACACGTCGAGCAGCGTGCGGGCGCGCGCCGCTTCCGCGCACGCCCGCATGCCAACAAGCCGGAACCAAGCCCGCTCCAGCGTACTGAGGGGCAGGGTCGCCGGTAGGTGGGCTCGTGCGGTTCGGCGACTTCGGCGCGGGCGGCCGCTGTAACTTGAAGGCAATGGGATTGCTGGAGCAGACGATTGGCGCGATCGCGCCGCCCGACGCGGCCGCGGCCGCCCAGGCCGCACATCGTCTCGATTCGCTTACCAAACCGCGCGGCAGCCTCGGCGATCTCGAGGCGATCGCGCGCCGCTACGCCGCCGTGCGCGGCGACCCGACGGCGGCCTTCGGCGGCGGCGCGCTCACCGTCTTCGTCGCCGACCACGGCGTCGCCGAGGAGGGGGTCAGCGCCTATCCGCAGGCGGTGACGGGCGAGATGCTGCGCAATATCGCGCGCGGCGGCGCCGCGATAAGCGTGCTCGCCCGCCGCTTGGGCTACCACCTGTGGATCGTCGACGTCGGCGTCGCGATCGATACGACGGCCGAGGCGCTGCCGGGCGTACTTTACCGGCGAATCGCCGCGGGAACGCGCAACGTCGCGCGTGAGCCCGCGATGTCGCCCGAGCAGGCGCGCGCCGCGCTGGAGGCCGGGATTGAAACCGCCCACGCGGCAGCCGCCGCCGGTGCGACGCTCATCGGAATCGGCGAGATGGGAATCGCGAACAGCACCGCGGCGGCCGCGCTGCTCGCGGCCGCGACCGGTCTTGCACCCGCGCATCTCGCCGGCCGCGGCACGGGGCTCGACAACCCCGGGATGCGCCGCAAGCTCGAAGTGATAGCGCGCGCGCTCGAACTCCATCGCACCGCGCTTGCCGATCCGCTCGCGACGCTCGCCACCCTCGGCGGCTTTGAGATCGCGGCGATGGCCGGCGTATGCCTGGGCGGCGCGGCGCGGCGCGTGCCGGTCGTGGTTGACGGCTTTATCGCCACCGCCGCCGCGGCTGCGGCCGAACGCCTGCGTCCCGGCCTGCTCGCGCATCTCTTTTTCGGTCACCGCTCGGCCGAGGGCGGCCATGCGCTGGCGCTCGAGCGGCTGGGCGTGCGGCCGATCCTCGATCTCGGGATGCGCCTGGGTGAGGGCACCGGTGCCGCGCTGGCGATGAGCGTTATAGAGTCAGCGCTTGCGCTCTACCGCGAGATGGCGACGTTCGAGAGCGCGGGAGTTTCCGAAAAGATCGGATGAGGCTGCGCGGCGAGAGGGGCGCCGGATGGCTTGCCGAGCTGCGGCTCGCCGCGGGCTTCCTGACTATCCTGCCGGTGCTCGCGGGCTTTCCGGCCGAGCCTGAAGCGGTTGCCGGTTCGCTCGGATGGTTCCCGCTGGTGGGTTTCGTCATCGGGGGCGTGCTGCTCGTCGAAGATTTTGTCTTGCTTCCGCTGTTTGGCGACATGCTCTCCGCAGCGCTCGTGGTGCTCTCGCTGACCGTGCTCACTGGCGCGGTCCATCTCGACGCGCTCGCCGACGCCGCCGACGCACTGGGCGCGCGTGCGGATCGCCGTCGCGCGCTCGCGGTCATGCGCGACAGCCGGATCGGCAGCTTCGGCGCGGTCGCGATCGTTCTCCTCCTCGCGCTCGAAATCGTGGCACTGGCGACGATTTGCAAGGCCGGCGCGGCGCGCCGCGCGGCCGCACTGTGGATCGCGCCCGGGCTTGGGCGATGGGCGATGGCGGCGGTGAGCTGGCGAATCGAATACCTGCGCGCGGAGGGCGCGGGCACCGCCATCCTGCGCGACGGCGGTGATCGCAATCTGGCGCTCGCCAGCGCCACGGTCGCGCTCGCCGCACTGCCGATACTTTCGTGGCGGGTGGTGGCGGCGTGCGCGGCCGCGCTTACGCTGGCCGCGACGCTGCGCGCGGCGTACCGGCGATGGCTCGGCGGAGTGACGGGCGATCTGATCGGGGCGGCGGGCGAGCTGGTCGAACTCGCCGCGCTGCTCGCGATGGCGGCGCGCTGATGCAAGGGAACGCGCCGCTCGATTCGGAGCGCAGCGTTCCTCTGTCTGTGGCGCAGGCTGAAGCCTGCGCGCGATCTGTGTGTCCTCCCCAGAAGAAGGGAGGCCCGAATTCTGGTTTGGTTATTTCACGCGCAGCGGGCAACCCGCGACCATCAGCACGACCCGCTGCGCCACCTGCGCCACCGCCTGATTCGCCCATCCGAGCAGGTCGCGAAAGCGGCGCGCCGTCGCGTTCTCCGGGACGATCCCGGCGCCGACCTCGCCGCTCACCACGAGGCTCTCGAACCCGGCGGCGGCCAGCACGTCGGCCAATGCGCGCGCTTCGGCCGCTATCGCATCGTCGCTGCGCCCGGCGAGCATCAGGTTGGAAATCCAGAGCGTCACACAATCGATGATCACCAGGTCGGCGCGCCCCTCCAGCGCGACTAGCGCCGCGGCGATCGCGATCGGCTCTTCGACGGTAGCGAACGCGGTCGGACGGTGCGCGCGATGATGCGCGATGCGCTCGCGCATCTCGTCGTCAAGCGGCTCGGCAGTCGCTACGAAGAAGCGGCGCGCCGCGCCCGATGCCTCGGCGAGCGCCAGCGCGTGCGCGCTCTTGCCGCTGCGCGCCCCACCCGTGATCAGTGTGACCGCTCCCATCCGCTCCTCTCGTGCGCCGTTCAATCTACCAACGTCTTTGCTCGACCTTCGCAGCCGGACCGGCTGCTCATTGACTGTCCGCGCGCAAAAGCATATCAGTCTTGCACGCCCGGTGTCCGGGAAGCCGGTTAGAGTCCGGCGCTGCCCCGCAACTGTACGGGGGGACAACGGCCCATCCAAGCCACCGCTTGAGCGGGAAGGCGGGTCCGCGGACGATCCCCAAGCCAGGAGACCGGCCGGGCGAATACACGCCGTCTGCTTTCCGCGGGGAAAGCGGCTCGGGACGCCTCGTCACTCCCGCTTAGGGAGCCAGCCGTAGCTCTTGAGCCTCGTCGCCGCGCGCAGGCAGGCGGGCGCATAGCTCGAGGGAGGCTATGAGACGAGCGCTCGTTGCCGGATCGGTCCTGACACTTTTCCTTCTTGCGACGCTAGCGAAAGCGCGCCGCGCGCGCGCCGAAGCCGCGGCGACGCCGGCGGCTTCGACGCAATCGGCGCAGCGCACCAGGCAAGCTGCGCCGGCGTCACCTGCAAACCAGTCCTCGCAGCCCACGTCGTCGTCGCCGACCGCGCCGGCGGCACATGGCGCGCAGGCGAAATCCAAGCCGCAGCGCAAGAAGCTGCCCCGGATGGTCTTCATCGTGACCGCGACCCGGATGGAGCAGCCGCTGGAAGACATCGGCACTACCGCCAGCGTCGTCGGCGCGCAGCAGATCCAGCAGCAGCACATCAACTCCGCGGGCGACGCGCTGCGTCAGGTGCCCGGGGTGCAGGTGATCCAGAGCGGCTCGCCGGGCAGCCAGACCGACATCACAATCCGCGGCTCGACCGCCGCGCAGACGCTTATCCTGATCGACGGTGTAGCGGTCAACAGCGGCGCCACCGGCGGCTTCGACGTTTCCGACCTTACCAACGACGGCCTCGACCGGATCGAGGTGGTGCGCGGCGCGGGCGGCGCGCTCTACGGCTCCTCAGCGATCGGCGGCGTGGTCAATTTCATCACGCGCGAGGGCAGCGGGCCGCTTAAGCTGACCTACGACGGCGAGGGCGGCAATCGCGCGACCCAGCGCCAGGCGCTGAGCGTGGACGGGGCCGAGGGGCGGCTCGCCTATGCGGGTTCGCTTTCGTACTTTTCGACCTCCGGCTTCCGCCCGCGCAACGACAGCTTTGATAACCTCGCCGGGGTTGCGCGTCTGGATTACCATCTCGACGAAGACACCACGCTGACCGGCTTTGCGCGCTACATGCGCGCCAACATCAGCCTGGTGGATTTCTCCAACTTTCTCACCCCGGTCGATCCCAACGCGCACGAGCGCAACGAGTTCATGCTCTACAATGGCGTGATCACGCACAGGTTCAGCGACCGGATCGACGGGCGCATGAACGTCTTCTTCGTGCGCAACGATCAGCGCATCAACGACACCCCCTACCCCGCCAATCCGAACTTCGAGCGCGACCGTATCCCGGACGAAACCCGCGGCACCAACATGGAGCTGCATTACCGATGGGGCGAGGGCTTTCGCTCGCTCGCCGGCTTCGACTTTAAGGACCGCTGGGTGCGCTCGGCTCATCTCTTCGACACCACCGAGCCGCCGATGCAGTTCTTCACCGCCTTTCACGCTCGTCGCCAGGAGTACGCAGGGTATTTGGAACAGGAAGGGCGGCTGTTCGACGGTTGGCTGCTGATGACCGGCGGGCTGCGGGTGGACGGCAACAGCCAGTTCGGCGAAGAGATGAGCCCGGCGTGGACCGTCGCGATCCCGCTCGACCGTTGGGGGCTGACCCTGCGCGGCAGCTACAGCGAGGGCTTCCGCGCGCCCGCCTTCAACGAGCTGTACTTCCCCGATTTTGGCAACCCCGACCTGCGGCCGGAGATCTCCAGCGAGTACGACGGTGGGATCACCAAACGCTTCGGCGAGACCGCGAGCCTCACCGCTACCTACTTCTCGCGCCGCGTGCACGGGCTGATCGTGGCCGCGCCGTGCACGACGTTTCCCGGGTGCGTGGAGGCGGAAAACGCGGGCCGCGTCGATACGCAGGGAGTGGAGTTCGTGCCCGCGCTCCAACTTGCGCGCGGGCTCAAGTTCAGCGGCAACCTGACGTTCCTCGACCAGACCCACGTCGCGCCGGCGCCTAACATCCGGCCGATCCGGGTGCCCAAGTACTCGGCCTTCGCGCTGCTCGCATACGCGCGCAAGGCGCTATGGCGCCCCGACGACGCGGTCACCGCCAATCTCGCCTACTACTTCGTTGGCGATCGCGACGACATCAACCCGACGACCTCGGCGATTCAGAACCACGCCGCCTACAACCGCTTCGATCTGACGGTCAGCTACGATCCGGGACTGCGCTGGGGAGGTCTGCGCGACGAGCAGGTGTACGCGCGGGTGATGAACCTGCTCGACCGCCACTACGCCGAGGTGATGGGCTTCCCGTCGCCGCCGGTCAACTTCGTCGCCGGCGTGAAGCTGAGTTTCTGATTCGGTCTGGAACACGAGGCCGGAGGGCGCCGCGCGGCGAGCTCACCCTTCGCGTGATTGCTCGATGCGGAAGCATTCGTCGAAGATCGCGCGGATGCGCGTGCGGCAGAACTCGACCTCAGCGAGCAGGCGCGCCGCCCCGCCCTCGCCTTCGTAGCCCATCCGATGCGCCAGATGGCGCAGGCTCTCGGTGTCAATCGCGAACGCCCAGGCGGGCTGGTCGGTCTCGATCCGCAGCCGGTTCTCCAAAAGCGAGAGGAAGCGGTAATCCGTTTCGAGCTGCGCCGCCGCCGCACGATCGAGCAGCCCGCACGCGCCGATCCCGCGGATCAGCTCGACCGTCGCGCGCGAGGCCAGCTCGGGATAGCGATGCCCGTAGCGCAGCGCCATCATCTGGGTCAGAAACTCGACGTCGACCAGCCCGCCGCGGCCCTGCTTGATGTTGATGCGGTCGCGGCCGTCGGCGCCGAGCTCGCGCTCGATCCGCGCGCGCATCGTGGCGATTTCGCCCACCTCGGCGGCGTTCAGCCCGCGGCCGAAGACGAACTCGCGGCGCGCCGCCTCGACCTCGGCGGCGAGCTCGGGCTCGCCCGCGATCACCCGCGCGCGCACCAGCGCCTGGCGCTCCCATACGGCGGAGCTAGTGCGATGGTACTCGCGGAAGCCGTCGAGCGAGGCGACCAGCGGGCCAGCATTGCCCGATGGGCGCAGCCGCAAATCGATCTTGTAAGCGTAGCCCTCGCGCGTGCGCGCTTCGAGCACCGCGATCATGCGCTGCACGATCTTCGACGCCGCGACCCGGCTGCCCTCGGCGACCTCGCCGCGGTCGTGATAGACGAAAATCAGATCGAGGTCGGAGTTGTAGGACATCTCGCCCGCCCCCAGCCGGCCCATCGCGACCGCCACCAACTCCAGCGTGGACGGGATCGCGACGTGCGCGCCGACTTCCGCGCGCGCCAGCGCGAGCGCGCGCCGCGCCACGACTTCGGCCAGCACGCCCAGCTCCGCCTGCACGGCGTCGGCGTCGAGGTCGCCCGCGAGGTCGGCGATCGCGATGCGCAGAAACTCCTGATGGCGAAAGGCGCGGATTGCGTCGAGCCGGCTTTCGAGATCCGGGCTCGCCACCACCAGCCCGCGCAGCTCCTCCTCGAGCTCCTCGCGGGCGCGGCGCGGGCGTGCGAGGTCGGAGCGCACCAGGGTGTCGAGCATGTCGGGATGGCGGATGAAGACGGTCGAGAGGTATGCGCTGGAAGCGAACAGGCTCAGCACCACGCGGCGGGTCGCGGGATGCTGTTCGAGCAGATCCAAAAAGGAAGTGCGCGCGCCGATCGCCGCGATGAACGCGGCAAGGTTCATCAGCGCAAGGTCGGGATCGGCAAGTCCGCGGATCTCGTCGAGCAGCAACGGCCCGAGCCGTTCAAGTAGCTCACGCCGGCGCGGCGAGGCGATCGCGAGCGCATGCTCGGGGCCGCGCGCGAGCAGCATCAGATGGCCCGCGCTTTCCTCGGGCCGCGCAAACCCCATCGCGGCCAGCGCCGGCGCCGCCGCGCGCGGATCAAGCGCCGCACGCCATGCGCGCTCGGCCTCTTCCGAGGCGGCGTGCCCCGCGCGATCTTCGGCCCCGCCGAGCATCTCGCGGAACTGCGCCGCGACCAGCTCGCGATGGCGCGCAAGCTCGGCCTCCAGACGCGCGAGCGCGCCCGCGTCCTTACCGAAGCCCATCCGCGCCGCCAAAGCGCGCCGCGCGGCCTCGTCCACGGGCAGGACATGGGTCTGGCGCTCCGCCACGACCTGGAGCTTGTGCTCGACGTCGCGCAGAAACAGGTAGGCGGCCGCCAGCTCGCGCGCGCGGGCGGCATCGAGATAGCCCAGCGCACCCAGGCGCTCGAGCGCGTCGAGCGTGCGCACGGTACGCAGGCGCGGGTCGCGGCCGCCCCATACCAAGATCAGCGCCTGGACGACGAACTCGAGCTCGCGGATCCCGCCGTAGCCGAGCTTGATGTTGCGCGAGACGAGGTCGGGCGCGCGCAGCTCGCGCTCGATCTGATACTTCATCGCGCGCAACTGGCGCAACGTGTCGAAGTCAAGGAAGCGACGATACACGCAATGGCCGAGCTCGCCGAGCAGCCGCTCGCCCACCTCCAGCGCGCCGGCCAACGGACGCGCGCGCAACAGCGCCGCGCGCTCCCAGGTCTGGCCGAAGTTCTGATAGAAGCCGAGCGCGCCCAGAAAGGATGTGACCAGCGGCGAGTTGCGCCCGCCCGGACGCAGCCGCAGGTCGACGCGAAAGCATTCGCCCGACAGCAGCTCGGTCAGCACCTCGCCCAGCCGCGTGGCCGCCTCGGTCTCCCCCTCGGGGCCATCGAAGACGTAGATGAGGTCGATGTCAGAGCTGAGGTTAAGCTCGCGCGCTCCCAGCTTGCCCATCGCGAGCACGCAAAACCGGCCCGCCAACGGCGCCCGCTTTCCGAGGATCAAGCGGGCGCATTCGAGCGCAGCACCGGCGCATTCGGCGGCCAGCCGCGACATCGCCTCCATCGTGGCGGCAACGTCGAGCCGGCGCGTCAGATCGGCGATCGCGATTTGCAGGAAGAGCCGGCGCTTGAATTCGCCGAGCCGGCGCGCCGCCTCGCGCCGATCGGCGCTTGGGCTGGCGCTGAAGTGCGTCGCGGCGGCGAGCGAGTGCGCCGAGGCGGCACGCGCGGCGCGAAAGAACTCCAGCCATCCGGGACCCATCGTGCCCAACCCCTGCGCCACTACCTCCGAACCACCGACGCATCGCGCCAAATCGGCGGCGAGCGCGGAATCGGCGAGCGCCTCGCGCAAGGCGGCGGGCGACTCCTCGCCCAGCTTGAGCATCGCGGCCAGCGCAAGCCGCTCGTCGGGCGCGTGCGCGGCCACCGCGGCGCCGGCGGCTGCGGCCAGCCCCGCCTCGCCGAGGAGGCGCGCCAGTTGCGCGGCGAGTCCGCCGAGTTCGGGCGGCAGCGATACTTGCTCGGACATCGCAAATCACAATAGCAGAGCGGCGCCTATCGCCGCGCCGCCGCGATGGCGCCTGCGACGAGCGCGATGCTAGGCTCGGGACGACCCATCGCGGAGGCTGGTCCGATGATCGTTCTGTACACGACCGAGCGCGACTATCCGTGGGGCACGCTGCGCTCGACCCACGCGAGCAAAACCAAGATCGTGCTGGAAGAGAAGCGCCTTGCGTACCGCATCGAGAATTTGCGGCCGGGCGACCTGTGGAAGAAGCCGCCGGAGATGCTCGCGCACCATCCGCTCGGCAAGGTGCCATATATCGACGACGACGGCCTGGTGCTTTACGACTCGACAGTGATCAACGAGTACCTCGACGACCGCTACGGACCGCCACGCCTGCTGCCCGACGATCCGGTCGCGCGGGCGCTGGTGCGCGAGCTCGAGCAGTTCGCTGACGAGGCGCTGCTGGGCGGCAATCTGCCGCTGATCTGGATGGCGTACTGGAGCGAACCAGACAAGCGCGATACCGTGCGGACGGAGCAGGGCCGCGAGGGGCTGCGCAAGCGCGACCTGCCGTACCTCGAGCGCATGCTCGCCGAAGCCCCCGCCGGCGGCTTTCTTCGCGGCGGCTTTTCGATGGCGGATGTGCCGATGATGGTGCTGGCGATGGTGCTCGAAGTTGATCGCCTGCCGCTTGCGGAGTTTCCGCGCGTCCAGCGCTACCTGGACGAGCTGCGCCGCCGGCCGAGCTATCGCGCGGTCAGTCCGCGCACCAAGGTCGCCGAGGCAAGCGAATTGCGCTGAGCGCGCCGATGCGTGGCGCTCCGCGCGGCCTAGGTCCGGTTCTGCTTTTGGCGGCGTGCCCGGTGATGATAGGTGACGCGGTGCAGGTGAGCGCCGTGATGCCGTCGCACGTGGTGGACTACGCGGCGCAGGATCGGCGATGAGGGCCGCGGCGGTGGCGCCTCCTCGTGCTGGATCCCTGGAAAGTACTTGTCCTGGTATTTGTTAACCTGCAAGGCGGCAAGGAATTCGGCGTAGTAATTCTTGACCGCGAAGCCGAAGTGAGGCGCGTCGTACTTCTCGATGATGCGCACGAAGTTGCTGCCGTACGCGGCCGCCGCTCGCGACATCCCGGCCGTGCCGTAATCGTACGCAGTGATCGCCAGCGGCCAGCTGCCGAGCGCTTCGTAGTTGGCCTGCAACAGGCGCGCCGCCGCCTCGGTCGAGCGCACCGGATCGAGCCGGTCGTCGCGGTAGCGCGTGATCCGCATGAATTCGCGGCCCGTCGCGCGGGTGAATTGCCATATTCCGACCGCGCCAGCGCTCGAGCGCGCGCGCGAGGAGAATCCCGACTCAACCGCCGCCAGCGTTACCAACTCGGGCGGCAGGCCCATCGCCTCGAATACGCGTTCCATCCGCGGGCGGTAGTATCGCGAGCGCAGCAGCGCGTCGTGGAACGGCTCGCGCAAGCCCTGCTGCACGCGCAGGTTCTGCGCGGCCGCGGCGTAGGTCGACGGCGGTTGGCCCTTGAACATCGCCGCTACGCGCTCCTCCTCGTAGCCCACCGCCGGACGCCCGCTGGCAAGACGGTTCAGGATGTCGGTGTACTTGGCCTTAAGGTAGGCGTTGGCCCACTCGACCTCCTCGCGGTCGGGCACGCCTTGGCCGGGCATGTGGAAGACCTGGTAGACACGCCAGAGCTGGTCGCGGTCGTGGATGACGAAGTCGCGCTGACCCCAGTAGGTAAAGGTGTTGACCCAGAAGTTGATGTTGGGTTCGAGCTCGGCGGGGCGCGGAAAGGGATTGTGCTCGAGCTGATTGGCGGCGCGGACGGGCGCGCCAAATGCGAGCAGCGCCGCCACGACGGCTGCCGAGGTCAGGGCGGTGCGCAAGCTATGCTGGCGAGTCTCTCCCCTGCTTCCCCTCGGCATCCTGCTTCCTCCCGCACTCAGCCTCCGCCACAGCGTCAGGCGAATCGCCGCAACAGGGCGACGCGCGCCGAAGCGATAAATATCGCATAATCCCGCGCGCTTTGGTAGTCAACACAATGTTTTGACATTATGGCCGAAAAGCCTGCCGTATGGCTTCGGTTGCGTATAAATGGCGAACCCTTGAAATGTCAAAAGCTTATCCGCTGCCCGGCGCTTGATCGTCGGGTCGTTGTCCTGGCCGTGGCGTCCCTCGTCCTGGTCGCGTGCAACCGCTCCGGCCCGTCGAAAAAGACCGGTTCCGGCGCATCCGCCGCCTTTCGCGTCGCCCTGCTGACGCCCGGGCCCGTCAGCGACGCCGGATGGAATGCGTCGGCGTTCGCTGGCCTCCGGCTGATCAGGGGGAAGCTCGGCGCTCAGACCGCCTTGGTGCAAACGACCTCGCCCGCCGATTTCGAGGACGCCTTTCGCGACTTCGCTGGCCGCGGCTTCAACCTGATTTTCGCGCACGGTTTCGAGTACACTGACACTGCGCTGAAGGTCGCGCGCTCATTTCCGCATACGATTTTCGTCATCACCTCGGGCGCCGGCTCGTCCGCCAACGTCGCCTCGCTGACCTTCAAAATCGAAGAAGCGGCCTATGTCGAGGGCGTGCTTGCGGCGGGTGTGTCAAAGACCGGCGTGGCAGGCGCGATCGGGGGAATTGAACTGCCCGCGATCCGGATGACCTTTGACGGCTTCCGGCGCGGCTTTCTTTCGCTCCGTCCCTCCGGACGGGTGCTGACTAGCTATGTCGGCAGCTTCAACGACGTCGGCGCGGCCAAGGAGGCGGCCCTCGCGCAGATAAGCCGCGGCGCCGACGTGCTTTTCCACGACGCCGACGAGGCCGGCTTGGGCGTCTTCGCCGCCGCCGAGAGCCGACATGTCTACGCCTTCGGCGCCAATGGCGATCAGAACGCGGTCGCGCCGACGGTCGTGCTGGCAAGTGCGGTTACCGCCATCCCGCAAGCCTTCCTTCGTGTTGCGACCGAGGTCAAGGACGGCACTTTCAAGCCCGGGATGCTGGAATTCGGAATGCGCGAGGGGATGGTCAGGGTCGTGTACAATCCGCGCCTGCTGCCGAAGATCCCTCCGGCGGCGCTCGCGCAGGCGAAACGCGCCGAGCAGGAAATCATCGCGGGTACGGTCAAGCTCGCCTCGCGATGAGCGCCTTGCGCCGGCCCCTGCTTGAGTCGGCTCCACGCCGGCAGCTAAGCTCCCGCGCAGCGTGGACGAAATCGAAATAACCTCGCTGCACCGCCCGATCTCCGCCTCGATCCGAGTCCCCGGTTCCAAAAGCATCACCAACCGCGCGCTCATCCTGGCCGCGATGGCGTCCGGGCGCTCGACGCTCCGCGCCGCCGGGCTCAACGACGACACGCGGCGGATGGCCGCGGCGCTGCGCACGCTCGGCTTTGAAGTCGCGATTGACGAGGCGGCCTCGCGAATCGTGGTCGAGGGGCGTGGCGGTGCGATTCCGGCTGCCGGGGCCGAGCTCGACGTGGGCGGCGCGGGCACCGCGATGCGCTTTCTGCTCGGCTTCCTGACCCTGGGGCGCGGGCGCTTCAGGGTGGACGGCAATGCGCGGATGCGCGAGCGCCCGGTCGGCCCGCTGCTCGACGCGTTGAACACGCTCGGCGTTGAGGCGCGCGCGGAGCGGAACAACGGATCTCCGCCGGTGGTGATCGAAGTGGCGGCCGGCGGCGTGCGCGGGGGCGCGGCGCGCGTCGACGCCTCGGTCTCCTCGCAATTCGTCTCGGCGCTCCTGATGCCGGCGCCGCTGTGGCCCGACGGCCTGCGGCTCGAGGTTGCCGGCGAGGCGGCGCGGCCATTCATCACGATGACGCTCAGGCTGATGGAGCGATGGGGCGCGCGCAGCGCGATCGAGGGCGGCACGATAATCGTGCCCGGTCGGCAGCGCTATGCCGCACAGGATTTCGAAATTGAGCCCGACGCCTCGGGCGCCAGCTACTTTGCGGCGGCGGCGGCGCTCGTCGGCGGCACGGTCATGCTCGAAGGGCTGCGCGCCGACTCGGTCCAGGGCGATATCGAATTTGTGCGTCTGCTCCAACGGATGGGCGCGCGGGTGCGATGGAGCACCGAGGGCGTCGAGGTAAGCGGCACCGGCAAGCTCGACGGGGTTGACGTCGCGATGAACGCGATGCCCGACGTGGTGCCGACCCTCGCCGCGATAGCGCCCTTCTGCTCCTCGCCAACGCGCATCCGCGCCGTCGCTTTCATCCGCCATCACGAGAGCGACCGTATCCGCACGCTCGCCACCGAGCTCGCGCGCCTCGGCGCAAACGTCCACGAATGCGAGGACGGGATGCTGATCGAGCCGTCGCGGCTTAAGCCCGCGGTGGTCGAGACTTACGACGACCATCGGATCGCGATGGCGTTCGCGGTGGCGGGGCTCAGGGTCGAAGGCGTCCGGATCAGGAATCCCGCGTGCGTATCCAAGACCTACCCGGATTTCTTCCGCGATCTTGCCGCGCTCTGACCAACACTTAAGCCCGGCAAATCGCGCGGCATCAAAGTGCCGTGCGCGATTCCCCGCTCCGCAGAGGTCACTGGGAAGGATAACGCGGGCAGGAGCCCGTTCTAGAGGAACGGAGCAGGAGCAGCGGTCGGCTAGTGCGAGGCGCCGGTGCGTGACTCGCTGACCACGCGGCGCGCGCGCAGCATCGCCACCGCCTGCTGCGCCTCATCATAGGCGGGATCGTACGCGCTCATTGCGGCGAGTCGTTCTTCGGCCGCCTGCAACTCGGCGGGATCGGCGGGCGCCGCCTTTTCCGGCGGCTCGGCGCTCGAAGCGAGCGCCGTCATCGCGCCGTCCTTGATCTCGACCAGCCCGCCCATCACGAGGTACGCCAGCGATTGGCCGTCGCCCGTGCGAATCGTCATCAGGCCCGGCGCCAGCGAGGTAATGAAGTTGGTATGATCGGCGAGCACGCCGAACTCGCCCAGCGGGCCGACCGCGTTGACCTGCTCCACCGGACCGTCAAACACCACGCCGGTCGGCGTGACCAGCTTGAAGGAGAACGTCGCCATCCGGGACCGCCCTGCTCCGCGCGGCGCGCTCAGCGCGCCTCGCCGCGCGCCAGCCGTTCGGCCTTGGCGCGGGCGTCATCGATGGTGCCGACGAGGTAGAAGGCCTGCTCGGGCAGGTCGTCGCACTTGCCGTCGAGAATTTCGGCAAATCCGCGCACGGTTTCCTGGCGCGGGACGTAGGTGCCCGGAATGCTGGTAAACGGCTCCGCCACGTGCATCGCCTGCGACAGGAAACGCTCGACGCGGCGCGCGCGCGCGACCGTCAGCTTGTCCTCGGCGGAGAGCTCGTCCATCCCGAGGATCGCAATGATGTCCTGGAGATCCTTGTAGCGCTGGAGGATCGCCTGCACCCGGCGGGCGACGTCGTAGTGCTCCTGGCCGACGACCTGGGGGTCAAGGATGCGCGAGGTCGAGGCCAGCGGATCCACCGCCGGAAAGATGCCCTTCTCGAAGATCTTGCGGTCAAGCGCGGTGGTCGCGTCGAGATGGGAGAAGGTCGTCGCCGGCGCCGGGTCGGTGTAGTCGTCGGCAGGGACGAAGATCGCCTGGACCGAAGTGATCGCGCCCTTCTTGGTGGTGGTGATGCGCTCTTCGAGCTCGCCGAGGTCGGTGCCCAGGGTGGGCTGGTAACCGACCGCGCTCGGCATCCGACCGAGCAGCGCCGAAACCTCGGAGTTGGCCTGCACGAAGCGGAAGATGTTGTCCACGAAGAAGAGCACGTCGCGCCCCTCCTCGTCGCGGAAGTACTCGGCGACGGTGACGCCGGTGAGCGCAACGCGGGCGCGCGCGCCGGGCGGCTCGTTCATCTGTCCGTACACCAGCGCGGTCTTCGAGAGTACGCCCGATTCCTTGAGCTCGCGGTAGAGGTCGTTGCCCTCGCGCGAGCGCTCGCCGACGCCGGCGAACACCGATACGCCGCCGTGCTGCTTGGCGACGTTGTTGATGAGTTCCATGATGGTGACGGTCTTGCCCACGCCGGCGCCGCCGAACAGTCCGATCTTGCCGCCGCGCGCGTAGGGGCAGATGAGGTCAACGACCTTGATTCCGGTCTCGAGGATCTCGACCTCGATGCCCTGCTCGGCGAAGGCCGGCGGCTCGCGATGGATCGGCATCTGCTGCCGGCCCTTGACCGGGGCGCCCTCGTCAACCGGCTCGCCGATCACGTTGATCAGCCGGCCGAGCGTTTCGGGGCCCACCGGCACCGTGATTGGAGCGCCGGTGTCGCGCACTTGCATCCCGCGCACCAGCCCCTCGGTCGCATCCATCGCGATACATCGCACGGTGTTCTCGCCGAGGTGCTGGGCGACCTCGAGGACGAGGTTTTCCGCGCGCTCGCCAAGCGCGGGGTTGGTCACGCGCAGGGCGTTGAGGATGGCGGGCAGCGCGCCGTTGCTGAACTCGACGTCGACCACGTTGCCCAGAACCTGGCTAATCCGGCCTGTTGCTTTGTCACTCATAGATCGCGATTTTCCCGACGAATAGCCCTTGCAAGCGGCGCGCGGCTAGCCTCTGAGCGCCTCGGCGCCGCCGACGATATCCATCAGCTCCTTGGTGATCGAGGCCTGGCGCGCGCGGTTCATCTCCAGCGTCAGCCGCTCGATCATGTCGGCGGCGTTGTTGGTCGCGCTGTCCATCGCGGTCATCCGCGCGCCCTGCTCGCTGGCCTCGGCCTCGAGCAAAGCGTGGAAGATCGAATCTTCCAGGTAGCTGCGCAGTACCGCCGGCACCAGTTCGGCGCGGCTGGGCTCGACCAGATAGTCAGCCGGCGCGGCGATCGCGCCCGTGGCCTCCTCGCTCTTGCGCTCGGCGATCGGCAGCAGGCGTTCGAAGGTCGGGCGCTGCGAGAGCGCGGAGTGGAAGCGGCTGTAGATGATCCCGGCCTCGACGATCGCGCCGCCGCGGAAGGCGCCGAGCGTGCGCGCGGCGAGCTCCTGGGCGAGCGCGAAATTCGCCAGGCGCGCATTGTTGATGCTCTGGTGCGCGATCGCATGTCCGGCGCGGCGCAGATGATCGAGCGGCTTGCGCCCGACCACGTTGAACTTGACTGTCATCCCCTGGCCGCGCGCGCGCGCCGCCTCTTCCTCGGCCTTGCGCACCAGGTTTGCGTTGTAGCCGCCGCACAGCCCGCGGTCCGATCCGATCACGGTGATCAGCGCCTCGCGCTGCGCGTCTTCGGCCGGCGCCAGCGCGGCGCGTTCACTGGCGAAAAGGTTGTCCGCGATTCGCACCAGCGTCTCATGGTAGGGGCGCGCGCTGAGCAGCGCGTCCTGCGCGCGGCGCAGGCGCGCGGCGGCGACAAACTTCATTGCGCGCGTGATCTGCTGGGTCGATCGGACCGACGCGATCCGCCGGCGGATTGCCTTCAGCGACGCCATCGTTTGCTACTCGCCAACCGTGCGCTTCGCCGGCTCAGGCGCTGACCTTGCCGTCGCCCTCGGCCGAGCCGAAGGCCTGCTGGTACTGGTCAAGCGCGGCGCGCAGCCGGCCGCGCAGGTCGTCCGAGAGCTCGCGCTTGGTCGCGATCTCGTCGAGGATCTCCTTGTGGCGCGCTTCGAAGAACGCGTAGAGCCCGTGCTCAAAGGCCTTGATCTGAGCGACCGCGAGCTTGTCGAAGTAACCCTCGTTGGCAGCGAAGATAATCAGTACTTCCTTTTCGGTCGAGAGCGGCTCGTACTGGTTCTGCTTGAGCATCTCGGTCAGCCGCTCGCCGCGATGGAGCAGGCGCTGGCTGGCCTGGTCGAGGTCGGAGCCGAACTGCGCGAAGGCGGCCATCTCGCGGTACTGCGCAAGGTCGAGCTTGAGCGTGCCGCCGACCTGCTTCATCGCGCGCACCGCGGCCGAGAAACCGACGCGCGAGACCGAGAGGCCCACGTTCACGGCGGGCCGGATGCCCGAGTAGAAGAGGTCGGCGTCGAGTACGATCTGGCCGTCGGTGATCGAAATCACGTTGGTCGGGACGTAGGCCGAGACGTCGCCGGCCTGGGTCTCGATGATAGGCAGCGCGGTCAGCGACCCGCCGCCCTCGGCGTCGCTCATCTTGGCCGCGCGCTCGAGCAATCGCGAATGCAGGTAGAAGACGTCGCCCGGGTAGGCCTCGCGCCCCGGCGGACGGCGCAGCAGCAGTGAGAGCTGGCGATAGGCTTGTGCGTGCTTGGTTAGATCGTCGTACACCAGCAGGGCGTGGCGCCCGCTGTCGCGGAAGTACTCGCCCATCGTGCAACCGCTGTAGGGCGCGATGAACTGGAGCGGGGCCGATTCCGAGGCGGTCGCCGCGATGACGGTCGTGTACTCCATCGCGCCGTGGCGATTGAGTTTCTCGACCACCTGGGCCACGGTCGAGCGCTTCTGCCCGATCGCGACGTAGAAGCACTGCACGTTCTGGCCGCGCTGGTTGATGATCGCGTCGAGCGCGATCGCGGTCTTGCCGGTCTGGCGGTCGCCGATGATAAGCTCGCGCTGGCCGCGCCCGATCTGAAGCATCGAGTCGATGGCCTTGATTCCGGTCTGGAGCGGCTCCTTGACCGGCTGGCGGCGAATGATGCCGGGAGCCTTGATCTCGATGCGCCGGGTGGCGCTGGCTTTGATCGGTCCCTTACCGTCGATCGGCTGGCCCAGCGCGTTGACCACCCGCCCGAGCATCGCCTCACCTACCGGGACCTCAGCGATGCGGCCGGTGCGTTTGACCTCGTCGCCCTCGCGGATCGCGTTGGGCTCGCCGAACAGCGCCGCGCCGACGTTGTCCTCCTCGAGATTCAACACCATCCCGTAGATCCCGTGGGGGAACTCGAGCAGCTCGCCGGCGGCCGCGTTTTGCAGGCCGTAGATGCGGGCGATGCCGTCGCCGCAGGAGAGCACGCGGCCGGTCTCGCGCACCGCGACCGTGGCTTCGAAGCCTTTGATCTCAGTCCGTAGAATGTCGCTGATTTCGGATGGTCTGATTTCCGCCATGACAGTTTGATGTGGGCCGGCTCAGCCGACGAGCCGGCGCTGCGCCTCGTCCAGCCGAGCGGCGAGGCTGCCGTCGTAAATTCTGCCCTCCAGCTCGGCCACCACGCCGCCGAGCAGGGATTCGTCAACCTTCACCGTGGGGATGATCTTCTTGCGCGCGAGCGCTTCCAGTCCGTTCACCGCCGCCGCGACGTCGTGGTCGGCGGGCGGGCGGGCGAAGGTGAGCGTGGCGCGCGCACGTCCCATCAGCTCGTCGAGCTGGGCCTGGTAGGAGTCGGAAATCGCGCGCAGCTCGGCGATGCGTCCGTGGCGCGCCACCACCACCGCAAGCGACTGCAACGGATAGCTCAGCTCGAGCCGCTCGGCGATCTTCTTCATCGCCTCGATCCGCACCTGGTGCGTTATATCCGGCGCGGCGAGCAACCCCGCAATTTCGGGAGCGGCGGCGGCGCGCGCCAGCCGTTCGAGCTCGGCGCCCCATGCTTCGAGCTGGCCGCGATCTTCGGACAGTCCAAGCAACGCGCGGGCGTAGCGTTTGGCGACCTTCGACCCTCTCACCGTCGAGCCTCCTCGCTCAGGCGGGCCTGGAAGCTCTGGAGCAGCCGCCTTTGATCGTCAGGCGTGAAGTTGCGCGCGAGCATCTCGCGCGCAACACGTCCGGTCGCCTCCGCCAGCGTCTCGCGCAAGCGGCGGCGCGCTGCGTCTATCGCGGCCTCCGCAGTGAGCCGCGAGTCGCGCACGGTGCGCTCGGCGGTCTCGCGCGCCATTTGCCGGATGCGATCGACCACATAGGAGGTCTCGCCGTCGAGGTCGGCGCGGAGCTGGGCCATGTCAGCTTCCAGCCGCGCCATCCGCTCGCGCGCGCGACTGGCCAGCGCCTCGGCGTCCTTGAGCGCTGCCTCGGCGCGCGCGAAGGTCTCCTTGATCGCGCGCGCGCGGCCAACGAAAAAGCCGCGGGTCGCGCCGCCGAAGCGGCGGTCTACCCATCGGATGAGCAGGATGAAAAGGACGAAGTTGACGACGTAAAGGCCGAGCGCCCCCCACGAGCCGCCCACTGCCTCGGCGCCGCCCTCGGCGCACCATGCCGCCGCCGGCAGCATTACGGCGGCGCCGGCCAACGCGATCGCAGATCCTTTCATGGCCTAGTTGTGGGGAGTCCCCTGCGCGGAGCCGTCAATCGGACGGCCGAGTACGCGTGAGGCGAGTTCGACGGCAAGGGCGCGGCTGAATTGCTCGATCTCGCGTTCGCCCGCCCGCAGTTCGCTCTCGATCCCGGCTCTGACGCGCTCCAGCGCGCTATGGGCTTCCGCCTTGGCCTCCTCGATCAAACGTGCGGCTTCCGCTTCGGCCCGTCGCCGCTCGGCGTCGCGCGCGGCCAGCGCCTCGCGCCTTACGACCGCCAGTTGGCGCTCGCGCTCCTCACCGGCGGCTTTCTCCTCTTTAAGCAGTTGTTCGGCACGCGCGCCGAGATCCTTGAGCTTGCGCTCGCGCTCGCCGAGCAACCTGAGGAAAGGGCCGAAAAAAAGCCGATCGAATATAAACCAGAAAACCAGGAAGGACACAATCAGGGCGAAGAAGGTTCCCCAGTCGGGCGGAATGTGCATATTACGGCGTCTCCCGTAAGGGATGGTTCATAGTGCTGTTCCGGCGGGCAAGAGTGGCGGAGGCGAGTTTGTCGAAACCGGATCGGGCGCTCAGGCCTGCTTCTGACCTCCGGCCTGAGCCACCATGCGCTCCTCCTTGGGAAACACGGTGATCTTACGATCTTCGCGCGCGCCCTCGGGCTGCATCGCGCAATGGCCCTCAAACACCGCGCCCTCGTGCACTACCAGCACCGGCGAGGTTAGATTGCCCAGGACCTTGGCCGAAGGGCGGATCTCGATGCGCTGGCTGGCGGTGATGTCACCGCTGACTTTGCCCGCCACCACCACCGAGGCCGCCTTGATCTGCGCCGTCACCACGGCACTCTCGCCGATGATGACGCTGTCCTTAGCGCTGATCTCGCCGTCGATCTGGCCGTCGATGCGCGCCGGTCCCTCGAAGGTGAGCTTGCCGCTGACCTTGGAGCCCTGGTCGAGATAGGCGCGCGCCTCGAGCGCCGGCGGGGTCGCGTGACGAGGCGCGACAACCCTGCCCTCAGGCGGAACGGGAGGCGGCACCGGCACCGCCTGCGCGGGCACCTGCGGCTTGACCGACGGCTCGGGCTTGAAGGTCTTCTCCGGCTCTTTCGTGAAAAGCGCCATTTCCACCCCTCCACTAGGGCGCGATCTGGCCCGCGTACGGACCGCTCGTGCTCAAGTTTAGGCTTCGCTAATAGCCAATACAATTGACAGAGTCAATTTGCGTACGGATGCTTCCTTCAGTCACGCTCAAAGTTGCTGAAATAGGCGAAAGCTCGCAGCGCACCCTACCCCGCGCACCGGCCGCCCTCACCGATTTTCCTTACGCGCGACAGCGATGGTATGCTGAAGCCTGTCGTACAAGATTCAACTGTCACGCGATTAGCAGAGGAACGCCATGGCAGCAATCCCCCAGCAATATCTCGACCTTCTGACCGGCAAGAAGGCCTTCGCCCATCTTGCGACCGTGATGCGCGACGGCTCGCCGCAGGTGACGCCCGTGTGGTTCGACTACGCCGACGGCCTGATTCGAGTCAACACCGCGCGCGGGCGGGCCAAGGATCGCAACATGAAGATCGGCGCGCGCGTGGCGCTCTCAATCCAAGACCCCGACAATCCGTACCGCTACGTGCAGATCCGCGGCAAGGTCGTGCGCGACGCCGAGCACGGCGCCGACGCCCATATCGACGCACTCGCCCATAAGTATCTGGGCGTTGACAAGTATCCCTACCGCACCGCGAGCGAGAAGCGCGTGATTTACTTCATCGAGCCCGTTTCCGCGCAGGGGATGGGCTAGCCGCGACGGACGCCGCCGTCGCGCCCATCAGCACGCCTCAGGTCCGCGGCGCCTCGCGCTGGATGGTGCTGCCGCAGGTCGATCCGCAGTGCGGGCAGACATACTCGTACTTGTCGCCCTCGGGCAGGATGAGCAGCAGCCGCTTGCGAACCTCGACCGCGCGCCGGCACTTGGGGCAGGCGAGCAGCGACGCCTCCATCCGCTCGAACGCGGGACGGCCTTGGCCTCTGGTCATCGCCATCGCCGCATAGGATAGCGAGCGTCGGCGCGCGCCGGCAACCGGCTCGCCCTTGCGCAGAACCTGACAATGGCGGGTCGGTTATCGTCGAAAATTGCCGTATCGATGAGCTCGAATTGGGAATCGTTGCGGTTGCGGCGACGATTCTGCTCAAACAGCCGCGCGGCCTGCGGATAGCACAGCGCGCTTTGCGTTCGAGCGCCCGCGCGGCGCGGCCGCTACTTCGCGTCGTGGAAGATGACGCCGAGCGTAAGGCGGCGGCCGCGCCGGATCCGGCTCACCCCGTGGCGCATCGTGACCCGGTAATAGCCGCGGCTGCCGGCGACCGGGCGCTCGCTGGTCGCGAACAGGATCGCGTCGCCCTGCTCCAGCGCGATTGCCTCGCCCCGGCTCTGCGCGCGCGGACGATTCTCCAGCAGCAGAAACTCGCCGCCGTCGAAATCCGCGCCGCGCCGGCTGAGCAGGCAGGTGAGCTGAATCGGAAAGGCGACTTCTCCGTAGAGGTCCTGATGCATGCAGTTGTAGCCACCCGCCTCATAGCGCAGCAGGAGCGGGGTCGGCCTGGTCTGCCCGGCGGCGCGGCAGATCTCGAGGAACTCCGACAGCTTCGGCGGATACGGCTCGCCGCGGCCCATCGCGCTCGCCCATCGGTTGGCAATCGGCGCAAGCCGCGCATAGAGCGCGGCGCGCAGGGCCGCGACGATGGGCGGCAGCGGACGAGCGAAATACTTGTACTCGCCCACGCCGAAGCGCAGCCGTTCCATCACGACCCGCGAGCGAAAGCGCTCGCGTTGCTCGTACATCCCCGCCAGCCCGGCGCACTCCGCCGGAGCAAGCAGCGCGGGAATCGTCGCGCAGCCGTGCTCGTTGAGAGAGCGCGCGGCGTGCGCCCAGTCGGCCGCCGCCAGTCGGCGCGCGAACTCGGCAACCAGCGCCCGCAATGAGGCGTCGGCGGACCGTGCCGATATCTGCGGGGAGGTTGCCGTCATCGAGGATCGTCCAGTGGGCCGAATCCCGGATCACTGTAACACAGCTAGAACCCCGACCCGGCGCGCGGGTGAAATCGCGCCCGGCGGGGGACGAATCGGGCGCGGCGTGGTTGGCGTTGTGCGGGCTTTGGCCGATAACCTAAGATCGTTGCCGCTGCGATGGGCACCCGTGTGGATCACGAGACGTCGGCGCCGCGCGTCTTTATCGAGACCTACGGCTGCCAGATGAATATCGCCGACTCCGAGCTGGTAAACGGCGTGCTGCGCCGCGCCGGCTACGCGCCGGCCGCGCGCCCCGAGGAGGCCGACGTTATCCTGCTCAATACCTGCGCGATCCGCGAGCACGCCGAGGAACGCGTGCTCGGCCGGCTGAGCGACCTTGCCCGGCTCAAGCATACGCGGCCCGAGCTGCGGCTCGGCCTGCTCGGATGCATGGCGCAACACAACCGCGCGGCGCTGGTTGAGAAGGCGCCGTGGCTCGACCTGGTCGCCGGCCCCGACAGCTACCGCCGTTTGCCCGAGCTGCTGGGGCGGGCGCGCTTCGATCCCGCCATCGACGTGCGACTCGACCGCGCCGAGACCTACGCCGACCTCGCGCCCGAGCACGAGGGCGGCGTGCGCGCGTACGTCACCGCGATGCGCGGATGCGATCGGTTCTGCGCGTTCTGCGTAGTGCCCTACGTGCGCGGACGCGAGCGCAGCGTGCCGCCGCAAGCAGTCCTCGCCGACGTGCGGGCGCTCGCCGCGCGCGGCACGCGCGAAGTCGTGCTGCTAGGGCAGACCGTCAACGCATACCGCTTCGGCGAAGTCGATTTCGCCCGGCTGCTCAGGATGGTTGCCCGAGTGGACGGCATCGAACGCATCCGCTTCACCTCGCCGCATCCCGCCGACATGAGCGGCGCGGTGATCGAAGCGATGGCCACCGAGCCCAAGGTCCAGCCGTGGCTCCATCTGCCGGTGCAGTCGGGTTCGGACCGGATTCTGGCCGCGATGGAACGCGGCTACACGGTGGCGGAATATCTGGCGATAGTCGAGCGGCTGCGCGCGGCGATCCCAGACCTTGCGCTCTCGACCGATATCATCGTCGGCTTCAATGGCGAGCAAGAGGCGGACTTCCGGGCGACGCTCGACCTGATGCGCGCGGTCGGGTATGACTCGGCCTTCACCTTCAAGTACTCGCTGCGCGAACATACGCGGGCCTTTCGGCTGGGCGATACGGTCAGCGAGGAGGAGAAGGGGCGGCGGCTGGCCGAGACGATCGCGCTCCAGGAGCGGATTTCGCTCCAACGCAACCGCGCACTGGTCGGCGAGCGCGTCGCCGTGCTGGTCGAGGGGCCGGCGCGCCGCGGCGGCGGTATGCTCGCCGGCAAGACGCCGCAGTTCAAGACCGCGGTCTTCGCGCCGGCCGCGGCAACCGCACCGGGCGATATCGTCAGCGTGCGCGTTGAATCCGCCACCGCCCACACGCTCCATTGCACACTGATCGGCTAGCGCCAGCGGCCCGCCCGGCGATCAAATCAGCGATCGGCCTTGGGCGCCGTCCACCGGCAGGCAAGCGCCGGTGATCCAGCTCGCCCGCGGCGAGACAAGAAAGGCCACCGCATAGGCGACTTCCTCGGGACGGCCGAGCCGGCCGGCGGGAAATTCGTGCGCGATGAAGTCCTTCTCGAAAGCCGGGTTGGCCTTGAACACGCGCTCCCAGGTGCCGCCTGGGTAAAGGATCGAGCCGGGTGCGACCGTGTTGACGCGGATTCCCTTGGGCGCCAGCTCACGCGCCAGCATCTTGGTGAACGAGATCATCGCCGCCTTGGACGCATTGTAGGTCAGCGGACCGCCCGCCTCGCGCCCATAGATCGAGCTGATATTGACGATCGCACCGCCGCCCCGGGCCTCCATCCGCGGCGCGCACAGGCGCGACAGTCGCACCGCCGAGAAGAAGTTCAACTCGAAGGCCGCCTGCCACGCCGCGTCGTCGAGTTCGCCGAGCGCGCCCGGGCGCGCGCCGCCGGCGTTGTTGACCAGCATGTCAACCCCTCCCATTCGGGCCACGGTGCCCTCGACCCATCGCGCCGCCGCCGCCGCGTCGACCACGTCGACGGCCTCGGCGAGGACCTCGTAGCCGCGCCCGCGCAAGTCGGCTGCCGTCTTCTCCAACGCCTCCGCGCCGCGCGCGCAGATGCTCAGCCGCGCCCCCTCGGCGCCCAGCGTTTCGGCCATCGCACGCCCCAACCCCCGGCTGCCGCCGGTTATCATCACGACTTTGCCACGAAGACCCAAATCCATCGCCTGCTGCTCCTTATCCTCGGTGCCACCCGTTCGGCGCTGCCGCAGGCAAAGCTTGCCCTAATCAATCCGCGGTTGACAGACCCGAGGGGCGGTCTTAAGCTCCAAGGTCTGATTCGAAGGACAGACGGAGGTCTATGGAAATCAGGGTCGAAGGCTCCCTCGACCAGGCGATGCGGGTGCTCAAGCGCAAGCTCGCCAAGGAGGGGGTATTCAAGGAGATGAAGAAGCGGGCTTTCTACGAGAAGCCCAGTGTCCGCCGCAAGCGCAAACGCTCCGAAGCCCAACGCCGGCGCCGCAAAGAGCAACGCCGCCGCCGCGCCGCCGCACTCTAAGCGCTCAGTTGACGAACATTATCGTGCCGCGCGCCACCGCGCGCGTACGGCGCAGCGCGCCCGCGTCGCCGCGCGGGTGAGGCATCCGTGCGCCTCGGAGCATCCCGACGCGCGGCGGGCGGCGCCGTAAACTACGAGGGCAGTGGCCGCCAGGTGAAAATCACCTGCCCGCGGGCGACGTAACAGTCGAGGTCGTAGTGCGGCAGGCCCAGCGCCGCCCGTCCCAGGCGAAAGGCCTCGATCACGTGCAGAAGCCGCTCGGGCACGGTGTGCGGAGCGTCGTGGTCGAACCGATAGCAGGCGGTCTGCGCACCCAGTTCGAGCGCGACACATCCGTCGCCGCGATGGCGTCCGGCGGCCTCGGCGCCCGCCTCGAGGGCGGCGCACTTCAGGCATAACACCAGCGGCGCGCCGGACTCGGCCGCCCAGTCGAGGTCGTCGGCCAGCGCGGCAAGGTCAGCCGCGCATTCGGCCCACTGCTCGTGTGCGCGCGCCGTGGAGTAACGGCGAATCGCTCGCGCGACGCGGCTGAGCGCTGCCTCTCCTGCCTCCGCATCCAGCACGAACGCCCCGTCGTCATCCATCCGCAGCGAGGATCCGAACTGGGTGGCGAGAAACTCACGCAGGTTTATCGGCAGGGAACATTTCAAAGGAAGCGGGGGGGAGGGAGAGAGCGAGCGCGAAAAAACCGGGAAGGCACGACCGGGAAGAAGGGAGTGTGCTTCGCGCCCGGCTGCGGGTGGCGCCGCAGGACGCGAAGCGCAACTGCCAAAATCTTCCACCTGGCGTGAAGTGTGTGCTTCTCTACGACCCAAAGGTCCGGTCCGCAAGGTACCAACCTCCTTCGGCAGAGACGCCGGGCCGCGGGCCCGCAGGCGCGCAATAGCGGCGCGCCGGCGGGTCCAGGTCCCGCTCCGGCCGTGTTTCAAACCCAAGGAATGTTGCTGCCGAAAACGCGGCGCGGTGGTCGGACGGGCCGTGGGCGAATTCACGGCTCCCCGCCGGCGGCGCGCTACAACCTGAATCAGACCCTGCGTAACCCGCGGGGATCGACAGTGGAAAAGCGCCGTAACCGTCTCGCGTCATGCGACGAGGCCCTTTTCGTCATCACCATCAGCCCGCTCAACTCCCCCCCACCGCCTCCGCCCGGCCGCTTCCCATCTTCACGCAAGCGGCGGCTGGATGGTATCCGTTCGCGGCCTGGACCTTCCGGCGCCGTGCGCGCGTCGCTGGGCCGGGCCGTGCGTTTGCTACAGGCTGTACGGCGACGGATAGTCCGCCGGACAGAAAATTGTTTAGCGCGCGCGAGCGTGGTGGGCAACGCGGCCTCGCAAAATCCTTTTCGTTCGCCAACTTGACATTGGACAATACGCGTGGTCTCCTGCGCTGCGTCGCGCCGCGGGCCAGGTCGCGCAGTATGAGGTGAACTAATGGATATCAATCCCGCCTTCATCACTCCGCTCTCGCAGCGCCTCAACATCAGGTATCCCGTCCTGCAAGCTGGGATGGGGTTTGTCGCGCATGCGGAGCTCGCCGCCGCGGTCTCCAACGCGGGCGGCCTGGGATGTATCGGGTCGGGCACGATGGCCGCGCGAGAATTAAAGGAGCAAATCCGTCGCTGCCGCGCGCTAACCGATCGCCCCTTCGCGGTCGATATTCTTTTTGCCGAGGTCAAGGCCGACAAGGGCTCCTCCGACGTCGTCCGCTACACCTCCAACGTCGAGCGTCTCATCGAGGTGACCTTCGAAGAGAAGGTCCCGGTGATCGTCTCCGGCCTCGGCAACCCGGCCGGCATCGTCGAGCGCGCCCATCGCGACGACGTGACGGTGATGTCGCTGTGCGGCAACGTCAAGCAGGCGCGCCGGCTGGAGGCCTCGGGCGTCGATGTGATCATCGCCCAGGGCTACGACGCCGGCGGCCATACCGGGCGCGTCGGCACGATGTCGCTGGTGCCGGCGATCGTGGACGCGGTGCGGGTGCCGGTGCTGGCCGCCGGCGGAATCGCCGACGGGCGCGGGCTGGTGGCGGCGCTGGCGCTGGGCGCCCAAGGGATCTGGATGGGCAGCCGGTTCGTCGCCTCGGTCGAAGCCTTCGCGCACATCAACTACAAGAACAAGATCGTCGAGATCGACGAAGAAGGCACCACGATCACCCGCTGCCAGTCCGGCAAGCCCTGCCGGCTTATCCGCAACAAGTTCACCGAGTCGTGGGTCGGGCGCGAAAGCGAGATCCTGCCGTTCCCGTTGCAGGCGATGCGCGTAGGTTTTCCGGCGGCCGAAAAGGCGCGCTACGAGGGCAAGGTCGAGGAAGGCGGAATGGCGTGCGGGCAGGGCGCCGCCCTTATCCGTTCGGTCAAGCCGGCGGGACAGATCGTGCGCGATGTGATGGCCGAGGCGGAGGCGGCGCTGCGCGAGCGCTTCCTCGCGCCCGCATGGCCGGCGCTTCCCGCCAGGACCCGCTCAGCCGCGGCGTAGCGCCGGATGCCGGAGAGCGGGGCCGAAGCATGGCGTTTCTGGTCGACGTCATCGAGGTGCGGTTCAAGATTCCGGCGAACGCCGCCGTCATTGAATAGATCGCCCGCGAGAATCCGTTCACGCATCCCGACGTCGGAAGGAAAATCATCAACCTGGGCAAATGGCTGCCAGTGCACATCACTACTGCCCCAACTTGGCGGCGGCCACCTACGTAGTACTGCACTCCGAACAGAATTTGATATTCACAACCGGGCTCGAGATGAAGCAGATCGCCTTGCGCCTGCCGGGCCCGGCGCCGAGGGCTCAACCGTCGCGGTGCGCCATCAGCGATGGGGCCGAGGCCGCCTGCCGCCGCACGCAGGAGCTCGCCGGCGCCTGATTCGCCGCCGAAGCCGTAAGTCGGACCGCGCCTACGGTTCGATCCGCTCCATCATGCGCGGGAACGGGATCGTCTCGCGGATATGATGGAGGCCGCAAACCCAAGCCACCATCCGCTCGATTCCCATTCCGAAGCCCGCGTGCGGCACGGAGCCGTAGCGGCGCAGGTCGAGATACCATCCGAACGGTTCGAGCGGCAGCCCGTTCTCCACGATCCGCCCGCGCAGCGTTTCGTAGTCGTCCTCGCGCTGGCCGCCGCCGATAATCTCGCCGTAGCCCTCGGGCGCGAGCATATCGACGCACAGCGCAAGCTCGGGACGCGCAGGATCGCGCTTCATGTAGAACGCCTTGCAGGCGGCGGGGTAGCGATGGACCATCACCGGGCGGTCGAACTCGGACGATAGCGCGGTCTCCTCGTCGCCGCCGAAATCGTCGCCCCACTTGATCGCGACTCCTTTGGCCCGCAGGCGCTCGATCGCCTCGTCGTACGTGATTCGCGGATATGGCGTTTCGGCCGCGCGCCGCAGCGGCTCGATGTCGCGCTCGAGCGTGGCCAGTTCGCCGGCGCGCCGCTCGAGCACGCGGCGCAGGATATAGCTGACGAAGTCCTCGGCGAGCTGCATGTCCTCGGCCAGCGTGTAGAAGGCGACCTCCGGCTCGACCATCCAGAACTCGGTCAGATGGCGCCGGGTCTTGGACTTCTCGGCGCGGAACGTCGGGCCGAAGCAGTACACCTTGCCGAAGGCGAGCGCGCCAGCCTCGGCGTAGAGCTGGCCGCTCTGGGTGAGATAGGCCTTGCGCTCACCGAAGTAGTCGATCTCGAAAAGGTTGGTGGTGCCTTCGCACGAGGTCGGAGTCAGGATGGGGGCGTCGAACAGCACGAAGCCGCGCTGGTGGAAGAAGTCGTGCGCGGCACTCGTCACCTCGTCGCGCACGCGCAGGATCGCGTGCTGGCGCAGGGAGCGGACCCACAGATGGCGCAGGTCGAGCAGGAAGGCGACGCCGTGCTCCTTGGGCGTGATTGGATAATCGGCGGCGGGCGCGTACACCGTGTAGCGCTTGACCGTCAGCTCGTAGCCCCCGGGCGCGCGCCGATCCTGGCGCACCACGCCGGTGACCTCGAGCGAGGTCTCCTGGCCCAGATGGTCGGCGGCGGCGAAGGCCTCGGCGCCGAGGTCGGCGAGCGAGGCGACGCACTGGCAGAAGCCGGTGCCGTCGCGCACCATCAGGAAGTGAATCTTGCCGCTGGAGCGGCGGTTGTACAGCCAGCCCTTGAGCGTGACCTCCTCGCCCACATGCCGGCCGAGCGCCTCGATATAGACCCATGCCATGGGGCTATTTAAGCAGATCGTCGCGCGCAGGCGAGCGCGCCCGCGGCGGCCGGTCGCTCGTTTGCGCCGCGCGCATGCGCTAGCCTCTTGTGAGCGCGGGAGGATGAACGGACTCGACTACCTGATCCTGGCCCTGATTGCGCTGGGCGCACTTCACGGCACCGCGCGCGGAATCCTGCGCATCGCTTCGTCGCTGGTTGCGCTGGTGGCGGCGGTTTACTTCGCCGGGGTTTATCACGCGCGCCTCGCCGAGTACTTCACGCGCGCGTTCTCGGCACGCCCCGAGGTGGGCGCGGCGATGGGCTACGTCGTAATCGTGCTGGTGGTGCTGGTCGCGGTCGGGTGGGGCGGCGCACGGCTGGCCGATCTGATCCGCGCGGTTCATCTAAGCTGGCTCGACCGGCTGGCCGGCGGCGTGGTCGGCGCGGCTGTGGGCGCCCTGCTGGCCGGGTTCGCCCTGGTGATCCTGACCGCGACGCTGCCCTTCGACGCTCCGCTGCTGCGGCAATCGCGGCTTGCGCCGCACGTTATCGAATACTACCACACGCTGGTGGCGTTCGTCCCCGACGAAGTGCGCAGCGCCTACCTCGCGCGCGAGGCCGAACTGCGCGCCTACTGGAAGCAACACCGCGCGGGTTTGCCGCAAATCCCGCCGTCGCCCGCCACGACGCCGTAGCGTCACGCCCTCGGAGCACTACTCGACACGGGCAATACAAGACACGAAGGCCCCGCTCGGGGAGAGCGAGGCCTTCACTGACAACCGCAAGAGAGACTGGGGTCAGGCGAGCGCACTGTCAACTGCGCGCACCAGGTGGCTCTTGGGCACCGCGCCGACGATCTGCTCCTTGACCTGTCCGCCCTTGATGATCAGCAGATTGGGGATGCCGCGGACGCCGTAACGTGCCGGCGTTTCGGGATTGTCGTCCACGTTGATTTTGACGACCTTGAGCCGGCCGGCGTATTCGCCCGCCAACTCGTCGATCAATGGCGCGATCGCCCGGCAGGGGCCACACCACGGGGCCCAGAAGTCGATAAGCACGGGCTTGGTCGACTTCAGCACCTCCTGCTCGAAAGTGGAATCGGTGACATGGCTGACCAGTTCGCTCGCCATCGGAACTTTGCTCCTTGCCGTCGCGTTACGTTTTAAAGCTAAGGACGCCGGGACGGACAGTCAAGGCGCGATCCACGGCGCCCGACGAGCGTCATCATGTCGCGTGGCGGAAATTTTCAGATTCGCAGCGGCGCCCGGTTGACAGCGCACGAGCGCGAGGCTTTGAATCGACGCGTGCCCAGCAGGTCGTTATGGGGCGCGCGGCTGCGCCTGGCGGCAGTGACGATGCTCGCCGCCGTGGTGCTCGGCGCAGGCGGCGCGGCCGCAGTGCGCGCGGCGATCGAGCGCGTTGACGCGCCGGCGCCCGATTTCAACTGCGCGGTGTGCCTCAACCACAAGCCCTTCAGGCTGAGCGACCTGCGCGGCAAGGTCGTACTGGTCGACTTCTGGGAATACACCTGTATCAACTGCATCCGCACCTTCCCCTATCTCCGGCGCTGGGACAGGCTGTACCGCCCGCTGGGGCTGGTAATCGTCGGCGTGCACACGCCGGAGTTCGAGTTCGCCAAGGACCCCGCGCTGGTGGCTGACGCGGCGCGTCGTTTTCGCTTCGATTTTCCGATCGCGGTCGATAGCGACTACAAGATCTGGTACGCGTTTCACAATGAAGCATGGCCGGCCGACTATTTGATCGACAAGAACGGTAACGTCGCCTACATGCACATCGGCGAAGGCGAGTACGGCGACTTCGAACGCAAGATCCAGCAGCTCCTGAGCGCGGCGAATCCGCAGCTCGACTTCAACCAGCCGAAATACCGAATTCCCGAGAGTGAAAACGTCGAGCTGTTCGGCGGCGTATGCATGCGCGCGACGCCCGAGACCTACCTGGGCTTCGCCCGCGGACGCAATATCGCCAACCCCGGCGGCGAGGATCGCACCCGGCAGACGCGGTACGAGGCGCCCGCGGAAATTCCGCTCGACGAGTTCGCGCTGGAGGGCCGATGGGTCGCGGGGCCGGAGTACGTGCGTCACGCGATTGAGGCCAAGGCCCCCGGCGATTCGGTCCAGCTTCACTACCGCGCCAAATCGGTGTATCTGGTCGCGGGTTCCGACGACTCCGCGCCCAAACGGCTGTACATTACGCAGGACGGCAAGCCGCTGCCGCGCGACAGCCGGGGGGTGGACGTGCGCGCCGCAGCCGACGGGCGCACCTACATCGAGCTCGCCGGCAAGCGCATGTACTACGTGGTCAGCAACCCCGAATTCGCCGGCCATCAGCTCGGCCTTTACGCGCTCGAGCCGGGGCTGTCGCTCTACTCGTTTACCTTCGGCAACAACTGCGAGAACAAGTTCGCCCACCGCTGAGCCTCGTCCCGCAAAGCCGGGTAAACAGGGCCGCGCGCCGCTGACGCCCAGGGTGGCGCCCGATGTCAGCTCACTGGCGAAGCCGGGTCAGTCGCGCGCTCGTGCCAGCAGACTACAGATCTCCAGAGAGCAGCCTGTGACACCTTGTGCCGGTGAATTATGGTCAATAATAGCCCCTAGGCTAAAATCACCCGTCTAGATGCCCATAGACACTAGTTGGCATTTGATTCACTATAGGCGCGGAAAGCCCATGACGACGGAAAATAACGTCGGCACCGAGCTCGCCTACCCCTCGATGCCGGCCGGGCTGCTGGCCGCCGTGCTGGTAACCCTGCTCGGCATCACCATCGGTCAGCTCCTGATCGACGGCGACGTTATCGAGGTCTCGCTGCGTGACTGGCTGCCGTTCCTGCTGCCGTTCTTTTACCTGCTGCCGGATTGGGCGCGCGAGGCACCGTGGGTGCTCGCCGCACTCGGCGCGATTGCGGTGCTCACGGTGCGCCTGCTGGCCGGTTCGCTGCCGCGCGCGGCGCTCTACATCCTGATCGTCGGAGTCTTCTGCGCGGCCTTGCTGCTCGGACTGCCGATACACGTTCCGACCAGCCCCGACGAATGGGCCTTCGCCGGCTACGTCATCCTGATCGCCTTCCTCGGCGGCGCGCCGCGCTCCTACCACGTCGCTGGATGAGCAGCGGGACGGCGCCCGCGCCGCCGCCGTTTCCCGCAATTCCAGAGTTAACACTCGCGGCTTGACATCGTCGCTCCTCGCGTGTTCTACCAGCGGCATCAAAGCGTCCGCCGCGAGCCGGGCGGGCGCGGTCGCACGGATTCCCGGCCCGCGAGCCGATTTCACGGACGGATATCGCAAACAGGAGCGTCAGCGATGAAAGCCGCCGTCTTTCATGGTCCCAAGCAGCCATTGAGGATCGAGGAGGTCGAGGTCGATCAGCCGCAGGAGCACGAGGTGCTGGTGCGCACCGTGGCGAGCGGCGTCTGCCACAGCGACCTGCACTTCGTCGAAGGTCTCTACCCACTGCCCGCACCGGCCGTGCTCGGCCACGAGGCGGCCGGCGTCGTCGAGCGTGTCGGCTCGGCGGTCACTTACCTCAAACCGGGCGACCATGTGATCGCCTGCCTGTCAGTCTTCTGCGGCTTCTGCGAGCAGTGCATGTCGGGCCATCCCAACCGCTGCTCGAATCGCGCCGCCACCCAACGCCCCAAGGGCGGCAAGCAGCGTCTCAGCCTCAAGGGCGCACCGCTGCGCCAGTTCGCCGACCTCTCCGCCTACGCTGAGCAGATGCTGGTGCATGAGAACGCGCTGGTGAAGGTTCGCGACGATATGCCGCTGGACCGCGCCGCGCTTATCGGATGCGGCGTCACCACCGGTGTCGGCGCCGCGCTTAACACGGCGAAGGTCGAACCGGGCTCGACGGTGGCCGTCTTCGGCGCGGGCGGGGTCGGCCTGGCGGCGGTACAGGGCGCGCGGATCGCGGGGGCGCGCCTGATCATCGCGGTCGATATGTTCGAACACAAGCTCGCCAGCGCCAAGCGCCTCGGCGCAACGCATACTGTGGACGCCTCGTCCAGCGACCCGATCGAGGAAATCCGCAAGCTCACCGGCGCCGGCGTCGATTACGCATTCGAAGCGATCGGGCTCAAGAAGGTCGCCGAGCAGTGCTTCGAGTGCCTCGCCCCGGGCGGCACCGCGACAATCATCGGGATGATCCCGGTGGGCCAGAAGGTCGAGATCGACGGTCCCAAGTTGCTCACCGAACGCAAGCTCCAGGGCACCAACATGGGCTCGAACCGCTTTCGCATCGACATGCCCCGCTACGTCGATTTCTACCTCCAGGGCCGGCTTAACCTCGACGACATGATTACCCGCCGCGGCAAGCTCGAGGACGTCAACGAGGCCTTCCGCGCGATGAAGGCGGGCGAGGTCGCGCGCACGGTCCTGATGTTCGAGTAGGACGCGCAACTGTCGGCCAAAGGCGTGCACGACCCGGGCGATTAGCCTTTTCGGAGATCTCGCAATGAAAGCCGCTGTCTTCCATGGACCCCATCAGCCGCTCACCATCGAGCAGATCGACGTCGACGATCCGCGCGAGCACGAGGTGCTCGTGCGCACGGTCGCAACCGGCGTCTGCCACAGCGACCTGCACTTCGTCGAAGGCCTGTACCCGCATCCGGCGCCCGCAGTGCTCGGCCACGAGGCGGCCGGAATCGTCGAGCGCGTCGGTTCGGCAGTTACCTACCTCAGACCCGGCGACCATGTCATCTCGTGCCCGTCGGTCTTCTGCGGCTTCTGCGAGCAGTGCATGTCGGGCCATCCCAACCGTTGCTCCAACCGCCGCGCCACCCAGCGCCCCAAGGGCGACAAGCCGCGCCTGTCGAAGGGCGGCGAGCCGGTGCGCCAGTTCAGCGATCTTTCGACGTACGCCGAGAAGATGCTGGTGCACGAGAACGCACTGGTGAAGATTCGCGACGACATGCCGCTGGATCGCGCCGCGCTTATCGGATGCGGCGTCACCACCGGTGTCGGCGCCGCGCTCAACACGGCCAAGGTCGAGCCCGGTTCGACAGTGGCGGTCTTCGGCGCCGGCGGAATCGGAATCTCGGCGATCCAGGGCGCGCGGATCGCGGGCGCGCGGATGATAATCGCGGTCGATATGTTCGAGCACAAGCTGGCGACCGCCAAACGGATGGGCGCAACGCATACGGTGGACGCCTCGGCGAGTGACGCGGTCGAGGAGGTCCGCAAGCTCACCGGCGGCGGCGTCGATTACTCATTCGAGGCGATCGGGCTCAAAAAGGTCGCCGAGCAGTGCTTCGACGTGCTCGCGCCCGGCGGCACCGCAACCGTCATCGGGATGATCCCGGTGGGGCAAAAGGTCGAGATCGACGGTCCCAAGCTGCTCACCGAGCGCAAGATCCAGGGCTCGATGATGGGTTCGAACCGCTTCCGCATCGACATGCCCCGTTACATCGATTTCTATCTCCAGGGTCGGCTCAATCTCGACGACATGATCTCGCGCCGCGGCAGGCTGGAGGACGTCAACGAAGCTTTCCGCGTGATGAAGGCCGGCGAGGTCACCCGCACGGTCCTGATGTTCGAGTAAGGCACGAGCGTAGCCCGGATGATCCCGACCCCGAATCTCACCTTCGGCAGTTGGGACTCCGCCTTCGCCAGCGACAGCGTTCGATTAGTCGGCCCGCTTAGCCGGCTTCAACGGGGACAGCACCAGACCATAGCGGGCCATTATCTCGACGATCCTGGCCGGGTCGGATCCGCCAGCTGCGTTGACGACCTGCGCGATGTCGCGGAAATATTGGGCTCCGATGTCGGGGGTAAGGATGACGAGCGCCCGCGCCACCTGATCGTGGGGGTTACTGAACCCGTGCGTTACGCCGCGAGGAGTATGGCCCCAATCGCCCGGTTTTAGATCGCGCACCTCGTCGCCCACCGCGCAGCGCAGCACGCCTTCCAGACAGTAGATGCTCTCCTCGTTGTTGCTGTGGCTGTGCGGCGGGGGGACGTGCGCCCCGGGCGGCACAGTAAGCTCGAACATTCCTGATGCTGCGCCATCGATGAGGTAGCGAATCTTGAGCTGCCCGATGGTTATGCATTCGCCATTAGTCGGTTCCAATTCCATTGCTTTTCCTTTCGTCGCCTGTCATGCGACCCGGCTTGAGGCGACTCCAACCGATTGCGGTACGCCCGCCTCGCGTCGTAAACTGGCTTTACCGTAGCGAGTGTAAAGCGGCTTTACTCAGGTGTCAAGCGCCCGACTCAAGAACATTCCCGGCATCGCCGAGGCACCGTACATCGGCGCTCTCCTGCGTTTAGCTCATCAGGTCGCGCGCTCCCGCCTGCTTCAGGCCTTGGCCGACCGCGGACTCGCAGACATTAATGAGGCGTATTCCAGCCTGTTCCAGTATCCGCCGATAGACGGGATGCGGCCGTCGGCGCTCGCGAAGCGACTCGGCATCTCGAAACAGGCGCTGAACCATCTGCTCGGTCAACTCGAAAAGCTGGGTTATCTGAAACGCCGCCGCGAAGACGAGGCTGGGCACGTCGTCGTCCGCTTCACGGAACGCGGATGGCGGGTTATCGAAACCAACGTCGCCGCGATGCGCCAACTCGAAGCCGACTGGCAACGCCAGCTTGGCAAGCAGCGGTTCACCACTCTCAAGGAGGCGCTGAGAGAATTGACGGGCTTCGGCTGATTGGCTCCAGGCTTACGAGCGGCTGGACGAAGTGGCGAAGGGAAAGGCTCCCCTCGCGCTTTCCTAGAAAAGTCGCGACAGTGGGTTAATAGGAAAGGGCCGTCAGATCGCCGGCTTCTCAGGCCCGCAGGCTGAAGAGTGTGAGGTGATCAATCGTACGACGACCTCTTCCAGATCCCGCGCGCGAGCATCAGGGCGATCTGCTTCTCGATCACCTCCTTGCGGTATTCCTGATGCTTCATCGGTTCGCGCCTAAGGTACAGGTTCTTCGGATAGATCGGCTCCTTGTACAGGAGCTGGTAAAGCTCGGTGCGCAGGTCCTTCAGCCAGTTGTCCCATTGCGCATTGGCGCGATGGTGGCGCAGGGCCTCGATATCAATCACCCCCGCGACGTAGGTGGAAACGCCGCCGTACTCCTGTTTGCCGACGATCCGTCCGCGATAGTCGATCACGAACGAGCGGCCGCCGAAGGTGTCGATCGCCTCGTCGCTGTCGGGAAATAGGTAGTAGGCGCCGAGATTCGGCGCCACGATATACATATTGTTGTCGAGCGCGCGCGCCCGGCTCTGGATCTCGAACAGCTCGTTGCCGGTCGCCGGATGGGGGTACGAGCCGCGATAAACGACCTCGGCACCGTTGAGCGCGAGCGCCCGCGCGTTCTCCGGATAAGAGCCCTCGTTCGCCATCATGATCCCCAACCGCCCAATCTCGGTGTCCACCACCGGCCAGAAGGCGTCGAGCGTCAACCCGTACTTCTCGACCCACCAGTCGAAGACGTCGTGCGGACAGACCGAATGCTCGACCGGGAACAGCGGCGAGACCTTGTAGTGGCGCAGAATCACTTCGCCCTTGGGGTCGAGGATGAAGCCGACGTTGAAGAAGCGGTCCTTCCAGTCGGGATGGCGCGCCTTGGCCTGGGCCATGATGTAGACGTTGTACTGGCGCGCGATCGCGCCGAGCGCGTCGGTCTCCCTGCCCGGAATATCGATCGCGCATTCGCGCGCGTACTGCACGTGGTCGAGGTCGAGCACCTCGTCGTTGAAGGCCTGGAGCGCACCCTCGGGCAGCGCGATGAGCCGCACCGGCAGGTCGAGGCTTGAGAGCCACGCGGCCGCCTTGACCATGTGAGTGAGGTGCTCGAGGTTAATCGCGATGTCGTCGCGGGTGCGAATTCCGCGGACCGTCGGGATCAGTCCAACCGCGGTGTAGGGTTTGATCATCGCGTTTGCCGGCCCCTCAGCGCGCAGCCTGGGCGACCTTGGGCAGGCTGGCCAGCGCCGCCTTTATCGCCTCGTCGGGAAGCGGAGAATCCTCAAGCCCGCCGCTTAGGTAACGATCGTAGGCCGCCATGTCGAAATGGCCGTGGCCGGAGAGGGTTAAGAAGATCGTCTTGCGCTCGCCACTCTGCCTGCAGCGAAGCGCCTCGTCAATCGCCGCCCGGATCGCATGGTTGGTCTCGGGCGCCGGGATGATCCCCTCCGTGCGGGCGAAGGTGAGCCCGGCCTCGAAGGTCGCGCGCTGCGGCACTGCCAGAGCGTCCACCAGGCCCTCGTGATGGAGCTGCGAGACCAGAGGCGAGTCGCCGTGGTAGCGCAGGCCGCCGGCGTGAATCGCGGGGGGGATGAAGCTGCGCCCCAGCGTGTACATCAGCATCAGCGGGGTGAGCCCGGCCTCGTCGCCCGAGTCGTAGGCGTAATGGCCGCGAGTCAGCGTCGGGCAGGACTCGGGCTCGACCGCGACCAGGCGCACCGTGCGTCCGCTCGCCTTATCGGCGAAGAAGGGAAAGGCGGTACCGCCGAAATTGGATCCGCCTCCGCAACAGGCGAAGATCACGTCGGGATAGTCGCCCGCTTTCTCGAACTGCTTCCTGGCTTCCAGCCCGATCACGCTCTGATGGAGCAGGACGTGGTTGAGCACCGAGCCCAGTGCGTAGTTGGTGTCGTTGCGCGAGGCTGCCTCTTCGACCGCCTCGGAAATCGCGATGCCGAGTGAGCCCGGCGAGTTGGGCTGGCGCGCGAGCACTTTGCGTCCCGAGTTGGTCTGCGTCGACGGGCTCGCGAGCACCTCCGCCCCCCATGCCTCCATCATCGATCGTCGGAAGGGCTTCTGCTCGTAGCTTATTCGCACCATGTAAACGCGGACGTCGATCCCAAACATCCGCCCCGCCATCGCGAGCGCTGAGCCCCACTGGCCGGCGCCGGTTTCCGTCGCGAGCCGGCGGATCCCGGCTTGGCGGTTGAAGTAGGCCTGCGCAACCGAGGTGTTGGGCTTGTGCGAGCCGGCCGGGCTGACGCCCTCGTACTTGTAATAGATGCGGGCCGGCGTCCCCAGCGCCTGCTCCAGGCGCAGTGCGCGGTAAAGCGGCGTCGGACGCCACAGGCGGTATATCTCGCGCACCGGTTCCGGAATCGGGATCCAGCGCTCGCGTGAGACCTCCTGTTCGATCAGCGCGGGTGGAAAAATCGCTGCCAGCGCGTCCGGGCCGATCGGCGTGCCGTCGGGGCCAAGCGGCGGCGCCGGCGGGTTGGGCATGTCGGCCACCACGTTGTACCAGTGCGTCGGAATCTCGGACTCGTCGAGCAGGAATTTGACCTGTGACATCTGGGTCCCCATTCAGAAGTTCCGGGGCGCACGGCCTGCGTCCGGAGCGTGGTGAAGTATGCCCCGACAGGGCAGTTTGTTCCAGCGGGGTTTTTAATCCTTGACGCGTTGCGCCGCGCCGGCCCGGATAGGCAAAGACTGCAACAACCCGCTGCAATCGTGCAACGTGAAGGACGATCTTAGGATGTTTGTGGCCCAAAAAGCGCCTTAAATAGGCTGATTCATAGCAATTACGCTTTTTGGCACGCTAGCTGCTCCTGAACTCGACGATGGCCCAGATGTTCAGTGCTGCCCCCCAGCTTTCCGCAGTCGCGGCGGCGCCGGTTAGGCTTTTCCGCGCCCTCCTCAAATGCCGCGCCTGCGGCCATCCCTCCGACCTGCATGTCGGCTTTGCCGACCCGGAGCTCGCCCGCCAGCTCAGCCGCATTCATGGCGGCTGCCTTGACTGCGAAATCTGCGCCGACGAGTGAGCCGTCGCACTGGCGCGTACGGATCATCTGTTGAGGGGCATCTGATCGTCGATCCACTGCTCGGCGTCGGCTTCGCGCGCGAAATCACCGTTCTGCTTGCGACTCTCCCAGAAGATCTCCCATCTCCCGGTATCAGGGTTCTGTTTGATCACGTAGCCCTGGTACTCGGCCATCGCTGAACACCCCGCCGCTTCAGACTACCGCCTTCGCTGAGCGTGAGAAACTCCGGTGAGTAGTCCGGCCAGGAGTCTGCCCACCGCTATCCCGCACCAGACAAGGCCCAGAAAGAATCCCGCCTCGAACGCCCGGTCGGTCAGCAATCGAGTTCCACCGCTGCGCAGAGCGCCAACTTCCATGAGTACGAAACTCACGACCGCGAGCGCGGGCCGAAATGCTTCCGCGGCAGGAAATCTTGTATCCGAGAGGCCGGGCCCAGTTTCTTCGTCAGCTATCATCGCCTTGCCCGGACGGCAGACCAGGGGCTTTACGAGCCCCGTTGCGCCAGCCGCATCAATACTCCGCTGGCAATTGATCCTGCCAGAACCATCACGCTGAACGTCACCGCCAGAGGAAAGCGCGCGTCGGCGTCAAGCGGAATGATTCGAAGGAGGACGATTATTGTGCCGAGTCCACTGGTCAGCACGACGACCAGGACGGTCAGAAGCCCGATCCGCCACATAGTTGGACCTCGCTTCGGACACGGACAGAGATCCTTATCTTCGCGGCTGTAACCGCGCCCCGGCTCGCATGGCTGTCAGATGGACCCCTCCGCGAGCCGCCCTCAGCTCAGGTTTCCGATCTAAGCTGAGCAAGCGTCGCGCCATCGGCTTTTTCAAGCTTTCCCTTTCGAAGACAGACGCTAAGAGGCACGACGCTCTCAGGCGTGGCGGTAGCGCAACAAAGGCCGCCTGCTCTCAACGCAGGAGCGTGGCGAGCATGAGACCTCTTCGAAGCGCGTTGCTAGCCGTCTCGTTCATCGCGGCAGGTCGATTGGCGGAGGGGGGAAGGAGTCGAACCTTCCGGCGAGCGCAATGCCCGCCAAGCCGGTTTTGAAGACCGGTGGGGCCACCGGGCCCCTTCCTCCTCCGCACAGAGGAAAGTCCTCGAAATTCGGGCCTTCCTCATAGCACAGGCCGCTGATCTGCCCAAGCTCGGCACAGACGGCGGTACCGCCGCGCTTGGGCAAGGGAAGCTTCATCGCAGTTATTGCATCCAAAACGACAGAAGGATAGTTCTTCGACGACGTAAGCTAAAATTTCATTTCCCCGGGGGGCAACGTGTTCCAAAACCGCCGAATTACAAAAAACCTGACCAATACTATTGCCATTCTGCTTGCAGGCGCGTTCTGGATTGCCAACGCGGGCGCGGAAACCGTGCGTGACGCCAGCCATCTGGTTCCCACCGGCAAGGGCTGGGGGCAGCAGCGAGCCAACGCGCCCAAGACGACCCTCAAGGGCAACGGCATCAACTACCACGGCGGCCCGGTGATGGTCGGCACGCCCAAAGTCTATTTCATCTGGTACGGGAACTGGGGGACTAACACTACGATCGGAGCTTTGCCCTCGGACAGCCAAACTACCGTCGCCCTGCTCGAAACGCTTTTCGGGAACAACGGAATCGGCGGGTCGGGCTACGAGTTGATTGACAGCACGTATTACGAGGTCGTCAGCGGCGCCAAAACCAGCGTCTCCGGCGACCTCGCGTTGGCGAGCTCGATCACTGATAGCTACTCGCAGGGGAAGAGGCTAAGCGACTCTCAGGTACAGGCGGTGGTTGCAACAGCGCTCAAGAATGGCGCTTTGCCCAGCGACCCCAACGGAATCTACTTTGTTCTTACTTCTTCTGACGTTACCGAGACTTCCGGTTTCTGTACCCAGTATTGTGGCTGGCACACGCGCGCCAACATCGGGGGAAACGACATCAAGTACTCGTTCGTCGGCAATCCGGACCGATGCCCGTCGGCGTGCGAATGGCAAACGAGCGCGAGCCCGAACAATGATACCGGCGCCGACGGCATGGCGTCAGTGATGGCGCATGAGTCGGAGGAAATGATCAGCGACCCCGATCTCAACGCATGGTACGACACGCGCGGCTACGAGAACGCCGACAAGTGCGCATGGAAGTTCGGGCCAACCACGACTGAAAGCAACGGTTCGGTGTACAATCAGACGATTGCGGGGTTGCATTGGCTGATCCAGATGAACTGGGAAAACGCAGGCGGCGGCGGCTGCGAGCAGCTGTTGGGCGGCCCCTTCTACACCAGGTAGCGTGTTCCGTTCAGCAAAGCGTATCGTCTCCCCGTGAGGCGATGCATCAAGCGGGTTATGCCGCGCTCCTGCGAGCGCTCTCGGTGCGGAGCGCCGCGATCTCCCTCGCGCTGCTTGCGCCTTGCCTGCTTCGGTCGCCCGTCCTTGCGCAGGCGGCCCCGGCCGGGCGCATTGTTACCACCACGCGGCTCGTCGCCGAATTCTCCGATCTGGAATCGCGACTCAACCTCGCGATTCAGCGCAAGGACAAGGCCGCGCTCAACAAGCTCCTGTCGCCGGACTTCGAGGAGTGGACGCCCGCGCCGCCGGGCGCTCCGATTCCGCTCGAGCGGTGGATGGACAAGGTGCTGAGCGGCAACGTGCGGTCATTCGAGATTCGCCAGATGGCGGTCGAAACGATAGGTGAGGCCGCCGTCGTTAGCTTCGTGGAAGCCCGGCGCGCGCTCTGCGACGGGCGCGAGTGCGCCTCGACTTCGTTCGTGGTCGACCTATGGCAGCGCGAGGGCGGAACCCGGCGCTTGCGCGCGCGTTACGCGAGCGAAAGCTCGCCGCCGTCATCCGTCACGCCGGCTACTCCGAGCGGCAGAGAGTGAACCCGCGCATGAACGCCGGCTACCGGGAGGGCTCCACTACGGCGCCGGCGGCTTCGGCAGGTTCAGGAACATCACCCGATATCCGAGCATATTGTCGGCGCCTTTGCCGCGGCATTGAAACGTACTGGTCGGGTCGTCATACGGATAGCTATAGGCGGTCGGACATGCCCGCTTGAGGTTGACCAGCCACGGCTGGATCTCCGCATCCCAAACCACGTCGTTTGCCCTGATGTTGCCGACCGCCGCGCACTTGCTGGTGCCGTTCTTGGGCCAAAATCTGCTGAATCCGTCGGGATCGTCCTGATCGTAGGTGGCGCATCCGCAGCAGGTGGCAGGATAAGTCTGCGCGGTGCCCTGGTTGTAGCAGGAAGTGGCGTTGCCGGCGCTGTTGCCGTTCTTGGCAGCGCATGTAAACAGCGAAGCGAGCGTGGTCTGATGCGCGCCGTCGCCGTCAGTTATCAGATCGCCACAGTGGAGCGGACCGATATCGGCGTTGGGGTAAGCGCCGCAAAAGTCGTCAGCGCTCCACCAGCCGTCGAAGCTTCCGCACTGCTGCAGATAGATACCCAGCCCCGGAATGAACTGAGTACCGCAGTAACCCTTACCCGAGCATGCGGCTTCCGCGTTGCATTGACAGTAGTCGTTACCGTCCTGCGCCGGAAGGCACTTGAGGCTGCCTGGGCAGGTCGTAACCCCCGGAGTGCACCGGAGGTAACATCCGCCGGGCGCGCCGCTGCAGGTGTAGTCAGCCGGGCACCCGTTTGGCGTGTTCGCGGTGGAGCAACGTTGTGAGGTGCCCATCAGAAAAGAAGTATAGTTGTGCACCTCGCCGGCAGGATAATGCACCTTGCGCGTGTACTCCGCAAACTTCCAGTTACACTTGCCACCCTGAAAGATCTTCAGCCCCGGGGTTTTGCACCAGTAAGCCGCGGAGACCGAGCCGGGCGCGGCGGTCGGCGCGGGAATCGGCTGCATCTGTTCGGCGACGTTCGCGCCGTTGATCACGCTGATGTCGTAAAAGTCATTCGCTTTGGTCTGCAAGGTAAACTCGGCGATCGTTGCAGGGTTACTCCCGCCCACGCCGGCACTGCAATTCGAGTTGGGCGACGCGCCGCAGTCGCCCGTGGCGCAGTTGGTCCCGTCGGGGTCGCAACCGGTGCGGGCAAAGATTCCGCCGCTCCACCATACCTCGGACGGAATCGTGGTGCCGTTCCAGCTCACCGACGCCCGGTCGAGGCAAAATGCGGCCCATCCGCCCACCCGCGGTGGACTCGTGGACTTCTTGAGCTCCCAGGTGAACGGATTCGACCCGCCCGAGTGCGCCACCGGGTTGCTGGGGAGCAGGAAGTAGCACAGGTTGGTGTTCGGGTTGCAGCCCGCGCCGGTACCGCATTCCACATCCGAGGTGCAGGCGCAGTTCAGGCCCCCGTTGGTTCCCGGGCCCGTGCTTTGCGCGGTTCCCGGGCATGCGAGCGTTCCCTGCTGTGTCCCGCAGCTGCACGCTCCGGTCGTAGCGTTAATCGTGTCCGCGGCTGCGAGACAACTCGTGTTGGCGTCCACGACGCAGACGGAGCGAAGCGCGCCGCCGCCGCCGCCGAGCCAGAGATTGCGCGAGCTGTGGTTGCTGATTACGAGCTTGCGCTGGTTCGATGCGCATCCCGCGGCCGCCGCCGTCCCACTCAATATCGCTGCAGGCAGCAAAGCCGTCAGAGAAAGCAACGGCAGAAAACGCACCATCCTCCGCATCCCGCCACCTCCGCCCGCTTCCGGTGCAGGCCTTTGTTGATTATGCGTTTCGCGGATTGTCGTCAACGAGCATTAGTTTCGTCGCGGTTCAACATCGGGCCCTCCAGCGCCTCGCAACGCTCCGGTCCGCGCGCGTTGCGGACGGTCGTGGGTGGAGGCGCGATGGCGCGCCGGACCGTGCGCCATCGTCAGGTTGCAGGCGCTGTTGATGAGGGCGATGTGCGAAAAGGCTTGCGGGAAGTTGCCGAGCTGGCGGCGGAGCTGCGGGTCGTACTCTTCGGCAAGCAGGCCCACGTCGTTGCGCAGCTCCAGCAGCCGGGTGAACATGCGATGGGCCTCCTCGTGCCGGCCCATCGCTTCCAGGCAATCGACCAGCCAGAACGTGCACGGCAAAAACGCGCCCTCGCCCGGCGGCAGGCCGTCAACATTCTGCGCCTCGGAATAGCGGCGCACCATCCCGTCGGCCATCAGCTCGCGCTGGATCGCCTCGACCGTGCCGACCACGCGCGGGTCGGTCGCGGGCAGGAAGCCGACCAGCGGAATCATGAGCAACGCGGCGTCGAGCGCCTGCGCGCCGTAGTACTGAACGAAAGCGCGGCGCGTCGGGTTGTAGCCGTGGCGGCAGACGTCGTCGTGGATGCGGTCGCGCAGCGCGCGCCAGCGCTCGAGCGGCCCTTCGACCCCCATCCGCTCGACCTCCTTGACCGCGCGATCGACCGCCACCCACGCCATCACGCGCGAATGGACGAATGGGCGGCGCGGGCCGCGCACCTCCCAGATGCCTTCGTCGGGCTGTTCCCAGGCCGATTCGAGAAAGTCGAGCAGCACGCGCTGCATCTGCCAGGCGTCGTTATCGCAGCGCATCCCGTAGCGCCGCGCGACGTGGAGCGCGTCGATCAGCTCGCCGTAAACGTCGAGCTGGAATTGTTCGTGTGCCGCATTGCCGATCCGCACCGGGCGGCTGCCCTCGTAGCCCCCGAGCCACGGGACCTCGAACTCGGTGATCCGACGCTCGCCGGCGAGGCCGTAGAGGATTTGCAGCTCCTGCGGATGGCCGGCGGCGGCGCGCAGCAGCCACTGGCGCCAGGCACGCGCCTCCTCAGTGTAGCCTGCGCTCAACAGCGCATAGAGCGTGAAAGTGGCGTCGCGCACCCAGCAGTAGCGGTAGTCCCAGTTGCGCACGCCGCCGATCTTCTCGGGCAGCGAGGTCGTGGGCGCGGCGACGATCGCGCCGGTGGGGCGGTAGGTCAGCGCCTTGAGCGTGATGAGCGAGCGGATGACGGCCTCGCGCCATGGTCCGCCGAGCGTGCAGCGCGCCGACCATTGCTGCCACCACTCCTCGGTCTCGCGCAGCATCGCGACCGGATCGCGCCCGTGCGGCTCGCCCAGATGCGAGGCGTAGCGCGTCATCACGAAGGCGACGCGCTCGCCGGCGGCGACCTCGAACTCGCCGACGGTTCTGAAGTCCTCGCCGCGCAGCGCGATCGGCGAGCGCAGCTGGATTGCGTCGGGGCCGGCGATCGCGCGCAGGCCATAGGGCCGGCGCGTCACCCAGGGGATCACGCGGCCGTAATCGAAGCGCAACACCAGCTCGGTGCGCATCGCGACTCGCCCCTGGCGCCCCTCCAGCATGCGCACGACGTCCACCTTGCCAGTGCGTTCGGCCACCGGCATGAAGTCGATCACCGCGACGGCGCCACCCGCACATCGGAACTCCGTTTCGAGCACCAGCGTATGGCCGCGGTAGCGCCGGCGCACACTGTGCGGCTGGTCGCGCGGCGCGATCAGCCAGCGTCCGTTGTGCGGTTCGCCCAACAGCGCGGCGAAGCATGCGGGCGAATCGAAGCGCGGCACGCACAGCCAGTCGAGCGAACCGTCGATGCCGACCAGCGCGGCCGTATGCATATTGCCGATTAGCGCGTAGTCCTCGATCCGAAGCGCCATGCGCAGAGCCGCCTTTCGTATCAATGCAGCTTACACGGGAGCGCGGTCACTTTGCAGGCGCGGGCGCTTGCCAGCGCCGCGCTCGCCGCGCTATGGACTCGATGGCTCCCGTTGCCGGGGAGGGACCCCGCACACGCGCACGGGTGCGGGTGCGGCGCGGGGGCCAAAGCGGAGGGCGCGCGATGGCGCTCGCGGAAATCAACGGCATCGAGCTCTACTACGAAGTACACGGCGAGGGGCCGGCGCTGGTGTTCGCCCACGGCGCGGGCGGCAGCCACCTGAGCTGGTGGCAGCAGATCCCCGTGCTCGCGCACTCCTATCGATGCGTTACGTTCGACCATCGCGGCTTCGGCCTTTCACGCGAGCGGCCCGGCGGCCCGGGCGCGCAGGCCTTCGTTGACGACCTGCGCGCCCTGCTCGACCATCTCGGCATCGAGCGCGCGGCGCTGGCGGGACAGTCGATGGGCGGGTGGACCGTGCTCGGCTTCGCCGCGGCCTATCCGGAGCGTACGCGCGCGCTGGTGCTGTGCGACACCGCCGCGGGAATGGACGATCCGGCCGTGATCGCGGAATTTCGCCGGCTGCGCGAGAGCGCGCCGGGCGGACTCGGCGATGTCCTGACGCGCGCGATCGGCGCCGATCTCGAGCGGCGCGACCCCGCACGCGCGTTTCTCTACCGCGAGATCTCGGCGCTCAACCTAGAGGTACCATCCGATCTGATGGGCAAGCTCTTCGAAATGCGCCACAATCCCGACGTGCTCGTCGAGCGGCGGATTCCGACGATGCTTGTCGTGGGCGAGGAAGACGTGCTGACGCCGCCCGCGTTGATGGAGCTGATGCGCCGCCGCCTGCCCCACGCGCGCTTCATCCGGATTCCCGGCGCCGGGCACTCGGTGTACTTCGAGCGGCCCGAAGAGTTCAACCAAACGCTCGAGAACTTCCTGCGCGAAGCGCTCGGCCGCGCTTAGCCCCGGCGGCAACCTCGCGGTACAGCTCGAGCGTGCGGCACGCCATCACCTCGGCGCTGAACTCCTCGCGCACGCGCCGGCGCGCTGCCTCGCCCATAGCTGCCCGCCGCGCGGGATCGCCGAGCAGCGTGCGCAGCGCCGCTGCCAGTGCGCCTGTATCGGCCGGAGGTACGGTCAGTCCAGTGAGGCCGTCGAGTGAGACGTGGGGCACGGCCGAATCCAGCAGCGTGTTGACCACCGGACGTCCGCAAGCCATCGCCTCAAGCTGCACGATCCCGAAAGCCTCGCTGCGCGCGACCGAAGGCAGCGCGAACACGTCGCAGGCGTGATAACAGGCGCATAGGTCGGCGTCGCTGACCGCGCCCATCAGCACGACTCGCTCGCCGATCCCTAGCCGGCGCGCCTGAGCCTGAAGCGCCGCGCGCAGCGGACCGTCGCCCGCCAGCAGCAGCGTCCCGGGCACCTCGGCCATCGCGCGCACCAGGTACTCGAAGCCCTTGTAGTAGATGAGGCGGCCGACCCCGAGTACGACGCGCTCGCCGAAGCGCCGGCGCAACTCGCCGACGCGCGCGCGATCGGGATGCGCGAAGGCGTCGGCGCGGATGCCGTAGGGAATCGCCCGGCAAAGCTCGCGACGGGCGCTAAGCAGGGCTGAACCGTCGATATATGCTGGGGAGCTCACCACGATCGCGGCGCATCTGCGCAGCAGCAGCGCAAGCAGTGGAGCAAATGCCGCCGCGGCGCGGCGCTGGCGCACCACGTCGCTGTGCCAGCTCACCACCAGCGGCGCCTCAGGCCGACTCAGCAGGGCGGCAAGCGCCGCCATCGGGTTGGGAAAATGCAGGTGGACGATGTCGGGCCGCGCCCGGCGTATCGCGCGCACCATCCCGGGCACGATCGGGGTGCCGTGCAGGGTCAGCGGCGTCGCCAGCCGGGTGACTGGCACACCGTCGGGCGCCGACCAATCCGAGCGCCATCGCGGGCCCGCCACCAGGACTTCGACGTCGATCGTCTTGCACAGCTCCTCGCACAGGATCCGCAGGTGGGACTCGATGCCGCCCGGATGGGGCGGGTAGTACTTGCCGACGTGCAGGACCTTGAGCCGCGAACCCATCACGCTCGCGGCGCCTCACGGCCGACAAGCTCGCTGTATAGCGCGGCGCATCGATCGGCGTACTCGGCCCATGAAAAGCACGCCGCCCGGCGGATCCCGGCTTCGCGCCGCTCGGCCCATCGCGCGGGCTGCTCGACGCGCTCGCGCAGCTTCGCGAGCAGTGCGGCGGTCCACGCCGCGACGTCACCCACCGGACAATAGTCGACGACATCGCCTCCGACCTCGCGCAGCGGCGCGATATCGCTCGCCAGCACCGGCGTCCCGCAGGCGAGCGCCTCGGCCAACGGCAAGCCGAACCCCTCGGCCTCCGAGGGCAGCATCACCAGCGCGACGCGCCGGTAGAGCGCGGCGAGCTCCGCGGGCGCGAGAAACGGCATCGTCACGATCGCGTCGGTGACGCCGAGCTCGCGCGCCAGTCGCCGCTGATCCACGGTCAGCGCGCCACCCGCTTTTATCAGCCGCAACGCCGGATACTCGCGCCGCGCCGCGGCAAAGGCGCGTAACAGGAGATCGATTCGCTTGCGCGAGATCGTGCTGCCGACGTGGAGGAGCTCGGGGCCTTCGGCGCGCCCAAGCATACGTGCGAGCGCGGCATCGGCCGCTTCGTCGGGAACAGGGGAACAGGCGGGATGGACGCCGTTGGGGATGACGACCAGCCGCTCGCGCGAGACCAACGCGTTGGCGGCGAGCGCATCGCGGGTAGCGACGCTGTCACAGCTGACGCAGGCCGCCCGGCGCATCCCGCCCAGGATCCGGCGCGCCATCGCACGCAATGGGAACGTACGGCGTTCCCCATCGGCGAGCAGGCAGCGGAACGCGTCGAGGTCATGGCAAGTGACGACCGTGCGGGCAGCCGCAAGTTCATGCACGAGATGGGCGTAGCTGTGGTCGACGACGTGAAAAACGTCGTAGCACTCGCGCACACGGCGCAGCAGGCGCGGATAGTCGAAAAAGCGATTGAGCGCGCGGTCGACGTTGAAGCGCGCGCGGGGGGCAGGTGCGCCGTTGGCGCGGCGGCTCAAGCGGCGGATAAACTCCGGCCGAACACGGGTGACGGCGAGGGCGCCCGCGTGGCGCCGCTCGAGCTCGGCGCACAGCATCTCGCCAACGAGGTCCATGCTGGGCCATCCCTCTTCGGCGAAATCGCAAATCACGGCGACGCGCAGGCGTTCCAAGGCTCTACGCAGCGAGGAGCTCGGCGAAGAACTCGAGATGGCGGCTGGCGATGATCGGCCACGCGTATACTGCATGCGCGCGCTCGCGGCCGCGCGCGCCAAGCTCGGCGCGCCGCGCCGGGCTCTGGAGCAGCTCTTCCAGCGCCCGCCGCCATCCGGCCTCGTCGCGCTCGCCCACGACCAGGCCGGCGTCGGCGACGACGTAGGGAATCTCACCGCTGTCGCTGCCGATTACCGGCACGCCGCAGGCGAAGGCCTCGATCAGCATGCGTCCGAACTGTTCGCGCCAGGTCGGTGTGGTCCGGCTGGGAGCGCAAAGCAGCTCCATGGCATTAAGATATGCCGGCACCGCGTCGTGTGCGACACCGCCCACGACGCGTACGCGATCGCCGTGGCGTTGGGCCCAGGCGCGCAGCGCCGGTTCCATCGGCCCGCCGCCGACGAACAGTGCGCGCCACGGCGTGCCCAAGTCCTCCAGCGTGCGCATCAGCAGATCGACCCCCTTGGCTTCAACGAAGCGGCCGAGAAAGCCCACCACCGGCGGACCTTCGCCGCCCCACCCCAGCCGCTCGCGCGTGGCGCGGCCGGCGGCGGGGTCGGGGCGAAACAATTCGACATCCACCCCGAGTGGCATCACGCGATAGGGCTTGCGGTTCCAGCCGCGCCCCGACTGCGCCTGCGCGACCGCCTCGCCGCTCGCGATCCAACCTATGCAGCGTTCGATGCACATCCGTTCGATCGCCGAAAACGGGAACGGATAGCGCTTGGCAATATTCTGAAAGGTGTAAAAGACGAGCGGTGTGGCCGGCGTGCACGACCAGGCGACTTGGCCGCCCCCGATGGCGAACGGCTCCTCCCAACAATGTACGAAGTCCCAGCGCTCGCGCAGAAGCGCGCGCAATCCGCGCCCGTAAAAGAAGAGCTGCGGCAGGCGGCTCAGGTGGGCAGGCACCGCGACGAGCCGGCAAAGCTCCCCGGACTGCGGCTCGACCCGTATCGGACGCAGGTCGCCATGAAAAAAGCGCGGCGCCAGGGCAGTGACCTCCCATCGATCGCCGCCCGCGCGCGCCATCTCATGCGCGAGGCGGCGGTTGAGCGCGACGCAGTAGGAGTGCGCGATAGTGAGCAGGCGCCGCCGGCGGGGGGTCATCGGGCCAGGTTCGATGCGGAACGGATGGGGTTGTCAACTGCCGCGGCGTCGACGCGAGGTCTTCGCGTTCCACGATGCGCGAGAAATTCCTCGTACAGATCCAGATTGAGCCGCGCGACCGCCTCCCAGCCGAAGCGCTGCGCTTTGGCCTGGGCGTGCCGGCGCAGCGCGTCGAGCAGCGCGCGGTCTTCGATCAGGCGCGCCACCGCATCGGCCGCCGCACGCGCGTCGCGCGGCGCAACCAGCAGCCCGTCCCTTCCATCGGCGACAACTTCCAATGGGCCCCCGATTGCGGGCGCAACAGGCGCCAGCCCACAGGCCATCGCCTCGACCTGCGCGACGCCGAAGGCTTCGATGACCGAAGTCATCAGCTCGATCTGATGGCCGGCGAGCAGCGCGGGCAAATCCCGGTTCTCGTAACGCGGGACGACCTTCAGGCGCGACCTCAGCGCGGCGGGAAATTCGCCGAGCACGGCTTCCGCATCGCAGCCGGTGCCCAAAAGCGTCGCCTCCAGAGAGGCGAATCGCGCCATCAGCTTGCTCAGCGCCAGCACCGCATAGCGCGGCCCCTTGCGCGGCTGCCACGCGCCAATCCAGGCAATGCGCAGCGTCTCCTGCGGCCCCATCGGAGTGGGCGCAAAAGGCAAGCCCAACATCGCGGCGTCGATCCCATTGGGGACCAGGCACATCCGCTCACGCGCGACTCCCAGCCGGCGTGCGGCAAATTCCATCTCTTCGCGGTTGAGCAGCAAGGCCAGTCCCGCGCGGCGCATCGCCAACGCCGTCATCGGCAGGATTGCCGCGCGCATGAAGGCGCGGTATTTCCAGCCCAGGGGCCGGCCTGCCGCGCGCGCCTCCTCGCGGTGGGCGCGGTAATAGCAGTGCTCGAGGCCATGGCTGCGCATCACCAGCAGCGCTCGCCCATCAGCGGGCCAGTGTACTCCGAGCGCACAGCCCGCGAAGCCGGCCGTGTCCACTACGTCGTACTCGCCACGCGCGATCTTCGCGCGATATCGGCGCGACAGACGCAGCGGAAACGCCAGCGTCGCCCACGTGTTGCTGCGACCGATCGCGAAGTCGTTGAGAACGCTGACTTCGGCCTGGTGACCGAGCCGGCGGTAAGCTTCGGCTAGCCGCAGGGTAACACCTGCCGCCCCTTCGTCTGGGTTCGGATAATGAGGGAGCGCGAGCAGGATTCTCAAGCCTGGTTCACCTCGGCGAGCGCGGCGAGCGTATGCGCAAGGTCGAAGCGCTCCGCGTAGAGCGCGCCCGCCGCCTCGCCGAGCCGTTCGCGCTCGCCCGCATCATCCAACAGACGAAGGACCGTCGACTTGAGCGCTGCAGCGTCGATCGAGGCCAGCGCGACCGCGCGACTTTGTGCCCACAGTGGCTCGGTCAACACCCCGTCAGTGGTAACCACTGCGCGCCGATGGGCGAGAGCAGCCATGATGCTACCCCGTCGCGTGCTCACGCCCTCGCCGTAGGGCTGGAGCATCAGGTCGCAGGCGCTGAGATGGAGCGACAGGGCGTCCGGCGCAAGCGGACCCGTGGCATGCACGCGCGCGCCCAGATCGGGCGCGCGCACCAGCAGGCGCTTGCGCAGCTCGCGGCTGTCACGACCCATCAGCAGCAGGCTCGCAGCCGGGCGCTCGCGCAGCAGCGTCGCGGCGACGGCTGCCAGGGTGTCGGCGATCCAGGCCTCGCGCCCGGTGCCGAAGTGGCCGAGCACCAGCCCGCCCTCGACCGCCAGCAAGCGGCGCACGGCGCGCACGCCTTCGGGATTTTCGGCGACCGGGATGTTGCTCGGCACCGGCAGCCATGAAATCGCGCATCCGGCCGGCGCAAGCGGGCGCAGCAACCGCTCCCATCCGGCGCCGGCGACGAAGCAGCGGCGCGCGGCGCGGGTGAGGGCCGCAGCCATCGCGCGATTCGTGAGCGCGATCACGCTGTGGCGCAGCGGCTGGTTGCGATTCAGCGGATAGGCGACTTCGTGGAACATCACGCTGATATCGGCCGCGCGCCGGCGCCGGTACAGCCACAGGCAAAACGGCAGATTCATCGCCCGCATGCCGAACCCGTGCGGCACATACTGGACCAGTATACGGGGTGCAGCGGCGGCGTTAAGTCCGCCCCCCATCGCGGCGAGTGCGCGCCGGCCGAAGCGGCCGGGCAGGCGATGGACTTCGACACCGGGCTCAGGCGCATCGGCGGCAGGCAGCGCGGGCGCCCATACGTGGACGCGCGTCCCGCGCGCGGCAAGTCCGAGAGCGACCAGCCGGGTGTAGTCGGCGACGCCGCCGCGCGCCGGCGGATATTCGGGCGCGATGATGTGCCAGTCAGCCGACACGGCTAGGCTCCGGACGCGACCACGCATGCAAAACTCATCGGCGGCCGCTAACTTATTTGGCCGTCGATTGCGACTCGGGTCGCCGCTCCCATACGGTCCACGTGCCGCCGCGCTGGAGCGCGAACCAGCGGCCGGTCGCTTCGGGTGGCGGCAGCTCGCCATTGCGCAGCGCAACATAGCGCACGAGGAACCGGTTTAGCGCTGCTGCCGGGGCCTCACTGACTTGCGTATAGGCGGTCATGAGCTGCGAAAGCAGCGCGCGACGACCGCCGTTTTCACCGTAGGACCAGGGGCCCCACTGATATTCGGCCGCCAACCGTGTGGCTCTTGCGCGGAACCTGTGCGCATCGTACCCCATCAAGTACGCATTGAGCGCAAGTCTGAGTTGCCACTCGCGATCGGTCGTAGACGGACTCACCAGCACAGCATAATTGTACAGGGGAAAGACGTTCATCGTAATCGCAGCGAAATCCACGTAGCCCTCATCGCCTGCGAGGACGGTGCGGGGCATCAGCTTGATATCCGCAGGCTGTGCCTGGCTCGAATACATCCGATAGGTCGTCAACATGGTGCGGCAGGCGTCTGTCCGCAGCACGTCAAATCCCTCAAGAAACAGACCGCTCATCGCGTATAACCCCAGTGCCACAAGCATTATTCGCACGGCTGCCATCGGCGGCACCCGGGGCCGTTCGCGCACCCAGGTCACCAGGAAAATCAACAACAAGACTTCTGCCGCAGGTCCCCAAACGTATTGCCAATGTCCTTGCTGCAAATCGACGCCGACGATTGCACCTAGGTTATTCAGCACCAGCCCGACCAGCGCGAGCGCCCACAGATAAGCAAGTTCGAGTCGGCGCGATTTCCACAGCCAGACGAGCAACAACGGCAGCAGCACGAGCATGCTCTTGGGTAACATCAGCCCTGCGAGCCGCGGCATCGGAACGAAAAACCCGAAACGCTGCATGGCCTCCTTGGGCAAAACGGCTTTGAACCAGTAATCCTGCACGAGTTCGGGTGCACCGATGGCAAGGCCGATACAAGCTGCGCGTGCGTAAAGAGCGCGCCCGTCGCGGTCCAAAGCGAAGGCAACCGCAAGCGCCGCCGCCGCCGCCGTCCAATAGTAGAAGTAAACGTAAAACAAGACGCCGAAGCTCAGGCCTGCACCGACAAGCCATCCCCGTGTCGGTCGTTCACGCGCAGCTAAAACAGCGATGATGTGCACGAGGACGATAGGCAACCCGACCGCCGGATCGACGACTCGCCACTGCCTCAGGATAGGGGGCCAGTCGTGAATGATCGCGCCTGCGTGTCCCGAAATTATCCGGGCCAGCAGGGACAACTGGTGCACCATCGGATGAGCGGTAATCAGGCCCGAATCTGCAAGCACGAACACGGTACAAGCGGCGGCCGCCAGGCGGGATCTCAAGGAGCGCCAGAACATCCCATAAAATCCAAATGCTACACCGACCGCCGCCCACAGGCGCCATAGAAGGTTCACGCCGAACGGCCCCAGTCTCAACAGTCGCGCACACAGAACGAACGGAACAAATTGCGACCACGGGTAGTGGGTTGGAACCCCGGCCCGCGACGGATCGCTGATATACCAAGGATGGTTGAAGTATGCGTGCGAGGCGATCTGCAAATACAGTCGATTGTCAGGATCCGCAGTATAGGCGAGTGTCCAATGGCCCAGCGCAAGCGACCATAGGGGGTACGGCAAAGCCGCAATCGCGAGCGCAACCGCAAAGCAACATAGTACTGGCCCTGTGTGTCTGGCGTACGTTGTTCCGAGCCGGATCAGACTCATTACACGATCATCGACAGTACGTACGTTGGTAGCACCCATCCGGCAACGGATGCTTGATGGTGACGATACGCCGAATGGTCATGCCGCTGCCCGAGGCCAGTCCGTTGCATCAACACCAAGATCCCAGTCATAAGCCGGAACATTCTTTCGCATAAATGGCCAGACAGCGTTCCACGACCGCCGGCCACGTGAAATGCTCGAGCACGCGGCGGCGTCCGGCGGCGCCCATCGCGGCAGCTTCAAGGCGATGGTCGCGCAGCCAGCACAGCCGCTCGCCGAGCGCGCCCGGGTCGTTGGGCGACACGATGAACCCGTTCACGCCGTCCTTGACCACTTCGGGCAAACTGGCGACCGCGGTGCATAGCGCAGGCGCTCCGCACGCCATCCCTTCGAGCAGAGTCTGTCCGAGCAACTCGGGCACGGAGCTCTCGTCGCCGTAAAGCGTGCGATAGACGCTCGGCAGCACAACACACATCGCGCGGCGGTAGCGCTCGACCAGCCCCGCATCGTCGCAATCAGTAATGAACCTCACGCACCTGCCGGCGGCGAGCCTGCGCAGGTCTTCGAGGTATCTGGCATCGGGAGTGGGGCCGACGATTTCCAGCCGCAGCCCACGCGGCAAGGCCTCGATTAGATAGTTGATTCCCTTGTGCGGCAGGACGCGGCCGACGAAGAGCACGGTCTTGTCGCGCCGGACTTCGGGCGCGGGCGAGAACTTGGCGGTGTCGACGCCGCCATAAATGACTTGGGCCCACGGCGCATCGCGATGGCCGGCGATCGTGCGGCTGTATTCGCTGAGATGCAAGTGGCCATTGTACCAGCGGTCGGTGGAAAGCCAGGCCGAGATATCCCATCCACCGCCGCCGAGGTCGCTGACGAAGACGCGCCGGCCGCTCAAGCGGGCAAAGGCTGCGGCGACGCTGCTGGCCAGGATGTGCTGCTGATGGCAGTGGATCACATCGGCGCTGCGCAGCTCGCGCAGCATCGCCCAGGCGAGCGGATTAAAACGCTGGCTGCGGACGTACCAGGGATCGCCGAGCGCGCGGATCCTGAGCGCGCCGGCGCGCTCGTCAATATCGCGTTCGCCAAATGAAAGCAGCGTGGTCGGGACCACCTCGGCCATGTGCCGCGCCAGTTCGAAGGCGTAGCGCTCGCCGCCGCCATAGGCACCATCGCGCCCGAACAATGTGGGCACCAGATGGATGACGCGCGGTTGGATCGCACTCCGCTTGGGCCGATGAGTCAACATCGAATCAACTTTGATCGGCGGAGGTCACCGCGGTTTCACGAGGCTTACTTCACCACCTCAAGTTCGAAACTGAGAAACTAGGCTGGAAACAGCCATGCCCAACGCCGCTCGTAAGCCGCGGGATAGCGGTTCGCCAGGCGCCAAACCAGCTTGTTCGCGAGGGTAGGAAGAAAGACTATTTGAGCGCGGTGCCGCCGAAACCGCTTTTTACTGTAAAAGCCAAACTCGTGATTATCAGTGAAATAGTCGAAACTAAAATAGCTGAAGTGCTGCAGATGCGTGGGATCGACGAATGAGTTTGCGGACGAAAAGTGAGGCGTGGTGATTCGCACGATCGCATGATCCTGACAAACTCTATGAATCTCCTCCATAGTAGCGATCACGTCAGTGCAATGCGCCAAAACGTCTTCGGCGTAGACTTCGCCAAACTGGTTGTCCGCCAAGGGCCAGGGAATTTTGTCAAGGTCATGAGTGACATCCGGGTTGAGTTCCGGCACCCGGTCTAAATTGAGCGCGCCCTCGCGACGCTTGCGACCGCAGCCTAGATTGAGCGCTGTCCCGGGCTCGGGCCGCCGGTTGGCGACCTCTTCACTCTGGGTAGAAGTTCCCATAGCTCCGCCAACGCCAACAGGGTGAATTAGTGGCGGGGATGTGCACCCTAGCTTCCGGTGACGGTCCATCTCGCGGTCCAGAAGATCGGCCCGTCCACGGCGTGCGGCAAATGCCCGGTGCCCAGCAGGTCGGCGGGAACCACCTCGAACGAAATCGCTTCGCGGATGACGTCGAGATCGCGCGAGGGGTCGCCGAAGTCACCGAAGAACAAGTCCAAGAGGTACGTTCCCGGCATCAGCGGCAGGCGCTCGAGGGTGCACGTGATGGCGCCCGAGCGTTGCGGCATGCTGTTTGCGCCCTCATAAGTGATCCGGCTGTTGACGCCGAAGAGTGGAAATCCTTCGGCTGTTCGCGCAACAAGGCGCAGCGTGGGTCTGATCGGGCGCGGCGCGGCGAACTCGACCCGCACGGCGAGCGTCGAACCCATCCGCAAAATGCCGGTGGATACACCGTCGCCGGCATCGAGGCTCACCGAGCGCATCAACCGCTCCGAGCCGGGGCGGCGGCCGGGATGCTCGGCCAGCGAGCGGACGCCGCCATGTCCGCGCAGCTCGGAGGCCATGTAGCGCATCACGATCTGCGCCGGCTCGCCGCGCGCCTCGAGCCCTCCGTGGTTGATCAGCAGGCACGAGTTGCACAGCGCCTCGATCGACGCCATGTTGTGGCTGACGAAGATGACCGTGCGCCCGGCGCGCGCCACCTCGCCCATCTTGCCCAGGCACTTTTTCTGAAAAGCGGCGTCGCCCACCGCCAGCACTTCATCAACCAGAAGAATCTCCGGTTCGAGATGGGCGGCGACGGCGAAGCCGAGCCGCACGTGCATCCCGCTGGAGTAATGCTTGACCGGGGTATCGATGAATTTTTCGACCTCGGCGAAGGCCACGATCTCGTCGAACTTGCGCTGGATCTCCGCCCGCCGCATCCCCAGGATCGCGCCGCTCAAGTAGATGTTCTCGCGCCCGGTGAGCTCGGCATGGAAGCCGGTGCCGACTTCGAGCAGGCTGCCGACCCGGCCGTAGATCTCGGCGCGGCCGGCGGTCGGTGCGGTGATCCGCGAGAGCACCCTGAGCAGGGTCGATTTGCCCGCGCCATTGCGGCCGATAAGGCCCAACACCTCGCCCGGCATCACCTCGAAGCTCACGTCGCGCAGCGCCCAGATGTGGCCCTCGGTGTCTGGGGACGCCGTGCCATTGTGCGACGGCTTGAGCCGCGCGCGCGCCAGCCGCGCGGGCGCCGCGGCCGCGCGCATGATGCTTTCGCGCAGGGTGTGGTAAGGCTGCCCGCCACCGAGGCGGTAGCGCTTGGAGAGTTTCTCGACCCGGATTATCGGTTGCATCGTGCGGGCCACCAAATCCCTAACGAGGGCGTGCCTCAATAATCCCGACCGCCGGCCGCAGCACCGCGGTCATCGAGCAGCAGAGTCTTTCCCTAAACGCCGACGGCAGCTGCTGACACAATTTCTCGAGCGAGTACCATAGGCGCGCCGCCGCCCGACCGCTCAATCTAGACATCCCGCAATGTCCGGTGATAAATGGCGTCGCGTACAGCTCGACTTCTTCGACGCGCAGGTCAGCCTGTGCCGCAATATCGCTCAGTTCGTTGACCGTTAGCAGAAACAGATGCCCGTCCGCGTCAGGCTGGAACTGCCGCATTTCGAGGCTGCCCGGATTTTCTATCGCGGCGTAGGTTGGCAGTGCATTGCGGAAATACAAGCCGTTCGGAGTGCTGAGCAAAATTCTCCCTTCCGGATTAAGAAACCGCCTGAGATGACGCAGCAGATCGACCGGATAGGCAACGTGCTCGATGATTTCGCACGCGATGACAAGCTCGAAGCGGCCCGTCTGCGCCGGGTCGAGGTCGAAGCAGTTGCCGGGTAACGCCGTGATCTCCCCGCCGTTTTCGAAGGTCTGTAACGCCTCCGTCAGCCCCTCGCCGCGCAGGTCGTTGGCGACCACGACCGCGCCGTTCGTCGCAAGGCACGCACTCAGCGAGCCATCACCCGCAGCAACTTCGAGCACGCTCCGCGGGCGAAGCGCGCGCGCCTTCTGTAGCGTGGCCAGCGCCCGCATCCGCCCGAAGGCCTCGTACGACGGGGGCCAGGCGCTACCGAAGTTCCATCCGTGCTCGTCGCGCTGTTGGGCTGCGGGGGTAAGCGAGCGCACCACGCAAAGGCCCGACTCACAAGCGGCTCGGAACAACTGATACCGGGGGATATGCGCTGTGGTCAAAGGCGCCATGCTAGATAACGTCGGCGAAGCTCCGCTCCATGCGCCGGAACACCCACGCCGCAAGCGCCAGCGCGGCAAGGGTAAGCGCCGCCCCCACGCCGAGCGCGACCCAGTCAAGCGGCCTGCCCAGCAACGCCGAGCGGAAGCCGCCTATTATCCCGGTCAACGGATTGAGCATCAGCAGCCACCGCCAATTTGCCGGCACGAAGGTGACCGGATAGATGACCGGCGTAAGAAACATCCCGAGCTGGAGCGTGAAGGGCAGCACGTACTTGACGTCGCGGTAGCGAACGTTGAGCGCCGCCATCCACATCCCGGCCGCGCTCGCCACCGCCGCCAGCAGCGCGATCAGGAGCGGATAGAGCGCCACCCCCGCGCCGGGTGCGATTCCGTAAAAGGCCATCATCGCGAACAGGATCAGCGAGGCGACCGCGAAATCGACCAGCGCGGCGAGCACTGCGGCTCCCGGAATCACCATCCGCGGAAAATACACCTTGGTGATCAACTGGGCGTTGCCGACCAGGCTGTTGCCGCCCTGGTTGACCGCATTCTGAAAAAACTGCCACGGGACCAATCCCGCATAGGCGAAAATCGGGTAGGGCAAGCCGTCGGAGGGCACCTTGGCCAGGCGGCCGAACAGCACCGTGAACACCACCATCGTCAGGAACGGCTGCAGGATCGCCCACAGCGCGCCGAGCACGGTCTGCTTGTAGCGCAGCTTGACGTCGCGCAGGGTCAGAAAGTAGAGCAGATCGCGATGCGCCCACAGCTCGCGCAGGTCGGAGAGCAGCGAGGCGCGCCCGGCCTCGATTACATGGACCGGCGCGGCCGCGGACGCGACAATCGGCGCAACAGGGGGAAGCTCGGAGTGCGGCTGTGGTTTCAGGACAGGCGCTGCCATAGGGTGCGGTTTATGCGCGCTGCTCGTGCCACCGGTCATGCGGCGACTTCCCGCCGCGCGGCGCTCAGCGAGTGACGCGCTACGCCGCCGCGTTCGATTATCGCGACCATCTGTTCAGCCATCCGGCGCCAGGTGTGCGCGCGCAGCGTGGCGCCGAAGGGCCGGACGCGCTCGCGCCAGCCGTCGATCGCCGACCGCCAGCGGCGCAGCCGCGCAGCCAGGTCGTCGGCATCCTCAGGATCCGCGATCAGCAGGTCGACAAGTTCAGGCGGGTACTGCTCGGCGATGCCGGCCGCGGTGCTGACGAGCGCGGGCACGCCGCAGCACAGCGCCTCCTGCACCGGGCGGCCGTAGCCCTCGTAGCGCGAGGGCAGCACCAGCGCGTCGCATCCCCACAGCAGGCGCGCGATGAAAGCTTCGGAGCGATCGAAGTCGAGAAAGCGTATGCGGTCGGCAACCCCTGCCGCGACGGTGCGCGCCCGCCATAGGGCCAGTTCGCTGCCCGCCCCGACCACGATGAGATCGGCGTCCCAATCGGTGTGAGCGCAGAGCGCAAGCCAAGCGCGGAAGAGGGAGTCAAAGCCCTTGCGGCTGTCACCCAACGCGCCCACGAAGGCGACCTGCGGACGCTCGGGCGTAGCGACGAGTCTTGCGCGGGCTGCCACACGTTCCTCGGCGCTCGGCGGACGAAACACCAGCGGGTCGATGCCCAGATAGACCGTGTGGATCCGATCGGCCGGCAACCCCAGCCGTTTGACAATCTCGCGACCGGTAAGGTCGGAGTTGGTGATCGCCACCGTGGCGCGCGGCAACACGCGCCGCTCGGCGGCCAGGTCGAGACGGTGCTGGAGGCGGCCCTTCAGCCGGCGCAACACGCTGCCCACGGCCTGTGGCGCGAAGACCGCCTGCACGTGATGGACCCAATTGACATCGTTCCAGTCGCAGACCGCGCCGTTAACGATCACGCGCCCGCCGCGCGCGGCGATCACGCGCGCCCAGCGCCGCCCCACCGCGGCGATCAGGGGCTGCGAAAGAAAATACGAACCGCCCGGCTTGGGCACGCGATGGAAGACGATTCGTGGATGGGCCGCTAGCTCATCGGCGACGCGATAAGCGACGAGATGGGTCTCGATGCCCTCGTCGGCAAGATAGCGGGCGAACTCGTAGTTGGGCTGGTTCATCCCGCCGGCCTTGACGAAATCGCCGCTGACGATCAGCCACGGCGGCTTCATCGGCGCGCCTCGGCCACCGCACCCGGCGAAGTGCGGAACGTGTGATACGCCGCATTGAACAGCATCGCGTTCAGCAGCCAAAAATCCAGCCCGGCGCCGCCGATGAAGTAATTGCCGTCAAAGGTCGCCGCCAAAGCGGAGAGATCGTAGGCGAAAACCAGAGCGCCCAACGCTCCAAGTTCGGCGAAGCGCTGGTTGAGCGCAATTTTGTACGCAACCCGCATCGCCAGCGCGAGCGCGAGCGCGTAGAGGAAGACCAATGGGATGCCGCCGTCGTAAATCCATCCCGTCCACTGGATCTCCGAATACAGGAACGGATTGCGGTTATTGTCGGGGTTGCCGAAGTAATAGGCCATCATCCCCCAGCGCCCGGGGCCCGCGCCCAGTGGATATTGCGGCAGCACATTCTCGAACGTGTCGAACAGGAACTGGCCGCGGTTCTGCTGGTATACTTCGCCCGGGTTCGAGGCGGTCAACGAGTTGATCCGTTCCGAGACCGCGGTGCCGCCGACTGCTACCGCCCAGGTAAAGCCGAGCACCACCACCAGACTCATCAGCCCGGTCAGCGCCATCAGACGGCGGCCGTTCAGCATCCGGCCGGGACGTCGCAGCCCGCCGCGACCGATGCGCAAAGTCAACAGCCCCACCATCGCGGCCATACAAATCAGTTCCATCAACAGCATCACCCGCACCTGCGAGAGATAGATGGCCGCCATCCCGATCAGCATCGTCGCCGCATACAGGGCTTGCATCCAACGCCGACGCTCGTGCAGCAAGAAAGCGGTAGCGAACAGGACCGCTATAAAGCCGGCGCCCGCCGCTGCCCCCGGGGTGTCGGTCAGGCCCATCGGGCGATAAACCATTTCGCCAAAGGCGTTGTTGAAGCGCAGCATCGACATGTAGCCGGCGCCGTTGCCCTCAACGACTTGGGAGATGTGAAATTGGAAACGCCCGGGGAAATAGACCTGGAGCACGCCGACCGTCGCGCTGAGCGCCTGGAACCCCCACTGCAGAGATAGCACACGGCGCATCTCAGGCAGGTCGATTCTGACCCGCGACACCCAGAACAGCGGCGCCAGAATGGCCAGATAGATTGCGAACTGCGCGGCGGCCGAAAGCGCGCTGTTGACCCCGGGATTGACCATCCCGAGGACCAGTAAGACAAGGACGAAGACCGCCACCTTGGCGGCAGGATGAAGCCTGCCGCGCCCCGGCAGCAAAAGCAGCAGACCGATGCTGAGCGCGAAGACACCGGTGCGGAAGAAAATGCGGAACTGTGCGAGAGCCCCCGAGAGCAGCGCCAATTGGCATACGATCTCGAAGATAACGAAGCGCTCCAGCAGCCGGCCCGGCTTGGGCGCACGTTCCGTGACCGTGGCCGCGCGGCTTGGGTGCAGTGAGATTGCCTTGGCGATCGCCATAAATCAGTCAGCGGAAGCTCCCGAGGCTAAATGCCCCAAGGATTGCGCCTTCTCCACAACAAACGATGAGCCAACGGCGGAACCTCTTCCGGGCTCGCCCAGCCGTCGAAGTGGCCAGGATTACGCTGCAGGTGAGCGTTCATTGTCTGCCCATTACACGAAGCTCGGCTGCCGGCCCCTCGCCGCCCGCTTTTTGCGAGGACCGCGCGCGGCTTTGCGCGCACCGTTCAAAGATAGATTGGGGTAAGGGGCGCGCGAAGGCCCGATACGGACCGCGAACCGCCGCCCAGCGCTGTGCGGCGATGAACAGCGCTTCGCGCAGACCGTCCGTGCGCACCAGCGCAACGATCGGCGCCGCTGCAAGCGCGCCCGCAAGGTGCAGCGCCCCCCGCAGCCGTCGCGCTAAAGTGTATGGACGGAGCCGATGTCGGCAATCCAGTGTGAAATTGGTTCTCACATGCCCCACGATCAGCCGGGAAAAGTACCGAGCGGCTACCCGCTCCTTCGAGATCAGGTGGGTGATCCTCAGCTCCGGTCTGAACAGCCGCCGGTAACCCGCGGCGCCGATCAGCATCCCGACCTCGATATCTTCTCCCGCACACATCGAGCTCGGCGTCCTTCCGGGCAATAGATGGTCGATCTGGTCGAGCGACACAGCATCGAGGAACGCTTGGCGCCGCATCCACAAGCCGGCGCCAGCGGTCGGCGCGATTAGCGAATCGGCGCCAAGATCGCTGGGCGCGTCGCCAAAAAAATCATTGATCGCGAGAAGGCCTCTTCGACGCGCTATACTCGGGGGAGGCTCGGCCTCCCATTGGGCAGTCAGCTTTGAGGTCAATATTCCGACGCTCGGATCGCTCAGCGCGGCCATACCACGTCGCAAATAATCGGGCGCCGGAATGTTGTCGTCGTCGAGAAAGCAAACAAGCGCGGCGCGCGCAACAAGTGCACCGGCAATACGGGCGAAACCCGGGCCTTGGCGCTGCTCGCCGATGCATCGCACCTCGACGCCGCGCGTACGCAACGCGGCGACCGCCGGCTCTTCGACCACCACCCGGCAAGTGTCATCCGTTGAGTTGTTATCGACGACGATAACCTCGAACGACCCGTCGCGCACATCCTGGGCCGCCAGCGCGCGCAGCACCAAGGGCAGGCGGCGCGCGCCGTTGTACGACGGAATGACCACTGAAACGGCAGGACTCACGCCTTCGCCCTCTGTGCGGACGTGCCATTAGTTGCGCGCAAACCAGCCTTCAGCAACACCGCCTCGAGTTTCGCCATTTGCGTCGCCGGGTCGCACAGTTGACGTGCGCGCGTAGGGCCGTTGATCCCCAGGCGGACGCGCAGCTCGCGGTTCCCGATAAGCTTGGCGAGCGTCCCTGCCAGCGCCTCGAGGTCGCCCGGCGGCACCAGAATGCCGCATGATTCGTCGATGATCTCAAGCGCACCGCCCATCGCAGTGGTTACTACCGGCAGTCCTGCGTACAGCGCTTCCACAAAGGCGATGCCGAACGGCTCGGGCTCGAGGTTGGGCTGGCAATGGATGTCAGCCGCGGCAAGGAGCCCTTCAAGATCGTTGCGGTAACCGAGAAAGCGCACCCGATCGGCGATCCCGAGCTCGCTTGCCGCTCGCTTGACGCCTTCGTAATAGTTCGTCTGGACCGGGAGGACCGGGCGGCCAACCTGCAGGCAAATCCAGTTTGGCAGATGACGCAGTTTCGCCAGCGCCTGGACCAACTGAAGGTTGCCCTTGTGCGCCGAAGGCCTGCATACCTGCAGGATGATGACCATATTCTCAGCGATACCGAGTTCGGCGCGGGTCGCGGCGCGGAGCGCGCGCGACGCATTTTTGTCAGCCAGCACGGGCTCGACTGGGCAGTGGACGGTTTCTACCGGCACCCCGGAAAACATCGCGGGCGCACGGCGGGCGGTGTAGTGGCTGTGGCATAGCACCTGGTCCGGCACCGTGAGACGCGCCCATCGCGCTGCCCAGTGAGTCGCTCGGTCCGGAGGGTCGTGTAGCCACAACACTGCGGGTCGGCCGGCCGAGCGCACCGCAGAGCCGAAGATCGTCCACAGCCACAGATTGTGCACCGCTACCAGGTCGGTTCGCTCCGCCACGATGATCTCATGCAGCCTGCGCCGCGCCCGCCAGAGGCTAAGCGGGTTGCGGAGCCGGACCCGACCTGCGCCCAAGTCCTGAGCGGCCGCCCCGGCGATTTCCAACTCCACACGGAAATCGCCTGGCGGATACAGGACGAAAGAAGTTTCGATCGTGGGCCACAGGTGACGCAGGCGTAGCGTCGTGAGGAGCAAGCGTTCGATTCCGCCGTAGGAATGGCCCAGATACACGTGCATCAGGCGCATGGTGATTGGTCCCTGCGACTACTCACCTGCTTCCCCTGTACAGTCCCGGCGGCGCCAGCACCTGGCGTTACGGACGGCGTCCTAGCCGAATCAAGCACGCTTGCGAGTTGCGCGAGCTGGCGCGCCGGTTCGCATAGTACCGCTGCGCGGGCGGGGCCGGCGGCGCCCAGGCGGGCGCGCAGGCCGCGGTCTGCGATCAACCGGCCAAGGGCCGCGGCCAGCGCCGCTGGATCGTCGGGCGCGGCCAGCGTGCCACACGACTCGTCGACGACCTCGAGCGCGCCGCCCATCGCGGTCGTCACAATCGGCAACCCGGCGTAAAGCGCTTCGACGAAGGCGATGCCGAAGGGCTCAGCGCCCAGGTTAGGTTGGCAATAGATGTCGGCCGCGGCGAGCAGGCGTGAGACGTCGGCGCGCTGGCCAACGAAGTTGACCCGCGCCGCGATCCCCAGGGCCGCGGCCTCCGCCCGCAGCTCATCAAGATAGCGTGCTTCGTGCGGCCGTTGCGCACCGCCCACCATCCAGCACGTCCATTGCGGCACCTCGGCGAGCCGCGCCAATGCCCTGAGAAGAAGTCGATGGCCCTTCCACGCCTCCATCCGGCTGGCCTGCATTACGACCACCGCATCGGGTGCGGCATCGAGCTCGCCGCGCACGGCGTCGCGCTCGGCTCGAAGGTCGCCGTGCGGAGCGGCAACGGGATAGTACACGACCTCGACGGGTACGCTCGGGTAGATGTGGCCGAGCGAGGCCGCGGTAAAGCGGCTGTTGCATATCGCGAGGTCGGGCGGCGCCAGTGCGGCCCATCGCTCGACCCAATGCCGTCCGGCGGCAGCGTCGTGTAACCAGAAGACTTGTGAGGCGCCGGCGGCGCGCGCGGGCGGGCCGAAAATCGCCTGCACCCACGCGCCATGACAGATCACCGCGTCGAAGCGGCGCTGTACGATAAGCTCCCGAAGCGCGCGCCGCGCGCGCAGCACGCTGAGCGGATTGCGCGCGCGCACCGCGCCCAGCACATGCAGTTGGACGTCGGCGGCCGCCAGCTCGTCGGCCACGTGTCCGGCGAAGCACAACGCGAATTCCGGCTGCACCTCCGGGCATAGGGCGCGCGAACGCGCCAGCGTGAGCAAGACGGTCTCGACCCCGCCGTAGAGATTGCCCGCGCTGACGTGAAGTACGCGCATCATGCCGCCTTGGCCGTCAGCATCTGATAGACCGGCAGCAGCTCGGCGCCCAGGCGCGCGCTGGCGAAGCGCCGGCGCGCGGAAAGCGCCGCGTTCTGCCCGAGGAATGCGCGCAGCCCGGGGTTGCGCACCAGTTCGCGCAGATGCGCGACCAGCGAATCCGTAGCCCCCGGTTCGTGGACGAGCGCGTCCTCGCCGGGACTGACGATCTCGGCGGCGCCGCCGGCACGACTTACCACCACCGCACGCCCACACGCCATCGCCTCCGCGATCACCAGCCCGAAGGGCTCGGGCTGGACGCTCGCGTGCACCACCACGTCGAGCGCGCGCATCGCCGCCGCAGCGTCCCTGACGAAGCCGGTGAACCCGACGCGGCCCTCGAGCCCGAGGCGGCGGGCGAGCCGGCGCAGTTCGTCGATCTGATACTGGCTACCGTTGGTCTGATAGAGCGCGCCGCCGATCACGTAGCCGCGCACGGTGGGCCGCCCGCCCAGGCGGGCGAGCGCGCGCAGGAAAACCTCGTGTCCCTTCCACCGCGCCATCGTCGCGACCAGCCCGACCCTGACAACGGCTTCGTCCGGCGGCGGGAGTCCGGCCAGATGGTCGAGGTCGAGCACTGGACCGGCGGGCGCGAAGCGGGTGAGGTCAACTGCGTTGTAGATCGGGAAGACCTTGAGCCGGGGGCCGCATGCGGCGCGAACGTCGGCGGCAACGCTGAGCGAATTGGCGATCGCGGCGGCACAACGGTCGGCATGCGCCCGCATCAACCGGGCCATCACCGGCCGCGCGCTGACGTAGTCGTGGACGTGCCATAGCACCGGCACTCCGCGCGGCGCCGCCCACGCACCCAGCACGTGCATCTTGAAGCCGTTGGTATGGACGACGTCGGGTGCAGCAGCGCGCAGGGCCCGGCGCAGGCGCGCCGTGTACAGCGCCGCCGACGGCGTGCCGAGCGACATCCGCCCGAGCATGCTCAGCACGCGCGGGGCGCCGCGGCCCGCCGGGCCGCCCGCGCCGGCGTCGCCCAGGCGGGCGAGCGTAGGCGGCAGCGGCAAAACGCAGGTCTCCGCGCCGAGCGCGCGCGCCTCCTCGACCATCGCGCCGTCGGCGGCGGCGATAAGCCTGAACGAACAGCGCGGGTCGGCGGCGCGCAGGCTGGTCATGAAGTCGAGCAGGCTGCGTTCGGCACCACCGAGTTCTCCGGTCGGATTGAGGTAGACGATCTTCACGCGGGAGCGCTCAGTCCTCGGCAGCCGGCGTCGGCTGGGCGGCCGGAGGCCGCGCAACCGCCTTTTTCAGCTCGGCCGCCCCTTTAGTCATCCGCTGCTTGAAGTCTGCGTAATAGCTGGCGAATTCGCGATTGCGCGGCTCCAGTTCGATCGCGCGCGCGTAGGCTTTCTCGGCCGCATAGTAGTGATAGGACGCTTCCTGAGCGCGGCCGAGGTCGAAGTTGAGCCGCGCCGAGTCGGGCTGCGCCTCGACGGCCTCCTGCAGGACGAGCAGCGCATCGTCGGGGCGGTCAAGGTTGATGTAAAACTCACCTAGCCTGGTAAGCGTGTTGAGATCCTCCGGGATCACCGCGAGCGCGTCCTTCAGCGCTTTCTCCTCGGTCGCCGTATCCTGGGCCTGCCCCGCGGCATTTGCCAGCTCGGAATTCAGCACGTATGGATCGCCGCCCGCTTCGATCGCGTTCTCGACCAGCGCCTTGGCCGAGCGCATGTCGCGGTCAGGACCATACACGGTCTGGAGCAGGGCGACGTAGGGTGCGAGATCGCCCGGCGCCTCTTCCATCGCGATCCGGAACAGAGCCTCGGCACTGGTCATATAACCCGCGGCAGCGTAGGCGCTGCCCGCACCGAGCAGCAGGTGCAGCCGGTCCGCCGGATTGGTGGCATGGCCAGCGGCCTCGCTTTCCAGTCGCGCTTGTTTGAGCGGACGATTGTTCAGGGCATAGAAGTTGCCGAGGCCGCTGAGCGCGCCCGGCATCCGCGCCGCGATCGCCTCCCGGAAGCCGCGCTCGACCGCCTCGCGCGTGCGCGGCGCGAGCCAATGCACCAGCTCGGGACTGAGATAGAAGTGGGTATCGGTCGAGGGCGAGTTGAAAACCGAGCGGGTAACCTCGGACTCGGCGAGAGTAAGCCGGCCGCGTTGGGCGAGCAGACTCGCGTAGGCATCGCGCTTGTATGGATTGGTGGGATCAAGCCACACGGCGCTGCGCAGTTCGCGCAGCCGGTCCTCGGGATTCATGATCCCCCGGCCAAACCGTGCCGCGAGAAAATGGCTCTCGGAATCCGCGGGATGGGCGCGCACGCGCGCAACCGCCGCGCGGAGATTTTTGACCTGCGCGAGGAAGTCGGGATAGTAAACGTCGCGCTGGCCGGTCGCCGCGAAAATCATCGCCAGCGCGAGGCCGGCCGCCAGAGCCGCAATCGGGCGCGCCGTCCTACCGCGCCGCATCTCGTGGCCGACCAGGGGCGGTGTGGCCGCTCGCAAGCCGAGCCCCAACAGCACCGCCAGCAGCATCGCGTTGGCCGGAATCTGAAGGCTGAAATCGACCGTCTCGTGCAGCGCCACCGCGCCGGCAGCGGCCACGACCGCGGCCAGCAGGGGCCACTTGCGCGGATCGCCTGCGCGCAGCGTGGCCGCAAGGCGCCGCAGGATGCGCCAAGCGAGCCAGATCAGCAGCAGCATCGCGAGCAGGCCGGCCTCGGCGAGAAACTGGAGGTAGTCGTTATGCGCCTCGCGGAAGAAGAGGTACTGCGACCACGGGGGTAGCGCGTAGCGCGTGAACATCTCTCCCCACACGCCCAGTCCGACGCCGAACAGCGGGAAATCGCGGCTCATGGCAAGCGATGCGCGCCACAGCGACGTCCGCTCGGCCAGTGTCACGACGTCGGAAGCGGTTTGGCTAATGCGCTCCGCGGTGAGGCTGCGTCCTTGCCCGCCGACAAAGATCAGCGCGAGCAGCAGCGCCCCCAGCGCCGCCACTCCCGCCCATCGCAGCGTGCGCGCGTTGATATGCCGCGCAAAGACCGCGCGCCGCTCCGCCGGTTGGAGGAAGTACAGCGCGACCAGCAACATCGCGCCGAAAGCCGCCGCCGCCCATCCGCCGCGCGACAGGCTAAGCAACAGCGCGCAGACGATGACGAAGGCGATAAGAAGGGAAAGCAGGCGCTGGACGGTTCGCCATTCGCGCGGCACAAGGTCAGTGCTGAACAGCGCGCCGGCCAGTGCGAAGGGAAAGATCATCGCCAAATAGTCGGCGAAATCGTCCGGGTTGACGAACGGCCCGCTGGCGCGCAGCAGCACCGTTCTGGGCGCGCCCCAGTCAGTCGGCACGAAAAACCACAGGATCTTGCCGTTCCACGAGGCCCAGTTGGCGAGCCCGATGAAGGCGACCGCCAGGCCCGTGGCGAGCACCATTGCGATCACCGCGCGGCTGAAGCGCAGATCGCTACGCGGCTCGCCCGGAGCGCCGAACGGGTAGAGCGCGACCAACAGAAACATCGCGGCGTACGCGAATGACTTAAGCAGGCTGGCGCGCGTCACGGCGGGCTCGAAGCTGAGCGCGCGCCATCCGCCGGTGTGGAGCGAGCGCAACGGTTTCAGCGCGGCTCGCAGAAGCTCCCCAAGCTGCGCGCCGTCGCCGGAGCTTTGGGCGGCCGCCTGCCGAACCTTCGGCGCCGCGACGGCCGAGGCGCCGGCGGGCGTCGCGCTGCCGGGGCTGTTATCCGTTCGCACGCTCGCTTCGCCCGCAACTGCTTCGCTGCGCGCGGACCCGTCCTGATTGGAAAGCGCGCGGCCGAGGGAGCGAGCCTTTGCGGGCGCGAAGGGAACCGAGGCGCCAGCGCTGACCTGCTGCGCGGTAGGCAGAATTACGGGGCTGGCGGGAGGACGCGGCGCCGCGTTGAAGTCAATGTCGCGATAAGAGTCGCGCGCCGGCCAGCCGGGTAGCACCTGCGCGTAGAGATGGTAGGCGGCGGGCGAGAGGCTGGCGAGCAGGTCCGGCGGCAGCGGCAGCGTTTCCACCGCAAGCAACCCGAGCAGTAGGGCCATCGGCGCAGCCACCGCAGCCAGCGCTGCGCGTCCGCCGACGCGCAGGAGCGTCCCGCCGCCGATCCATGCCTTGACCATCCACAGCGCGACCAGCGCGAAGCTGAGCTGCTCCATCAGCGCGTAGGCCCACGGATGAACCGCGCCGAAGCAGAGCGGGGTCAGCACGACCAGAAGGCCGATTCCCGCAAGCACTATGTGGTCGATGCGGCGCAAGCTTGCCGTGTACCTGCAGCCTGGGCGCTCAGGCGCCCCGCACGGGCGGGGCGGCTCGATGCGGTGGGGCGTCCGACGCCCACCCTGTATCAGTTAGCCTCGTGGCCCTCCTACAGGGCGTTCTCATCTTCGGGGGTGTAATAGCCCTGATGGTAGTAGTGGTAGTCGGAATGGTGCATTTTGATGCGGTTTAGCACCGTACCGAAAATCTTGGCACGCGCGTACTCCAGGCGCGCGCGCGCCGCCCGCACCTGATACTTCGGGGTGCGCGAGGCATTGGTCACCAGCAGCACGCCGTCGGCGATGGTCGAAAGCAATAGAGCGTCGCTGACCGGGATCACAGGCGGCGAGTCGATCACGATGTAGTCGTAGATCTGCTGGAGCTCGGTCAGCACCTGGTGCATCTTCGAGGAGCCCAGCAGCTCGGTCGCATTGGGTGGAACCGAACCGGAACTGAGCAGGAAGAGGCTTTCGATCCCGCTGGGGCGGATCAGATCGTGCAGGTCGCGCACGCCGGTCAGCACCTCGGTCAGCCCGAGATGGTTCTCCACGCCGAGCACGCGATGGCATCGCGGACGGCGCAGGTCGGCGTCGATCAGCAGCACGCGGGCATTGAGCTGTGCGAGCATCGCGGCAGTGTTTACCGCGGTCACCGTCTTGCCTTCACCGGCGAGCGCGCTGGTCACCAGCGTGACCTTGGGCGGCGCGCCGGCGCGCGACAGCAGCAGCGCAGTGCGCAGATTGCGGTAGGCTTCGCCCATTGCCGAGTAGGCGCCGTGGTCGGTAACGAGCTCGCGCACGGGAGCGGCGCGGCGCCCGTTGCCATTGCCGTTGCCGTTGACCAAGGCCTTGGCGGCGCGGCCGCCGTCGAGCGCGGCGCTTAACGCGCTGGCCAGCGGCGCGTAACCCTTGGGCCCGTATGTCGACGAATTCAGCCGGCTGAACTCGGGAATAATCCCGATATTGGGCAGGCGCAGGTAGCGTTCGGCCTCCTCGGGATCCTTCAGCGTGTTATCGAGGTAGTCGAGCAGGAAGGCAAGGCCGAGCGCGCCGCACAGGCCGAGCAGCGACGCGACCATCAGGTCGCGCAGCTTCTTGGGTGAGGTCGGAATCCGCGGCGCGGTCGCTTTGTCCACGATCGACACGTTGGAGGTCTGCGCCTCGGCCTCGACCCCCACGTCCTTCAGCCGCTTGAGGACCGCGTTGTAAAGCTGGCGATTGGTGTCGACGTCGCGCTGGAGGATCGCGTATTGGACCGCGGCGTCGTTGAGGCGCAGCGTGTTCTCGCGCTCGTCCTGGATCTCGGCCTTGAGCTCGCGCTCCTTTTCCACCGCCTGGTTGTAGCCGGCCTGGATCTGGTCGACCGCGGCCTGGACCTGCTGGTTGATGTGGGCCTTGAGCGCGGCTTCCTGGGCGCGCAGCTGCGCCAGCGGCGGATAGGCGGCGGTGAACTGGTTGGCGAGGCTGGCGTCTTGGGCGTAGAGCTTGTTGAGCTGGGTCTCCATCTCCTGCACCAGCTTGTCGTCCATCACCTGGGGCAACGAGCTGTACTGGTGCTTGCGGATCATCTCGACCTGCGACTCCAGGCCGATACGTTCGACCTCGGCCTTGGTCAGGTCCTTGCTCAAGTCAGCCAGCCGATTGACGACCACCGCGTCCTTGCCGTCGAGCGAGGTCAGGCCGGGAATAATGTTCTTCTTGCGCCGGTAGTCGTTGAGCGCGATCTCGGAACGCTCGAGCTGCTCTTTGATCTCGATCAGCTTCTGGTTGAGGAACTTCTCGGCCGAGTGGCTGGCCTGGCTGTGCAGCTCGATACCGCGCGCGATATAGGCCTCGGCGTGCGCGTTGGCGACGCGCGCGGCCAGCACCGGGTCGGTCGAGCTGTAACGAATGTCGACCATGCTGGTGCTCTTGACCGGCAGGATACTGAGACCGCCGAGGTAGGCGTCGATCAGTTCAGGCGCGACCCCGAGCAGGCCGACGCGCGACCCATGCGGGTTGGGCGTCGCGGGCGACGTCAAGTTGTGCGCCCACAGGCGCAAGTTGTTGAACAGGCCTGCGAGGCTGAGCGACCCCGACTTGCCGCCGGCGAAGGCCGGGTTGCGGTCGAGCCCCAGGTTGCGCACAACCTGGGCGGCGAGCGTCCGGCTCTGGAGAATCTCGGTCTGGGTCTTGATGTAGTCGGAGCCGTCGTAGGCGGCCTCGATCTCGATCAGTGCCTCGGCCGGATCGATCCCGGTAGGCGCCTTGGGCAGAATCATCACCGTGGTCTGGGCGGTGTAGATCGGCGTGGTCATCACCAGATGCAGCAGAGTGACCAGCACCACGCCGCCAGCCACCGCGCAGATCAGGCGCAGGTGCTTGCGCACGATGCGCCAGTAGGTCCACACGTCGATCTTGGCGACTTCGTCGTCGAAGAAGGCGGGCGAGAATTCGGGCTCAAGCGCGGGTTCGGGCACCGCGCCGCGGCGGATGAAGTAGGGCGAGGGTTCTCTCACGGTGTTTCTTTGCCTACGGCGCCGGCATTACGGGCCCGCCGACCGCCATCTTGGTCAGAACCTGGTAGAAAACATAGGGCCCGATCTTGAGATCCGAGTAGGGCACGTCAATCACGTCGTTGCCGCGTACCGGAAGGTCCGGCTCAGAGCCGTCCTTGATCTTGCTGAGGTCGATCTTGAGCACCAGCTTCGAACCGTCACGCCGGGTGCGGATGAGGTGGACTTCCGAGGTGTTGGCGGCGTACATCGGGCCGCCCGCGGCGCCGATCGCGCCGAGCACTGTCAGCCCCGAGCCAACCTGGAAATGACCGGGATTCTGCACCCAGCCCACCACCATCACCTCACCGCCGCCCGGCACCACGATCACATCGCCCGGGCGCACCGGCATGTTCAGGTAGCCACCCGAACCGGTCAGCGCCGTGTTCTTGAGCGCGATGACCAGCGGATGGCTGTTCTGATGGAGCAGCGCACTGACTTCACGCTGCTGAAAGCCGTCGCGCGCGCGCGCCGCGTCAGACGCCTCGCGGCGCAAGCCGTCAGTCGGCGCCGCTTCCCCGGTCGAGACCCGCGCGATCCGTCCGCCGGCAGACTGCGTACTGTATTCCGCGGGCAGCAGGATCACCTCGTCAGCCGCCTTGGCGCTGAGCCCGCCCGCACGCGTCAGCATGTCGAGCACGGTTTCGTTGGGACCGCTAAGCGTCACCAGTCCCGGCGCGTTTACCGCTCCGATAACCGCCACTTCGCGGCTGTGGTACTCCTTGACGAAGACCTCGACCTCGGGGTTGTACATGTAGGTCTTCAGCTTTTCCTGCAGCGCCGCATGCAGTTGGCCTTCGGTCAGCCCGCCGGCTTTGATCGCGCCCAGCATCGGCAGCGAGATCGTGCCATCGGCTTCGACTCGCACGGTGCGCTGCTTCAGCTCGTCGATCGGTGGAACCGAGATCACCAGCACGTCGCCCGGACCGATCGGGTAGTCGGTCACAACCTCGCCCTGGGTGCGCTGGCGATAAAGCGATTCGAGGCGGGCCGCGTCGCGCACATCGTTGGCAGAGCGCCCCTCGGCGTCGCTGTACGCAGGGGCGGTCTGCGCCAACGTCTTGTCCGCACCCGGCAGGGCCGTGTCGCCGGCGGCAACCGCCTGACTTATCGGCACGGCTGCCGGATCGTTAGGGCCGACGAGGCTCTCAGAGGCGTACTGCGTGCCGCACGCGCCGAGAACACACATCCCGACCACGACCAGCAGGTACTTGGCGAAGTTCACGCCTCTTGAACCGCTCCGATTAAGTTCCCGCTTCAGTTCCCGTGCACCGGCTAGCGCGATGGCGTCGCCACATGATGGTTATCGGAACCGGAGAGCGCCGCCGCCGCACCGATCGCGCCACCGCCAAGCAGCGCGGCACCGGCCGCAGTCATTTCGGCAGTTCCGAATCCGCCGGCAGCAGCGAGCTGGCACGTTGCGCCGGGCTGCGCAGTAGCGACTGCGGGAGCCGAGGTCGAAACGCCCCAATTGAGGCACAGGCCATCGGGGCCGACATACGAGGCAACGGTCTGTCCCTGAAATCCGCTCGGCCCCGGCTCCAAGGTGAAATTGTAGTTGCCCGACTGCAGACCGGTGATAAGGTAGCCGCCGTCGGATCCCGTCGTGGCCTGGCCGGCCACCGCTCCGTTGGCTCCCTTGGCGATCACTTGGACGCCCGCCACCGATTGGCCCTGGGCACTGGAGACCATGCCCCGGATGTCGGCAGCAAAGGCCGAAGTACCGACACCGATAATTAACGCGACCAGAACCGAGCAACTTTTCTTCATAGCCTTCCTCCGAGCTGCACGACCTGTTTCAGAATATATACCGGGTCTACAGGAGTCAACACTAGCTTTGTCAACTCAAAACATGACTGATTGTCCCCGATCCTAAGGCTCGCCAACGATAGAGCGACCCCCCTGGCAGGCTGATCAAATCGCTCTCGGTTATATGAAACCCGCAAGTCTTGGTCAAGTCAGCTAATTACAACTCATCATTGCCGCATTTAAGCGGGAATCGGAACGGATTTCGGCCGCGTCCGGTGCTACATCAGACGCGCGGGTCCACAACCCCTGTTACGTCCGACCGAATCAAAGGGAGCAGGAAGACGCGATGTCCGATTAGGGCAAAACAAAGCGTCGGTGACCGGCGCCGCACGTCAAGTCGCTAGGGCCCTTTAAAAGGTGGGAGCGGGCACGCGTTGCTCCCGGCCACCGAATCAACTTATGCTGACGAATCTTCTGCTGGACGCTCAACTCGCGAGCGCGGCCTGCAAAGCGTCGGAAACTGCGGGAAGCACCGCCGACCAATCAGCTGTCAGGCCCAGCGTAGCACGCTCGAAGATCGGCGCCTCAGGGTCGTTGTTAATCGCGACGACCACGCCCGCGCGTTTGATTCCCACCGTATGGTTGGGCGCGCCGCGCACGCCGATCGCGAAATAGAGCTGCGGATCGATTGCCTTTCCAGTCAAGCCGACCTGCAATTGCCGCGGCATCCATCCCTGGTCCGTCACGCGCCGCGTCGCGCACATACCGGCACCGATCACGCGAGCGAACTCGCTGACCGCGGCTACGCCCTTCGGACCGCCGACACCCATCCCTACGCCTACCACGACCTCGGCGCCCTCAAGCGGCGCTATCGAGGTGTCGAGCAGCGCATGCGCCGCGACCAGCCGGCTGAGCGCCGGGCGCAGCGTCGGCCGCACGGTTTCCACCGAGGAGGCCGCGCGCGCGTGGTTCGCCTCAGCCAGCTCGAGGACGCCGGTCCGCACGGTCGCCATCTGGGGAAACGTCTTCGAAAGGATAGGCGCGACGATATTGCCGCCAAAGGCCGGCTTGAGCGCAACCATTCGACCTTCGCTGTCGAGCTCGATCCCAATCGCGTCGCCGGTCAAGCCCAGGTTCAGGCGCGCCGCCAGCCGCGGCGCCCAGTCGCGTCCGCGTTCGCTGGCGTTGAGCAACAGACCCCAGGGAGTGCGTTCTCGCACCAGGTGCGCGACGGCCTCGGCGGCCGCCTCCGGGGTGTAGGCTTCGAGCGCGGGATGGTCGAGCACAACGACCTGGTCGGCGCCGTAGCTCGCGAGCAGGCCGGCGTGGCGGGCGAGTGCCGCGGGGAATCCGACCGCGACGAGTGCACCGCCGAGATGCGCAGCGAGCTCGTCGCCGCGCGAGAGCAGTTCGAGGCTACCTCGGGTAATTTCGCCGGCGAGGTTGGTTTCGCACACCACCCATAGATCGCGCCCGCGCGCCGGTTTGCGCAGGGCGGCGCCGACCGGGCGGCGCGCGCGCCGCCTACGCCTGAGCGCACCCATCGCGTCGAGCGCCGCAACCACCTCGCGCGCCGCACGCGCCGGGTCAGCGGCGTCGATCATGCGGCACTTCGGATAGCTGCTCGGGGTCGCGCGCACTTCCTGGACCGAGGTCGGCGAGCCGGCGAAGCCGAACTGCGAGGCGTCGGCGGCGAGGGCGGCCGCGCGCACGGATTCGATTTGCCGCGCCTTGGCCTGCTCGACCGCTTCCGGCTTGACCCGGATCGGCTGCGCCACGCGCTCGGCGCAGGTCAGCAGCGCGGGCATCGCGCACTCGACGTCGTCGTAGCCCTCGTCGCTCTCGCGCTCGGCGATAACCCTGCGGTCTTCGATCCGCAGCTTACGTACGCCTGTGATTTGTGCGATCCCGAGCAGCTCGGCGATCTCCGGGCCGACCTGGCCGGTTTCGGCGTCGAGCGAGTACTTGCCGAGCAGGATCAGATCGAAGCCCTCGCCTCCCAGCCACTTGGCCAACGCGCGGGCGGTCGCCAGCGTGTCCGAGCCGGCGAAGGCGCGGTCCTCAAGATGTACCGCGCGATCCATCCCCATCGCGAGTGCGTCAATCAGCGCCGCGCGAGCCTGCGGCGGCCCCATCGTGACCACCGTCGTATGTGCGCCGAGGCTCTGCTTGAATTCGGCCGCAAGCGAGATCGCCCGCAGGTCGAAGGCGCTGATCACGTTGACCCCGTCACGCCGAATCGTTTTGGTGACCGGGTCGAAGTTGGCGTCCTCGACCAGGGGAATCTGCTTGATGCAAACGGCTATCTTGAGCACTGCGCTGTCCACTCCTTGGAGGCCGAATCGGAGCGAGCCTGAGGTCGCGCGTTCGAGGCTAACCGAGCGGCGCAAGCCGATGCAAGGAAGCGCGCGCGCCGCTTAAGCAGTTGCGCGCGATCCGATAGCTTCGCCCGTATGAGCGCCCGCCGATCCATCCGCCGCGCCGCGCGCAGCTCCGCGCTGCTTGCCGCCGCGGCGCTCATCGCCGCCGCCGCGAATGCAGCGGCAACGGCGACCGTCGGTGACGCCGCCGCCGCGGGCGCCGGCCCGCCCGCGCGTATCGTGTCGCTGGCGCCGGCAGTAACCGAGACGCTCTTTGCGCTGGGCGAGGGCGCCGCGGTGGTCGGCGTCTCAACCTATTGCGACTACCCGCCCGCCGCCACCCATCTGCCCCGCGTCGGCACGTTCCTTACGCCCAACGTCGAGGCGATTGCGGCGCTGCGCCCGACGCTGGTCATCGGTCCCGGGCTGTCGTCGAACCGCCGCCAAGTGCGCGCGCTCGAGGCGATGGGCTACCCGACGCTGACGATGAACGACGACTCGCTCGAAGACATCGAGCGCGGTATCGCGATGGTCGGCGAACGCACCGGGCATGGCGCGCAGGCGCGCCGGCTGCTCGCGTCGATCGACGCCCAGATCGCCGCCGTGCGCGCGCGACTTGAAGGCACAAGGCCGCGCAGCGTGGTGATGCTGGTCGGCCATCAGCCGACCGTCGCGGTCGGCCATGGCAGCTACCTCGACGACCTGCTGCGGCTGGCTGGCGGCGACAATATCGCGGACGTGGTGCCTCAGGGCTGGCCCCATCTGAGCCTGGAGTACATTATCGCGATGCGCCCGCAGGTTATCCTCGACGGCCAGATGGGCAGCGACGCGAGCAGTCCCGCCGGCTTCTGGTCCCGCTATCCGGAGATCCCGGCGGTGCGCAACCGTCGCGTCTTCGGCTATCCTCAGGACCCGGTGTTGCACCCTGGGCCGCGCGTGGGCCAGACGCTGGAAATTCTCGCCCGGCTTATTCATCCTGAACGCTTCGCCGCGCCGGGCGACACCCCAGCGCAACCCGTTTCGAAGGATGAGCGATGAGTGAGCCGTCGAGGAAGCCGAGGCCCGGCACCCCCGGCACGTCTGAGGCTTCGAGCGGCGCGCCTGCGCCCTCTGGCGCGCCCGGCGTCGGCAAACCCGGCGATCTCGAGGCGCTCGCCGCGGCCCATCTGACGCGCGCGCGGATGACGCTTGTGATGGGCGCGCTCGCGATCGCGCTGGTGATGGTTTCGATCGCGGCCACCGCCTTTGGCAGCGTGCATGTCAGCCTGATCCGCGCGGTCGGCGAGCCGCACAGTCCCGACCATGCGATCTTCTTTGCCGCGCGCCTGCCGCGGGTGCTGATGGGCGCGGCGGTCGGCGCGGCGCTGGCGGCGGTCGGCGCCGCGCTCCAGGCGCTGGTGCGCAACCCGCTCGCCGAGGGCGGAATCCTCGGGATCTCTGGCGGCGGCGCCTTCGGCGCGATCGTCGCGATGATCTGGCTGTCGGCGGACACGCTCGGCGTGGTGCCGTTGTGCGCGTTCGTCGCCGCGTTGCTTTCGACCGTGATGGTTTACCGGCTGGCGGTGGTGGACGGCCGGATGGAACCGTTCACGCTGCTGCTGGTCGGCGTGATCTTCAACTCGATCTGGGGCGCGGCGATCATGCTGGTCAACAGCGTCGCCAACTTCTACTACGTCCACGACATCGTGTTCTGGCTGATGGGCAGCTTGGAAGCGCCGACCTGGGCCGAGGTCGCACTGGTCGCGCTGACGAGCACGGCCGGGCTGGCCGCGCTGACCGCACGGGCGCGCGATCTCAACCTGCTCAGCCTGGGCGACGAAGCGGCTGCCGAGCTGGGCGTCGACGTCGACCCCCTACGCCGGCGCATTTTTGTCGTGACTTCGGTAATGATCGGGGCGGCGGTTGCGGTGAGCGGAATCATCTCCTTCGTCGGGCTGATCGTGCCGCACGTGTTGCGGCTCGCCTTCGGCGCCGACCATCGCCTTCTCCTGCCAGCATCGTTCCTCGGCGGCGCCGCCTTCCTGGTCCTCGCCGACCTGGTCGCGCGGGTGGCGATCGCGCCGAGCGAGCTTCCGGTGGGCGCGATCACTGCGCTGTGCGGCGGCCCGTTCTTCGTCTATATGCTGCGCCGCGAGGGGCGCGGCCCGCTCGCGTTCTAGGACCTGTCGTGCCTGCAGAGTCGGACCTTCCGCAAGCGCATTTCGCCGGGCAGCCCGCGCCCCGGACGCCGGCACTGCGTGCGAGCGGCCTAATCGGCGGCTACGACGGGCGGGCGGTGCTGCATGGTGTCTCGTTGGAAGTCGCGGCGGGCGAGATGCTGGCGATCGTCGGGCCCAACGGCGCCGGCAAATCGACCTTGCTGCGGATGCTCGGCGGGCTGCTCGAGCCATGGCAGGGCGCGATCGAGATGCTCGGGGCCCCGCTCAAGTCGTGGGAGGGACGCGCGAAGGCGCGTCGGCTGGCCTTCGTCGGCCAAGACAGCGCGGTGGCTTTTTCGTTCACGGTGCTCGAGGTGGTCCTGATGGGCCGCGCGCCGCATCTGGGCGTGATGCACTTCGAGAGCCGGCGCGACCTTGCGATCGCGCGTGACGCGCTGGCCCGTTTCGGCGTGCTTGAGCTGGCCGCGCGCTCGATCCAGGAGCTTTCAGGCGGTGAGCGGCGGCGCGTCCTGCTCGCCCGCGCGCTTGCCCAGGAACCGCAGATCGCCTTGCTCGACGAGCCCACGGCCCATCTTGATCTGCGCCATGTCGCGGAAACTTTCGAGCGGCTGGGCGAGTTGCGAGCGACGCGCGGGCTGGCCGTGATCGCCACGCTGCACGACCTCAACGCCGCTGCGTGTTACGCCGACCGCGTGCTGCTGCTCAAGGACGGAACGGCAGTCGGCCTAGGCACGCCGCAGGAGGTGCTGACCGAGGAGAAGCTGCGCGCAGTGTACGAGACCGAGGTCTATGTCGGCCGCAATCCCGCCACCGGCGCGCTGGCGGTGCTGGCCGGCGGGCCGCGCCGGTGAACGGCGCCGCGCGCAGACTGGCCAACAGGACCGCCGAAGCGGGTTGAGACTCGGCCGCGGCGGGTAGTACGCGAATGATAAGTTTCGGTTTTTGGCGTCACAAACCCGGCATCAGCGCCAAGAAGCTGTCTCGCGCCGGATAATTTTCACACTGCCCCTCAACGGGGCGACCTAAAAATAACCACCGACGGCGCGGCGCGCCGTCAGTGGCGATCAGCAGATGTGCAGGCAAGATAGGCGCGAGTTCCCAACCAAGAGCGCGCCTGGGAACCCAAACGATCAGGACGGAGGCGGACAGCTTTTCAGGTTGCTCGCATTACAGAAAGTATACGAAAAGGGACCGCCCACCTGGGCGCTCACATTGTTCGTGAGGTCAGCAACTGAGACATCGCCATACTCGACCTGGTAAATGACCAGCGACCCGCCCGCGTTCTGGCAGGCGCTAGCACAATCGTCAGCGGGTGGCGGCTCGTCCAGCGTCGTGGTCTGACGCGTGGTTTGCTTGTCCGTCACGATCCAAATTATTCGCCTGGTGGCGCCCGTAACTTCTGAACACAGCGCCTGCGAATTCTTGGCCAGGCATCCGTAAGTCGCGGACGCATCGCCGCTGAGATAGTAATTTACCGCGCCGCCCGGCAGCCCCGTCTCGGCCCATCGGACCAGCAGTTCCCCCGGGGTGGGGCCCTTGAGAAGGCTGGCGCTCACCGACAAAAAGGACGGGCTCGATTGCGCCGAGGCGAGCTCCGGCGTGAGCGCGAGCAGCGCCGCAAACGCTAATGCAGTTCTCATGGTTGAAAGCGGCTCCTCTGGAACGCCTTAAATCCGGCGCTCAAAGTTTCGACCCGCAACGCGCCCCAGCAACGAACATGCCATCGTCGTCTGCGATTCGGTCTTTGGCTCTATAACTGCCGCACCGACATCTCAACGGAGTTGGATAACTTCGAGACCATTCTTGAAGCGAGCCCGATGATTCCAAAAACAAGCTGACCGCGCGCGCGCGCCGTCGGTCACGATCAAATCGGGGCAAACTCGAGACATGCGCGGTCCTCCCGGGGGAAGCCGCGCAGCTCAATGGGATCAGGAAGGAGGCGGACAGCTCTTCAGATTGCCCACTTTGCAGAAGGTATATGAAAAGGGACCATTGAGCTGAAAGGAGATGTCGTTGGTCTGATCGGTGATGGATACGTTTTGATAATTAACCCTGTAAAGGACCAGAGAGCCTTGGTTGCTTTGGCACCACGTCACGCACGCGGAATCTGGTTCGGGCTCGTCCAGCGTGGTGGTATGGCGAGTGCTGTTCTTGGGCTCGACGATCCAGATCGTGCGCGACGGATTGGCATCGACTTCTGCGCAGAGCGGCTGATCCAGCGCAACCTTCGTCGCGCATCCATATACTGCGGAAGCCTCAGCAGCCAGGTTGTAAGTGATGACTTGGCCAGCGGTCAGCCCTGTCTCGGTCCATCGAATGAGCAGGTCCCCTTGATCGAAGCCGTTCATGACGGAGGCACTTGCTCCCGAAAACGCGGGTTGCGCGCAAGCAATCGGTGCTGTCAGTGATGCGAGCGTGAGCAACGCGGCCAGTACGATCGCGGCCTTCATGGCTGAAAAACTCTCCCTCAGGGCGCCCTGGACTGCCGCCCAAATGTGACGCCCATGGTTTGGAATTGAACAGAGGAACAGCAATTGATATGCCAAAGACCACGCTAGGCATTTTTCTCCTAAATTCTGACGGAGCGGAGAAGCGCTGTTCCCTTTGGAGCCATGCGTCCCTTCAAGAGGGCCCGCGGCGTGCTCGATGGGCCCCACAACGCCGGCTCACCCTTGGTTTGCGAGAGAGCGTCCGATGTGCGGCGGCGGCGGCGATGTTCGTCGCCGGATGGTATTTGCTCGCGCCGCCGATGTACGAATCGTACACGGCCAGGCGCCAGCTTATCTCGGTGCGCGCCTATCCGGAGCTGCCGCTCAGCGCGTGGGACAGGTTCGGCCTCTATCCCACGCGCGAGCGATGCGAGAGGCAGCGCCACGTGGATTTCGACGACACGCTCAAGGCCGGCCCGGGCACCGACACCCGCCAGCAGGCGCTGTGGGAAAGCTCCGGCCACGCGCTATGCGTCCGCGCGGACGATCCACGGTTGAGAGCGCCATCCGCCGCGGCGGGCCGCTGATTATTCTGTTCGCGACTTCGAGCGCGACGGCAGGCGGACAACGCCTGTGGCGCGCACTGACAGCTCGCCGTCCTGCTGGACCGCGGTCTGCGCGACTTCGGCGTAATGCGCGCCATCCTCCTCGAACACGCGCGTCACTTCGCCGTTGATGTAGAGCGTGTCGCCGACCGGATTATGGCGGCGAATCTCAACCGCGATGTGGCGCAGGAACCCCGCGTCGCCCATCCAGTTCGTCAGATGGTGCGTCATCCATGAGCAGCGCTCGGGGCCGTAGTCGTAGGCGGCGGGGGTGCCGACCAGCGTGGCGAGGTCGTCCTCCCAGTGCACGCGCTCGGGGACGTCGGGGATACCGAAGCGGTTGGGAATGCCGACGCCCGGATGCTTGCGCAGCTGTTGCCAGGCGAGCTTGTTGGCGCGGATATACAGCCCGCCCCATCCTTGGGCAAACGCGATGAAGCCGGTGACGGTCATCGGCCCCTTGGCCATCGTTTGCAGCTTGTCGCCGACCTTTACGTCCTCGATGTAGCGCGGAGCGGCGCCGCACACTTCCTCGGCCTCGTACAGCGCGAAAATCTTCGCGATGTCCTCGCGCGAGTAGCGCACCGGCGGCTTCTGCTTGACCGCCTCGTACTTGGTGCCGCGCTCGCGCGCGGTGTCGCGCTCGGTGCGGAAGCACCAGCTATCACCCTCGGCGACCAGCTCGCCGCGCTGGTTGTAGAACTCGCAGCGATAGATCTGCTGGATTGCGCGGCCGGCGAAGCGGGTCTGATGCTCAACGAGGTCCTTGAGCCATGCCTTGGTGGTGAACGCGTCGCCGAGCGCCATCGGGCGATGCCAGGTGACGTCGATGCCGGCGAACATCGCATGGACCCCCGGCAGTCCGGCGACGTAGCCGCTGAACGAGCGGTTGAGCGCGAAGATGAATGACGGCGGTGCTACCAGGCGCCCGTAGGGCGTGCGCGCGGCGTAGGCGGGGTCACACCACAGCGGGTTGTCGTCGCCGATCCCGTGCGCCCAATGGCGGATATTGTCGCGCGTCGCCTCGTAGCACCACGGTTCGAGCGAGTCCTCAATCGGGACGCCGATAAGCTTGCGCAACTCGGCGAGACCCTTGTCGGTGATCAATGAAAAACGCTGCTGTTGTGTCTCCGGCATCGCGGACGAACGCTCCTGCGTACGGTGCTGAAGTATCGCCGGATCGGGCGCCGCTTGCCAAGCGGGCCTACACGCCGGGATAAGCGTCGGAGCCCATCTCGAGCGCGTCGAGGCCGCTCCACTCGACCTCGGCCGGCACCCGGTTGCCAATCGTGCGCTCGACGATCACGAAAAAGGCGAGCGCGAGGCTGAAGATCACCACCACATTGATCGCAACGCCGATCAGCTGGGCGGCGAACTGTCCCGTGTCGCCGAACAGCAGCCCGCGCACCGGACCGCCGACCCCGTTCCATCCCACGCCGTAGCTGCCGTCGGCAAACAGGCCAAGCGCGAGCGCGCCCCACATTCCGCATACGCCGTGCACTGCGATCGCGCCGACCGGGTCGTCGATGCGCAAGCGCCGCTCGAGCGCGAGCACCGCCCCGACCACCAGCAACCCGGCGATTGCGCCGATCAGCACCGCCGCCGCCGGGGTGACGAACGCGCAGGGCGCGGTTATCGCGACCAGCCCGCCCAATAGCCCGTTGCACGCCATCGCGACGTCCGGTTTGTTGAAGCGCCGCCACAGGTAAAGCAGCGCGGCCAGCGCGCCTGCCCCCGAGGACAGCATCGTGTTGACCGCGATCAACCCGATCCGCGGGTCGGAGGCGGCCAAAGTCGAGCCCGTGTTAAAGCCGAACCATCCGAAGGCCAGGATCAGCGTTCCGACTATCGCCATCGGCAGGTTATGCCCGGGCAGGGCGCCGATCGCGCCGTCGCGGCGAAACTTGCCGATCCGCGGCCCCAGCACCATCGCGCCCGCCAGCGCCGTCACGCCGCCGGTCATGTGGACGACCGAGGAGCCGGCGAAATCGACGTGGCCGTGGCCCAGCCCGAAGTTGACCCCCATCTGCGCCAGCCATCCGCCGCCCCACACCCAGTTGCCGTACAGCGGGTAGAGAAACATCGACATGAACAGTCCGTAAATGAAGAAGGCGGAGAACTTCCAGCGCTCGGCCATCGCGCCGGTCGGAATGGTCGCCGCAGTGTCCATGAAGACCACCGCGAACAGGAACATCGCAAGGCTCGCCGGATCGTGGCTGACGCTGAGCAGCGCGAACTTGCCCGCACCGATGAGGCCGAAGCTGTGGCCGCCGATGTGGAGGCTCAGTTCGCGGCTGGGGATTCCGCCGCGCCCCAGCGACGGCCATTGCGCCACCCCGCCCATCATCAGGGCATAGCCGGTCAGCCAGAAACCGATAAGTCCGATCGGGTAGATAACGAGATTCATCGCCATCGTGTTGACCGCGTTCTTGGCCCGCGTGAAGCCGGTCTCCAGCATCGCGAAGCCGACCTGCATGAACATCACCAGGAAGCCGCCGACGAGCACCCAGGCCATGTTGAGCGACGTGCCGGGCACCGGCGCGAAGTGAACATCTAAGCGCGTGCCCGGCGCCGGCGCGTCCTGCGCGCCGGCGCGCGCCGCGGCCGCGACGATTAGCGCGGCCGCGAGCGGCAGCGTCCGGGCAAGCGTCCATCTTGCGCGCGCGGTCATTTCATCTCACCTCCCCCCGGTACGAACGGACGGCCTGCGAGGTGGCGGCCGGGTATCGATTGGCGAGCCAGATGAGCAGGATGAAGACCGCCACCAGCGAGCCGAAGAACAGCGCCATCCACAGCGCGCCGCGGATGCGCCGGATGCGCAGGCTGCGCGGATGGAGCCGGGCGGCACGGCCGCTCGGCTTGACCCGCTGCGGCGCGTTCAAGTCCTCGAGCATCTCGGCGGCGCTCTGGTAGCGGTTGCGCGGCTGGCGTTCGATGGCGTGCAGGATGATCTCTTCGAGTTGCGGATCGATGCTGGGCAGGAAGCGGCTGGGCGGCAGAGGATCCTCGCCGGTCTTCGCCCGCATCATCGCGTACACGTTGGGCGCGTCGAAGGGCAGATGGCCGGTCAGCATCTCGTAAAGCATCGTGCCGAGCGCGTAGATGTCGGTGCGGGCGTCGCCGCGCCGGCCGCTGACCTGCTCGGGCGACATATAGTCGGGAGTGCCGATCGTGGTCGAGAGCCCCGACCAGGTGAGCCGGCGCGCCGACTCGTCGAGCGCGATGCCGAAGTCCATCAGCTTGACCTGGCCGTCGGCCGTGACCAGCACGTTTTCGGGCTTGAGGTCGCGATGGACCACGCCGCGGCCGTGCATGTAAACCAGCGCGGCACAGATCTGGCGCGCGAAACCGAGCGCGCGCTCGGCCGTCATCGGACGCTCGTCACGCATAATCGCGCGCAACGAGACGCCGTCGACGTACTCCATCGCGATGTACATCCGGCTCTTATGCCTGGGGGTGAGGACCTTGATGATGTTGGGATGGTCGAGGCGACGGCCGACTTCCTCCTCGCGCTTGAAGCGACCATAGAAGACGACGTCGCTTTCGAACTGGAGATAGGGGACCTTGATCGCGACGGTCTGGCCGCTGAGCGTGTCGGTGGCCTTGAAGATCGAGGCCATCCCGCTGCGCGCGATAAGCTCGGTCAGGCGGTACTGGTCGAGCTGCTCGCCGACGTTGACCTCGCGCATCATGGAAGATGTCGCATGCGGGGGCGGATGGGCGCGCACGTTACCATCGCCACCCCGCCCACCGCAACGCGCGGCTGCTCGCGCGCGCCGCGTTCAGGCGCTGCGGCCAAAGAGCCGCCCCAGCCGCGCGCGCCAGCCCGCGCCGCCCTCGGCATAGGGGGTCGCGCCGTTCATCCTGAAGACGGCGGCGGTCAGATTGTCGGCGGTGCCGTGCGCGTTGGCGGCCTCGATCAGCGCCTGGCAGGCGGCGGCCGCGCTTTCGCCCTCGCGCACCATCCGTGCCAATTCGCGCTCGTCGAGCACGTTGTACAGGCCGTCGCTGCACAGCAGCAGGTGATCGCCCTGCACCAGCGGCATCGCGATCCGGTCAACCGCGACGATCAGCTCGTGGCCGAGGCAGCGGCTGAGCACCGAACGCTCGGGATGGTTGCGCGCGCGCGCCGCGCTCATCAGGCCCATCCGCACCCGCTCGGCCACCATCGTGTGGTCCTTGGTGATCTGGACGATCCGTCCGCCGCGCACGAGATAGAGACGGCAATCGCCAACGTGCGCCGCGCTCAGCCTACCGCCCTCGACCACCGCCGCCGTCAGCGTGGTGCCCATCCGGCGCAGCTCGGGCACGGTCAGCGCCCGGTTGTGGATCTCGATGTTGGCGCGCTGGACGGCCCGGTGCAGACGCTTGGCCGGACCCCATGCGCGCGGGCTTTCGTGATAGGCCTCAAGCGTGATGTCCACCGCCATGCGGCTGGCGATCTCGCCGCCCTCGTAGCCGCCGATACCGTCGGCGACGACGAAGATCGCGCCGCTGCCGTCGTCCTCGACGTGATCGCCACAGGCGTCCTCGTTGTCGGGCCGGTCGGTGCCGACGTCGGAGAGGACGGCGAGATCGAAGCTCGGCGAAGAGGCCGCGCCGGCGGCGATCGGTTCAGCCATGCGGGCCTCAACCGCTTGCCGGCGGCGGCTGGTCCGCCGGCGCGGCGGCGAACGCGCGCCGACCGGCGCGCTCAGCTCGCGCGCGCCGTGCGCAGCTCGCGCTCGGCCTGGAACCAGTCGGCGAGATCGTGGCCGTGAACGGCGCCGCGCGCGAGGAAAAGCTCGTAGGCGCGGGCACGGATCGCCTCGACGTTCGGCTCGGCCACCGTCCGCGGGTCGCGTGTCGGGTTGCCATTGGGTTGCGCCTGCTCAGCCTTCCTGGCTGCGGCGCGCCGCCGCGTCGTCGCTGTCGTAGAGCTGCCCCTCTTCACCGTGGCCATCGTAACCAACTACCTCCGCCGAAAGGCCGACCCATCGATCTAGCGATACGCCGCGGCGTGCGCCGCGCCAAGAGGCTTACGCGTTGTCGTTCGTCATCTTTCTCCGCGTTACAACAACAAACCGGTTTCGAGCACCCCACGCACCTGCGCCGGATTACGGCCCGCGCCGCCGAACACGCTGCCCGCCACGTAGCTCATCGCCTGAACGAAGCTGACTTCACCGCGCACGAAGAACTTCTTGTACTGGTAGGTCGGAGTCAGCGTGAGCGACCACGCCTCGCTGCCCGGTCCGTAGAGCAGGTTGACCGAGCCGTCGGTCGGACTGCCGGTGCTGCCGATATATTCGGCGCGCGCGGCCAGGAAGAAATTGTCGGTGAGCGCGTAGCTGGCGAGGATCGCGCCGCCGATGGTCGATGTCGATTTGGCAACCCCTATCTTGTCGTTGCTCGGCACGTAGGTCCACTGGACGTACGGCTGCACGATCCAGGGCGATGAGTTGTAGGTATAGATGAGATTGTAGATCTGGCTGTTGTTGAGCACCGCCGAGGTCGCGAAGTTGGAAAACTTCGAGAAGCCGAGGTTGCCGCCGCCCACAACACTGACCGCGTTGGCCGAGTTGATCGCGTATGCAAGCGATCCGATGAGCCAGGTGTAGCTGTTGGAGTAGAAGCCGTTGCTCCAACTCAGCGAAGTGCTCACCGGGCCCAGGCTATAGTTGAGCTGCACGCCGCGGTTGATCGCGTTCTCCTGATTCCAGAGAAGCCCACGCTCGATGTTCATGTTCTCGAAGGTGAACGTATACTCGGCCCCGATCAGGGTGGGCAGATTGCCGGCCATCACCGAGAAGTTGTCGCTCGGCGCTAGCTTCAAGTAGGCGACGGGCAGCGGTCCATACAGGCTGTTTAGCGCGGTGCCCGCCGAGATGAAGGGCGCGCCAAGGGCCGGGAGATCATAAGCGCCCGCCTGCAAATAGAACTGCACCGGCCCCTCGGCTTTCTGAATCATGATCATCGCGTTGCTTACGTCGGCGCGGTCGGTACGGTCGGAAGCGGTCGCATGATCCTGCACGATCCCGATGCCGCTCACGACCCCGTTGATGTCGAACTTGCCGAGGTCGGAGATCACGGGGACGTCGGACAGGCCGGTCATCGCGCTCAAATCGATCGGCGTCGGGCTTGCGAACTGCAACGGTCCGGTCACCGCCGGCGTGGTGAGCGGTGGAATCGGCGTCGGCGCGGCGGCGGGAGCGGGCGCCGCGGTTGCCGGAGCGCCAGCCGCAGGTGGCGTAACCGTGGCCGTGGACTGAGCCCACGCGCTAAGGCGGCCGCAAACGCCGAACGCCAGCAGGGTGGCCGCCAGCACACGGGCGATTCTGGTCACGAGCGAAGTGTATGGTTCCATTCCGTTTGTCCCTCTCCGATGCAGCAACCAACCCGGGCGCGTAGCCGAGCGGGCGTCCTGCGTGATGAAATCAGGCCGTTGCAATCCTCCCGGTCCGCGGCCCGTGCGGCGCCGGTTTGGCGAACTAATGTGTCGCGCCGGTTGGCGTGATCAAGTTCCATGCCGCAGCAGCCTGCTTCGATCCACGCGCAATTCAGGCCTGTCGCGCGTGCTCACCTCGCGTCGAGTTGACCAGCACGATGGCAACTGCCGCCCCGCTGGTCAGCGCTGGCACCTCGGGCGCCACGGATGCGGGCGCCGGGCCGCGCTTTGCGCACGGCCCGGCACCGTCCCCTCGGCACGCGCTCCCCCGGACACTCACGCAGGCTTGGCAACCAGAACGGTCTCCTTGCCGCGCCGGCGCGAGTTGCGTACGAAGTAGATTGCCCCGTACACCCCCCACACCACCGACAGTGCCACCGCCATCAGCGGCTCCTTCGCGCTGCCCAGGCCCTCGAGCGGCCCGATGATGTAGAAGGCGAGACAGGAGAAGTTCGCGAGCGCCCCGAAGACCGGCACCACCATGTGGCGAAAGCCCGAGAATTCGTGGTGCTCGCGGAAGGCCACGATGCAGATGATGTTGGTCAGCCCGTACAGGACGAAAGTGCCGAAGTTCGACAGCAGGGTGACCAGCAGCAGCCCGTTAGGCAGCGCCGCGAGCGACGCGTTCGAGTTCATCCCGAGCGCGTACCAAATGTTATGCGGCAGCGTCGCGATCGTCTTGTCGTCGGGCGCCGACCCGCCGGCGAAGAAGAACAGCGCCGCATACGCGCCCAGCGCCGCTGAGATCGTCGCCAGCGTCCAGATTGCGCGATGCGGAGTGAGGTTGGCGCCGTGCAGGATGCCGAAGTGCTCGGGCACCTCCTCATCCCGCCCCATCGCGTAGGTCACCCGCGCGCCGGTGTTGATGCAGCTCAGGCTGGTGCCGATGAGCGCGAGGAACACGGTCAGCGCTTCGAGCAGCATGAAGGCCTGCCCGTGCCCGCCGAGCAACGCGTTGCCGACGATCACCATCATGTCGCCGATCGGCGCCGCCGAAGCCTTGGCCGCCGCCAGGCCGTAGGCACTGCTCATAAAGTAATTGGCGGCAAAGTACTCGATGAGGTAGCAGATGAGCCCCTGGATGGTCAGCGAGAGCAGCACGCCGCGCGGGATGTCCTTCTTGGGATTCTTGGCTTCCTCGCCCAGCGCAGTGACCGACTCGAAGCCGACCAGCAGCAGGATTGCGACCGTCGCCTGCAGCATCACCCAGTCCAGCCGGTGCGGCAGGATGACCGAGAGCGCGTTGGGATGCGACGGGCTGTCGCTGCCGAAGCCGTAGCTCAGGGTTGACGCGATCGTATGCCCGCTGGGATCGAGCGCGAGGCCGGCCGAGCCCGCCGGATGCGAAATGCGGTAGGCGATCGCGAGTGCCGAGAAGAACAGCAGCGCGACTATCTGGATCACGTTGATCGCGAGGTTGACCATGGTCGAACCGTTGACCCCGCGAAACGCGATGTAGGCCACGATGTAGGAGAAAACCACCGCGACCAGCGCCATGAACACCGGCCCCGGCACCGCCGAGTTGATGGCCGAGGGCGCGATGTTGCCGATGATGTAGCCGACCATGACGCCCATCGTCGCCACCATCACCCCCGGATATACCCAGTAGTACAGATGCGAAGCCCAGCCGATGATGAACTTGGCGATCCGCGCGAAGCGATAGGCATGGGTGGTGTTGAGGAAGGCCTGCTCGGCGAACAGGTAGGAGCTACCCGCGCCCGGATACAGCTTGGCCAGCTCCGAGTACGAAAGCGCGGTGGCGTAGGCGAGCATGAGGGCGACGAAGATCCCGGCCCACATCGCCAGCCCCGACGGGAAGACATACCCCGCCTGAAGAACGAAGGTGATCCACAAGAATGCGCCTGGCGCGATCAACGCCATCGCGTTGACGGTCACGCCGGTTAGCCCCAGCGTGGGCACCATTTTGGGCCTTTCGGGTGCGGCTGCCATCTCTCCCTCCTTGAGCGGCGCTGTTCCGCCTGGCGGCCCTATCCCCGGCATCGAGGACATGCCCCTTCGGCGGCTCGCGCGCAGCCCTTGGGCAAGAAGGATGCCGTCGCAAAGTGCAGTAATTGATTGCGCCGTGCAGCGCGGTAATGCCCGCCGCGTAGGCAGACGCCTAGCGATCGGTCAGCGCTTCTACACAGATGGGATGAGCGCGCCTACGCCGCCAGCACTCGGGGCGATCGGCCGAAAGTACCAGCACTGCCGCGTCAATGTTCGGCGGGCTACTCGGATGGGGCGCGCGGCACCCCCAGCGCCACCATCAGCAGCGGGCTCTTGCCGGCGGCGTGCGGGGCAAAGAAGTCGGTCGTGTCGTCGTCGTAAAAGGTGAGCCCAGTCGCGCCGCGTCCCAGCGCGTAGGCGGCCAGATAGACGCGCCCGGCATGGAGGCCGGCCTCCAGATGGGCGTCGCGGTAAGCGCGATTGCCCAGCGCGCCGAGGCCGCGTTCGAGATCGGCCATGTAGCAGACCAGCGCCGCGCAGTCGGCGCCCAGCGGCTGCTCAAGGCACAGGTATCCGGCCTCGCCGCGGAAGTTTCCGGCTTTGAGCAGCTCGAACTCGCCGCTGTGGTGATGGTAGTAGTACGCGCCCGGCTCCATCCCCTCGACCGCGTTTACGATGAGGTAGGTTTCGCTGAGCGGCGGGAAGTCGGAGCGCGGATGGCCACTGGAAGCGGCCATGATCGTCGCCAGCTCCTCGGCTGTGATCGGCGCGTGCGCGAAGACGCGCGTCGAGCCGCGCCGGAGAATCGTCTCGCCCAGCCCCGCGCCGGCGTCGGTGTCGAGCCGCTTGGGCCTGACGACCTTTCCCCTCGCAGTTGCGGCCGCCGGCGCAGGCTGCGCGGCTGCCACGGCCGCGACTTCGTCGGCGTCAAGCAGGCGCGACTCGCGGTGTATCCGGACCAGGTCCGGATAGCCAACCTCTTCGGCAGAAAGCGGGACCGTTTCGAGGCCGAGCGGCCTGAGCGCCGGCGACTCGCCCGGCGCCGGCGCGTCCGCGCCCAGCGCGACGATGCATAGCGCGCCCTCGCGCTCGCCGTCGATGTCGAGCAGCGCCTCGATCTCGGGGTCGGCAAAGGCGGTTACGAGGTCCGTCGAGAGCCCCTCGGCGGCCGCAGCGGCGAGCAGGTTGGCGAGCAGCGTGCCGGCGTCCCATAAGCAGTAGCGCCAGGCGCGCGCGCGATACTTCCATGTGCTGCGCCAGAACAGCGCGCTCATCACGACGATCGCGCGCGCCTTTAGCAGCGACGGGCGTCCGGCGGCGGCGCGCGTGATAAATGCGCGCCAATCGCCGCGGCGCAGCCCGCGCAGCCTGAGATCGGCGGGCGAAAAATGGTAGAGCCCACGCTCGAGGCCTTCCACTGCGACCGCCGCGACGTAAAGCTCGACTGGATAGAGCGCGCCCGCCGACGGCGCGGCGCGGAAGTGGTAATCTTCGCCGCCCACCCGTTTGCGCCGCGTGAGACCGTCGGCGCAGAATAGGATGCGCGTCAGGCCCTCCAGCCCGAGCTCCTTGCCGGCGCCGTCCTTTGCCCCGTCGGCGGTGATGGCGGCGAGCGTGGGAACCTGCGCGAGGCTTAAGTCGCGCGGAAGCGCGAAGCCGGCGACCTCCGGGTAGAGTTTGTAGGGCATCGGGCGGTTGTCCCAGTCGAGATAGTGCCTGTCCGCACGCACGCTGGTGTACGAATGCTTGGTCGCCGCGTGGTAGGCGCGTGCCACCTCGATGTTTCGGTTGCCCAATCTCCGACTCCTTGCGCAGCCGCTCCTTGGCCTGCCGCCCGATCATAGCACCGCCTGCTCTGCCGGCCGCGCGGGCTTCACCCCTAGGCGGAACAGTCGGTGCGTGCTATTAGGAGGGCGCGCTTGCGCCGCGACCTCCGCGCGGACGCAGCGCCGCGCCTCGGCGCGGCGCGGGCGCGTCCCTCGCGGCGCCCACACCATCTGCCGGAGAGGTTCGCCATGGCCACCGCGCCCAGGCTCAGCGCCGCCGAAGTCAAAGCCCTGTTCGAAGAGCTCAGCAACTGGGGCCGCTGGGGCAAGGAGGACGAGCGCGGCGCGCTCAACTTCATCACGCCAGAGCGGCGCGCCGCCGCCGGCCGCTTGGTGCAAAGCGGCGAGACAGCCTCGATGGCGCTGCCGCTGGCGACCGCCTCGGGCCCCGACAATCCGACTCCGGCCACGCACGTGATGCTCTACTCGGGGCCGGGGCTCGCGGCCGCCCTGGACTACTTCGCAATCGCGCCGCACGGGATGGCGTTCACCCATCTCGACGCGCTCTGCCACGTCTTCTGGCAGGGCAAAATGTACAACGGCTTCAGCGCGCACGAGGTCGGGCGCTGGGGCGCACGCCGATGCGCGATCGATGTCGCGCGCGAGGGGGTGGTCAGCCGCGGCGTCCTGCTCGACATCGCGCGGCTCAAGAAGGTCGACTGGATGGAGCCCGGCGAGCGCATCTTCCCCGAGGACCTCGACGCCGCCGAACGCGCACAGCACGTGCGCGTGGGCGAGGGCGACGTTCTCCTCGTGCGCACCGGGCGGATGGCACGCCAGCGCAAGCTGGGGCCGTGGGACAGCCGCAGGGAGGGGATGGCGGGGCTCGATCCGAGCTGCCTGCCATGGCTGCACGAGCGGCGGATCGCGGTGCTCGGATGCGACGGGGTGAGCGACACCATCCCGACCGGCTACGGCAGCGAGCTGATCTTCCCGATCCATGTCGGCACGCTGGTCACGATGGGCGTCCATCTGATCGACAACGCCGACCTCGAAGCGCTCGGCGCGGCGTCTGTGCGCCACGGGCGCTCGGAGTTCATGTTCACAATGCTGCCGCTCATCCTGGAGCACGGCACCGCTTCACCGGTCAATCCGGTGGCGATCTTTTGAGTGAGGATCGCATCGAGGAAGATATGAGCTCAATTTACGGTGAGCAGCATCGCGCCCTGCAGGAGGCGTTCGACACCCGGCGGCTGGCCGACCGGCTCGAGGCGTCGATTGTGCGGCCGGAAATTCCGCGCGATCACAAGGGCTTCGTCGAGAGCCGCGACATGTTCTTCCTCGCCTCGGTCGATCATCGCGGTTACCCCACCTGCTCGTACAAAGGAGGAACGCCGGGCTTCGTCAAGGTGATCGACCCGCGGACCATCGCGTTCCCCATCTACAACGGCAACGGCATGTTCCTGTCCACCGGCAACATCCTGACCACCGCCAAGGTCGGAATGTTGTTCATCGATTTCGAAACGCCGCATCGCGTGCGGGTGCAGGGCACCGCCAGCATTGACCGCGCCGACCCGCTCGTCGCCGAGTTCCCGCGCGCGGAGCTGGTCGTGCGCGTCGCGGTCAGCGAAGTTTTCATCAACTGCCCGCGCTATATCCATAAGTACCGGCGCGTTCAGACCTCGAAATACGCGCCGCAGGCGGGTCGCGAGGCGCCGCCGCCGCCGCAATGGAAGCGTATCGACGCGATGCAGGACGTGCTGCCCGAACGCGAGCGCGACGTCGCCGGCAAGCTCGGCGGAATCATCACGATCGCCGAGTACGAGACATTGGTGAGAAAGGGCGAGGGCTGATCGCGGCCACGCGGCGGCGCGGCCGCGAGTCCGGTTCCGGGATTTGCCGCCCCTGCCGAACAACGGAGCGAATTTTTCGAATTTGCTGGAGAACCCGATGCCATCCGAAGCGCTGGTGATTGATGCCGACGGCCATATCCTCGAACCGCCCGACCTCTGGGAGCGCTACCTCGAACCCAGATATCGCGACCGCGCAATTCGGATCGTGGTCGGCCAGGACGGCTACGAGTATCTCGAAATCGACCGCAACATCTCGCGCCTGTGCCGGCGCGGCCAGCTCGCCACGCTCGGCGGGATGGGCAAGCAGGTCGAAGACGCGGCCCGCATGCGCGAGCGCGCGCTGCGCGGCGAGATCGGCCCCGAGGAGCTGCGCTACAAGATGCCCGGCCCCGAGGACACCTACCTCAAGGGCGCTGCCTTCGGCACGATGGACATGAAGGAGCGGATCGAACTGCTCGAGCGCGAGGGACTGGCCAAGGCGCTGCTCTACCCGACGCTGGGACTGCTGTGGGAGGCCGAATGCTTCGACGCCGAGATCTCGGCCGCCTACTGCCGCGCGTACAACCGCTGGATCGCCGACTTCTGCCGCGACTCCGGCGGGCGGCTCGTCCCGATCGCGCATCTCTCGCTCGGCGATCCCGCGGCTGCCGCGGCCGAGCTCGAGCGCGCGGTCAACGACGGATGCAGGGGCGCGTTCGTCGCGCCGTTCACCCTCACCAAGGTGCCGCATGGTGACAAGGCGCACGACCGGCTGTTCGCCACGGCGCAGGAGCTCGGCGTTCCGCTCGCGATTCATCCCACCTTCGAGCCGGTCGCCTTCGGCGTGCACCATCGCTTCGACAACTTCCGCTGGGCGGTCTGGTACTACGACCTCTTCGCCGCCCAGGGCGTACAGCATGCCTTCGCGACCTTCTTCCAGTGCGGCACCTTCGACCGCTTCCCGGGCTTGCGCGTGGTCGTGCTCGAGGCGGGCGCCGGATGGATCGGTTACCTGCTCGATCGCGCCGACGCGATCTACAGTGGCACGCCGCTGGGCGGAACGGTGCGGCTGAAGGAAAAGCCGTCGTACTACTTCAAGGAGCGCTGTTACATCTCGGCCGACCCCGATGAACGCACGATCGCGGGCCTGATGCCGCTGGTCGGCGAGTACCGCTTCTTCTGGGCCAGCGACTATCCCCATCCCGACCATCCGGGCAACTACCTCGAAGAACTGCGCGGGCTGGTCGCGCCGATGAACGAGTCGGGGCGGCGCGGGATCCTCGGCGAAAACGTCGCCCGCGCCTACAAGCTGATGTAGCGGCCGAGGCGGAGCGAACGCGATGGCGGAACTGGACTTCAAGTCGGCCTTCGAGCTGATGGCTTTGATCCGCCGACGCGAGGTCAAGCCGAGCGAGGCGGTCGGGCACGCGCTCGCACGGGTCGAGACGCTCAATCCGCGGCTCAACGCGTTCGTGGCGATGCGCGCGGAGCAGGCGATGGCGGAGGCGCGCGCGCTCGACGAGCGGCTTGCGCGGCGCGAAGAGCTCGGGCTGCTCGCCGGCGTTCCCCTAGCAGTCAAGGACCTCGAAGAGGTGGCCGGGATGCCGACGACGTTCGGCTCGCGGCCGTTTCGCGACAATCTTGCCGCCGAGGACGCGATCGAGGTCGCCCGCCTGCGCGCCGCGGGCGCGATCGTGATCGGCAAGACCAACACGCCCGAGTTCGGCCACAGCGCGTTCACCCGCAATCTGCTCTTTGGCGTGACCCGCAATCCATGGAAGCTCGAGCGCACGCCCGGCGGCTCGTCGGGCGGCAGCGCGGCCGCGGTCGCAAGCGGGATGGTGCCGATGGCGACGGCGTCCGACGCCGGCGGCTCGATTCGGCTGCCTGCGGCGTACACTGGATGCGTCGGCCTCAAGCCGTCGCACGGGAGGATCCCGGCGGGCCCGCGGCTGGGAATGGAATCGTTCAATGGCATCTCGTCGGTCGGCCCGATCACGCGCACGGTGACCGATGCCGCGCTCTACCTCGATGCAGCCTGCGGCTACCATCCCGCCGACTCCGAGTCGCTGCCCCATCCGGGCATCTCCTATCTCGGCGTGATCGAGCGGATGCCGAAGCGGCTGCGCGTCGCGTTCCATCCCGATTTCGGGCACGCTATCGAGCGCGGCGTGCTGCGCGCGGCGGAGGAGGCGGCGCGCGCGTTCGGCGAGCTCGGCTGCACGGTCGAGACGATCAACGAGGCGGTCCCCGAGACGGCGCTTGCGTGGACCACGGTGCGCGCGGCGCAGCTGCTCGCGCAGCTCGCCGACGTTATCCCGGCCCATCGCGCCGACATGAACCGCTCCTTCGTCGCCTACACCGAGGCGGCGGCGAATACGGGATGGCGCGAGTACGGCGCGGCGCAGCGCACGCGCGCCGAGTTCAACGAATGGGCGCGCCGCCTCTTCGAGCGCTACGACCTGCTGCTGACGCCCGCGACGGCGACTGCGCCGTTCGCCGCCAACGGCCCGCCGCCGTCGGAAATCGAGGGCCAGCGGCTGGCGGACCCGCTCCTGGCGCTGGTCTTCACCTACCCGTTCAACCTCAGCGGCCATCCGGCGATCGCGCTGCCTGCCGGGATGACCGACGACGGGCTGCCGTGTGGAATCCAGATCGCCGCCGAGCGCCATCGCGACGACCTCGTCCTGCAGGCGGCCTACGCCTACGAGCGGCTACGCCCTTGGAATCACAGGCCTCCCCAAATCTGAAGCGGCAGCGCCGGCGGAGGAAAAAGAAAGGGCCGTCTGATGACGGCCCTTGTGATCGTTTGAGTCGATTCGTTGTGCCCGACGCTCCGCGGCGGGCGATACGTCGCGCGCCTGGTTCAGGATGCCGGCGCTGAGCCTGACGCCTTGGGCGGGATCACGCCGATACGCGCCAGCTCTTCCTTGAGGATCGCGCGCGAGAGCGGTTTGCACAGCACCGCCGAGGCGCCGAGCTCGTAGCTCTGTGCGATGTCCATGTCGTAGAGCGAACTGGTGATGACGAACATCGGCACGTGCGAGCACGGCTCATGCGCGCGCGCGGCCGAGAGCACCGCGAACCCGCCGTTATCGGGCAGGCGCAAGTCCACCAGCATCAGGTCGGGCCGGTCGGTGTCGGTGAACTGCTGGATCAATTCAACCGCCTCGTCGGCGTTCTCGGCCACGATCACTTCGCTGGCGTCGCCAAGAACCTGGCGGACCACGGTGACCGCGATGAACGCGTGCTCGGGATTGTCTTCGACAAGAAAAACGCGGACTCCAAATTCAGGAGGCATTTGTTCGTTACTGTCCATAACGCGCCTTTCCTCAGCACTATACACGAATTGCGGCGCAAGCAACTCGGACGAGGGCTCCGAATCATGACGGAACCGCGTGCAAGGCTGTTTGAGTACAATTGCCGTGCCATAGCGCTCTGACTATAGTTTCCTGTCTAGCGCGACATTGTTCCTTGATGCGCGCTGGTGCGTAACCGCACCGGGCCCGGCGCTTCAAATGAGCGCAAAAGCTAGCCTTTGACAGCATTGAGCGAGCTATCAGCGGACCCCAATCGAGGTCCGACACGCCGCGGCCGGCCGGGCGCGGCGTCGGCTTTCGCCGCCCGGCCGCGACCGCAATGCCGCAACAAGTGTTGCACCTGCACAACGGCAGCGTCCCGACCCGACGGATTCGGCACGGACGTGGCGGCAAGCAAAGAGGAGGATTTCTGTGGTGGGGCTTCTGGCGTCGATAAAAGACTCCCGCTGGTTCGACAACACGCTGGTGCGCAAGTGCTCGGCGTTGATCAGCGACGATCTCAGCGCGACCTACAGCCGTGACACCCGCAAGTGGCTGATCGTCGCGCCGATCATCGGCGTCGCGGCGGGACTGGTGATCACGGCGATCACGATGGTGATCCTGCGCGGCGTGTGGGCCGTCCTGTTGCCTTATTTTCTCGCCCATCACGGCGCGATTATTCCGATCACGTTGCTCGGCTTCTTCCTCACTGGGCTCATCATGCAGTTTCTCACCCGCAATCCGGACCGCCATTCCACCGAGGAGATCATCGAGTCCTACCATGAGCATCAGGGCGACATCGACGTCCGCCCGTTCTGGTTCAAGCTGCTCGCGGCGGTCACCACGGTCGGCTTCGGCGGCAGCGCGGCGCTGGAGGGGCCGAGCATTTACGGCGGCGGCGCGATCGGTTCGTGGCTATGGGTGAAACTGCGCCGCTTCGGCATCGACCTCGCACCGCATGAGCGGCGGATCATGCTGATCAGCGGCGCGGCGGCCGGGATGGCGGCGGTGTTCCGCGCGCCGCTGACGGGCCTGATTTTCGCGCTCGAGATGCCGTACAAGGACGACCTCGCGCACGAGGCGCTACTGCCGTCGCTGATCGCCTCGGTGGTCGCTTACGCAGTGCTGGTTTCGTTCGTGGGCACCGCGCCGCTGTTCGCCTTCGGCGGCGGGCCGCTGCCGTTCTCCGATGCCGATTTGCTGTGGTCGGTGTTGCTGGCGGTGATCTGCGGCTTTATCGCGATGAACTTCGCCAACGGCTTTCGCCGCACGCGCACCTTCTTCGTCAATTTGCGCACGCCGCATACGGTCAAGCTCCTGATCGGCGGCCTGCTCACCGGGATTTGCGGGCTCGCTTACATCACGCTCTATCCGGGCAAGCTGATTCCGCTCGGCCCTAACTACGAGGCGGTCAACATAATCCTCAACCAGCCGCGCGCCTCGGGCGAACTGGTTGCCTTCGCCGTCTTCAAACTTTTGGCGACGTTGTTCTCGCTCGGCTGCGGCGGCGTGAGCGCGATGTTCGTGCCGCTGTTCCTGTGCGGTGGCGCGATCGGCAAGGCATTTGCCCAGTCGCTGCTGCACTCTTCGCGCGGCGACCTGTTCGCGGCGGTCGGGATGGCCTGCTTTATCGCGGCCGGCTACAAGACCCCGCTCGCCGCAGTGGTGTTCGTGGCTGAAACCAGCGGCAGCCACTCCTACATCATTCCCACCCTGATCGGCGCGGCGGTCGCCTACGCGGTCTCGGGCGAGGCGTCGGCCTCGGGCGACCAGCGGCTGCATCAGGCCGCCCGCATCAGCGAGCTCAGCGGGCTGCGCGTGGCGGAGGTGATGCAGCGTCACGTGGTGAGCGTGCAGGCCTCATCCACGGTTCGCAGTTTCGCCGACAGCGTCGCCGCCCATCACCGCCACGCGATCTTTCCGGTTTCCGAGGGCGCACAGATCGTCGGCACGGTGTCAGTATGGGAGCTCAGTAAGGTGGCGCCGGAGCGATGGGAGCGCACGCTGGTGCGCGACATCGCCGACCGCGACGTGACTTGGGTCAGCGCGGATACTGACCTGCTCGAAGCGCTGCGCCTGCTCACGCGCGAGAACGCGCAGCAGGTGCTGCTGGTGACCGCGCCTGACGGCGCGCTGGCGGGCATCGTGACCAAGACCGACATCCTGCGCTCGCTGGGCAACGGCCCCAACGGCAACGCGCATGCCGCCGGCGGCCACGGCTAGCCTGCTTCACCAGCCGCTTTCCGCCCCGCCCCGGCCTTCGCCTGCGCCTTTGCAGCGAAAGGCCGGGGCGGGATTCTGAAGGCGCCGCCGCTTACTCGACGGCGCTGTAGTCGTCGATATTCTGGAAAGCGTAGGGCATGAAGCGCGCCGCCTCGACCGTCGCCAGCCGGCGCGCCTCGGCGTGGATGTCGCCCTCGAAGTAGGTCGCGCCGCGCAGCTCGACCACTTCGATCTCGGCCAGCGGATCGTGATGGGAGGGGCGAAAGATCACCTTGCCGGCCCCGCGGCGATGGGTGCGGACGTGTTGGGTGAAGTGGGCGTGGACCAGAATGGGGTCGAACTCCAGCCCCGCGCCGTTGGCGGCGTGCATGAACTTGAAATGGAAGCGATCGGCGTGGGTCGGCCCGTCGATCGGCACCTTGTCCGTGAGCCGCGCTTCGAGCGCCATGTAGGGGACGCCGAAGCGCGAGACGCTGGCGCGCACCACATCGCCGTCGCTGTTGAACTCGACGTGCGCCTGCTTCTTGGGCTCGCCGTACAGCTCGCGCCCGAAGATAATCGCGACGTCGGTGGACATCGGCATCGCCAGGCAATAGTCGGCCTCGACGTCCTTGTAGCGCGCGCGCACGCACAGCATCCCGCCGTCGAACGCGCCCACGCAGTTCGAGCGCCCAAGCGTGCCGATCCCGGCGGTCACCAGGGGCTCGGCCGCCGCTTCCAGCGGCGGCGGCAGCACCTCGCGCATGATCTCCGGGCGGGTGAGGTACTGCACGCTCAGCCAACGCGCGTCGGCGAAGACGGGCGCGCGCAGCCGCTCCTCGATGCGGCGGATTTCCCCTGCCGTTTTGGTCCAGCTCTTGGTGAACATGGCGGCGTCCTCCTTCGATTCGGCCGTTCTACTTGAAGTGCGGCATCACGTGCTCGGCGAACAGGCGCATCGCCTCGATCACGTTGCGATGGCCGCTGAGTCCGCCGGTCTCGAACCAGCACACCATCCGGGTAAACCCGAACTGCTCGCGCAGCGCGGCGATCCGATGGACGCAGCGCTCGGGCTCGCCGAACACGGCCATCAGCGACTCGACCGTCTCGTAGCGCATCGAGCGCGTCCGTTCCACCACCCGCTCGTAGTCCTCGGGGACGGCGATGCTCTCAGGGCGGATCATCTCCGAGACAGTGCGAAAATAGTTGATCAGGCTCTGCTCGATCGTCGCGCGCACCGCCTCGCGGCTCTGGCCGACAAAGGTCAGGAACAGCGCCGCCAGCCAGTCCGAGGGCAGGGACAGACGCGCCTCGGCGAGCGCCCTGTGGTAGATCGCCAACCGCTCGGGCAGCACGTTTATGGGGTTGACCGGACCGCCGGCGAAGATCGGGTAGCCGTTGGCGCCGGCGAAGCGGAAGGTGTCGGGACTGTTGGCGGCGAGCCGAATCGGCGGCGACGGCCGCTGCGCCGGCTTGGGAAAGACCTCGATGTCGTCGAGCTCGTAAAAGCGGCCGTGAAAGGTCAGCCGCTCGTCGCTCCACGCGCTGCGCACCAGCGCGAGCATCTCCTCGAAGCGCTCGCGGCTGGTCCCCATATCGACGCCGAAGCCGTGATAGTTGTTGGGAAACGCGCCGCGCCCCGCGCCGAATTCAACCCGTCCGCCCGAGAGCACGTCGAGCGTCGCGATCTCCTCGGCCAGGCGCACGGGATGGTGCAGCGGGAGCAGGTGGACCGCGATGCCCAGGCGCAGGCGGGTGGTGCGCTCGGCGATTGCGGCGAGCTGGAGGGTCGGTACCGGCAGCGTGCAGAAGCGCGGCGAGAAGTGAATCTCGGCCAGCCACAGGGTGTCGAAGCCCAGCCGATCGGCCTCGATCGCCTCGGCCATCAGCTCACGGTAACGTTCGGCGGGGTCCTGGGTGGCCGCCGCGGGCAACTGGTAGAACAGGTCGAACTTCATGCGTCGTAACCACTGAGCGCCGCCACGCGCTCGCGATGGTAGCCCGGCGAGCCGAAGCAGGACTCGTTGAAGCGCGCGCGCTTGAACCACAAATGGATGTCGTGATCCCAAGTGAACCCGATCCCGCCGTGCATCAGCACCGCACGGTCGGTGCCGCGCATGTAGATGTCGCTGAGCCGCGCCTTGGCCATCGCCGCCGCCCGTGCCGCCTGCTGCGGCAGCGCGTCCTGCGCGTAGGCCGCGTACCACAGCAGCGCGCGCGCCGGCTCCAGTTCCGCGACGATCTCGGCCGCCGCATGCTTGAGCGCCTGGAAGGAGCCGATCGGCTTGCCGAACTGCTCGCGCACCTTGGAGTACTCGACCGCCATCTCAAGCGCGCGGTCCATCCCACCCAACGAGTCGGCAGCGATCGCGACCGCGCCCTGGTCGAGCAGACGGGCGTATAGATCCGCGCCGCCCGCGAGCTCGGCCGCGGGCGGCACGATCACCGCGTCGAAGTCGAGCGCGCACACGCGCCGTGTCAGGTCGAGGCCCTTCAGCATCCGCATTCGCATGCCGCGCGCGCCGTTTTCGACCACGAAGAGGCCCGCGTCGCGCGGGCCCGGCCCGGTACGTGCGGCAGTCACGATGAAGTCCGCCAGATGCGCATAGGGGACGAACATCTTGACCCCGTTGAGCACCCATCCCGCACCCTCGCGCCGCGCCGTCGCCGCCAGCTCGGCCGGGTTGAGACTGTCCGCGCGTTCGGTTATCGCGACGGTGCCGGTCGCCTCACCCGCGGCGAGCGGCCTAAGCCATCGCTCCTTGATCCCTTCTGAGCCGCCGTGGACGAGCGCGGCGGCGGCGAGCGCGGCCGAGAACAGGAACGGCCCGGGCATCGCCGCGTAACCCATCTCGGCGAGCAGCACCGCCATGTCGAGCATGCCGAGGCCGGCCCCGCCCCAGCGCTCGGGAACGATCAGTCCGTTCCATCCGAGCCGCGCGAGCGCGGCGTACAGCTCGCGTGCGGCGCCGGCCTCGTCCGCCATCGTCTTGCGTACGTATGCGGGCGGACACTCGTTGCTCAGAAATTGGCGGGCGCTGTCGCGCAGTTGGCGTTGTTCGTCGCTCAGTCCGAAATCCATCGCCGCCCTTTCATTTCATATGCAATCGTTCGTATCGGTCCCCGGCCAGGCCGGGGCCTGGGCGGCTAGCGCGACTTCGGCATCTTGAGCCCGCGCTCGGCGATGATGTTCTTCTGGATGTGCGAGGTGCCGCCGCCGATCACGAGCCCCAGCGAGAACATCCATTCGTACGGCCAGAACCCTCGATCCATCGCCTCGTCCTCCCCGCGCGCGAGCATCGCGTAATCGCCCATCGCCTCCATCGCGGCGGTCGAAATGTCGTGGTTGAGCTCGGTACCGACCAGCTTGTTGACCATCGCCTCGATACCCGGATTGCGCCCGCGCATCTGGTCCGAGAGCTGGCGCAGCATGTGGTACTTCATCGCCTCGACCCGCACCTCCAAATCGGCGAGGCGTTGGCGAAAGAGCGGGTCGGCGGTCAGCGGACGCCCGTTGCGGCGAATCGTGCGCGCGAGCGCGACCAGCCGGCCGAACAGTTGCTGCGAGGTCGCGGTCGAGCCGAGCATGTTGCGCTCGTGGAAGAGCGTCGCGTTGGCGACCAGCCAACCCTCGTTGAGCTTGCCGACCAGGTTGGCGCGCGGCACCCGCACGTTGTCGAAAAAGACCTCGTTGAAGTTGTGCGCGCCGGTCATCTGGATCAGCGGACGCACTGTGATCCCGGGCGAATGCATGTCGACCAGGATGTAGGAAATCCCGCGATGCTTGGGCGCCGCGGGATCCGTGCGCACCAGGCAGAACATCATGTCCGCGTAGTGCGCGCCCGAGGTCCACACCTTCTGCCCGTTGAGTATGAACTCGTCGCCGACGATCTCGGCGCGCGTGCGCAGCGAGGCCAGATCCGATCCCGCGCCGGGCTCCGAGTAGCCCTGGCACCAGATCTCCTCCGCAGTCAGAATCTTCGGCAGGTAGCGGCGCTTCTGCTCCTCGGTCCCCCAGCTGATCAGGGTCGGCCCGAACATCCCGATCCCCATCGCGCCGATCAGTCCCGGCGCGCGCGCCCGCACCATCTCCTCGTTGACGATCGACTGGCGCACCGGGTCGAGTTCCTGGCCGCCGTACTCCCTGGGCCAGGCGAGCGCGACGTAGCCCGCCTCATAGAGCCGGCGCTGCCAGGCCTTGGCCTTCTCGATCGATCCTGCGTCGCGGGTCGCGTTGGGGTCCGCGCCGCGCAGACCGCTTAGCGGGACGTTTTCCTCCAGCCAGGCGCGGACTTTGCGGCGGAATTGCTCCTCTTCGGCTGTGAAATTCAGATCCATGAGTGGCGCGCGCGCCCCTTGGCTTGATGCTGGCCCGAATATAGTCAAATCCGGCAAGAGGTTAAAAGCTGAAAGCGCAACCGGTGCGAGCCGACGCGACCGCGGCGAAATCGCATACCGACAACAGGGGACAAAGAGGCCGCACCGCGCGGCGCTGCGATCGGATTGCGCCGCCCGCTCAGCGGCAAACTCGTGCAATTGCCGCCTCGTACGGCCGTTGATAGATTCCTTTCCTGGCAAGCGCCCCGAATCGGCGCGCAACTTACAATGGCGAGCGAGGACCCACGGGAGAACAGCGGCGCGTCGCAGGCAAACTCCGCCACCACGCCGCCCGCGCCGTCGGCAGCGGCGCCGACTGCTGATGCGGCTGCCGCCCCCGCGCTCAAACCGGCCGTCAGGCCGACCGCGGCGCCGGGCGCGCCGACCCCCGCCAAGGCAACACCGGCCCAGCCGACTCCGCCCGCGCGGCCGCCCAGGCCGCAGCCGGTTGACGAGTTCGATCCCGTCGGATGGGATGTGCCGATCGTCTGCAAGGACTGCGGAAAAGACTTCAGCGTGCCCTATCGCCACTTCCACGCCGGTGTCGTTTTCCACTGCCCGCACTGCAACGGCTCGTGGGTGCCCAACACGACGATCGCCAGGGGCACGCGGCGCGTGTTCGAGGAATTCTGGGGCGCGCGCAAGCGGGCGCGCGAGGCCTTCGAGCGCGGCGAGCTCAAAGTCGAGCGCGGGGAGTTCGAGCGCCGGCAAGCGGCGGAACTCGAAGTCTTCAGGGGGCGCCTGAAGCAACTGGCGCAGGAGATGAAGCCGGCGGGCAAGCTGGTGCGCCCAAAGGGGCTCGCCGCGATGTTCACCTGACCGGCGCCGAGGCTAGGGCGCGGCGATGGGCGGGGGGAGGAACGGGCGGCCGGCGGTGAGTGCTGAGGGCCAAGCGCGATGAGCCTGCGCGCGAAGTTTGCCGCGATCTTCCTCGTCCTCCTGATCGTTCCTATCGTCGCCGCGACCGTGCTCCAGATCGACCGCACGATGGCGGTGATGGTTGACGGGCTGGGCGACTCGGCCGCACTCCTGATGGCGCAGGCGTTCGAACAGATGCGCGCCGTCCCCAACCTCACGACCGCCGAGGTCGCGGCCGCGGTGCGCGGCGACCCCGCGATGCGGGCGTTTATCGATTCCTCGCAGGCTTTCGGCAAGGGTGTGGTTTATGTGCGGGTCGAGAAGCTCGACGGCACGATCCTGCTCGGCGCGGGCGCCGGCGCGCCACGTCCCGCCCATCCCTTTCCGCCGTTCGAGGAGCTCCTGGCGATCGCGGCCGGACGCTGGCCGCTGGCCAAGATCTACGCGCTATGGACGCCGCGCACGTACGAGCTCAGCCGCGCGGTCGAGGTCGGTGGCAGGCCGCTCGCACTCATCGCGATTGGGATCTCGACCAGCCTGATCTCGCCCGAGGTTCACCGTGCACTCGGCCAAATCCTGCTCGCGGCGGCGGCCGCGGTCGCATTGGGCTTGCTTGGCGGCGCGATCTTCGGCGGCCTGGTGCTCAATCCGCTCGCGGCGATCACCACCGGCGTCGAGGAGATGACGGTCGGGCGCGAGGACGTGCGCGTCGAAGTCGGCGGAACTGGCGAGCTGAGCGCGCTCGCCGCCAAATTCAACCAGCTCTCGCAGCGCATCCGACTCAACCAGGAGCGATGGGAGGCCGAACGCGGCCGGCTCCTGGGCCTGTTCCGCACGATCAACGACGCGCTGCTGCTCCTCGATCGCGAAGGCGCAATCCTGTTCGCCAACGAGGAGGCCGAAGGGCGGCTGGGATTGCCGGCCGGCGGCCTTGCGCTCGGCAAACGGCTCGAAGCGCTGATGGGCGCGCCGAATGCGCTTGTGCGGGTAATCGATACCGCGCTCAACGCCAACACGGGCGTCAACGACGTGCCGATCGAGCTGGGCGACGCCGCCGGCCGCGCGCACTTCCTCGTATCGACCTTCGTTGTCGGCCAGGGGCCGGCCGCACCCGGTCTGCTGGTGGTGCTGCGCGATCTCGAGCCGATGCGCGGGATGCGCGCGGTGCGCGAGGAGGCCGGCCGCCTCGACAAGGCGGTCGAAGCGCTGAGTCCGCCTGGCGAGGCGCCGCTTGCCGCGCCGGAAGCCGGCCGCTCGAAGTGATTTGACTAGCTAGCCAGCGACTCCGGCTTTTCCAGCGCTACCGCGCACGCCTGCGCCGGCTCCGGCGATGCGGCGCTCGAACCTGCCTCCAGTGCTCGCGCGTCGTGCGGATTGAGCGCGCGCGACCATGCGAGCAGCCTGAGCCCTGTCGATTCCAGGGCGCGGCTCAACCATCGGCGCATCCCGGTTGCGCTGCCGGTCGCGCGGGCACGCTTGAGCGCGAAGAGGCCGTCGTACTCGGTGACCGCGGCCTGCACCATCTGCGCATCCACCAGCGGCGCGTTGGCCGAGTACGCAAGCAGCATCGCATTGTGGCAGAGCACGTTGATGCGGCGCGGAATTCCGGCGCTGTGGCGGACTATCTGGCGCAGCGCACCCGAACGGAAAACCCGCTTCGCGCTGCCGCCGCAGGCCTGCAGGCGCTGGTCGATATATTCGCGCACTTCGCCGGACTGGAGCGGATTGAGTACCGAGCGCGCGCCGATACGCTGGTCGAGCTGGCGCAGCGACGGGCTGCTCAGCCGGCGCAGCAGTTCGGGCTGCCCGACGAACAAGAAATGGAGCTGCTTTTCGTCGGGCTTGCCGCTGTTGGAGAGCAGCCGCAGCTGCTCCATCGTTTCGTCGCTCAAGTCCTGCGCTTCGTCGATGATGATCACGACGCGCTCGCCGGCGGGCAGCTCGAGCAAAAAGCCGCCGAACGCCTCCAGGTCGGCGAGCCGGCTGCGCCGCTGCGCCTTGAGCCCGAGCTGTTTGAGGATGACCTTCAGCATCTCCTCGAAGCTAAGCTTCGGGTTGTTGAGATAAATCGGACGGACGTTCTGATATTCGCGCGCGAGGATCGCGAGTACCAGCGTGGTTTTGCCCGTGCCGACCTCGCCAACCAGCACGGTGAATCCGCTCGATTCGTGAAGCAGGCCCCACTCCAGCGCGGCGTAGGCCTCGCGATGCTCCTTGCTCATGTAGAGCGCGGCAGGCGAGGAGGTGAGTTGGAAGGGCGGCCCGCTAAGACCGAAATGGCTGTAGTACATGACTTATTTCCTTCTCCCGTCACCCGGCACCGTGCGCAAATCGCCGTTCAGTTGAGGCATCCCGCAGAATAGGGTAGTTCCTCTATGCAATTGATGTCAATACGCTTCTAGTAATGTTTATTTGTCGAGCGGAGTGACATTTATCGCGAAAAAACGCGGGCCGCGTCGGAGACGACGCAGCCCGCATCTGAAGGCCGACCGCGCTCCTTTGCTCCCGGCTACTGCGCCGTGAGGGCGAAGTCGACCGGCATCGCGGCCCCGCTTACGAATGACGCCGAATTGGACATCAGCCACACCACCGCCTCGCCGATCTCCTCTGGCTTGCCCATCCGGCGCACCGGCTCCGCCGCCAGCAGCTTCTCGCGCATCCGCGGATGGCTGCCACTGATCTCGGCCACCATGGCGGTGTCTATCACGCCAGGGCACACGGCGTTGACCCGGATCGCGTTGCGCGCGTACTCCAGCGCCGCCACCTTGGTTAGTCCGACCACGCCATGCTTGGCCGCGGTATAGGCCGGCATCCCGTGCGAGCCGACCAGTCCCGCCGCCGACGCAGTGTTGACGATTGCACCGCCCGTGCCCTGCTTGAGCATCTGGAGAATCTCGTACTTCATGCACAGCCATACGCCCTTGAGATCGACGGCGATGACGCGGTCGAAGTTCTCCTCGGTGTCGTCGGCGGTCTTGAGCTGGCGCCCCGCGATACCGGCGTTGTTGTGCGCGCAGTCGAGCCGGCCGAAGTGTTTGACCGCCGCCGCCACCGTCGCTTCGACCTCGGCGGCACGCGTCACGTCGCACTTGTGGAACGCGGCCTCGCCACCCGCTCTCTTGATTAGAGCCACGGTCTCCTCGCCGGCGGGCACCGCGTCAACCACCAGCACTCTGGCGCCCTCGCGTGCGGCGGCCAAGGCTGAGGCCCGGCCGATTCCGCTCGCCGCGCCGGTTACCAAAGCGACCTTGCCCTGTAACAGTCCTGCCATTGTGAACCCTCCGAAAATGTGGATGACCGGTCCGCGCGCGCCCCGCTCAGCGCGCGGCGATCACGACGTGTTCCTGCGCCATGAAAAATCGCATCTGGGCGGTGTCGATGAATTCTGCGCCGTCGGCGAGCAACGCCTTGCCCGCGGCTCCGGCGAAGGCCGCCGCGAACTCCTCGGCATTCCTGAACCAGAGCTGGGCGACACCGTCGAAGCGCGGCTCCGCGTACAGGTACGCCTCGTCGATGAGATGCGACTGGACGTAGCGGCCGAGACCCGGCAGCTTGAGCGCGAGCGGTCCATGCACGCCGATCCAGTACTTGCGGAAGTCCTCCAGTGCCATGCCGGCCTTGCGCTTGAGCTGCCAGATCCCCTTGATAAGGCCGGCCCCGGTCGGACCGTCATTGATCACGTGGTCCTGCGTCGCCATCCACTCGACTCGCGTGAGGTCGATGAAGTTGCGCTCGTCGGCGAGCGCGCCGTCGAGATACTCAGGGCTGCGGCGCAAAGCCGCAATCGCGTCGAGCGACTCGATCAACACTTCGGCTTCGCCGTCGTAGGGCGAGTTGGCGTTGGGCGCGGGGATGCGATGGCTCTGGACGTAGCGGCGCAGCTGCGGGATGCGCGCCGCAATCGGTCCGTGGGTCTCGCGCCAGTAGCGATGGAACTCCGCTTCGTCCATCCCGGGTTTGCGCGTGATGAAATAATGGATGTGGACCATCGTGCGATCCTCCATGGTTTGCCCGTTGTATAGCGCAGCGCGCGCGGATTACGCCAATCGCCAAGCCCGCCCGCGACTGCGGGAGTTGCGCCGTCGTGCTGACACCCGGCGCGCGCCGCAGTACTCTCAAGCCCAGCCCCACGCATCAGGGAGACGCGCATGCATCGAATCGTAAGCCTGCTGCCGAGCGCGACCGAGATCGTATGCGCGCTCGGCTTTGAAGCCGACCTGGTCGGCCGCTCGCATGAGTGCGACTACCCGCCCGGGGTCGAGCGCCTGCCCGTGCTCACCGCGCCCAAGTTCAACCCCGAGCGACCGAGCGCCGACGTCGATCGCGAGGTGCGGCGGATCGTCGGCGATGCGCTGTCCATCTATCGGGTGGACACCGGCAAGCTGCGCGAGCTGGCGCCAGACGTAATCGTCACGCAATCGCAGTGCGAAGTATGCGCGGTGAGCGAGCGCGACGTCGAGGAGGCGGTTGCGGGATGGCTGGGCGAGCGCCCGCGGATCGTCTCGCTCAAGCCGTACCGCCTGAGCGACATCTTCGCCGACATCGAGCGCGCCGCCCGCGCGCTCGGTCAGCCGGCGCGCGGCGCCGCCGTCGTCGGCGAGTTGAGCGCACGGATGGACGCGGTCGCCGCGCGCACGCGCCGGATACGCGAGCGGCCGCGCGTCGCCTGCATCGAATGGTTGGACCCGCTGATGGCGGCGGGCAACTGGATGCCCGAGCTGGTCGAGATGGCGGGCGGCGAAAATCTCTTCGGCGCGCCCGGCGAGCATTCGGGCGGCCTCGACTATGACGCGCTGGTGGCCTCCGACCCGGACCTAATCGTGGCCGCGCCGTGCGGGTTCACGATGCGCCGCACGCTGGAGGAGTTGCCGGCGCTGGCCGCGCGTCCCGGATGGGCGGCGATGCGCGCGGTGCGCGAGGGGCGGGTTTTCGCCGCCGAGGGCAGCCAGTATTTCAACCGGCCCGGGCCGCGAATCGCCGAGTCGCTGGAGATCCTGGCCGAGATAATCCACCCCGGGCTCTTCCGCTTCGGTTACGAGGGCCGCGCCTGGCGGCGCGCGGCGTAGCGGTGCGGCTGGTTTCCTCTTGCTGGGGCCGGGCGTCTCACTGAAGAAGGCCAGCCGCATCGCAAATGATTCTTACTCCGCTTCCCTTCAGAGAAGGGGCCGGGGGTGCGTCGGTTGCCCAAACCGAAGCGTGCGCCGCCGAAGAAAGCCACACCACCGAGTCAGTGCGCGGCCTTCAGGTAGGCCATCCCGGCGCGCGCAGGGGTGAGCCGGATCGCGAACTCGGCGAGCAGCGGCGCGATATCGCAGGCGTTGTCGGCGAGCAGGAAATCGACCGCGTCGCGCGAAAACACCGGCCGCGGCAGGACTGCGCTCAGCCCCTCGGCGAGCGCGCCGCCCAGGCGCATCAGAGCTTCCGGCATCCGAACGATCGGCCGATGGCATCCGGTCAGCTCCATGATCAGCCGCACCATCTCCTCGAACGTCATCGCCTCCGGCCCGCCGACGTCGAAGACGCCGTTGCGGCCGCTCCCCCCGACCGCCATCGCGACGCACGCCGCGAGATCGTCAACCAGCACCGGCTGCACGCGCTGGCGTCCCGTACCGGGGACCGCGAAGACCGGCGCGTAACGCAGCGCGCGCGCGAGCATATTGGTAACCCGATCCTCCGCGCCGTAAACCAGCGAGGGGCGGAAGATCGTGTAATCGATTCCGGAGTCCCGAATCGCGCGCTCGGCGCGCCCCTTGGCGCGAAAGCCCGGTTGACTGCTGTTCTCGTCGGCGGCGGCGCCGCTGATGTAAATGAAGCGCGCCACCCCCGTCCTGCGCGCCGTCGCCAGCATCGCGACCGTTCCGCCGTAGTCCACGCGCTCGAAGGTCAGCCCCTGGCGCGGATTCTCGACCGGGTAGCCGTCAAACTGCGCGGCGTTAACGGCGACCTGCGCCCCGGCCATCGCCGGCTCCAGCGAGGCGGGATCGGTCACGTCGGCCTGCACGAATTCGGCGCCGGTGCCGGGAATACGCGCGCGGGCGGCGTCGGGATGGCGCGTCAGCACGCGCAGGCGGGCGGCGTCGCCGAGCCGGCGCACGATTGCCCGGCCGATAAAACCCGAGCCGCCGGCGATTGCCACCGTGGGACGTTCCATCTTCCGCGCCGATGTTTGCGCGCGCGCGGCTGCGCAGAGCGCCTCGGGCGACCGCTTAGGCCCGCTTCCGAAGCCGCCGCAACGGCCGCCGGATTCGCCGCGCTGGATGCCCGTGCGTGCTGGTCGCGGCGGCTGCGACCGCGGAGCTCTCCGACGCCGCCTGCGTGCTGTCGGCAAGCGGCGTCAAATGGAAATGCGAGACCTCGGGCCGGCAGTTGATCCGGATTCGCAGCCAGTAGGTCCCCAGTCCGCGGTTCGTATAGATATAGAAGTCGCGGTAGCGGTTGAGCCCGGCGTAAAACTCCTTGCCGATCCTGAGCAGCTTGAGCGGCGAGCCGTAGTAGGGCAGGCGCACCACGCCGCCGTGCGTATGCCCGGAGAGCATCACACCCGGATTGAAATGGCGCGCGTAGAGGGCGGTATCGGGATTGTGAGCGAGCACCACCGTGCACTCGCCCGGCCGCACCTTGGCAAACGCGCGCGAGGGCTCGGCGCGGCGCGACCACAGGTCATCGATCCCGACCACCACCAGCGTCTCCCCGCGGAGGGCCACGCGATGGCTTTCGTTGGCGAGCACGCGGACACCGGCGAGCCTGAGCGCCTCGGCGATCCGCTCGAACGACGACCAGTGGTCGTGGTTGCCGGCGACCGCAAAGACCCCGAGGCGCGGCGCGAGCATCCGCAGCGCGTCGCGAAAGCCATCGAGATAATGGCGCATCGTCTGCGGCCCGGTGAAGTAATCGCCCGTGAGGAACACAAAGTCGGGATGCTGCTGGTTGGTCGCCCGCACCGCGAGGATCAGCCGTTCGAGGTCCTCGTCGCGATCGACGTGGAAGTCGCTGAGCTGGCAGGCGACCAGGCCTTCGAGCGCCGCCGGCAGCCCGCGCACCGGCAGGCGCACGCGCGCGACGTCGATCTCGTCCAGCGTGCGGCGCCAGATGCGATGGAGCGGGCGGAGTGGAACCGGCGGGCGGGGGCGGCGCGCGCGCGGCGGGGGTTTGCCCTCGGCCGCCGCGGCGTCAACATCGATCACGCTTGCGAAAGAGCCCGCCTTCGCCATCGGAACCGGAATTTTAGAATATTTCCAGCAGGGCGCGAAAGTTGCTCAGCACGGTCACCCGCTCGTCGCCGAAATCGACCTCTTCGTGCTCCAGCTCCCAGGTATGGGGGTGCGGGATGAAGACCGCACGCAGGCCGGCGCGCAGCGCGGGATTGATATCCGAGCGCGGGCTGTTGCCGATCATGAAGGCGCGCGCCGGATCCAGCGCCGCCGCCTCGACCAGCCGCCGGTAGGCCGCGTCATCCTTTTCCGGCGAGACTTCGACGTGGCTGAAATGGCGGCCCAGGCCCGAGCGCTCGAGCTTGCGCAACTGCTCGTCGCGCCGGCCCTTGGTGAACAGCGCCAGGCGATGGCGTCCGGCGAGCGCGGCGATTGTCGCCTCGACCCCCGGCAGCAGCTCGCAATGACGGCCCATCAGATGCGCGCCGATGCGCTCGGCGGCGGCGGCCAGGGCCGCGCGCGCCATCGCCGGCGCAAGCTCGGCGGCGACCCGGCGCATCAGGACGACGTACGGCTCGCGTCCATAGCCGTGGCTGCGTATGATCTCCAGCTCGCGCCGGCGCATCGTCGAACGCACGGTTTCGTGCGTACCGGCGCCGGCCGCGACCAGGGCAGCGACGAACTCGGCCTCGGCTTCGAGGAAATGGATGTTGGAATCCCACAACGTATCGTCGGCGTCGAAGACCAGATGAAGGGGAAGGCCGTCGCGCGCGCCGACATGGCGATGCAGCCGCGGCGTCGCCGTCCGCGCTCGCACGGCGCCGTCATGGGCCGACTCGTGGTCGGCGTCGCGATGAATTGACGGCTTCGGTTCGCCCACGTCGCAAACGCCCGCGTCAGCGCAGCGGGCGGAAGAACGCGCGGATATCCTCGACCAGCTTATCCGGCTCTTCCATCGGGGCAAAGTGGCCGCCCGAGGGGAACACCGTCCAGCGCTTGAGGTTGTAGTAGCCCTCGGCCCATCGCCGCGGCATCAGGATGATCTCCTTGAGAAAAACCGCGGCGGCGGTCGGCGCCTCGACCACCGGCTTGCGCTCGTGCGCGGGCCGCCACGGATTGTGTGCCGCCTCGTAGTAGTAGCGCGCCGAGGTCCCATAGCTCTGGGTCACCCAGTAGAGCGTCATCGTGGTGAGCAGATCGTCCTTGCTGAACCGCCGCTCGAGGTCGCCGCCGCAGTCGCTCCACGCGCGCCGCTTCTCGACCAGCCATGCGCACAGGCCGGCGGGCGAGTCGTTCATCGCGTGCGCGATGGTCTGCGGGCGGGTGAGCTGAATCGCCGAGTAGCCGCTGCCCTCGTGGAAGAACGTCATCGTCCGCTCGTACCATCCCTCTTCGCCCGGACCGTACATCGAACGCTCCGGCATCCCGCCGGCAAACGCGGTGAGCGGGACGAGCAGATGGAGGTGCACGCCGTAAAGCAGTTCGGCGTACTTGTGTCCGAGCTGCGCGGAGACCAGCGCGCCCCAGTCGCCGCCCTGCGCCGCGAACTTTTTGTAGCCGAGCACCTCGCGCATCAGCGCGACCCACAGATCGGCCGTGCGCCAGTAGTTGACGCCCGGCGTGGTCAGCGGCGTCGAGAACCCGTAGCCCGGCAACGAGGGCACCACAACGTCGAAGGCGTCGGCCGGGTCGCCGCCGTGGGCGGCGGGGTCGGCGAGCGGGCGGATCACCTTGTGGAAGTCGTAAAACGTCCACGGCCATCCGTGAGTCATAATGATCGGAATCGGGCGCGGGCCACGGCCAGGCTCGTGGATGAAATGGATCGGGACGCCCTCGATGCGGGTGATGTAGTGATGGAAGGAATTGATCGCGCGCTCGACGCGCCGCCAGTCGTAGCCGTCGATCCAATACTCGACGAGCTGCCGCAGGTAGGCGGTAGCGGTGCCGTACTGCCAGGAATCGTTGGCGAAGTCGGGCGCAAAGCGCGTCCGTTTCAGCCGCTCCTTCAAATCATTCAGCGTGTCGTCGGGGACCGCGACGGTGAACGGCTCCTTGCTCATGGCGCGCGCGCCTCCTTGGGGCGGAGCGGATGCTAACCCCTGGCGCGCGGGCGACGCAATCGCGATGAAGGGATAGGTGGCTAGACGGCGGGGCTCTCAGAGGCGCGCGCAGATTGGCGTTCGGCGCCGCGTCGTGGGAGCAGCGATACCAGCAGGCGATAAACCTCGCGGTTGACGACCATGCTGACGTGCCCGCCGGACACTTCATGGTTGGTGCCGTCGGCGCTGACGCAGGCGCGCCAATCGACCACCTCATCCTCGCGTGTGTAGATCGAGCTGAGCTGGACCTTGCGCGGGAAGTCCCCGGCGACGGCGCCACCGAAGCGGCAGCCGCAGCGCTCGGTGCCGCATTGCGACGGCAGGTTGTTCAGCGCATGCCACAGCGTCTGGAACGCGCGCATCGCCGGCCGGTAGCGCGCGCGCACCACGTTCCAGTCCATCCGCGCGGGCGAGCCGAGCGTAATCACGCGGCAGATACGCTCGGGCGAGGTCGTGGCCAGCGCGCGCGCCAGCACGCCGCCCAGGCTGTGGCCGACCAGCACGGCGGGTGCGCCGCACTCGTCAGTCAGATGCGCCAGGCGCCATCCCAGGCGCTCGGATTTCTCGTTGGGGCATCCGACGTTCCAGTCGATGCCGGAGAGGTAGGGCCGGTAGCCCACGCGCGCCAGCCAGCGCGCCATCGTCGCCAGCGACCAGTCGCCGGCGAAAAATCCGGGAATCAACAGCACCGGCGTGCCCTCGCCGCGGATGGTATCCGTGCCATAAAAGAGCGGGTCGCAGAGCAAGCGGGAGAGGTGTTGGGCGAAATCAATAAAGGACTCGCCCATCAGAGGCTGGAGCAGCGTAGCGTTACCTCCGTTCTTCAGTCGTCGGCGCCTGCATGAGCATGGCGATTCGGGCTCTCGTCCCGATTTCCAGGCTGCGTCCTTCTACCGGATATTTTACTCCTGCGTAAAGCGCGTTGCGCATGCTTTTGGACAGGAGCGCGGGGGGCATACGGGTGACTGTCGCGGCATGAGTAGTGCCACGATGTTTCAAGAGGTTAAACGCGGCAGCCAGCAGGTCGATTAGGCTTTTCGCCTCGGCTGTCGGTAAGACTCGCCGCGCGCGCGGCTTGCGTACCCAGGCCGGGCGATAAGCCGAAACCTGGCCCGAAAACCCCTGGCCAGGTCAAATACGGCAGGCCCTAGTTCTTGCGCACAACGGGCGGCGTCGGCTGGCTCAGCGCCGCCGTGAGCTCCGCGTCGCTCATCTGCGAGAGCTTCTCCCAGCGCCCCAGAGGGAATTCCATCGGCGGCTTGTCGAGCTTCGGATTGGGCACGGCGCCGCCCCGCGACTCGAAGGAGGGCGGGTTCTTGTAGCGCTCCAGCTCGCTCGGATGGATTCCGGCCAGCCGCACAACCTCGGGATCGATCCACGCTTCGGCGTCGATCGGCTTGCCCTCGGAGGTCGAGAACTCGAGCATGATGCCTTCGGGCGCTGCGAGATAGATCGACTTGCAGAAGCCGTGATCGATCGGCCCCATCACCCAGTGGCCGTGGGAGCGGACGCGGTCGCGGATCGCGAGCAGTGCGGCTTCGTCATCGACGTTCAGCGCCAGATGCTGCATCACGCCGGCGGCGACCGGCGCCGCCGTCCACGCGGCGTGCGACACGCCCTTAATCGGTTGAATCTCGCCGATCTCGGGCGACTGGACGAACGCGATCGAGCTGTTGCCCATCTTGACGAAGCCGTGGAAGGTTTTCTCCACGCCGTGCATCCAGTACAGCGCGACCAGTTCCATCCCCACCACCTGGCTGTAGAACTCGATCTGCTTTTTGATGTCCTTGGTGCAGATCGCGATGTGGTGTACTCCGTTCGGGAGACCCATCGTGGACCCTCCAGGGCTGGATTCGCGAAGCCCCGCGGCAGGCTTCGCTCAAGCGCCACTGTGATACGAAACGCGCTTTTGCGCAAATGCTCGACCCACCGGCGCACGCCCGGCGGTGCCGATTGAGACGGGTGACCGCCGCGCGCCGTGGCATCCGCGCCCGGCGCTTGCCTCTACGCCTTCTGAGCAGTCAAGATAAGGCTAATCGACTCATTGGCCGTGCAATATTAGGATTGCGAGCGGCGATCCCTCGTAAATGCCGCTTCGCTGTCGCGTCGTCCTAAGAAACCCTTGACAAATGCGTCCGGTCTGATAGCTTCGGCTCTCCGCAGTGAGGTTTTCCTTATGAAATTAGGCGGAGAGGCCCCCGAGCTCGACGCGATCGACCTGCAGATCCTCTCGATCCTGCAGGAGCACGGCCGCATCGCGCACGTCAAGCTTGGCGAGCAGGTGGGGCTGTCGGCGCCATCGGTTATCGAACGGGTCAAGAAGCTCGAAGACAGCGGCATCATCACCGGCTACCACGCCGCGGTTGACGCCAAGCGCCTGGGCAAGGACGTAACCGCCTTTATAGGCGTTTCGATCGGCCACCCCAAGACGATCGGACTGTTCGAGCAGACCGTCGAGCTGCTCGACGACGTGCTCGAATGCCATCACGTCACCGGCGAGCACACCGTCCTGCTCAAGGTTAAAACCTCCAACACCTCAACCCTTGAGGAGCTCATCCGCACCATCCGGCTGATCGAGGGCGTGACCCGGACCGAGACGATGGTGGTGCTGTCAACCCATACCGAACGCACGCAGATCGCCGTTCACGGCGAAGGACATGCGGAGGCAGGCAACGGCCGGCGCCATCGCCATCATCACGGCCACGGCAAGAACGGCGCGGCAGAAACGAAAAGGTTATAGCGATGCATCCACGACACAGCATCCCGCGGCCACAAGGCCTTTACGATCCGGCGCATGAACACGACGCCTGCGGTGTTGGCTTTGTCGTCAACATCAAGGGCGAGCGCTCGCACGACATCCTGCAAAAGGGCCTCCGGGTGCTTGACAACCTCACCCACCGCGGGGCCTGTGGATGCGATCCGCGCACCGGCGACGGCGCGGGTGTCCTGATGCAAATTCCGCACGAGTTCTTCGCCCGTGAGGCCGACAAGCTGGGCTTCGCGCTGCCCCAGCCGGGCGAGTACGGCGTCGGACAGATCTTCCTGCCGCTCGATGCCGGCCGGCGCAGGGCCGCCGAGGCGCTCGTCGATCGGGTGGTGCGCGAGGAGGGGCAGAAGCTGCTCGGCTGGCGCACGGTGCCGATCGTGGAGAGCGCCTGCGGCGACATCGCGCGCCGCGGGCTGCCAGCGATCCGCCAGGTCTTCATCGGGCGCGGCGACGCGGTCGCGGACCAGGAGGCGCTCGAGCGCAAGCTCTACGTCATCCGCAAGCGCGTCACCAACGAGGCCGCCGCACTAGGCCTGGCCGAGGGCGAGCTGTTCTACGTGTGCAGCCTCTCGGCGGCGACCATCGTTTACAAGGGCCAGCTCATTTCGCATCAGATTCCGCAGTTCTATCCCGACCTCGGCGACGCGGCGGTCAAGACGGCGCTGGTGATGGTGCATCAGCGCTTCTCGACCAACACCTTCCCGAGCTGGGACCGCGCCCATCCCTACCGCTTCCTGTGCCACAACGGCGAGATCAACACGCTGCGCGGCAACATCAACTGGATGGCGGCGCGGCAGAAGCAGTTCGTCTCGCCGCTGTTCGGCGATGACATGCGCAAGCTGCTGCCAATCATCGAGCCCAACGGCAGCGACTCGGCGATGTTCGACAACTGCCTGGAGCTGCTGGTGCGCACCGGGCGTTCGCTGCCGCACGCGATGATGATGATGATCCCGGAGGCGTGGCAGAACGACGCGCTGATGAGCCCGCCCAAGCGCGCCTTCTACGAATACCACTCCTGCCTGATGGAGCCGTGGGACGGCCCCGCCTCAATCGCCTTCACCGACGGCCGGCGCATCGGCGCCGTGCTCGACCGCAACGGCCTGCGCCCGTCGCGCTACCTGGTGACCAAGGACGGACTGGTCGTGATGGCTTCGGAGACCGGCGTGCTCGACATTCCGCCCGCGCAGGTCGCCTACAAGGGCCGCCTCCAGCCCGGCCGCATGTTCTTCATCGATACGGTCGAAGGCCGCATCGTCCAGGACGAGGAAATCAAGGAAACGATGGCGGCGCGTAAGCCGTACCGCCAGTGGCTGGAGCAAAACCTGGTCGCGCTTGACGAGCTGCCCGAGCCGCCCAGCGCGCCCGCGATCGCCGGCTTCGAAGGCTACGACCTGCTCAAGCAACAGCAGGCTTTCGGCTACACGATCGAAGAGCTGAAAATGATCCTCGCCCCGATGGCGGTCAACGGGCAGGAGCCGGTGGGCTCGATGGGCACAGATACGCCGCTGGCCGTGCTCTCGGACCGCTCGCCGCTGCTGTTCAATTACTTCAAGCAGCTCTTCGCCCAGGTCACCAATCCGCCGATCGATCCGATCCGCGAGGAGATGGTGACCTCGGCGATCACCACGATCGGCGCCGAGCAGAACCTGTTCGAGGAAACCCCGCTGCACTGCCGCCAGCTCAAGCTCGCCGCTCCCGTGCTGACCAACGCCGAGCTGGAGAAGATCAAGCGGCTGGCGATGCCGGGGCTGCGCACGGTCACGCTCTCAACGCTGTACCGCGCGGACGACGGCGAGGCGGGACTGCGCGCCGCGCTCGACGAGCTGTGCCGGCGCGCCTCGGACGCGATCGCGCAGGGCCACACGATAATCGTGCTCTCCGACCGCGGGGTAAATGAGGAGTTCGCGCCGATTCCGAGTCTGCTCGCGACCGGCGCCGTCCACCATCATCTCATCCGCGAGGGCACCCGCACACGCGCGGGCATCGTGGTCGAGTCGGGCGAGCCGCGCGAAGCGATGCACTTCTGCCTGCTGGTCGGCTACGGTGCCGGCGCGGTCAATCCCTACCTCGCCTACGCCACGATGGCGCGGATGATCGAGGAGGGCGTGCTGAAGGGCATCGGCGAGGAGGAGGCCGTCGAGCATTTCAACAAGGCGGTGGTCAAAAGCATGATCAAGGTCGCCTCCAAGATGGGGATCTCGACCGTGCAGAGCTACCGCGGAGCGCAGATCTTCGAGGCGATCGGGCTAAGCCACGAGCTGGTCGAGCGCTACTTCACCTGGACTGCGTCGCGCGTCGGCGGCGTGGGGCTGGAGGCTATCGCGCGCGAGACCCGCAATCGCCATCGCCGCGCCTTCGAGATCATGCCCAACCTCGACGGCGAGCTCGAGGTCGGCGGCCAGTACCAGTGGCGCCGGCGCGGCGAATTCCACATGTACAACCCGAACACCATCGCCAAGCTTCAGCACGCGGTGCGCTCGGGCAACTACAAGCTGTTCAAGGAATACTCGCGGCTCATCGACGAGCACAGCCGCAACCTCGCCACCCTGCGCAGCCTGCTCAAGTTCAAATTCGACCGCCCGCCGGTGCCGCTCGAGGAGGTCGAGCCGGCCTCCGAGATCGTCAAGCGCTTCAAGACCGGCGCAATGTCGTTCGGCTCGATCAGCAAGGAGGCGCACGAGAACCTCGCGATCGCGATGAACCGCATCGGCGGCAAGTCCAACACCGGCGAGGGCGGTGAGGACCCCGCGCGCTTCGTGCGTGATCCCAACGGCGACTGGCGGCGTAGCGCGATCAAGCAGGTCGCCTCGGCGCGCTTCGGGGTGACGAGCTGGTACCTGGTCAACGCCGACGAGCTCCAGATCAAGATGGCGCAGGGCGCCAAGCCCGGCGAGGGCGGCCAACTTCCCGGCCACAAGGTCGACGAGTTCATCGCCAAGATCCGCTACTCGACGCCAGGGGTGGGCCTGATCTCCCCGCCGCCCCATCACGACATCTACTCCATCGAGGACCTCGCCCAGCTCATCCACGACCTCAAGAACTCCAACCCGCGAGCGCGCGTAAGCGTCAAGCTGGTGGCCGAGGTCGGCGTCGGCACGATCGCCGCCGGCGTGGCCAAGGCCAAGGCCGACGTGGTGCTGATCAGCGGCCACGACGGCGGCACCGGCGCCTCGCCGCTCCAGTCGATCAAGCACGCCGGCATCCCGTGGGAGCTCGGGCTCGCCGAGACCCAGCAGATCCTCGTGATGAACGGGCTGCGCGGGCGTATCCATGTGGAGACCGACGGCCAGCTCAAGACCGGGCGCGACGTCACCATCGCCGCGCTGCTCGGCGCCGAGGAGTTCGGCTTCGCCAGCGCGGCGCTGGTCGCCTCGGGCTGCATCATGATGCGGGTGTGCCATCTCAACACCTGCCCGGTCGGGATCGCGACTCAGGACCCCGAGCTGCGCAAGAAGTTCGAGGGCAGGCCCGAGCACGTGGTCAACCTGATGATGTTCATCGCGGAGGAAGTGCGCGAGTACATGGCCAAACTCGGCTTCCGCACGCTGGCCGAGATGGTCGGACACGTCGAATGCCTCGACCCCAACGAGGCGATCCAGCACTGGAAGGCGCGCAACGTCGACCTGAGCCAGATTCTCTATCGCCCGCCGGTCGGCCCCGACGAGCCGCTGCACTGCGTCGAGAAGCAGGACCACGGAATCGACAAGGCGCTCGACCAGCAGCTCCTGGAGCTCTGCCGCGACGCGCTCGAACATCGCAAGCCGGTCGAGGTCAACCTCCCGATCCGCAATGTCAACCGCACCGTGGGCACGATCCTCTCCTCCGAGGTGTCGCGCCGCTTCGGCGAGCAGGGTTTGCCGCCCTACACGATTCGGATCCATCTCAAGGGCTCGGCCGGGCAGAGCTTCGGCGCGTGGCTGGCGCCGGGCGTCGCGCTCTACCTCGAAGGCGACGCCAACGACTACTGCGGCAAGGGATTGTCGGGCGGCTTCATGGCGGTGCGGCCGCCGCGCGAGGCCACCTTCAAGGCCGAGGAAAACATCCTCATCGGCAACGTCGCGCTCTACGGCGCAACCGGCGGCGAAGCGTTCTTCTCCGGCGTTGCCGGCGAGCGCTTCGCGGTGCGCAACAGCGGTGCGACCGCAGTGGTCGAAGGCGTGGGCGACCACGGCTGCGAGTACATGACACGCGGACTGGTGGTCGTGCTCGGGCGCACCGGGCGCAACTTCGCGGCCGGGATGAGCGGCGGAATCGCCTACGTGCTCGACGAGGACGGCGGCTTCGGCTCGCGCTGCAACACCGGGATGGTCGAGCTGGGACCGCTCAGCGACGCCGAGGAGATAAAGCGCGTTCATGCGCTGATCGTGCGCCATCACCAGTACACTGGCAGCAAGCGCGCCGAGCACATCCTCGCCGACTGGGACGCCTGGGTCGGCAAGTTCGTCAGGGTGATGCCCACCGAGTACCGGCAGGTGCTCGAGCGCCAGCATCTGGGCGCGAGCAACGACATGGCGCGCCTGGCCGCGGTGTAGAGCGCCGGTTTTTTGCGTTGGCGCGCGTCTTTACCGTGCGCCGGCGGGCTTCCGAACCGTTCTGCCCGCCTTTCCCTTTAAGGAAGAGGCGGAGGCCGCTCGGATTGCCGAGCTGCAAAGTGCGCTATGCGTTTGAAGGGAGAGCAAGTTTAGATGGGCAAGATCACCGGCTTCATGGAGATCCTGCGCGAGACTCCGGCGCGCCGCCCGGTGGCCGAGCGGCTGCGCGACTGGCGCGAGTACGATCTCAAGATGCCCGAGGACAGGCTGCGCGCGCAGGGCGCGCGCTGCATGGATTGCGGCATCCCCTTCTGCCACAAGGGTTGCCCACTCGGCAACATCATCCCCGACTGGAACGATCTCGTCTATCGTGGGCGCTGGCGCGAGGCGCTCGAGCGGCTGCACTCGACCAACAATTTTCCCGAGTTCACCGGCCGCGTATGTCCGGCGCCATGCGAGGAGGCCTGCGTCCTCAACATCAACAACGACCCGGTCACGATCAAGCTCCTCGAAAAGAACATCATCGACCACGCCTGGAGCGAGGGATGGGTCGCGCCGCAGCCGCCGGCGCGCAAAAGCGGCAAACGAGTGGCGGTGATCGGCTCGGGGCCGGCCGGGCTCGCCTGCTCGCAACAGCTCGCCCGCGCGGGCCACGAGGTGACGCTCTACGAGCGCGCCGACCGGATCGGCGGCCTTCTGCGCTACGGCATCCCGGACTTCAAGCTCGAGAAGCACCACATCGACCGACGCATCGAGCAGATGCGCGCCGAGGGCGTGAAGTTCGTCACCAGCTGCCGCGTCGGCGTCGATCTCCACGCCGACGACCTGCGCGCCAGGCACGACGCGATCGTGCTCACGATGGGCGCGACCAAACCGCGCGACCTTCCGATCCCCGGGCGCGAGCTTAAGGGCGTGCACTTCGCGATGGAGTTTCTGCCGCAGCAGAACAAGCGCAACGCCGGCGATACGATCGATCCCGCGCTTTCGATCACGGCCAAGGACAAGAAGGTCGTCATTCTCGGCGGCGGCGACACCGGCTCCGACTGCCTGGGCACCGCCAACCGCCAGGGCGCGCGCCTGGTCTATCAGTACGAACTGCTGCCGATGCCGCCCGAGCGGCGGACCTTTGCGATGCCGTGGCCGGACTGGCCGATGATCCTGCGCACTTCGACCTCGCACGAGGAGGGCGTGCTGCGCGACTGGAGCATCAATACCAAGCGCTTCATCGGCGAGGGCGGCGTGCTCAAGGCGCTCGAAGGCGTCAAGCTCAAGTGGAAGCAGGACAACGGGCGGATGGTGATGGAGGAGGTGCCGGGGAGCAATTTCATCCTCGAGTGCGACCTGGTGCTGCTCGCGCTGGGCTTTCTCGGCCCTGAGCCCGACGGGTTCATCAGCGAGTTGGGAGTGCAGCTCGACCCGCGCAGCAACGTGCTGTGCGAGAACTACATGTCGAGCGTGCCGGGCGTGTTCGCGGCAGGCGACTCCCGGCGCGGCCAGTCGCTGGTGGTATGGGCGATCTGGGAAGGGCGCGAATGCGCGCGCGCGGTCGACGCCTGGCTGATGGGCGAGACCTTCCTGCCCGCCAGTCCCGAGCCGTAGCGCAGCGAGGGCAACGATGGTCGTTTATCTCGCCCCCGACGCTTTCGACCATCTCTACCGCAAGGTCGGCTGTACCGCGGCTGACATCGCCGCCCTGCGCGCGGCGATCTACGGCCGCGCATTTTCGATCCCGCTGAGCATCCATACGCTCGAAGAAATTTTGCTTGCGCGCAAGGCCGCTCCGCAGGCGCGCGCCGCGCAGATCCGGATGCTGCTTTCGGTGAGCAGTCCGCGCACTCTGCTCAAGCCCGCCGAGGAGCTGCTGCTCGACGACGTGCGCTCGTTCGCCACCAGCGGCCAACCGGCAAGCCCGATCCTGCGCGGCGAGCCGCAAAACGCGGTGAGCGCCGGAATTTCCGCCCTGCTCGAAAGCGACGGCGAGGAGCTGGACGAGGATTTCCTCCAGACGCTGGAAGTCGCGCGCCGCCAGCGCGAATCGCTCGGCGCTGAAATCGCCGGCCTGCAAGCGGCAAGCGCCGCGCCGTCGGGCGGGTTCGACGAATACCTGCGCGAGCAGGCGCCACGTATCGCCGCGGCGCTCGCGGGGCAGGCGGGCGTCGCCACGCAGTGCGAGGCGCGCGGGATCAACGAGCTGCTCCGGGTAAAAAGCGTGCGGATGTGGACCGGCGCGGCGCTCGCGCTGGCGCGCGAACGCGCCCTCGACGGCCGGGCGCCGGGCGCCGACGAACTGGGCGGCGCGGTCCACGCGGTCGCAGCGGCTGCCTCCGCCGATGCGCTCGTCACCGATAGCAATCCGCTGCGGGCGCTCGCTTCGGGCGTCGGCGTGGAGGGCTTTACCGCGATCGATCTGAAAAGCCTGCTCGCGCGGACCGCGTGATCGCCGGGGCCAAGGAGCGCGTCCGACCGCTCACCGGCGGCGCAGGCCCATCGCGTCGAGCTTTTTGACTACCCACTCGATTCGGTCGTAGCCCCAGAACAGCTCGCCGTCGACCACGAAGCTCGGGACGCCGAAGACGTGGTCTTGCGCGGCCTCGGCGAAGCATCGCTTAAGGCGCGGCTTGGCCTCGCGCTCCTCGTCCGCGATCCAGCGGCGGAAGGCCGCAGTGTCGGCGCCGACTTCCTCGAGAATCGCGGCGAGCGCCTCGGGGTCTTCGACTTCGAGCTCGCCCTTCCAGAAGCGATTGTAAACGCGGTCGGAGTACGGGCGGAACAGCCCCTGATCCTCGGCGCAAAAGCCGCCATAAAAGGCGCGCCGCGCGCTGAAGATCTTCTTCGGCGGATAGATCACCATCCCGCGCTCGCGCGCCATCCGACGCGCGTCAAAGTACAGGTAGCGCAGCCGCTTGCGCTCGCGCTCGGGGCGCGTCGGGACGTCGCCGTACACGCCTCGGATATCGACGCCGTAGGGGATGAAGCGCAGGCGAACGTTGTGCGAGCGCTCCAGCGCGTAGGCCGGGTCCTTGGCCAGGTAAGTAAAGGGACTGGTGTAGGCGAAGTAGAACTTGATTTCGAGCGGCTCGTTCATCGTGGCGCCAGACCAGCCTACAAAGCTCGGGCGCGCGATGCGAGGGGTGGATTGAGGCTGCCAGTGCAACGAGATCCTCCACAGACGGCGTGCGACGCAAGAGAGATAAGCGCGGCTTCGCAGGCAGGCCCGATCGCGCTTCGTGCGCGGCGCGCTGCCTTACCGCTTCGAAATCGCCCAGACTGAGCTTGCGGTCAGCGCGACGGCGCCGTTGGGGTCCGTCACTTGCGCTTCGAGAAAGGCGAGCGCGCGCGTGCGGCGCAAGACCCGCGCGCTGCCCTCGATCCGGCCGGGGCCGAGCGCGCGCAGAAAATTGACCTTGAACTCCGCGGTCATCGCCCACTCGCCCTCCTCCAGCACCGACGCTATCGCCGTAGACAGAAGCTCATCGACGAAGACGGCCAGGTAGCCGCCCTGCAGCGTGCCGAACGGGTTGAGCGCGGCCGCCGGCTGTTCCTTCCATACCCAGCGCGACGTTCCCGGCGCGAACTCCAGCGGCGCCATTCCGAGCGCCAGGTTGGGGGAGGAGTATTCGCTGACGCGATTCTCCCGGATTAGCCGGTTGAGCGCGTCGAGCGGACCGTGAGCGTCGGGCCTGGATGCCAAGCGTCCACTCCCGTCGCGGTCATCCGAGACCGGCGAGCTTGCGCGCATAGGCGGCCACACTCTTGAAGCTGTACTCGCGGCAGGCCCGCAGCTTTTCCGTCTCGAAGCCTTGGATCGGCGCCGGCAGCCGCGTCCAGTCGGCGTCGTGGCCGGTGAACACAACTTCCTTGGCCGGCCCGGCCTTCACGTGGATTTTGACCAAGTTGTCGCACATTCTGAAGCCGGCTTCTCGACGATGTTCTCGAACAGGACCGGCGCGTCGTTTATGGCAACGGATCCGACGGCCTGGCGATCCCCTCAAGGCGGGCCTCTCTGCAGGCCAAAAATTACTTAGGCGAATTAACAAACTTGCTTGGCTATTTCAAACTGCGGAGCCCGGCGAACCGAGATTCCCCCGAAGCACGCGCGGCTGCGCCGCAGGCGCTGCGGCATCCCCGATTGATTGGAGCCGTCGGCGCCGCCACAATTGATGGGACGGCGGAGCACCAGGCGCATAACCCCTCGCTGCGCGGGCGCCGCTCCGCACCCGATGTCATCTCCGTACACCGACTCCGCACTCGTCGCCGCCGACTTCGAGTCGTTCCGCCGCCAGGAGTCGATCTTCACCATCCTCGAGCTCGCGCTGATCGTCGCCCTGCTGCTCGCGACCGCCCTGTTCAGGCCCTATTTCGGCGAGCCATCGGCGCCGATCGTGATTGCGCTGCTGACGGGTTTCGCGATCGGCGCCGTTCAGCTCGCCTGGCTCCATGCGCGAGACGTCCCGCCGGACCCGGCCATGCTGCCGATGCTTGTCTGGTGGTCGATCGGCTTCAACGCCGCGCTGGTCGCGACGCTGCTCTTTCTCGCCGGCAGCGAGGACAACCAATACTTCGTGCTGATGGTGGTGCCGGTGCTGGAGGCGGCCTTCCGGCTGCCGCTGTGGCCGGCGCTGGGCGTGATCGCACTGGCCGACGCGCTCAATTTTCTCGCCGCCTATCCGCTCCACTCGACCAACGAGTACTTCGAAGCCGGCGCGTCGTCGGTGATCTTCACCGTGGTCGGCGTGCTGGTCTGGCTGCTGGTGAACAACCTGCGCGAGCGCGAGGCGCGGCTGCGCGGCAATCTGGAAGAGCTTGCGCGCACGCGCGAGCGCCTGCTCGCCGAGGAAAAGCTCGCCGCGGTAGGACGGCTCTCCAGCGCGATCGCCCACGAGATCCGCAACCCGGTCGCGATGATCTCCAGCTCATTGGCGACCGCCGAGCGCCCGGGGCTCGATGCGGCCGAGCGGCGCGAGATGTTTGCTATCGCGGCGCGCGAGGCCGAGCGCCTGGCGCGGCTGACCGCCGATTTTCTCGCCTACGCGCGCCCGCGCGGGCCGCGCCTGACGCGCGAAAACGTGGCCGCCGCGCTCGCGCACGTCGCCGCCGCCGCGGGCGCGCACGCGGGGCAGGCAGGGGTCGTGCTCGGGGTCGAGGCTGACCCGGCGCTGGAGGCGGAGTTCGACGCGATGCAGATGCATCAGGCGCTGCTCAACCTAGTGCTCAACGCAATCGACGCCTGCAACAGCGGCGGGAGGGTAACGCTCAGCGCCGCCCCCGCCAACGGCGCCGGCGCAATGCGCCTGGAGGTGGCCGACTCGGCGGGGCCGATCCCACCCGAGACCGTCGCCCATCTCTTCGAGCCCTTCTTCACGACCAAACGCGGCGGCACCGGGCTCGGCCTGGCGATCGCGCGCAACGTCGCCCGTGCGCATCGCGGCGACCTGCGCCTGAGCCGCAACGAGCCTGGGCGGGTATGTTTTTCGATCGAGATTCCGGCACACGGCCCTGCGGGGGTGGAGGGCCACGATGGCTAGATTACTGGTGGTGGATGACGAGCCTGGGATGCGGCGGATCCTGAGCTCGAACCTGCGGCAGGAAGGCCACGAGGTGATCGAGGCAGCGGGCGTCGCGGCCGCCCGCGCCGCGCTCGGCGAGGCGTCCTTCGACGCCGTGATCACCGATCAGAAAATGGCCGACGGCGAGGGGCTGGAGGTGCTGGCGGCCGCGCGCGAGGCGGATTCGGCGCTCTCGGTGGTGTTCCTGACCGCGTTCGCCACGGTCGAACTGGCGGTCGAGAGCATGCGCCGCGGCGCCTTCGATTTCATCACCAAACCGTTCACGCCCGAAGTGCTGGCGGCGACGGCGCGGCGCGCGGTCGAGCACACTTCGCTGCTGCGCGAGAATCTCCGTTTGCGCGACGCAGTGGTGCGGCTGGAAGGCTCGTCGGAAATCCGCGGGCAAAGTGCGGTGATTCGCGAGCTGCGCGAGCGCATCGCACGCGTCGCGCCGACCAACGCCACCGTGCTGATCATCGGCGAGACCGGCACCGGCAAGGAGCTGGTCGCCCGCGCGATCCATCGCAGCAGCGCGCGCGCGGCCAAGCCGTTCGTTGCCATCAACTGCGCGGCGTTCACCGAAACCCTGCTCGAGAGCGAGCTGTTCGGGCATGAGCGCGGCGCGTTCACCGGAGCCGACCGCGCGCGCGAGGGGCTGTTCGAGGCCGCCCACGAGGGTACGCTGTTCCTCGACGAGGCGGCTGAGATGTCGATGGCGGCGCAGGCCAAGCTGCTGCGCGTGCTGACCGACGGGATGGTCACCCGGCTAGGCTCGACCAAGCCGCGCCGGACCAACGTCCGCCTGCTGGTCGCGACCCATCGCGATCTGCGCCGGCGCGTCGCCGAGGGCTCCTTCCGCGAGGACCTTTACTATCGGCTCGCCGTGGTGCCGCTGGCGATCGCGCCGCTGCGCGATCGGCGCGAGGACATCCCCGAGCTGTGTGAGCTCTTCCTGGCGCAGGCCGCGCGCGATCTCAAGGTTGCGCCGCGTCGGATCGCGGCCGCGGCAATGCGCGCGCTCATGGCGTACGACTTCCCCGGCAACGTCCGCGAACTGCGCAACCTTATCGAACGCGCGTGCATCCTGTCGGCGAGCGAAGAAATCGGCGCGGAGAATTTTCCGGTCGCGACGCGCAGCCCGCAGTCGGGCGAGGCGGCAGCGGCCCCCGGTCTTGCCGCGCCGGGCGCTGGGCCGGCTGCCGGCGGGCGTTCGCCTACGCCGGAGGAGATCGCGGCTATGATGCCCGAGACTTTCTACCTGCGCGCCTTCCTCAACGCGTTGGAGAAGGCGCTCATCCAGCGTGCCCTCAAGGCGACTGGCGGGGCACAGGCCGAGGCCGCCCGCAGGCTCGGCCTCTCACGGAGTTACCTCTCTTACAAGCTGGACAAACACGGTATCAAGGCGGTCGGCGAACCGCATCCGCGGGCTTCCTAGCTGTCCGAAAATTTGAACGCCGAAGTCAGTGTTCAAAAAATAGTACGCAAATGTGGCTTCAACCAAGGTTAGCTTCGAGCTCGTATGGTTCCGAAAACACCAATCGTTCGTTCGGAAATGTTAGCCAGCTACACTGTATCTCCCGATTGGCATCACGGTTGCTGATACATCCCGCAACGGCCGGCGCCGTTCAAAGAAGCGCCCGCCAAGGAGGATCAGCAATTGAGTTCGATCAGGCTTACGCGGGCACTGGCGGTGGCGGCGATTATCGCTCTGGCCTCGCCGCTTTTCATACGCGGGATAGCCGCCGCCGAGGACAGCGAAGTCAGGATCAAGCGGACATCGGTTGACATCAGCCATGGAAGCGGGGCGGAGCCTGGCGATCACGCGGACGTCACCGCGGTATTCAAGCTGCGCAGCCAGGACGGCTGTGAAAGTCCCGATAAGGTGCTCAGCGGCGCGGTCGTGACGATGGCCGAGGGAAGCTGCGCCAGCGCTCCGCAGGCGCGCGTTACCATTCCCTCCTTCCGGCGCGTGTCGGGAACCAACCTGGAGGTGTTCGAGGGAGAAACCATAGAAGGCGAGACCGCCGACGCGGTGGTGCGCAGGATGCCGACTCCGGCCAACGCGTGCGCCAAGTTCAAGTTGAAGGTGGATGTATCGCACGCTGACCTGTCCTCGATAAACGCCAACCCGCTCGCCTTGGCGATCCATCTGCCCGACGGCTCCTCGGGGTGCGCCGAGGTCAACAGCGCGCGCATCGACCAGTAGACGGCTCAGTCCGGTCACCCCCAGCCGGACTACCCGGCCCACGATGGGCGAGCTCGCCGGCGGCGCAGGCCGCCGGCGACCCTTTTTTCAGAAGTCAGCCCCGCACCACGGTCTTCGGGTTCCCACTCCCCTCGCGGTCATCCGAGACCGGCGAGCTTGCGCGCATAGGCGGCCACGCTCTTGAAGTCGTACTCACGGTAGGCCTGGAGCTTTTCCGCTTCGAAGCCGCCCTCGGCGTGGACCGCCAGCACCTCCTGGTAGCCGCCGAAGTCGGAGGCGGTAAGGTCGCCGATCATGTTGAGCAGACGCAGCCGCGCCTCGGCGTCGAAGCCCTTGGCCCCGCCCATGTACTTCATCACGTAGGCGCGCGTCGCCTCGCTGGTCAGATCCTCCGCCGCGGGCGCGGTGACGAGCAACCCGCCGGCGAGGTCCTGCACGATCTGCACCGCCTGATGGTAGTTATGCGCGAAGTGATACTTGGCCACGTTGGTGAGCAGCGTGTTCGGTACCGCCAGCCCGTCCTCGAGCGTGCACGCAGCGGCGGCATGCTCGATCAACCCGCGCACCGTGCTGTGATAGGCAGCCAGATAAGTCAGCTTGTCGCGCACGTGAGCGGCGCGCAGCACGCCGTTGGCCTCGGCGATCGCGTAGCCCGCGCCCGCGAGCAGCTCGAGCAGCGGCAGCTTGTAGGAGACCGCGGTGAAGCGATGGTAACGGACGAAGGTCAGCGCGAGCAGGCCGGCGAAGTCGACCTCGCCGCACAGGAACAGGCGCTCGCGCGGGACGAAGACGTCGTCGAACACCGTCAGCGTCTCCATCATCTTGTGCCGCGCGCTCAGTGGATGTTCGAATTCGTTCTTGTGGCTCGAGCCGTGCGGGCTCGCGATGAGCTTGAGCCCCGGCGTGTCGATCGGCAGCGCGAAGGCAACTGCGTAGGGCTTGTCCTCGGCACGCATCGCGCGGGTGGGCAGCACGATGACCTCGTTGGAGTTGGTCGAAACCGAGGTATGGACCTTGGCCCCGCGCACCACGATCCCGTCGGGGCGCTCCTCGACCACCCGCACGTAGTAGTCGGGATGCTCCTGGGCGGTAGGGCCGAGCGCGCGGTCGCCCTTGACGTCGGTCTGCGCCACCGCCACCGCGAGGTCGTTGTCGCGGCAATAGCGATGGTACTTCTGGACGCGCTCGCGGTACTCGGGCTTGCCGGCCGCCGCCAGCCGCTCGCCGATAATGTGCAGGGCGTAGAGCGCGTCGGTGCCGATCTCCTTGATCAGCACGACCAGCGTCGCCCCCTCGCGGGTCGAGGCCGCGATAAGCTGGCTGCGCTTGAGCAGGTCGTCAGCCGTGCGCGGCAGATGGTAATAGCGGCTGTACTCGCCGCCCCCGTCGCGCATGACGGCAAGCTCGCGGTACTTCGGATCCTCGGCCATCCGATAGTCGATGCAGGCGTGCTCGACGGCAATCCCAATGACCGGATGCCGCGTTACGTCGGCGACCCTTTCGCCGCGGAAGAACACCGCGCGCCCGTCGCGCAGCGACTGCTTGTACTGTTCGGCTGTCTTCAGTCCCATGGTGGGTCACCTGCGATGCTGGATTTGGTCGGCGCGCCGGCCGCGGCGCTCGACTTGCCCGACTTCGACAGGCCAATATAGGAGCCCACGGCGGCCAGGTCCAACCGGACGGGAGCCCGGAGTGGAACAAGCGGCCGTGCAGGGACGCTCGCCCTACTGGGCGGCTCCCAAAAGCGGCGCGCACCTGACTTTCTCATACGGGGGCGATTGCGGAAATGGTGTCTTCAAAGATGTTCGACCTCAGCGGCAAGGTCGCGCTGGTCACGGGCGGCAACCGCGGGATCGGCGCGGCGATCGCGCTCGGGTTGGCCGAGGCGGGCGCCGCGGTTGCCATTGCGGCTCGCGACGAGCGCAAGAATGCCGAAACGCTGGAGCGGCTCAAGGGGCTGGCGGTGCCCGCGATGGCGCGCCGGCTCGACCTCAAGCAGCGCCGTGAGTTGAGGCCCGCCTTCGAGGAGGTCGAGCGGCGGCTGGGCCCGGTCGATATCCTGGTCAACAACGCCGCCTACGCAACGCTTACCGGCGTGCTCGACACCAGCGAGGAGGACTGGGACGGCGTCATGGAGGTCAACCTCAACGCCGCGGTAATTCTCTCGCGCTATGCCGCCAAGTCGATGATCGCGCGCGGGCGCGGCGGCAAGATAATCAACGTCACCAGCCTCGCCGCCTCCTTCGGCAGTGCGGTCTTCCCCTCCTACGCCGTCGCCAAGGGCGGGCTCGCCCAGCTCACCCGCTCGCTCGCGATCGAGCTGGCCCCGCACAACATCCAGGTCAACGCGCTGGCCCCGGGATGGTTCTCCACCGACATGACCGAATGGATTCGCACCGGGCCGGAATACGACTGGCTGCTCAAAGAGATGGTCCAGCGCACGCCGCGCGGTCGCTTCGGCGACCCCGAGGAGCTCAAGGGTGCGGCGGTCTTCCTCGCCTCCTCCGCCTCGGACCACATGACCGGCGCCGACCTGCTCATAGACGGCGGCTTCTCGATCCGCTGAGAGGAAAATCGCGATGGCGGCGCCGCAGATGTTCGACCTGAGCGGCCGCGTGGCGGTGGTCACCGGCGGCAACGGCGGGATCGGGCGCGGAATCGCGCTGGGCCTTGCTGCGGCCGGCGCCGCGGTCGCGATCCTCGCCCGCAACGAGAGCAAGAACCGCGCCGTGCTCGAGGAGCTGCGCGCGCGGGGCGTGGGTGCGATCGCGCGCACGCTCGATGTGACCCAACGCGCGGCGCTGGCGCCCGCGATAGCCGAGGTCGAGCGCGCGCTCGGCCCGGTGGATATCCTCGTCAACAACGCCGGGATCGCGATTCCCGGCGGCGTGCTCAAAGCCGATGCCGCGAGCTGGGATCGCGTGCTCGAGACCAACCTCAACTCGTGCTTTTTGCTCTCGCAGATGGCGGCGCGCTCGATGGCCGCGCGCCGGCGCGGCAAGATTATCAACATCGCCAGCGAGTACTCGCGCTTCGGCAACCCGATCGCCCCGTCCTACGCCGCCTCCAAGGGCGGGCTGGTGCAGCTGACGAAGTCGATGGCGGTCGAGTTGGCCCCGCATAACATCCAGGTCAACGCGATCGTGCCGGGATGGATCGAGAGCGAGATGACCGCGCCGATTAAGGGCCGCCCGTTCTACGACGAGATCATCCGGCGCACGCCGGCCGGCAGGCTCGGCATGCCCGAGGAGTGCGCGGGCGCGGCGATCTTCCTTGCCTCTTGCGCCTCCGACTTCGTTACCGGCGCAACGATCTTCGTTGACGGAGGCTACGCGATCCGCTGACACACACGCGCACCTCGCCGGCCGTCCGCGCGCCCGGCAGGGAGGGTTTGACCATGTCGTTGATGTACCGTGCGGAGGTTATCGGCTCGATGTTGCGGCCCGCCTGGCTCAAGCAGGCGCGGCTCGACTTCGCTGCCGGCCGGCTCTCGATCGGACAGTTCAAACGCCTTGAGGACCGCGCGGTGGACGCAGCGATCGCGCTCCAGGAACGATGCGGGGTGGACGTGGTCACCGACGGCGAGATGCGCCGCTCGGGCTTCGTCGCTCCCCTGACCGATTATGTTGAGGGCTTCGAGGCGGCGGCGTTCGACACCCGGCGATGGCGCGGCGGCGTGGCCGAGGACGGCGAAGTCAATCTGCCGGTGCCGCTGACCGTGACCGGCAAGCTGCGCCGGCGCCGCTCGCTGACCGCCGAAGAGTTCATCTACGCGCGCGCCCGCGCCGCGCGCCCGCTCAAGGCGACGCTGCCGAGCCCGCTGATGCTCGCGCTGCGCTGGTCGCCCGAGCACTCGGCGGCGGCCTATCCCGACCCGTTCGCCTTGTTCGCCGATGCGGTCGACATCCTGCGCACTGAGGTTGACGAGCTGGTAGCGCTGGGCTGCGAATACATCCAGATCGACGCGCCCGAGCTCGCGACCCTGATCGATCCCTCCACGCGCGAGCGCGTTTACGCCGCGCACGGGATTTCGCCCGAGCGGATGCTCGGCGAAGGCGTCGAGATGCTCGACGCGGTGGCTGATGCCTCTGAGATCACCTTCGGGCTCCATCTGTGCCGCGGCAACAATGCCGGTCACTGGATGAGCGCGGGCGGCTACGAGGCGATCTCGCGCGAGGTCTTCGCGCGCGCCATGCGCTACCATATCTTCCTGCTCGAATACGACACGCCGCGCGCGGGATCGTTCGAGCCGCTGCGCGACGTCCCGGCCGACAAGCGCGTCGTGCTCGGCCTGGTCTCGACCAAGACCGACGCGCTCGAAACCTCTGAGGCGCTCATCGCGCGGATCGACGAAGCGGCGCGGTATTTTCCGCGCGAGCAGATGGCGCTTTCGACGCAGTGCGGCTTTGCCTCGGTGGTGGCGGGAAATCCGATTGCCGAGGCGACGCAGGAGAAGAAACTTCGCCTGGTCGCCGAGGTCGCCCGCCGGGCGTGGCCCTGAACCGGGGGGATGGGGTCCGGCGAGACCGGCCACTTCCGCGTAGCCCGCCGGCACGGTTAACGCTCGGCGCGCGATGCCGTATCATCGCTGTTTGTCATGGCACGTCGGGCTCGTAAGATGTCGCCCCGCTCAAAAGACGCATCGCGCTCCGCCGCATCGATCGCCGCAGGCGACGGGCGCGTCGAGCTGCCGGCGCTCAAGCCGCTGCGCGTGCTGGTCGCCGGCGAGATAATCCTCGACCGCTACATCTGGGGCGATGTTGCCCGGGTGTCGCCTGAGGCGCCGATTCCGGTTCTTCAGGTCCATCGCAGCGAGCAGCGCCCGGGCAACGCGGGCTTCGTGATGGCGAACCTGCGGGCGTTGGGCGCGCAGGTCAGCGCGCTCAGCGTGGTCGGCGCCGACCGCAACGGAGAGCTTTTGCGCGAGATGTTCGAGGGGCTCGAAATCGACGCTCGCTCCGTGCTTGTCGATCCTGACCGCCCGACCACGGTCAAGGAGCGGATGCTCGGCTCGGTGCAATCGGCCGGGCGCGCGACCCAGCAGCTCCTGCGCGTGGACCAGGAGGACGCGCGTCCGCTGAGCCCGGCTCGCGAGCGCGCGCTCGAGCAGCGCGTGGCACGCGAGCTTGAGCGCGCCGACGGCGTGCTCGTCTCGGACATCAACAAGGGTCTGCTGACGCCGCGGCTTTTGCGCGCGCTTATCGGCGGCGCGCGCCGCCGACGCATCCCGGTGATCGTCGATCCGCGGCTGACCGAGGACTTTTCGATCTACCGCGGGGCGACCGCGATGACCCCGAACCGCTACGAAACCGAGCTGGCCACCGGGACGCGCCTGCGCGACCGCGACGACTGGATGCGCGCGGCCAACGCGCTAGTCGCCCGGCTGGGCCTCGACGCCTGCCTGGTTACGCTCGACCGCGACGGGATGTACCTCGCCGAGCGCGGGGGCGCCGACACTTATATTCCGACCATGCCGCGCGCGGTATACGACGTGACCGGCGCGGGCGACGTCGTGCTCGCGGTCTTCGGGCTGTTCGTGATCGCCGGGCTCAGCCTGCCGGCGGCGGCGCGGCTGGCCAATATCGCGGCGGGCATCGAAGTCAGCCGGCTCGGCACCGAGATCATCACCCGCGACGACCTCGCCCGCGCGCTGAGCCCGCGCCCGGAGAGCGTCCAGCGCAAGATCCTCTCGCGTGAGGAGCTGCGCGCGGAGATCGAGCGCCGCCGGCGCGCCGGCCAACGTATCGTGTTCACCAACGGATGTTTCGATCTGCTCCACGCCGGGCACATCCAGATGCTCGCCTTCGCGCGCGCGCAGGGCGACGCGCTCGTCGTCGGGCTCAACAGCGACCGCAGTGTGCGTCTGCTCAAGGGCGCCGGCCGCCCGGTCTATCCGGCGGCTGAGCGCGCGCTGATCCTAGCCGCGCTGGAAGCGGTCGATTACGTAGTGGTCTTCGACGACGCCCGCGCCGAGCGGATCATCCGGGCCGTGCGCCCCGACGTACTGGTCAAGGGCGAGGACTACAGCGGCCAGACCGTCGACGGTCAAACCTTCGTCGAATCGCGCGGCGGGCGGGTCGTGCTTGCGCCGCTGCTCGCCGGCCACGGCACCACGCAGACGCTGGAGCGCATGCGCACGGCTACGATGGCGGCCGGTGGGGCGCCGTCGGCGCTAACGTCCAAGCGAGCGCATACCTAGTCGGCGCGAGAGATAGCCGGCCGCGCGTTCGAGTTCGGGCAGTCCGAGCCACCACGCGATTCCCAGGTACACCGCTCCGTAGGCGGGCAGCACCGCGAGCCCCATCAGGCGCGGACCCGCCGCGCCCATCGCGAGCTTCACCGCCCATCCAGCCGCCGTCGCCGCCAGCGCGATCGCCCACAGCCTGAGGAGCGGCGCGCGCCCGATTCCGGTCGCCCCTATCCGCCTGCGCAGGTTGCGGCGCAACAGGGTGAACTCGACCCATGCGGCGAGTCCCGCCGACGCGCTCAATCCTGCCACGCCCCATCGCTGCGCCAGCCCGATCGCGGGCGGCAGCGGTACCGCGCACAGGTAGCCGAGCGTCAGGGTCAGGCCGAAGCGGATGAGCGCGAACTTGAGCGGCGTGCGCGTGTCCTCCAGCGCGTAAAAGGCCGAGTTGTACAGCCGTCCCCAGGTCGCCGCGAGCAGGCCCACCGCCGAGCCCGCCAGCACGGCCCATACGTACACCGAATCCGCATGCGTGAAGTTGCCCGACTGGAAGATCAGCCCCGCGATCACATCGCCCAGGAACAGGAATGCCGCCGCCGAGGGCACCACCAAAAACGCGATCTGGCGCAGGCCGGCGTTGAGCCGGATCCGCAGCAACTGCGCGATCTCCTCGGCGTTGCCGCTTGCGCGCGACATGCTCGGCAGCTCGGCCGCCGCCACCGACATCCCGAACAGGCTTATCGGCAGGACGTACAGGATGCGCGCGTAGCTGAGCGCGGCGACCGCCCCGGTCGGCAGCAGGCTCGCCAGCAGGTTATCGACATAGCCGGAGATCTGTCCCGCGCCGCGTCCGGCGATCACCGGGCCGAGATTGCGAAACACAGCGCCCAGCGCGTCGCGCGCGCGGGCAAAGTCAGTGCGCAGCCGTCCCACCAGACGCAGCGTTTGCGGCGCCTGGACCGCGATCTGGAGTGCGGCGCCGAGCACCGCGCCCCATGCGACCTCGAGCGCGAGATCCGCCTGCCCGCGGCGCGGCCCGTAAACCACGAGCGCGCCGATGATCGCGAGGTTCCACGCAACCGGCGCGGCATAGGAAGCGAAAAACCGATGATGACTGTTGAGCACGCCCAGGCACCACGCCGAAAGCACCAATAGCCCCGCGCCGGGAAACAGGATGCGCACCAGCGTGATCGTCAGGTCGCGCTTGTCGCCGGTGAAACCGGGCGCGATGACCGCGATCAGCCAGGGCGCTGCCCACACGCCGAGCGCGACCAAAATCGAGACCGCCAGCGCCAGGATCGCGCCGACGCCCCAGGCCAGCGTCTCGGCCAGTTCCTCCTCACCCTCGCTTAGGAGCCTGCTGTAGATCGGGATGAACGAGGCCGACAGCACGCCTTCGCCGAAGAGATTCTGGAGAATGTTCGGGATACGGAAGCCGGCCTTGAAGGCGTCGGCGGCGTCGGAGTTGCCGAGGTAGTGGGCGAAGATGCTTTCGCGGACGAGTCCGGCGATGCGGCTGAGCAGGATGCCGGCCGCCACCAGGTAGGCCATGTTGGGGCCCAGGCGCGCGGCGAGCCCGCCCGTTGCGGCGCGTGCCGGGGCGGACGATTGGGGCGCGATAGGCGCCGGCTCTTCGCGGTGCGGGATGGTGGCGACGGGAGCAGGCTCCTCGATAAGCGTCGCGTCAAAGTATAGCGGCGCGCCGCCGCGGCTTACAGGCGCTGCGCACGACCCTCCGCGTCGATGTCGAATTTGCACGCACCGCACGCTTGTGCGGCCGTCGCGGCGTCCCTAAGCTCATTGATTTAACGAAACTGCGCGAGGCGGACGCACGCGGCAAGGGGAGGGAGTCGGTTACGGTCGCACAGGGGAACCAGGCGCTGCATCCCCATCTGCTCGAGCTCGAACGCTGGATCAATCTCCATGCGATCCAAGCGCTGGTCCATCATGCCACCGGCATGATCGTCGCGCTCATCGTCTTCGCGATCGTTGCCCGCCTGGCGATCTACCTTCTCCCGCACAACCGGGTGCGCTACGCCGTGGTGATCATCGACGATATCGTGCTGATTGGGCTGGTCGCGTGGTTTGGATGGGAGCTGTTCGTTTATCTGTGGAACCGGCGCGAGCGCCTCGGCGAGCTTCGAACTGCGGCGCGGGCGGGCGCAACGTTCGCTGGGCTGCATGCGCCGCGCCTATCCGTGGTGTTGAAGTCGCTCGAGGATAGCGCAGGCTGGATGGCATCGCTCACCGCTGCATTTTAGGCCCGTCCTCGAACAATCCGGGGAGATTCATCGTCAAGCGCGGAACCAGGCGCGGCTGTCAAAGTTGCAAGGCAAGGAAACAGGAACGTGGAACATCTGGATCTGAATGCACTCGCCGGGCGCGTGCTCGCGGGGGCGGAAATCGAACCCGACCAGGCGCATGCGATTCTGAACTGGCCCGACGAGCGGATGGGCGAACTGCTCGCCGCCACGCTCAGGGTACGCGAGGCGTCCTTTGGGCGGCGGGTCAAAATCTGCGTGCTGCGCAACGCGCAGAGCGGGATCTGCCCCGAGGACTGCCATTATTGCTCGCAGTCGCGCATCTCGCGCGCGGACATCCCGGTTTACAGGATGCAGAGCGTTGAGGAGCTGCTGGCCGGCGCGCAGGCGGCGGTCGCCAGCGGTGCGCGGCGTTACTGCATGGTCGGCAGCATGCGCGGCCCTACCGAACGCGACATCGAGCATCTCGCGCAGGCGTGCGAGCAAATCCGCGCGGCCTATCCCACGCTCGAACTATGTCTCTCGATGGGCCTGCTCAGCCGCGAGCAGGCGCAGACGCTCAAAGACGCCGGCGCCGGATGGATCAACCATAACCTCAACACCAGCCGCCGCTACTATCCCGAAATTTGCACGACGCACACCTGGGACGATCGCGTGCGCACCATCGAAAACGTCCGCGCGGCGGGACTGGCGGTGTGCTCGGGCGGAATCATCGGGATGGGCGAACGCGACGAGGATATCGTCGAGCTCGCCTACGCGACGCGCCGCCTGCGCGCCGACTCGGTCCCGGTCAACTTTCTCCATCCGATCGCGGGCACGCCGCTCGGCAACGCGCCGCGCCTGACACCCGAGCGGTGCCTCAAGGCGGCCTGCCTGTTCCGCTTGCTCAACCCGCGCAGCGAGGTCCGCGCCGCCGGCGGACGCGAACTCAACCTCGGCCCGCGCCAGGGCGAGATCTTCAACGCGGTCAACTCGGTCTTCGTCAACGGCTATCTGACGACCGCCGGATGGGACTACAAGCGGACGTGCGAACTGATCGAGCGTGCGGGCTTCGAGGTCGAGCCGGCGAGCGAGGGCGCCGCGGCGGTTTAAATGTCGCAGCGTCTAATCAATCCCTGCGTTTTCAGCTTAGTCGAGCGCGGGATGCGATCTGCGGGCGGCAGGCGCGTGCCGCTGCTTTGCCCGCGCACGCCGATGCTTAATGGTGATCGTGGTCGCCGTCGCGATCGTGACGCTCCTGCTGGTGTTTACTTAGCCATTGCGGATGGTGCTCCTGCACCCATGGCCGGTTGTTATCCAGCCACCAGTCGCGGTCGTGCCAGACGTGATGGTCGTCCCAGTCGCCGTAGCCCGGACGCACGGTCTGATAGGCATAGACCGGCGGCGCGCTATACAGCGGCGCTGCGGCGTACACTGGTGGCGCCGTATATCCCGGTCCATAAGCGTAGTAAGGACGCGGGCCGCCGTAGAAGCAGGCCCCCAGCGTCAGAGCGGCAAGAGCGGGAAACAAAGCCAGCGTGGTCCGTGAGGTTATTTTCTTCATAAATCCCCTCACCAAGGCATACGCTGACGGCACCCTGCGGTTTCCGGCCCCTTGGCTCATTCGCCGAACCACTGGGTATCGGTTGCCTCCCGCAAAGGCACCAGCGCGCAAAACGAATTATTTGGATCGTCCGACTGCCGAAGACCTCGGGGCCTTGCCAGACTGCTCGCGCCTGTTCATGTGACGCTCAGGGGCGCCCACGACGGAAAGCGACGTCGCCTGCCGGATGCGTGCCGTCAGGTCGCGGCTTGAAGCCTTCTAAAGGATCATCGACGCGGCGTTGAAACTGGCGCGCTTTCTGCGAAATGCCGCGCGTGGGCGTTTTCGCGGCTTACTCGCTGAAGCGCCAGACATTGGCCGCGGTGCCGCAGACGCGCCAGCGCGGGATAACGATGTTCGGGTCCGGTGTTTCGTCGAAGCTCACTTCGATCGGCAGCCCGATCGCAGTCTCCGATTCGTCGTTGATGAGCACGCCGGCCACGCGGGTCGCCGTGCCGTCGGCCTCGCGACAGTCGTCGAGCTCGACTATCGCGACCACGTAGGGCGCGGCGTTGACGAACGCGCCCAGGATCGGCTGCATCACCACGACGTAGCTGTAAATCACGCCGCGCCCCGCGGTCTCGAACCATCCAAGGTCCATCGACGTGCACTTGCTGCAAGCCGGCAGCGGCGGGAACCATTTATGCCCGCACGCGTTGCATTGACGGATGAGATATTTGCGCCGCTTCGTTCCCTCCCACCACTCCTTGGTGTCGGGGTCGGGCAGGATGCGCAGCTTGCTGTAGTCGATCTGTCCCGGCATCGAAAATCCTCCGGCTGACGTTGCGGCTTAAGCGCGCGCCGCGGTTCAGGCAACGATTCCGCGCAGGATAACCGAGCTGCTGGTGGTCTCGGTGCCCCAGCCCATCGAGCAGCAAATCCGCGCCTTGCGCAGCTGGCGGCATCCCGCCTTGCGGTCGTACGTATGCCGCCCCTCGGCCCATCCGGGACAGGCGTCGTCGGCGCGATGGCGCAGTTGGCGGACGTTCTCGATGATCATCTGCACGCCGTGAGTGTAGCCCTCGGAGAGATGGCCGCCGGAGAGATTCGACGGCAGCTTGTTGTCGATTTGCAGCGTGCCGCCCTTGACGAAATCGCCCGCCTCACCGCGCCCGCAAAAGCCGTAGGCCTCGAGCTGAATCAGCGTGGTGAAAGTGAAGGCGTCGTAGCAGGAGATGAAATCGACGTCCTTCTGGCTGATTCCCGCCATCCCGAACAGCCGGTTGCGCCCGTAGTTGCCGGCGACGTAATGGATTTCCGCACGCGAGTAGTTCCACGCCGGGCTGTCGGTGAGCGTGCGCGCCGTGCCGCCCATGATGAAGACCGGCGGCTGGCGCAGATCGTAGGCGCGCTCGCGCGAGGTCACGATGATCGCCGCCGAGACGTCGGTCTCCTGGCAGCAATCGAGCAGGCGGAACGGCTTGACCACCCAGCGCGAACGCTGATGGTCCTCGATCGTGATCGGCGAGCGCATCAGCGCCTTAGGATTGAGGCTCGCATGCAGGCGATGGGCGACGGCGACCTCGGCGAACGCGCGCGTCGTGCATCCGGTGTCACAGAGGTAGCGCATCGCGCTCATCCCGAAGCGCTGCGCCGGCGTGGTCCATCCCCAATGCATGAAGAACTGGTTGTCGCCGTCGGCGGTTGCCGCCGGCACCGGCCCGCCCGGCACCTGCCCGCCCATCCGGCGCCTCGAGCGCCCGTTCATCGAGCGGAAGATCACCATCACCTTGCAGTAGCCGGCCTCGATAAGGCCTACCGCGTGCGCGATCAGCGCCTCGGTGCTGGAGCCGCCGCCAACGATATCGACCGCGTAGTTGAGCCGCATCCCGAGCGCGGTCGCGACGTGGGCCGAGGTCGTCGAGTCGCCGACCTGGTAGCTGGTCATGCCGTCGATGTCGCGCGCGCCAAGCCCGGCGTCGGCCATCGCCTTGCGGATCGCCTCGCACGCCATCGAGAGCGTGGTGCGGTTGGAGGGGCGCATGTGCGGCGTCTCGCCGACGCCAACGATGCAGTACTTGTCAGTCAGGCTTCCCATGACCTCACTCGCTCCGCCGCACGCGCCGTTCCGATTTTACGCGTACTCAGCAGTGAGCCTCGCCGCCCTGGTCTGTTCATCCAGACGCTCGGGTATGATCTATGCCCCGAGCAATGGCAAAAGCTCGGCCGTCACTTCCGCAATCACTTCAGACGGCGCCTTGCCCGCGAATTGAGCGCGGCGGGCGACCCAGTCAGCGACTATGCGCCGCTCTTGCGCAGCTCGACCGTGTTGCCGTCGGGATCGAGCACCCAGATCTGACGCCCCAGACGGCGCTGATCCTCCTCGCTCAGCCGCGCCCGCATCGCGTCGCCGTCGAGGAACGGCACGCCCATCGCCTTGAGCTCGGCCTTGGTCTTGTCGAGGTCGTCGACCTCGATCGCGATATGCGGCCCGGTGGGGTCGGGGCCGTCGTCGCGCTTCTTGCTTACGATCAGATGGATCGAACAGTTGCCGACCCCGTACCACATTCCGCCGAAGGGAAAGTCAGGACGCTCGATCGGCTTGAGCCCGATCACCTTCTCGTAGAACTCGCGGCTCTTCTGGACGTCTCCGATCCTGAAAGCGGCGTGATTAAGTTCGACCGGCTTGACCATCGTCGACCTCCCTCCGGAGCGCGGGATTCGCGGGCGGGCCGCCGCGCGGCGCTCCGGGCGTTGTCTTTCAGTGCACTTCGGCGCCGCCGGCGACCACCAGCGCGGTGCCGGTGACGTTGTCGGCGCGCGCCAGATAGACCACGGCCTCGCCGATATCGGCGGGCGTCTGTTCGCGGCGCAGGTAAGTCATGGTGCCGACCGTGGCGTCGAACAGCGTCTCCTCTTTGCCGCCCCAAGCCTGGCTCAAGTACTTGTTGAGCACGTCGGTCCACATCGCGGTGCGCAGCAGCCCCGGGCATACCGTGTTCACGCGGATATTGGCCGGGCCGAGCTCCTCGGCCAGCGCCTGCGTCAGCGCCATCACCGCGAACTTGCTCGCGCAGTAAGCCGAAAGCCCGCCACGCGAGGTCTTGCCGGCGATCGACGCGATATTTACGATCGCGCCCTCCTTGTTGCGGGTAAGGTAGGGAATCGCCGCCTTGGCGCATAGGAACGGCCCCTTGGCGTTGACCGCCATCACCCGGTCCCAGGTCGCTTCGGACATCTCGGCAACCACGCCGGCCGCGATGATGCCGGCGTTGTTGACCAGGACATCGATCGAGCCGAGCGCCTTGGCGGTCTCGGCGGCCATCCGCTCGCAGTCGGCGAGCCGCGTCACGTCGGCGAGGATCGGGATGGCCTTGACGCCGAAGGCCCTGACCTCCTCGACCGTGCGGGCGAGCTCGGTATGCGCGGCGAGGTTGTAGGTGAGCGCCGGGTCCTTGGGGCTGCCGAGATCGACCAGCGCCACGTTGGCGCCGGCCGCGCCCAGCTTGAGCGCGATTCCGCGCCCGATGCCGCGCGCCGCGCCGGTGACGATCGCGTTTTTGCCCTTAAGTTCCATCGCCGCGCGCCTCCCTGTGCTCCGCTATTTAGCACGCCGGGGCCAGCGCGGGGCAAACGCCGCGCGCGGCGGGGCGGCCGAGCGCTGCCGCCCCGCTGTCATGCGCATCCACGGACTCACGATCCGCCCGCCGAGTCAGAACGCGAGGCGGAACGCGAAGGGCGGTCGGGATTAGGGCTCTTTGCGCGCGTCCTCCGCCCGTACCGGATCGATCACCCCGAACTCGCGGATGTCGTCCGGCTCGCCGCGGCAGATGACCAGCACCGTGGTTTCCACGGCGGCAAAGAAGCCGTGCGGATGGCCTTCAGGATTCAGGATGTAATCCCCGGGCGAATAAATGAGCTCGCCCGCCTTGTTACAGTAGCCGCCCGCGAGCAGGTAGACATTTTCGTCCGAGCGCGCGACCGCAATTGCCCGCACCAGCTTGCCGGGCGGCGGCGTCACCTTGAGCAGATAGGCGATTCCGCCGCCCTCGGCCCGGCGGTCGCTCAGCACTGCGCGATGCACCAGTTCGCGCCCGTCGTAAACGGCCCCCGCGCCGAGGATGCGGCTCGCCGGAACCCATTGGGCATCGTTTTGCCTCACACTGATCGCTTTCATGATTCATTTCCTCCTTGCTGGAACCGCGTCCTTGATAGCGCAGGCACATTTCGATATGCATGGAATCATGTCCGTAGATCCCGACGTGCCGGCGGTGGCCGCGACCCTGGCCGATAGGTCGCGTGCGGCGATGCTCATGGCGCTGGCGGACGGCAAGGCGCTGCCGGCGGGCGAACTGGCGCGCTGCGCCCGGGTGTCCGCCCAGACCGCGAGCTGGCATCTGGCGCGGATGCTCGAAGCAAAGCTGGTGGCGGTCGAGATTCACGGCCGGCATCGGTACTATCGGGTCGCGAACGAGCATGTCGCGCGCTTGCTCGAAGCTCTCAGCCTGTTCGCGCCGCCACGGCCCGCTTTGACTGCGCTTCAGAACGACGCCGCGCGCACGCTGCGCTTTGCGCGCACCTGCTACGGCCATCTGGCGGGAACGATGGGAGTGTCGCTGGCGGAGGCGATGCGCTCGCGGGGATACCTGCGGGACAGCGACGCTGGATGGCTGCTGACGGCGGCCGGCGAATCGTGGTTCGGCGCGCTCGGAATCGATGTTCCCAACCTGCGCCGCGCACGCAGGCCGCTGTTGCGCCAGTGCCTCGATTGGAGCGAGCGCCGCTACCATCTCGCCGGAGCGCTGGGTGACGCGTTGGCGGCGCGATGCTTTGAGCTGGGATGGCTCGCGCGCGTCAGACAGAGCCGGGCGGTGCGTCTGACCGATCGCGGCCGGGCGGCGTTGCGCGAGCGGTTGGGAATTTCGTTCTAAGCCCGAGGCCGTTCACTCGAAGGCGTTGAGGCCGGTTACGTCGCGCCCCAGCACCAGGGTCTGGACGTCAAAGGCGCCCTCGTAGGTGTTGACGGTTTCCAAGTTGAGCATGTGGCGGATGACGGGGTACTCGTTGACGATGCCGTTAGCGCCGAGCATATCGCGCGCCATCCGCGCGCACTCCAGCGCCATCGCCACGTTGTTGCGCTTGGCGAAGGAGACCTGCTCGGGGCGCATCTTGCCCGCGTCCTTGAGTTGGCCCAGGCGCAGGCAGACCAGTTGCGCCTTGGTGATTTCGGTGAGCATCGTCACCAGCTTGTTCTGCACGAGCTGGTAGCCGGCGAGCGGGCGCGAGAACTGCCTGCGCGCCTTGGTGTAGTCGAGCGCGCACTGATAACAGGTGCGCGCGGCGCCGATCGCGCCCCACGCGATCCCGTAGCGCGCCTGGGTCAGGCAAGAGAGCGGCGCGCGCAGGCCGCGCGCCTCCGGCAGATGGTCGCCCGGCCCCAGGCGCACGTCGTCGAAGATCAGCTCCGAGGTCACCGAGGCGCGCATCGAGAACTTGCCGTGGATGTCGCGCACGGTGAAACCCGGCTTGCCGCGCTCGACCAGGAAACCGGTGATACCCTCGTCGACCTTGGCGTAAACCACCGCGACGTCGGCGAGCGAACCATTAGTGATCCAGCGCTTGGTTCCGTTGAGCACCCATCCGTCGCCGTCGCGCCGCGCCCGCGTTTCCATCCCGCCCGGGTCGGAGCCGTGGTCGGGCTCGGTCAGCCCGAAGCATCCGATTAGCTTGCCCTTGGCCATCTCGGGCAGGAAGCGGCGCTTTTGCTCCTCGGAGCCCCAGGCATAAATCGAGTACATTGCAAGGGCGCTCTGCACGGAAGCAAACGAGCGCAGGCCGGAATCGCCGGCCTCGAGCTCCTGCATGATGAGGCCGTAGGCGATGTTGTTCATGCCGGCGCATCCGTAGCCCTTGAGGTTGGCGCCGAAGAAACCCAGCTCGGCCATCCGCGGCACCAGCTCGAGGGGAAACTTCTCTTCGGCGAAGTTGCGTTCGATCGCGGGCAGGACCTCGCGCTGGACGAACTGGCGCACGGTGTCGCGGACCATCCGCTCCTCGGGGCCGAGCAGCTCCTCGATGTTGAAAAAGTCCAGATCCTTCAGTAAATCCGCCATCTTAGGCTTCCTCGGCGAGGCCCCGGCGCGCGGCGTGCGGCGCACCGCCACAGCTTCGGCCGGGACCTATTGCCTGTCGGCTAGCTATCAAATATCCTTATACGACTACTGAACGGTATGCATATCGAGACGCTCAAAGTCTTCTGTGACATCATCGAGAGCGGCAGCGTTTCTTATGCTGCGTCGCAGAACTTCGTCACCCAGTCGGCGGTTAGCCAGCAGGTCCGCAGCCTGGAGGAGAAGTACGAGTGTCGATTGTTAGAACGGGCGCGCGCGGGTGTCAAACCTACTCCAGCCGGACAGATCCTGTACAACGCGAGCAAGGAGATCGTGCGCCGCTTCGTCGAACTGGAGAACCGGCTGCGCGAGATCGGCTCGGTGGTGGCGGGCTCGATCCGCGTCGGCACCGTGTACAGCGTCGGCCTGCATGAGCTGCCGCCATATCTGACCGAATTCCTGCGCAGTTACCCGCAGGTAAATGTGCATCTGGAGTACCTGCGCTCGAACAAGATTTACGAGGACCTGGTCGAGGGCAAAATCGACCTTGGTGTCGTCGCCTACCCCGCCAAGCGCAGCCAGATCGTGACGATTGCCTTTCGCCATGACGAACTGGTGCTGGTGGTTCCGCCCGGCGACCCGCTGGCCCGGCACAGCAGGATCAGCGTGAGCGACCTGGCGGGGCAGAAATTCGTCGGCTACGAGCGCGACATAGCCACTCGTAAGGCGTCAGACCGCATCTTGCGCGATCACGGCGTCAAGCCCCACTACACGATGGAGTTCGACAACATCGAAACCATCAAACGCGCGGTCGAGATCGGCCAAGGCGTCGCGATCGTGCCGCGTTCGACCGTCGAGCACGAAACCGCGCGTGGCTCGCTCAAAATGCTGGAGTTCGTCGAAGGCACGTTTACGCGACCTCTGGCAATCATTTACAAGCGCGGGCGCGAGCTCTCGCCCGCCGTGCGCAAGTTCATCGACGTCCTGACCACGGCGAAGATCCAGTCGCCCGGGATGCGCGCCGAGGGCAACGGCTCACGCGCCGAAGGCGCCGGGGCACGCTCGGAGTCGCGCGCCGAACGCGCCGAGAAGGCCGAGCGAGCCGAGCGCGCCTAGCGCTCGGGCCACCGGGTCGATCTTTAAGCCAACAGCGAGCGCAGCCGCTCGCGATCGAAGCCAGCAACAATCTCGCCGCCCGCGACCACGAGCGGACGCTTGATCAAATTCGGCTCTTTGGCCATCAGCGCCAGCGCCTGCGTCGCGGTCAGCGTCTTGCCGGCGAGCTTCATCGCCTTGAACGCCGGGCTCTTGGGATTGAGGAAGTCGCGCGGATCGCGCCCCTTGAACAGCTCCTTGAGCTCGGCGGCACTCAGCGGCTGCTTGGCGTAGTCGCGCTCGTCGAGTTCGACCTTCAATTCGTCGCGCAAGAAACCTCTTGCGTTGCGGCAGGTGGTTCAGGTCGATTTCCAGAGAAAGCGTGCCTTTTTCATCCGGGTTGCCCCCGCCCTCGTATCAGAGACGCCTTTTCGCGCCGCCGAGGCCGGCCGAACTCGACGCTCGGGCGCGCGGCCGACGCGCCTTCATCGCCAAACCTCCGCGACGCGCCCGCTCCCGAGCGCTGTCCGCGCCTTTACTCGATCGTGGTCGCCGGCAGCGGCGGAGCACTTGCGCCCGCGCCGACCGGACCACTGCCGCTATCCGCAGGCTGCGGCTTCGCGGATGTCGCAGCACCGAGGCCAGTCGTCGTACCGGTACCGCTGATCGCGGCGCCGCCCACGCTCGCGCTGGTCACCGGCGGCGGATTAGCTGCCAGCGTGGTTGCCGACGGCGCGGCCGACGCCGTGCGAGGCGCTGCCGCCGAAGCTCCGCCGCTCGCGCCAGGCGCCTGCTGGCCGGGTATCGGCGCGGTAGAGGTCGGTCCGCTGAAATGGATCGGCGTCTGCCCCGCGACCATGTCCGGCGTCAGCACATAATCGCCGCCCAGCGAGCTGCGCCAGATCGTGTCAGCGGTCTGCGTGTTACCGCCGGTCAGCAGGTAGCTCGCTCCGCCGGTGATTCCGCCGAGCACGCCGTAAACCACCTTGGCCGGCACATAGAACAAATTGCCGACCACGGTACCGGCGCCGATCCCGACGCCTTGCCAGTTGACGCCGCCCTGGGCGGGCTGCGGCACTTGGGGCTGGTTCGGGTTGGACGCCGGCGCCGCCGACGTTCCGCCCGGGCTCTGAGCCATTACCGGCAACGCGATCACAAGCGCCCCCAGCACTGCCAACAAGCCTGTCACTTTTCGCATCTCACTACCTCCTCCCCCCAGACAGAATGAAAAGCCTATTCGGTCCTCACCACCACATCCCTCGGCAGAAGACTCATCAGATGCGCAAAGGCCCGCTCCAGGTAGTCGCGGTCCTTCGATTCCAGCGTCAGTTTCACCCGGTAGGCGGGGTCGCCGAGCCTCGGATATGAGCCGAGCAGAAGATTGGGGTATTGCGCAAGACACTCATTGAGGCAGCCTGCGATCGCGCCCTCGCGCGCGGAAGTGTAAATCGTGCGGATGTAGTACGGGTCGGTCGCGAAGCGCCCGAGCAGCGCGGAGAGCTTGGCTTCGAAGAGCTGCGGGATGCCGGGCAGGATGTAGATGTTTTCCACCTGCACGGTGGGAAAGCGGATGTCGCCGCCGGCGTGGAGCACCGCGCCCTCGGGCACCACCGCCATCTTGCGGCCGGCGGCGTCGAGGCGATCGGAGAAGTGCTCGCGGATGAGGCGCTCGAGCTCGGGATGAACGGCGAGCTTGCGTCCGAAAGCCGCCGCCACGCCTTCCATCGTCACGTCGTCGTGAGTCGGGCCAACGCCGCCCGAGGTCAGCACGACGTCGAAGCGGCGCGCGCAGGTGGCGACCTCCTCGGCGATCGCGGCGACGTCGTCGGGGATAACCGCGATCCGGTTGAGCGCGACCCCGACGCGGCGCAGCTGGCGCGCGGCAAAGTAGGCGTTGGAGTCCTGCACCTTGCCGGAGAGGACCTCATTGCCCACCACCACCAGCGCGCATGTTCGCTCTTGCATAAGGCCCGGCAGACCTATGCCGCCCACCCCACGCGCATTATCGCAGCACGCGCACGCGCTGGGCAACGGGGTGCCCCGCGCGCGCGCACAATCTTCGGAGGCGCACGGCGGCGGCGGCGGCGTCAGCCGCCGGCGTGCTCGATATCGGAGGCCTGCGCCTTGATAAAGTCCTTGAGCCGACGCTTGAGCCGCGACTCGATCTGGCGCACCCGCTCGCGGCTGATCCCGAAGCGGCCGCCGACTTCCTGCAGCGTGGGCGGCTCCTCCGAGAGCAGGCGGCTGCGAAAAATTTCGAGCTCCTTGTCCTTGAGCGTGGCGGCGAACTGCTCGATCTTCTCGCGCGCGAAGTTGCGCCATTCGTCCTCGGCCGCCGCCTCTTCGGGGTTGTGTGCGGTGTCGGGCAGGACGTCGAGCAGGCGCGCGTCCTCGTCGTCGCGTACGGGCTGATCGAGTGAGACCTCGCTTTGCGCCATCCGCTCCTGCATCTCGCGCACCTCGCTCTCCTTGACCCCGATGCGCTGCGCGAGCAGCCGCGGCTGCGGCGCAAAGCCCTCGGCCTCGAGCCGCTCGGTTTCCTTGCGCAGGTTGAAGAAGAGCTTGCGCTGGGCCTGGGTGGTGCCGATCTTGACCAGCCGCCAGTTGTTGATGAGGTAGCGGTAGATGTAGGCGCGCACCCACCATACCGCGTAGGACGGAAAGCGGATTCCGCGGTAGGGGTCGAAGTTGCGCACCGCCTCCATCAGGCCGACGTTGCCCTCCTGGATAAGGTCGAGCAGGTTGCGCGAGGCGTGGGCGAACTCGCCGGCGATCTTGACCACCAAGCGCAGGTTGGAGGTGACCAGGGTGTAGGCGTCGGCGGGGTCGTGATGCCGGTAATAGCGCTTGGCGACCTCGAACTCCTCCTCGCGGCTGAGCAGGGGGAAGCGGCGAATTTCGGCCAGATAGCGGCTGAGCGGATCGAAGGGGACCAGCGCGCCGCGTTCCTCGCCCTCGGCGCGCTGCTCGCTGACCTCCTCGCCCGCGCCCGACCCTTCGCCGAGTTCCTCGGCGCGCGCGAAGCCGTCGGGGAGATCGCCGACCCCGGCGATATCCGGCATCGAAGTCTGCGTCTCGCTCGTACCGTGCTCGAGGCCGGCCCCCTCTTGCTCCGCACCGACTTCGGGTGCGGCGGCATGCGCGGCGCTGGCCTCGTTGGCTGCTACGTCGGGGATCAGTTCGGCGCTGTCGTCGGGCACCATCTCGGCTTCGACCGGGATCGGCTCGCGCCGCTTGCGGGCGGTCGAGGTGCGATGGCGAGCGGGAGGAAGAACCTCGGGCCCGCGGTCAGCCTTGCGCCTGCGGGTATCTGCTTTGCGCGCCAAATAATTCTCCGGACATCCGCCGGCGCGGCCGCTCGCGGCTCATCTGTCCCGACGATCCGCGCGGGAGTGGCCCACGAGCCGCTGGCCCCGAGGGCGCTCGGGGCTGATCCCTGGGAGCCCGGCCTCAGGCGCCTTCGGGCCGTTTCAGATCAACCTTGCCGGCTGCGATCTCACGCAGAGCGGTGACGACTTCCTTGTTGTCGGTCTCCACCAGCGGGCGCGCACCCTTGAGCAGTTGCTTGGCGCGCTTGGCGGCGCCCAGCACCAGCTCAAAGCGGTTCGGAATCTTCTCCAGACAATCTTCGACCGTGACTCGTGCCATCGCTAATGATCTTCCGGTGGGAGAAGCGGTTTGTCAACGCGCCCGCCGCCGCGACGGCGGCGGGCCGAGCGGACTATCTTTCGACGGCCATCCCGGCCCGCGCCCACTCTGCAAACGAGCCGTCATAGAGCCGGACCTCGTAGCCGAGCTGGCTGAGCGCGAGATAGCCGAGCGCGGCGCGCGGCCCGCTGCGGCAGTACGCGATCACTTTCTGCCCGCGTCCGATTCCGGCCGCCGCAACCTGCCGCTCGAGCTCCTCGCGCGAAGCGAGCAGGCGGTCGCCCGTGCCGTTGAGTTCGCGCCAGACCAGATTGACCGCGTGCGGGATATGGCCCGGGCGGCCGTCGAGGTCGCGCTCGCCGTTGAACTCCTCGGCCGAGCGAAAGTCCACCAGCCGTTCGCTCGCGTTGGCGCGGACCTCGTCGAGCGTCGCGCGGATACGCGGATTCGGAGACGGCACGAAACGGCGCGGCGTGGCGTCGACCGGGCGGTAGACGACCTCGCGCCCCTCGGACTTCCATCGCTCGAAGAAGACGTCGAGCAGATAGACCTCGGGCACGCCCAGGTACTCGAGGATCCAGGCGACCATCGCCGCGTTCTGCCCCTGCGGCGAGTCGTAGAGCAGGGGCGCCGCGCCGTCGCCGATGCCGCCCGCGCCAAGCCACGCGCCGAGCACCGCCGGGTCGAGCAGCCTGCCATCGTCGCCGAAGGCACGGTAGGCGGGCAGGTTGACCGCGCCTGGCAGATGGCCCGAGAGATACTTCATCGGCCGGCGCGGATCGACGAGCACGAAGGCGGAGGAGCCGAGGCGCTCGGCGACCCGCTGCGGGCCGACCAGCTTGACCATAGCGGCGTCAGACCTTCTCGAACTCGGTGATGATCTCCGTCGGGCGCGCGATCGTCTGGGTGACCGGCGAACCCTCGACCGCCAGCCGCCACAGCTCACGCAGCGTCTTCTCGTCGGCGTCGGCGCGCACGAAGAGCTTGGCCTTGACCGACGGATAGCCGGGGTTGCCGGTCTGGCTATGGCCGGCCCACTTCAGGATGTTGTCGAAGTTGCCTTCGAGCGCGACCTCGAGGTCGTGGATACGCACGCCGCGCTTGGTCGCGTTGAGCACGAAGCCGACCGTAAGGCAGCTCCCCATCGCCGAGAGCAGCTGCTCGTGGGCGCTGGCGGCGGCGTCTGTAGCGTCGAGCCCCTCGGGCTCGTCCATCTCGACCACGTGTTTGCGCATGTAGGCCTTGGCGCGGAAACCGCCCTGCCAGACCACGCGCGCCTTCCACGGGCCGGTGACCGCTTTGAGCGTGGCCGGGTCGTCGCGCATCGCGCACAGGATCTGGTCGATCTTGTCGGGGTGCAGGCCATTGAGGGTCTTTTCGTCAGCCATGATTGAGCCTCCTTACCACGGGTCGCGCGCCCGCGGCGGCGTGATCACGCGTACTCCCTGCGCAAAATTTCGGCCGCCCGCGCGATCGCTTGCAGCTTGCGGTAAGCGACCGGTGCGGTATTGACGCAACGCTCGGCAAAGGTGCCGAAGCCGCAGTCGGGATTGAGGTAGATCTTGTCGGGGTCGAAGTAGCGCAGGACCTCCTTGACCCGGCGCACGATCTGCTCGGGCGCTTCGATCTCGTCGGTGCGCGGATTGCTCACACCCAGACCGAGCTCCTTCTCGTTGCGGTACTCCTTGAAGACCTCGATTTCGCCGGCGCGCGGGGTCGCCATCTCGAGCACCAGCTGATGGACGTTCATGCGCATCAGCCACGGCAGCAGCGGCCCGTAGTTACCCTGGAGCAGGACGCTCTCCTTGCGGCTCCAGTTGCCGCGGCAGACGTGGACGCCGAAGTGCACGCCCTCGATTCCGTCCACCGTCTCGTTCATCAGGCGCACGGCGAACTCCAGCTCGTTGGTCGGGTCGCTGCGCGAGCCGAGCGCGGCGCACATGAAGGTCTGCTCGGCCTCGTCGCCGTACACCACCTGCGAAAGCGAGGGTTCGTCGAGCTGAATGAAATCGATGCCGAGCTCCTTGAGCCGCACGATCTCGCGGCGCAGGATTTTCACCACGTCGCGCGCGAGGTCCTCGCGCCGCGGATAGGCCTTGTCGGAGAGCCCCTCGAACCAGCTCGAGCGCGTAAGCAGGTAGGGACCGGGCAGCGGGACCTTGGTCGCGCGGCTGGTGTGCTCCTTGAGGAACCTGGCCTCGTCCACCGCCAGGCCGTCGCGCTCGCTTATCTTCTCAATCGCGATCGGGCTCTTGATCGCGAAGGCGGGAACGTCGAGCGCGCGCAGGATCTCCTCGAAGCCGGCGCGATCCTTGACGTAGTCGAGCAGCTCGGAGAGCTTCATCAGCTTCATCCCGCCAAGCTTGTCGACCACGAAGGAATAGAAGTTGTCGCGCCGCACCTCGCCATCGGCGACGATATCGACGCCGGCGTCCTCCTGGTATTTGATCGCGGCGAGCACGGCGTCGTCGGCGATCTGGTCGAACTCGGCGGCGGACAGTTCGCCGGCCTGGCGTTGGCGCAGCGCACGCACCAGCCAGTCGGGCCGTGACCACGAACCGACCACGGTCAGCGGAAAAAGCTTGGGTTGGGCCATTCGTAAAGGCGTCCTCAAGGGAATCAATGTCGCCGCTACTCTTGCAGCGCCCGTCAATTTACGCAAGGCCGGTTCTTGAGGGCGGACACGCAGGCACGTGTACTATTCCAGGCGGCGGCCGGAGGCGGGGTCGAAGAAATGCAGCCGCGCGCGGCGCATCGCGAGCATAACCGGCGTCGTCGGCTCGAGCCGCTCGGCGCTTTCGGCCTTGAGGCTCAAGCTCGCGCCGACCCGCACCGTAACCAGGTAGCGGGCACCCACGAACTCGGCATCCTCGACCTCGCCCGGGATCTCGACCGCGTCGGCGGCGCAAGCCGGGGACTTGTGCGGGCTGCTCACGCTCACCGACAGGTCGCTGGGCCGCATGCCGAGCGTGACGTCGCTATCGACCGCCGACGGCGGTTGCACGGCGACGCGCGCATCGCCGAGCATCAGCGCCTCGCGCTTGGGCGCGAGTGCCACGCGCACCAGGTTCATCGCCGGTTCGCCGACAAAGCGGGCAACGAATTCGGTCTGCGGACGATCGTAAACCTCCGCGGGCGTGCCGACCTGTTCGATCCGCCCGGCGCGCATCACCGCGAGCCGGTCGGCAAGCGTGAGCGCGTCGGTCTGGTCGTGGGTGACGTAGAGGAAGGTGCGGCCGGTGCGGCGATGGAACTCCTTCAGCTCGACGCGCAGGCTCTGGCGTAGCTGCGGGTCGAGGCTGGAGAGCGGTTCGTCCATCAGGACCACGCGCGGCTCGCGCACCAACGCGCGGGCGAGCGCGACGCGCTGGCGCTCGCCGCCTGAGAGCTCGTGCGGGCGGCGGCCGAGGTCGAGATCCAGCCCTGCCATTTTGGCAGCCGCGCCGACGCGCCGCGCGATCTCTCCGCTCCCCATTCGGCGCAGCCGCAGCGGAAAGGCGATATTGTCAAAGGCGCTCAGGTGCGGGTAGAGCGCGAAATTCTGGAACACCATCGCGACCTCTCCGCGCCCGCCGGCGCCGTCGCCGAGCGCGCGCCCGCCCAGTTCGATCGCGCCGCTTTGCGGCGTGTCGAGCCCGGCGACCAGCCTGAGCAGCGTACTCTTGCCGCATCCGGACGGCCCGAGCAGGACGAAGAATTCGCCGGCGGCAATTTCAAGGTCGATCGCGTCGAGCCCGCCGCCGGAGGCGAAGCGACGGCGGACCCCGCGCAGGCGCAGCACGGGCGCCGCGGCCGCTTCGCGCGTGGCGCTCACCGCAGCCCCCCCGCGGCCATCGCGCCGCGCAGCATCGGGCCGAGCGCGATCACCAGGCACACCGCCGGAACCATCATCAGCAGCGCAAGCGCGCTCGCCGCGCCGACGTCGCCGAAGACCATGTAGTAGTAGAGCAGGGGCGGAAGCGTGCGATGGGTCACCTGGATCAACAGCGCGTAGCCGAACTCGTCCCAGCTCAGGATGAACGCCATCACGAAGGCGCCGGCGAGCGCGCCGCGCGCCTGCGGCAGATCGATCAGCACAAAGACGCGCGCGGGCGAGGCGCCGTCGAGCCACGCCGCCTCCTCGACCTCGCGCGGCAGCGCGGCGAAGGCCGGATAGACCATCAGCGCCGCCACCGGCAGCGCGAGCGCGCTATGGACCAGCGCAAGGCCGAGCCCGCTTGGCGAGTCGTACAGCCCGACACGCCCCATCCCGATTGCGAGCGGAATCGCGACCGCGATCATTGGCAGCAGGCGCGCCGCCGTCAGCGCGCCGAAGCCGGCCGCGCGTCCCGCCCCCGAGCGCGCCATCGCGTAGCCGAGCATCGCCCCGAGCGCGGTTGCGAGCGCGGCGCTCAGCAGGGCAATGCCGAGACTCAGCAGGATCGCGCCGCGCAGTTCGGGCAGCGCGAAAACGGCGTGCAGATGGGTGCCGACGATCCGATGGGGCAGCCACAGCGGCGGCCAGGCGAAGCTCTCGCGCTCGGGCGTGATCGCCTGCTTAAGCAGCAGGTAGAGCGGAAGCGCGGCGCCGAGCACGATCGCCGCGGCGATCGCCGCGCGCACCGCCGCCCATCCCGCGCCCGCCCGCCGATTCATTGCGCGGCCCCTCCGCCGCCCACACATCGATACGCGTTCACGCCGCCACTCCAGAGGCGCCGAAGCGCCGGCCCAGCGCGATTCCCGCCAGCCCCATCAGTGTCACCATCGCCGCCAGCATCATCGCCGCCGCCATCGCGACGCGCGGCTCCTGCGAGTCGCTCCACAACAGATACGCGTAGGTCGAGAGCACCGGTGTGCCTTCGGCGCCGGTCAGCACCAGGGTGGTCGAGAAGATGCGCAGCGCATCGACCCCGCGCAGCACCAGCGCGCCGACCAGCGCCGGAGTCAGCAGCGGCAGCGTGACGTGGCGGAACGTCTGGAGCGCGCCCGCGCCGTCGAGCGCGGCAGCCTCGTAAAGCTCGGGCGGGATCGTCTGGAGGCCGGCGAGCAGAATCAGCATCACGACCGGCGTGACGTGCCAAGCATCGACCGCCATCACGACCAGCGACGCGAGCGCGCTTCCCGGCCGCAGCCATCCGAGCGGCGCGCCGCCCGCCGCGAGGAGGGCGCCGTTGAGGTAGCCGCGCGGGATAAAGATGTAGCGGGCGATCGCGAGCAGGACGATCTCGGGAATCGCGAACGGCAGAATCGCCGCGACCTCGACTGCCGCCGGCGGCTTGCGCCGTGCGCCAAGGTAGAGCGCAAGCCCGAGCGCCAGCGCAAATTCGATCGCGAGGCTGCCGAGCGGAATCGCCAGGTTGCCGAGCAGCGCGCGCCAGAACATCCGGTCGCCGAGCAGCGCGCGGTAGTTGCCGAGCGACAGGCGGCCGCCGACGTCGAACGAGAGCACGGCGCCGCTTACCGCCGGCAGCACCAGGAAAATCGCCATGAAGAGCGCCGGCACGGCGATGAACACGGCTCTCATCGTGCGGCCGGCGCGATTCATCGGTTCGTCCCGGGTTGCGATCCTCCGACCGCGCTTTGCAGGCGTGCGCTCATCGCGCGGCGCATCCGCCGGCAAACGTTTCCTGCACGGTGCCGCCGGCGGCGGCGATGGCCAGCGCGGCGGACGGCGAGTCGCCGTCGAAGAGCAGGGCGCGGAGCGCGCGCTGCCATCGGTTACTCAGAGCCGTATAGCATCGGATCGCCGGCCGCGCGCGCACGTACGGGCGCATCGCGGCGAACCCCGCGTACAGCGCGGCCTCGGCGCTTTGCGCGGGTGGCGCAACCGAACCGTACCATCCGAGGTCGGCGCTGAGCCGCCGCTGCGTGCCGGCCGTCAGGAGATACCTGATGAATTCGGCGGCGAGCTCCGGATGGGAGGCCGAGCGCGGAATCGCCAGGTAGCCGCCGCCGAGCGGCGTGGCGCGCCGCCCGTCGGGCCCGGCCGGCAGCGGCGCGCTCAGATCCTCGCCGGGCGCGAGCCCCTTGGAGGCCAGGTAGCCGATCGCAAACGGCCAGTTGAAATGGATCCAGACCGCGCCGCGCGCCTGCGCTTCGAGCACCGACATTTCGCGGAACACGGCCGACTCCGGGTTGAGATACGGCGCAAGGGTGCTGAGAAACCCGAAGGCTTCGCGCGCGCCCGGCGCGCGCGGATCGAGCGCGTCGCCGCCGGCGGCCCATACAAACGGCATCACGTCGCACACCGCGCCCTCGTAGCGTGCCGCCTTGAGCGCGAGCTTGCCCGGATGAGCGTGGGCGAAACGCGCGAGCTCGTCCCAGGTCGCCGGCGGACGGCGCACCTCGCGCCGGTTGTAGATCATTGCCTCCCACATCAGGCGATGCGGCACGAAATAGAGACGGCCGCCGTGAGTCGCGGCGTCCCACGCGACGGCGGGAAACAGCGCGCGCGCCGACCGCGGCACGATCGCGTCCAGCGGGCGCACGGCGTAGCGCGCCTCGCCCAGCATCGCCAGGTCGAGCTCGACGAGGTCGAGCGCGCCGCCGCGCGGGGTGCCCGCCGACGCACGTAGGACGTCGAGGAGATCGCCGTAGCTCTGAGCAATAAGGTTGACGCGCGCGCCCGAAGCGGCCTCGAATGGGCGCACGAAGCGACGGTAATTCGCGGCCTCGTTGGGAAACAGCGCCAGCGCGACGTTGAGCTGGCGCGCCGGCGCGCGCCCGCGCTCACATCCCGTACCGACCAGCGCGAGTATCAGCGCCGCCAACGCAAAGCTCCGGCTGGCAGGACAGTTTCCGCCCATCAGACGTTGCGACGCGGCCATCGCGGCGACCCGTTCAGGCCAATGACCCGCCGGCGGCCGCGCGGTCGAGCGCCGCGGCAAGACCGATGACCAGGCGGGCGACGTCGGCCGGCGCGTCCACGCGCCAAGGCGCGCGCGTCGGGCGCGGCTGGCCAACCATCACCGCCACACCGCGCTCGCCGAGCTCGGCGAAGGCGTCCTCGTCAGTGCGGTCGTCGCCGAAGTAAACCGGCACAAAGGCGGGGCCGGCCGCGGCGCTCAGCGCGCGCAGCGCGGCACCCTTGGAGGCGGCCCGGGGCAGCGCTTCAAGCACCATCTTGTTGTGCGCGGCGCGAAGACTCGGCGTCTCAGCGCGCACCAACTGCTCCAGCCGCGCGCACAGCGCCGCCGCCGCGACGGGGTCGGCGTTGCGGTAATGGAGCGCGACCGAAAGCCGCTTGTCCTCGACCTCGAAGCCGGCGGCGGGGTCGGCGTTGCGGCGCAAAAAGTCACGCACCCGGTCTATCTCGACGGCGCACTGCGCGGCCTCGGCCGGCACGCGCACAACGGCGTCGCGTCCGGCGATCTCCAGCCCGTGCACGCCGGCGAACATCACCTCGTCGCCCAGCCCGGTCATCCGGCGCAACTCGGCGATCGGCCGCCCGCTTACGATCGCGGGGGCGACGCGCTCAGGATGGCGCGCCAGCGCGCGTAGCGCGTCGACCACACCCGCGATCGGACGGGCAAGCGCAGGGCGGCTTACGATTTCGGCGATCGTGCCGTCGTAATCGAGGCAGAGCAGGAGCGGAGCACGGCGCGCGAGCTCTTCGAGCATCGCCGCCGGCAGCCGCGCGGGTCTATCCTCCGGCGGAGGCCTGTGCGGCAAGGGTCCGCTCGGGCAGCAGGGTGTCAAGGAAGCGCTCCGACCAACGCTCGAGGTTGTTGCGATGGATGTGGGCGCGCAGCTTGCGCAGGCGCGCGGCGCGCTCGTCGGGGCCCATCTCGAAGGCCTGCCTGAGCCGCGCGGCGATCGCGTCGACGTCGTAGGGGTTGACCAGCAGCGCGTCGGTCAGCTCGTCGGCCGCGCCCGCAAACTCGCTCAGGATGAGCACGCCGTCATCGGCGAGGTGAGAGGCGACGTATTCCTTGGCGACCAGGTTCATCCCGTCGCGCAGCGGCGTCAGCAGCGCGACGTCGGCGGCCTGGTAGTAGGCGACCAGCTCCTCGGCGCCGAACTGGGTGTAAAGATAACGGATCGGGACCCAACCCTCGGAGGAGAAGCGCCCGATGACCCGGCCGACCAGCTCGTCGAGCTGGCGTTTGAGCATCGCGTAGTCGGCGACCTTGGTGCGCGAGGGGACCGCTATCAGCACCAGCGTGACTCGGCGATGGAAGCCCGGATTGGTTTCAAGGAACCGCTCGAAGCCGAGCAAGCGCTCCAGGATGCCCTTGGTGTAATCGAGCCGATCGACGCCGAGCACGACGTGCGGCGTGCGCACGGCGCGGCGGATGCGCCGGGTGAGCTCGCGCACGCGCGGGGTTTGCGCGAGCTTGGCGAAGTAGTCGGCCGGAATCCCGAGTGGAAAGATGCCGACCCGCACGATGCCGCGCGCAGTCGCCACCTCGCCGCTGCTGCGGTCGACGCGCAGACCGAGGATGCGTTCGCAGCAGTTGAGAAACTGGATCGCGTAGGGCCGGGTATGGAAACCGATCAGGTCAGCGCCCAGCATCCCTTCGAGCATCTCCGCGCGCCAGGGGAAGACGCGGAAGAGCTGCTCGGGCGGAAACGGCACGTGCCAGAACAGCCCGATCGGGACCCGCGGGCGCAGCGCGCGGAAGCGCTGGGGCACCAGCGCGAGATGGAAATCCTGCACCCACAAGACGTTGTCGTCGGCGGCCTCGGCTGCGGCCAGCTCGGCGAACCTGCGGTTGACCGCCTCGTAACAGCGCCATTGCGCCGCGTCGAAGTGGCAGTTGGCGGTCATGAAGTGCATCAGTGGCCACAGCCCGCGATTGCACATTCCGTAGTAGTAGTGCGAAATGTCGCGCTCGCTAAGCGGGCAGAACACGATCTGGAAGCGCGGCACGCTGCTGCCCGGCGGCATCATCAGCCGCTCGGGCGCCTTCTTGCTTCCCGACCACGCAATCCACAGCCCGCCCTGACGCTCGAGCAGGCGCAGAAAGGTGGTCCCGACGCCGCCGACGGTTGGCTCGATCCGCTGCCGGGAGCCCTCGCGCACGATCCGGATCGGCGCGCGGTTGGACATCACGATGAGCCGGCGGCCATCGCGACGCAGCGAGCCGTTGGCGATGGCCGGAGTTGCGAGGGGCAATCTCTGCGGACCGTTGTGCTCCATCGGGTCCCCGCGATGCGCTCAAGCGCTGCTAAGCCCCCGAGTGCTGAAACGCAAATGCGAATGAACGGCAGTAAGGCCACTCTAACGCCGGGCTTGTATAAAGGGCAAGCGCGGCCGGCGCACGCGCGCAAAAGGACGCCAAAGGACAGGGCGGCGCATAATCCGACTCTCCGTGGCGCACCGCAACGCCACACGCGAAGGGCGCCGCGCACACTGCACGGCGTCTCGCGCGTGGCAATTGAAGGGGGCTGCTTTTATTTGTGCGGCGGCTGCGGGGTCATCCGCAGATACGGCCGCAGTTCGCGGTAGCCCTTGGGGAACTTTTCCTTGAGCACCTTGGGATCGGTGAGCGAGGGCACGATCACGCACTCGTCGCCCTGCTTCCAGTCCACCGGCGTCGCCACCGAGTACTTGTCGGTGAGCTGGAGCGAGTCGATCACACGCAGGATCTCGTTGAAGTTGCGCCCGGTGCTCGCCGGATAAGTGATCGACAGCCGGACCTTCTTGTTGGGGTCGATGATGAACACCGAACGCACGGTGAGCGTATCGTTGGCCTCCGGATGGATCATGTCATACAGCTTCGAGACCTTGCGATCGGCGTCGCCCAGAATCGGGTAATTCAGCTTGGTGTGCTGGGTCTCCTCAATGTCCTTGACCCAGCCCCTGTGCGAGTTTACGTCGTCCACGCTGAGCGCGATCACCTTGCAGTCGCGCTTGTCGAATTCCGACTTGAGCTTCGCCACCTGGCCAAGCTCGGTCGTGCACACGGGCGTGAAGTCCTTGGGATGGGAGAACAGCACGGCCCAGTGATTGCCAATCCATTCATGAAAATGAATCGTGCCCTCGGTTGACTCCTGAGTGAAATCCGGAGCCACGCTTCCAAGATGTACTGCCATTTTTCCCTACCTCGCTCCGATGTGGAGTTGGAACCAACTGTCCTCGACGGTCTGCCCCGCGCCAAAAAGAGCACCCCGTGAAGCTCTGCGCCTCAGAATCTAACTCCGATGCCTTAATCTGTCATCCATTCGGCTCTTCCCGATTTATGATAAATCGAGCTTGATAAGTTCTATTTAATACCAGCCCCCTGGGAAGGATGCAAATGCCCGCTAGCGACGCCAAGCGAAGTAGCGCGCGAGCAGCCGCTTGCGCGGCGCAGTCAGCCGCGAGCGGTTGTAAGCGTCGGCGATCTTTTTGATCGCTTCGGCCTGGGTGGGGTACGGATGGATCATCTCGGCGATTGTGCCGAGCCCGATCCGCGCCTGGATAGCCATCGTCAATTCGCCGATCATCTCGCCGGCGTGGCGCGCGACCAGCGTCGCGCCGACAATCCGGTCGCTGCCCTCGGCCACATGCACCTTGACGAATCCCTCGGTCTCGCCGTCGAGCACGGCGCGATCCACCGCACCCATCTCATGCTTGAAGGTTCGAATCGCGACCCCGCGCGACGCCGCGTCCGCCTCGCTCAACCCTACGTGCGCGATTTCCGGGTCAGTATACGTGCACCACGGCACGACCAGTCGGCTGGCGCGCGCGTGGCCGAAAAACAGCGCGTTGCGCAGCACGATCCGGGCGTGAGCGTCCGCCAGATGGGTGAACTGGAGCGCCGAACACACGTCGCCCGCCGCGTAGATGCGCGGGTTGGTGGTACGCAGATAGTCGTCAACCCTGATTCCGAGTTTGCGATCGTATTCGACGCCGGCCCGCTCGAGCCCGAGGCCCTCGACATTGGGTGCCCGCCCGGCGGTGACCAGGATTTCGTCCACTTCGATCTCGCGCGCCGCGCCGCGATACTCGAAGCACACCGAGCGACTGGCGGCGCCACGCACGACGCCTGTCACCTTGCACCCTGTTAGCACCTCGATGCCTTCTCCGACGAGCACGCGCTCAACGATCGCAGCCGCGTCGCGGTCTTCGCGCGGCAGTATCTGGTCCAGCGCTTCGAGCATCCAGACTTCGGCGCCGAAGCGGCGAAACGCTTGCGCCAGCTCGCATCCGATCGGCCCTGCGCCGATTACCGCGAGCCGCCGCGGCATCTCGGTCAGCGAGAAGACCGTTTCGTTGGTCAGGAATCCAGCCTCGGCCAGCCCCGGGATCGGCGGCGCCGCCGCACGCGCGCCGGTCGCGACGAGCGCGCGCGCAAAGCGCAGCCGCGCCTTGCCGACCTCGACTTCGTCGGCGCCGATAAAGCGAGCTTCGCCCAGGAAGACATCGACGCCGAGTTGCCTGAAGCGCGCGGCCGAATCGTTGCGGCTAAGCTCGGCGCGCAGCCGGCGCATCCGCCCCATCACAACGCCGAACTCGGCGCGCGCCGGCTGCGCCGCGAGCCCGCAGCCCGCCGCCCGGTTCACCTCGGCACTCGCGCGCGCCGCGCGAATCAGCGCCTTCGAGGGGACGCATCCGAAGTTCAGGCAGTCGCCGCCCATCAGCCCGCGCTCGACCAGCGCGACGCGCGCGCCGAGTCCCGCCGCGCCCGCCGCCGCGACCAATCCCGCCGTGCCCGCGCCAACCACGACCAGGTTGTAACGCGCCGCCGGTTCCGGATTGACCCATCCGGCGGGACGGACGTTGGCGAGCAGCGAAAGGTTGTGCTCGTCCAGTGGTGCAAGAACCGCTGCTTCCGCCATCGCACGCTCCCCTTCGCGGACCATCTCGGGCGCTCGGCCGCGCCTGGCAGCATTATCCATGTCGGCGCGCTATCGTGTAGGTTCTCACACCAGCCGGGCGGCGCGGCCGTTCCCGCGCCGCGCCCGCCAAAGGAGGTAACGCCGTCGATGAGCCGTTACCAGATGGACAAGTTCCTGCGCGACGTGAATCGCGACCAGACGCTGGCGCGCCGATGGCGCGAGGGTGCGGCGGAGGTGTTCGACGGCTACGCGCTGAGCGCCGAGGAACGCGCGGCGCTGGCGCGATGGGAGGTGCGGCGGCTGTACGAGATGGGCGCCAATCCGCTGCTCCTGCTGCTCTCGTCGATGGCGGCGGGAAAGAGCATGCGCGGCTACATCGCGGCGCTGCGCGGCGAGGCGCAATCGAGGGCCTGAAACGGGAGCGCAAGGAGGCACGTCATGGCTGAGATCGTCGCAGGAGTTGCTTGCTCGCACGTGCCGTTTCTCGCGATGCATCCGGGGTTCGAGTACGCCGAGGAGGGCCAGCGCAATCGCGTAACCGCCGGCTTCGCGCGCGCCCGCGAGCTCCTCGAGGCCGCGCGCCCCGACGCGATCGTCATCTTCTCCACCGACCATTTTGACCGCTGCTTCTTCGACAACCTGCCGGCCTTCCTGGTCGGCGTCGGCGACGAGGCCGCCGGTCCCGCGACGCCTACGCTGCCGATCCCGCGGGCGCGCGTCGCGGTCGCCGGCGCGCTCGGCCGCTTCGTCGTGAGCGAAGGGATGGAAGGCGGCGTGGATTTCGCGCTCTCCGAGGAGCTCGCGCTCGACCACGCCGAAATCGTGCCGCTGAGCTTTCTGACTCCGCGATGGGACGTGCCGATCGTGCCGATCGTGGTCAATGCGTTCGCGGCGCCGATGCCGTCGCTGAGGCGTTGCCACGACGTCGGCGCGTTCGTCGCCGGATGCGTGGCGCGCTTCGCCCAGCCGTGGCGTGTCGCAGTGGTCGGCACCGGCGGACTGTCGCACTGGGTGGGGCCGCCCGAGACCGGCAAGATCAACGCCGAGTTCGACCGATGGTTTCTCGAGCGTTTGGCCCGGCGCGAGGTCGAGCAGGTGTTCGCGAAGTATCCGCGCAACGAGCTCGAGCGCGTCGCCGGCAACGGCGGCAATGAAGTGCGCGACTGGCTGGCGGTGGCGGGTGCGATGCCGCCCGGGATGCGCGCCGAGGTGCTCGCCTACGAGCCGGTTGCGCAGTGGGCAACCGGCACCGGTGTGATGGCGTGGTCGGCATGACCTGAGCCGCCGAGGGCACGCACTTGCTGAGGTCAGCTTCTCGCGCTTGTTGTGGGGGAGGCGGCCGCCAGCCGTCGCGGCCGGCGGGTGAGGGTCGGCCCCGTCGTCCGACGCGACCCGCGCGATGCTGAATTTGCCGGGCCGCGCGCAATCCGCTCACTGGGCGCGCTTGAAGCTGTACTGATGGAGCGGCTGACAAATGCTCACGTCGTACTCGGCATAGAACAACTCGCGGCCGCGCTCCTGGGCCTTGCGATGCTCGGGATGGTCGCGCCATGCGGCGAGCGCCTCGAGCGACGCCCATTCAGTGATCCCCAGCGTCTCGCCCTTGTTATGCCACTCGCGAATCGAGACGAACCCGGGCATCCCCGAGGTGAGCTCCATCAGGCGCTGAGCCGTAGCGTTGTATTCCTCGCGCTCGGCCGCCGTCAGATCCTCGCGCATGCGAAAACGGAAGACGACCATCACGCGGCCGCGCGGCTGCTTTTCCTGAGTCATCGTCTTCTTCCCTTTACTCGCGCGACTCCAGCCCCATCCGGCGCGCGATTATCACTTTCATGATCTCATTGGTGCCGGCGTAGATCGTCTGCACCGCGGCGTCGGCGTAGTCGGTCGCCACCGGGAACTCCAGCATGAAGCCGTAGCCGCCGTGCAGTTGCAGGCACTGGCTGGCAACCCGCTTGAGCAGCTCGGTGGTCCACCATTTCGCCATGCTGACCTCGGTGACGACCTCGTCGCCGCGCACGTGGGCGGCAAGCAGGCGGTCAACGAAGGCCTGGCCAACCTCGACCTCGGTCATCATCTCGGCGAGCTTGAACTGCGTGTTCTGGAAGGCCGCAATCGGCTTGCCGAAGGCCTTGCGCTGGCGGGTGTAGGCGACGGTGTCCTCCAGGCAGCGTCGCGCGCTGGTGAGCGCTCCGACCGCGCATACCAGGCGCTCCTGCTGGAGCTTTTCCATCAGCATCTTGAAACCCGCGCCCTCGCGCCCGAGCAAATTGGCAGCCGGCACACGGCAATCGTCGAAGAACAACTCGCTGGTGTCCTGTCCGCGCAGCCCGAGCTTGTCCAGCTTGCGCCCGCGCACGAAGCCTGGGGTGTCGCGCTCGACCACGATCAGGCTGACACCGCGATGGGCCGGCACCGCCTTGGGATCGGTCTTGACCACCACCACCACGAGGTCGGCGATCTGGCCGTTGGAGATGAACATCTTGGAGCCGTTGATAACGTAGCTATCACCGTCGCGCCGCGCGGTGGTCGCGACCGCAGCGAGGTCGGAGCCGGTGCCCGGCTCGGTCATCGCGACCGCCAGGATAAGCTCGCCGCGGACCGCGCCCGGCACCCAGCGGCGCTTCTGCTCCTCGCTGCCATAGGTCACGAGGTAGGGCAGGATGATGTCCGAGTGCAGGCCCATCATCAGGCCGTGCGCGCGCGCCCACGCCAGCTCCTCGATCACGATCGCGTCATAGAGGAAGTCCGCGCCGGCGCCGCCGTACTCGGCGGGCACGTTGGCGCCCAGAAAGCCCGCCGCCCCCATCTTGCGCCAGCTCTCGCGGTCGCTCATCCCGACCCGATTCCATTCGGGAATCTTCGGCACCAGCTCGCTTTCGACGAAGCGGCGCACCTGGGTGCGGAACATCTCGTGCTCTTCGGTGAAAATGTCGCGTCGCATCTGGGTTCGGGGCCTCGGGGGAATCCTTGCATGGACGCGTCGACGTGCCAAATGGGCGGGCGCAGGCGACGGCGCGGGGTTTGTGCGCGTGCAAGCCGGCGCGCTAAATAGGATCGAACTTTGCGCCGAATCGGAGGCCACGATGCTCAAGCTTTATGGCACGTCGAAATCGCGTTCTGCCCGCTGCCTGTGGGCGCTCGAGGAGTTGGGGCTCAAGTACGAACACGTCCCGACCGAGGTCGCTAAGGCCAAGTCGCCCGACAACCTCAGGCTCAACCCCAACGGCCACATCCCGGTGCTCGAGGAGGATGGGCAAGTCTTCTGGGAGTCGATGGCGATCAACCTCTATCTTGCCTCCAAGTACGGCAAGCCGCCGCTGTGGCCGGCCTCGGCCGAGGACCGCGGCCATGCCTTCCAGTGGAGCTTCTGGGGAATGACCGAGGCCGAGCCGCATCTGGTCACGATCCTGCGCAACCGTATGCTGCTGCCGCCCGAACAGCGCAACGAGCAGGCCGCCCAGCAGGCGGCCGAGGCGATGAAGGCACCGCTGGCGGTGCTCGACGGCGCGCTCAAGGGGCGCGACTACCTGTTAGGCAAGGACTTCACGATCGCCGACCTCAACCTCTCGGCGATCATGAGCTTCGCGATGCTGGCGAAGATCGACATGAGCGGCGTGCCCGCAGTCGGGGCCTGGATGCAAAAGTGCCTCGGGCGCGACGCCTTCAAGAAGGCCCGCAGCCTGCCGTAGATCACGACCATCGGGCGGCGGGGCGCCCGACGTCCCGCCGTCCGTCAGTGCACAGCTCACGATTCGGAGGAGGCCTATGGATCGCAACCAGCTTGTCACGCTCAGCCGCCGCTTCCTCGATGCCTTCAACCGCAACGACCTCGACGCCGTGATGGCGTTCTTCGCCGACGACGCCGTCTATGACGAGTTCAACGGCAAGCGCAACGTCGGCAGGGCCGCGATCCGCGCCGCCTTCGAGCCACAGTTCGCCGGGCGCTGGGGCGCGATGAAGTTCCTCGACGAGGACCTGTTCGCCGATGCCGAGACGGGCAAGGTGATGGCGAGCTGGCGCTGCACGCTGCTGATGAAGGGCGAGCCAACCTTTTGGCGCGGACTCGACCTGCTGCACTTCCGCGGCGACAAGCTGGTGCAGAAACTGACCTACGCCAAGGCCAAATCGCCGCTGTTTGGCGAGTAACGCACATCGATTCCCGCGCGCCGCGGGCTCGGTTCGGTTAGCGTGCGGTGCGAAGCGTGTCGAGGCCCACGGTGGCGAGGCGGATCCGCCGCGCTTGCTGCGCTCTTGCAACGCATGCCCCCGCGCGTCTCATCCGCGCCGTCCTTTTCTGACCCAATCTAATCCCTGCCACGCGCGCGGCATGGCATAGCGCATGCTCGCTGCGCTTTCCACGCCGGCGTCGCTCGCTCGAGCCGGCGCAATCACGCACCGCAGGTGCCTAACTTGGGAGGACAGAGAATGAACGGAGCATGGTCGCGCCATGCGGGGGTACGTCTGTTTGCCGGTTCCCTGGTAGCTTACGCGCTGCTTGCGCTGGCCGCACCGCGCGCCGCTCGCGCCGACGGCGAGCATCACCGGCGACTGAACGTACAGTGGGTCAACCATTTCGACCTGTTGCCGGGAGATCCGTCGGTGACTTCCACCTCCGCGCTCTCGACCAGCTCGGGCGTAGGCAGCGGACTTACGGGGCTCGTCATCACTTCGAGCACGCTTGGCGACACCGATTCGTTCAACGGCAACAAAGTGGTCCAGATGGCGCTTGAGCTGCAGCAGAAGACCACCATCTTCGGCGTCCATCTGTGCTACGAGCTGTCGGATCCGGGTCCGAACGGCAGCTTCATCGATCAGATCCGGCTTGCCCAGGTCCAGGATCCGCCGAGCACTGCGCTGGTGCTGCTCGACGACCCGACGCAGCAGGATGCCAGCGGGCCGACCTGCGTCGATAGCGCCCTCGCTTCACCCCCGATCCAGTCGAAAAACGGCTCGGTGCTGCTGAGCCTGCGCATCCAGACCGGGAACACCGCCGACAAAATTGTCGTGCGCGCGCTCGGATTGCTGGTTAAGCCGCAGGACTGAGCAAACCGGATTTTCGGGATGAAGACGGCGGCGCGGCGGCCAGAGGGGCTGCCGCGCCGCTTTTTCATTGCTCCATCTTGGTGCTAATGACTAGGCAGGAGGCCACCACGATGGGAGTGCTGTCAGGCTGTAGAATCGTCGAGTTCGCCGGCATCGGACCGGCACCGATGTGCGCGATGCTGCTCGCGGACATGGGCGCCGAGGTCCTGCGCATCGACCGTGCCGAGGACGCCAGCCTCGGCATCCAGACCGAATCCAAGTACAACCTGCTTGGCCGCAGCCGCCGCTCGGTCGCGGTCGATCTCAAGCGGCGTGAGGGCACCGAGCTTGCCCTCAAGCTGATCGAGAAGGCCGACGCGCTGATCGAGGGCTTCCGCCCGAAGGTAATGGAACGCCTGGGACTCGGGCCCGACGTGTGCCTGGCGCGCAATCCGCGCCTGGTGTACGGGCGGATGACCGGATGGGGCCAAGAGGGGCCGCTCGCCCTCGCCGCCGGCCACGACATCAACTACATCGCGCTCACCGGCGCGCTTCATGCGATTGGGCGCAAGGGCGAAGCGCCGGTTCCGCCGCTCAACCTGGTCGGCGACTTTGGCGGCGGCGGGGTTTACCTCGCGCTGGGAGTAGTCGCCGCGATGTTCGAGGCGAGCAAGTCGGGCAAGGGCCAGGTGGTCGACGTCGCAATGATCGACGGCGCGGCCTCGCTGATGACGGCGATCTACGGCCTGTTCGGCGCGGGGATCTGGAGCGACAAGCGCGGCGAGAACATCCTTGATACCGGCTCTCACTACTACAACGTGTACGAGACCAGCGACGGCAAGTACGTCGGGATCGGCTCGATCGAGAGCAAGTTCTACGCCGAGCTGCTGCGCCTGACCGGGCTGGAGGGCGAGAAGCTCCCGCGCCAGAATGACCGTGCCGCATGGGAGGCGATGCAGCAGCGCCTGCGCGCGATCTTCAAGACCAAGACGCGTGACGAGTGGTGCCGCATCATGGAGGGCAGCGAGGTTTGCTTCGCCCCCGTGCTGAGCCTCGAAGAGGCGCCCAAGCATCCGCACAACCGCCATCGCTCGACCTTTGTCGAGTACGAGGGCGTGGTGCAGCCGGCGCCGGCGCCGCGTTTCCTGCGCACGCCGAGCGCGATTCAGCGCCCGCCCGCGCGCCCCGGCGAGCATACGGAGGAGGCACTGCGGGATTGGGGCTTCAGCACCGTGGAGGTCGAGCGGATGCGCGCTGCCGGCGCGATCGGCGTGCGTGGAGCAGAACCCCGAAAAGCGATGGGCGCCTAGACCGGACCTGCCGCAGTGGCTGCGCGCGCTGTGCGAGCGCGTTGCCGCGCGGCTCATCCGGGTCCAGGGCATCGAAGCGATCGCACTTGGCGGCTCGTGGGTGCGCGGGATTGCGCGGCCCGATTCGGACGTCGATATCGCGCTCTACTACGAGCCCGACGCCGCCTTCTCGCCCGAGGAGCTCGACACGGCGGCATCAGAGCTTGACGATCGCCACGCCCAGCGGCTCGTCACCAGCTTCGGCGACTGGGGCGAGGGGGTGAACGGCGGCGGCTGGCTCGTGATCGACGGCCGCCAGGTGGATTTCCTCTATCGCAACCTTGCCCGCGTGCGCGAGGTAATCGGGCTCTGTGGCGACGGCAAGCCCGGAGCGGTTTATCAGCTCGGCCATCCGCTGGGCTTCCAGACCCAGATCTACGTGGGCGAGATTTTCTTTTGCCGGCCGCTCCACGACCCCGGCGACGAGCTTGCGCGGCTCAAGCGGCTGTGCGCGCAGTATCCGGCGGCGATGCGCCGCGCGCTTATCGAAAAGCATCTGTTCGACGCCCGCTTCGAAATCTCGATCGCGGCCGGGCCGGCGGGCCGCGGCGACACGATGTACGCCGCGGGATGCCTGTTCTGCGCGGCCGGCCTGATGACGCTGGTGCTCTACGCGCTCAACCGCCGCTACTACGTCAACGAGAAGGGCGCGTTCGCCGAAAGCCGTGGATTTGCGATCAAGCCGACCGGCTTTCACGACGCGGTCGAGGCCGTGCTCGCCCGCCTCGGTGGCGCGCCGGATGAACTGGCGGCAAGCGCGGCCGCGATGGGCTCGGCGTTCGCCTCGCTCGAGGAGCTATGCGGCCGCGAGCTCGCAGCGTCCGGGTGAGCCCTCATGTGCGCTCGCCCACGCGCGCCGCGTTGAGCAGCGCGGGCAGCTCGTAATTGACCAGCTCGCCGATGCGCGCGATCGTGAGGTCCGCTGGCGGATAGCCGGCGACGTCGGCCCCGTGCGCGTAATGGCCCTGGCGCGGAAAGACCGTGGTCACCCGCACGCCCCATACCTTCTTCACCGCCGTCAGGATCCGAATCTTGTCGTCAACCAGCACATAGTGCGCGGCCGGATAGCGCCGCTCGACCTCGCCCAGTTCCTGCTCCTTGTGGATGTAAATGAGCACCCGGCCCTCGACCGCCTCGAACAGCCCCGAGCGCGCGACCTTGCGCGGCTGGAAGACCACGTCGCCGTCTGAGAGGATGACTGTCGGCCCGAAGGCTCCCAGATGATCGATCACGTCGAGCGAGCCGGGATAGAGCCGGTTGGCGAACGGGTAGTCCACCAGGTAGGCGGAAACGGCCAGCAGATGGGTGTCGTGTGGATGCTCGACGCGATAGCGCTGGAGCGCACCGAGGTAGTCCGCGTAGCCCAGCTCCTGGCGCAGCGCCTCGAAGATCGTCCAGTAGCGCTCCTGCGGCCCGGCGCCGACTTCGCGGACGAGAAAGCGCTTGAGGTCTTCGGTCACCCGGTCGTTGTCGAGCAGCGTGTTGTCCACGTCGAGCAGGAAGACGACCGGACTGGGCGAATCGATCGGCGGTGTCATCGCGAGCCTCGGTGTTTTCGGGATGCGCGCGCGGGCGGCCACGCCGGCGATATTTGGCGCGGTTCCCGTCGTACGGATTTTACGCTATCAGGCTGCATGGCCCTATCCGATGGCTGAGGGGCCCGCATCGCGCGATGAAATTCCACGAGGGCGAAATCGCGGTACAGACGCGCGCCGGCGGACGCGAGATGGCGGCCAAGATCGGCGGCGGCATCCGCGCCACCATCGCGCCCGAGCGGTGCGAGTTTGTCGCGCGCCAGCCACTGGCGGTCCTGGGAACGATTGACCAGGCCGGCCGCCCATGGGTATCGGTCATCACTGGCGAACCCGGCTTCATGCGCGTGCTCGAAGGCGACACCATGCGAATCGCCGCGCTGCCGCCCGTCGGCGATCCGCTGCTCGGCAATCTCAACGGACGGTCCCACGTCGCGATGCTAATCCCGGAGTTTGCAGCGCGCCGACGACTGCGGCTCAATGGCTGGGGCCAGATCGCCGACGGCGCCGCCATCATCGTGCGTCCCGAGCAGGTGTACGGCAACTGCCCGCGCTACATACAGGCGCGCGTGTTAGTCGGCAGGCAGGCTTGGTCCGCCACCGGGGGATCATCAGCCGCGGTCAAGTGCAAGCAGCTCTCGCCCGAGCATCAACGGCTCATCGCACGCGCCGACACGATGTTCATCGCGACCGACCATCCCAGGGCCGGCGCCGACGTCTCCCATCGCGGCGGCAATCCCGGCTTTGTGCGCGTAATCGACGCCGGCCGCCTCGCGATCCCCGACTACGCGGGCAACCGGATGTTCAACACGCTGGGCAATATCGCGGCCAACCCGCGCGCGGGGTTGTTGTTCGTCGATTTCGAAAGCGGACGCACGCTCCAACTGACCGGTCTGGCCGCGATCGACTGGCATCCGGCGCGGGCGGCGGCGATTGCAGGCGCCGAGCGCGTGGTCGACTTCACGCTCGACGAGGCGATCGACAATCCGCACGGCTTTGCCCTGCGCTATACTCTGCGCGACTACTCGGAATTCAATCCTTAGCGTCCCCGGCCATCCCGCGCGCCCTGCGCAGGCCCGCGCCACCGCAGGGGCCGGCGCGATTAAAAGGGTTCCCCCGTTATCGAAAAAGCGCGGGGCGGAACCAGAGCACCGCCCCGCCGATTGCCCTACCGCCGTGCGACAGGCCAGCTACTTTTCGAAGACGAACTTGCCGCCGCGGCGCACGATGTGCCCGGAGGTCGGTCCGGCGAAATGGGTGCCGATGACGTGCACCGGCTGGTCGCAGTAGCGCTCGACGAACTTTCTGCGCGTATCGGAGGCCATCGCCGGGTCGGTGTCGAACTCGCAGACCCACTCGGGATGAGCGACCTGGATCGGATGGTGGATCATATCGCCGGTGATGACCGCGTTCTCGCCGCGCGAGGAGATCCGCACACTGGTATGGCCCGGCGTATGGCCGGGGGTCGGCTCCAGCCAGACCTCGCCGGTCAACCTGCGCCCCGGCTCGACCAGCTCGGCCTGCCCGGCCTCGATCACCGGGCGCACCGAGTCGTCGATGGGCAGCTTGAAGTCGGCCAGACCATCGAACTTCGACCAGTGCTCCCACTCGCGCTCGCACATCATGTAGCGCGCCTTGGGGAAGGTCGGCTGCCAGCGCCCGTTGACCAGCATCGTGTTCCATCCGACGTGGTCGAGATGGAGATGGGTGCAGACGACGGTGTCCACCGAATCGCGCGACACGCCGGCCTTTTCAAGATCGGCCAGAAACGGCGTGTGCAGCATGTTGAAGTCCTTGAAATTGGGGCGCGGCTTGTCGTTGCCGACGCAAGTATCGACGATGATGCGCCGGCCCTCGGATTCGACCAGCAGGGCGTGAATGCTGAGCAGGATCTTGCCGCTGTCGTCGATGAAGGGGGCGAGCCATTCGCGTTCGCCCTTGATCGCGTCGACGGTCGCGTTGGCGGTGATCATGGTGCCCGGCCATACCGGCTGCTGTTCCTGGAGCCTGGTGATCCGAACGTCGCCGATTTTCCAGCTTTGCATTGGGCTACCTCCACGGGTTTGTTGAGCGCGCCTAACTTAGCCCGCCCGCGCGCACACGGCAAACGCGGTGCCTCACCTCTCCCTGGCCCTTCCCTCGGAGTAGAGGAGCGAACCAGGCCCCCATTGTGCAGGGCGCGGTCAGCTTACCATGTGTCGATGCAGGTGCGCTTCTTGCCCGTGCGCGGGGCAGGCGGCGGCGCGCTGCGCAGCGCCGTCATTATCCATTTGCGCGAGTCGAGCGGGTCGATGACGTCGTCGAACTCGAAGTGCGAGGCGACGTTGAGCGCCTTGCCCGACTCATACATCTTGGCCACCATCTTGTCGAACAGCGCCTTGCGCTCGGCCGCATCGTCGACCGCCGCCAGCTCGTTGCGGTAGCCGAGTTTCACGGCCCCCTCGAGCCCCATCCCGCCGAACTCGCCGGTCGGCCATGCCACGGTGAAGAACGGGGCCTTGAAGCTCCCCGCCGCCATCGCCTGCGCCCCCAGCCCGTAGCCTTTGCGCAGGATGATCGTGAAACACGGCACGCTCAGGCTCGCGCCGATGACGAACATCCGCGCCGCGTGCCGCACCAGCGCGGTCTTCTCCACCTCCGGGCCCACCATGATGCCGGGCGTGTCGCACAAAAACAGGATCGGAAGGTCGAAGGCGTCGCACAGCTGCATAAAGCGGGCGGCCTTGTCCGCCGCCGCGCTGTCGATCGCGCCGGCCAGATGGACCGGGTTGTTGGCGACCAATCCCAGCGGACGCCCTTCGACCCGGATGAGCGCGGTGACCATCCCCAGCCCGAATTGCCGGCGCAACTCGAGCACCGAGCCGCGATCGGCGAGCGTCTCAATCACGGCGCGGACGTCATAGACGCGCAGGCGGTTTTCCGGAATCAGTCCGCGCAGCAGGCGCTGGTCGGCGCACTCCCATCGCGGAAGCGGCCCTTGGAAATAGCTGAGGTACTTCTTGGCGACGCGCACTGCTTCGGCCTCGTCGGCGACCGGCACGTCGACCACGCCGTTTGGCACCTGCACCTCCATCGGACCGACCTCCTCGGGCCGGAAGATGCCCAGCCCGCCCCCCTCGATCATCGCCGGCCCGCCCATCCCGATATTCGACCCGGCGGTCGCGATGATCACGTCGCAACATCCGAGCAGCGCCGCGTTGCCGGCGAAGCATCGCCCCGAGGTTATCCCGACCAACGGCACCAGCCCGCTTAGCCGCCCGAAATAATGGAACGCCATGCAATCGAGACCGGCGAAGGCGAGGCCGTCGGTGTCGCCGGGACGTCCGCCCCCGCCCTCGGCGAAGACCACCACCGGCAGCCGCCATTTCTCGGCGAGCTCGAAGAGGCGGTCCTTCTTGCGATGGTTCTGCGAGCCCTGGGTGCCGGCGAGCACGGTGTAGTCGTACGACATCACCGCGCAGCGCGAACGCGACTCGTCGAACAGCTCGCCGTTGACGCGGCCGATGCCCGCGATCATCCCGTCGGCCGGGGTACGCTTTATCAGGTCCTCGATCGAGCGGCGCCGGCGCTGCGCCGCGATCACCAGCGGCCCATACTCGACGAGGCTGCCCGGGTCGCAGAGATCCTCGATATTCTCGCGCGCGGTGCGTTGGCCGGTCCTGCGCCGGCGCTCGACGGCGTCGGGGCGCGCGGCGTCGAGTCCGATGTGGTGGCGCTCGTGCACGGCGGCAAGGTCGGGCCGGATGTAGTCGGGATCGACGGCCTCCGCCGCCTCGCTTTCGGCGACGGAGACTTCGGCCTCCTCGATGAAGGCGAGCGGATGGCCCTCGAAGACGGCGTCGCGCTCGGCGACCGCGATGCGGCGGACGATTCCGCTCACGTGGGCGCGGATGACGTGCTCCATCTTCATCGCTTCCATCACGAAGAGCTGGCGCCCGCGATGGACCTGGTCGCCCTCGCGCACGTCGATCGAGACGATCGTGCCTTGCATCGGTGCCGCAACCGCAACCGTCCCCGGCGGCCCGGCGATCGCGGGGATGGGCGCGGGCGCGCCGCCCGCGGACAAGGCGAACGACGCGGTCGGCGCCGCTGCGGCGCCGCTTTTGCCGTGATGGAGCACGGCGAGCGGATCGACCGAATCGATCCGCGCGCCGGCAAGCCGCGGCGCTCCCGCGGCCGAGGCCCGCGCGCCCGCGCCGCCGTCGAAGAAGAGCCGCCGATGGTGCGCGTCGGCGGGCGCGACCAGCTCCGCGATGTGGTCCTCGATGAAGTTGGTGTACAGGCGGTTGGCGGCGAAATCGGGATGGCGCAGCAGGTTGAGGAGGAAGCCGATATTCGTCGCCACGCCTTCGATCCTGAGCTCGCACAGCGCCCGGTAGGCCCTCGCGATAGCGGCCGAGAACTCCGACGACGGTGAATGCGCGATCAGCTTGGCGAGCAGCGAGTCGAAGTTCGGACTCGTCGTGTAGCCGGCGTAGGCGAAGGTGTCGACGCGCACGCCCGGCCCCGAGGGCGGCTCGAAAGCGCTCAGGGTGCCGCCCGCCGGGCGCGTGCTGCCGTCCGCGCCCATCGACTCCATGTTGATGCGGAGCTGGATCGCATAGCCGCGCGGAGCCGGAACCTCCGCCTGGCACATCCGCAGTTCCTTGAGCGTCGCGCCCGCGGCAAGCTCCAACTGGAGCCGGACAAGGTCGATGCCAGTGACTTCCTCAGTCACGGTGTGCTCGACCTGGAGGCGCGGGTTGGCCTCGATGAAGGCGAAGGCCGGCTCGGCGTCGGGCGCCGAAGCGTCAACCAGGAACTCGAAGGTGCCGAGGTTGTTGTAGCGTGTGGATTCGGCGAGCTGGACCGCGGCGTTGAGCAGGCGTACGCGCAGCCGCTCGGGCAGGCCGGCGCTGGGCGCGATCTCGACGAGCTTCTGATGGCGCCGCTGGATCGTACATTCGCGCTCCCATAGATGGATGGCCGCGCCGGTCCCGTCGCCGACGATCTGGACCTCGACGTGCCGCGCGCGCGGCATCAGGCGCTCGACGTACACGTCGGGATTGCCGAAGGCGGCGCGCGCCTCCGACTGGCATCGTTTGTAAGCCTCCTCGACGTCGTCGAGCCGATGCACCACGCGCATTCCGCGCCCGCCGCCGCCGCTGACTGCCTTGATCACCATCGAGCCGCCGCCGCCCATCGCGGCCAGGAACTCGCGCGCCTCCGCCAAGGTGGTCGCGCCGGCGCTGGCCGGCAACACCGGTATGCCGCATCGCTCGGCCAGCGCGCGCGCCTTGACCTTGTCGCCGAACAGTTCGAGCATCTCGGGCCGCGGCCCAACGAACATCATCCCCTCCTCGGCGCAGCGGCGCGCGAAAGTGGGATTCTCGCTGAGGAAGCCGTAGCCCGGATGGATCGCGTCGCATCCGGCAGCGCGCGCGACGGCGACGATCTGCTCAATGTCGAGGTAGGCGGCCGCGCCGATCCCGCGAAGCGCGCGCGCGTCGTCGGCCTTGCGCGTATGCAGCGAGCGGGCGTCGTCCTCGGAGAACACCGCGACCGTGCGGATGCCCATCTCGGCGGCGGCGCGCATGACGCGGATCGCGATCTCGCCGCGGTTGGCGACCAGGAGACTGTTCATGAACCGTGCCGTGACCTTTCCATTTTTCGATGTCGCCTGCGCTCGACCATCGAATCCTCGTTGAGATCTAGCACGCAACGCAAGTGCTCCCGAACCGCCTGCAAAGCGCGCATTGCAGCCCGGGCCTTGGATAGCGGCCGTTCACCGAGGCCCCTACCGCCGTGGCTCCCGGCCAGCGTACAATTTGGCTCAAGTGGCATGACCCCTACCGACAGTTGTATCGGCGGCGCGGCGTTCTCGCTCTACGTCCACATCCCCTACTGCCACTCGAAGTGTCCCTACTGCGACTTCAATTCGTACGCCGCTGCGAGCTGGCCCGAGGATGCCTATGTGCGCGCGCTCGCCAGCGAGATGCGCGGGCGGGCGGCCGAGCCGGCGTGGACCGGGCGCCGCGTCAAGACGATTTTCTTCGGCGGCGGCACGCCGTCGCTCTTCCGCCCGGAGTCGATCGCCACGGTTATCGCGGCGGCCGAGCGCAGCTTCGGAATCGAAGACGGCGCGGAAATAACGCTGGAGGCGAATCCGGGCACGGTGGACGGCGCGAAGCTGCGCGGTATGCGCGCCGCTGGGGTCAACCGGATAAGTTTCGGCGCGCAGTCGTTCAATCCGGCGACGCTCAACTTGCTCGGCCGCATCCACAGCGCCGACGACACCCGCACGGCGGTGCGCCTTGCCCATGGCGCGGGCTTCGCGCGGCTCAACCTTGACCTCATCTTCGCCGTCCCCGGGCAGAGCGTGGATGACGTGCTGGCGGATATCGAGGCGGCCGTCGCGCTTGGGCCGGACCATATTTCGGCCTACAACCTGACCTTCGAGGAGGGCACCGCGTTTTTCGCCGATATGAAGCGCGGACGCATCCGCCCGCTCGACTCGGACCGCCAGGCCGAGATGTACGCCGCCGTACGCCGTGAGCTGCCGCGCCGCGGCTACATGATGTACGAGATCTCCAATTACGCGCCGCTCGGCCATGAAGCGCGCCACAACCTCAGCTACTGGCGCGCGGAGAGCTACCTCGGCTTGGGCGCGGGCGCGCACAGCTTCACACACGCTTCAGGCGGCAGCCGGCGATGGTGGAACGAGCGGATGCCCGCCCGCTATATCGAGCGCGCGCTTGGGGAGGGTATCGCGGAGGCGGGTGCCGAGGAGGTTGACGCGCGGAGCGCGATGGGCGAATTCGTTTTCCTCAACCTGCGCCTGCGCGCGGGCTTCGCGCTCGGCGATTTCCAATCGCGCTTCAACTGCACCTTCGATGAGGTCTTCGGCGCGCGGGCCGCGCCTTTGGTCGAGGGCGGCCTGATTCGCCGCGAGGCGGGACGCGTCTTGCTGAGCGAGCGCGGGCTAGAGCTCGCCGACTCCATCTTCGCCGAGTTCGTCTAAACGCTGGCTCGGGCTCGCGACTGCTCAAATCAATACACCGGCAGGCTGGGACGCCCGCCCTGAGGCTGGCGCGATCAGTTGAGCGCGGCCGAGACGATCTCGGCGACGCGGGCGGGGGTGGTCAGGCGGATGAAGGGGCCGAGGCGGGGGCCGCGCTCCTGGCCAAGCAGCACGCGGTAGAGCAGCGGAAAAATCTGGCCCGGCTTGTCGTAGTGCGCGCGGCCGAGCTCGTAAATCGCCTTTTCGATCTCGTCGGCACCGGCGCCGGCGTGGCGCACGAGCCAGTCACGCAGCGCCGCGAGCTGCTCGCGCTCGCCGTCGCTCGGCGTGTAGGGGCGCTTGGTCGGCTCGACGAAGTCGCGGTAGAAGTTCAGCGCGCATTCCATCAGCGTCCGCGCCATCTTTGCGGTTTCCGGGTCGCCCTCGATTCCGGGGTCGTAGTGCGCAAGGTAGCGCCAGATGAGCTCGCGGTCGGCGGTGCCGAGCGCGGCGACCAAGTTCATGATTAGCCCGAAACGGAGGGTCGAGTTGAAGCGGCGCACGCTTTGGCTCTGGAGCACGAACTCCAGTTCCGAGTTGCGCCGCGCCGTCTCCGGCTCCGCCGCAGCCCATCGCTGGAGCGCGTCGAGATACTCGTCCACATACTGCGGAATCGCTTCGAGGAAGAGCTTGCGCGCGCGCCGCGGGTTGAGGATGAGGAAATATTTGAGCACCTCGATCGGCGCATAGCGCCGCCATTGCTCGACCCCGACCCCGCGCCCGATCGACTTGGAAACCTTGTGCCCCTCCTCGTCGAGATACATCTCGAACGGGAAGCCGAGCGGCGGCCGCCCGCCGAGCAGCCGCAGGATCTGTCCCGACAGCCGCGCCGAATCGATCAAGTCCTTGCCGTACAGCTCGTAATCGACCCCCAGCACGTACCATCGCAGCGCCCAATCTACCTTCCATTGCACCTTGGCCCTGCCGCCGAGCACGCTCTGTTCGCCGCCAAAGCCGCATCCGTGGGAGCCGCCGAAGCTGCGCTCGCAGGAGAATTCGACCGTGGCGCGCTCGGGATGGTACGCGGTCACGAGGGTCGAGTTTATCTGACCGCACGCCGGGCAAAGCGGCATGAACGGTGACCATCCGCGCCGGTTCTCCTCGCGCAACGTCGGCGTGACGATCCGGATAATCTCGTCGTGCCTAGCGAGGATGAGGCGCAAGGCGTCGTCGAAGCGTCCGCCCGCGTACACCTCGCTCGAGCGCATCAGCTCGTATTCGACCTCGACCGGCGCCAGGAACTCCGCCAGCAGCCCGATCATGTGGCCGGCGAAGCTCGGATGGCAGTCGCCGAACGGGTCGGGGATGCGCGAGACGGGCTGGCCGAGGTAGCGGGCGGTCGGCTCGCGGTTGGGGATGCTCTCGGGCACCTTGCGCAGGCCGTCCATGTCGTCGATGAAGACGATGAGGCGACTGGGATGGCGGTAGGCGGGGTTGTCGGGCTCGACGGCGGCCAGCACCTTGAAGGCGTGCTGGACGTAGGCCGGGCGCAGCACCTCACCCATCGTGCCCAGATGGGGCAGGCCGGAGGGCCCGAAGCCGCTTTCGAAGATTACCGCGCGCGTCGGCGGATAGTCGGCGACACGCAGGGCGAGCCGGCGCGCCTCCTCGTAGGGCCACAGGTCAAGTAGCTTGCGCTCCGCCGCCATCGCCACTTCATTCATTCCCTGCCCTTGAGCACACGCGCGACCGCCTCGTGCAGCCACGGGTCGATCTGGAGGTCGCGGGATTTTTCCGAGGCCAGACGCAGCTTCACGCCGCAATTAGCGCAGATTAACGCTTCTTGACGAAAGCCGCCCCGATCTTCCACGCTCAGCCGCAGGAACCAATCCTTTATCGGACGCCGGCAGAGTTCGCAACTTTGTTCGTCGGTCGCCATCTGACATCCGCCTCCGCCGATGGTTACTGTTATATCATTGATGGACGGGGACGGGCGTGTTAAGGGTGTGGTCCATAGCAGTGACCATCCCCACGCAACTGCAAGCGTTTAACCTGGCATAAAGCTCTGAGCTGTCGGCGCCCGTAGCCCTATGCTGCGCGCGGGCCCGGGCGTTTCCCCTTGCATGGACGAATCCTACACCAAACAGAAGATCAAGGAGCTGCGCGCGCTGGTCTCCGAAGGCGACCGCGTCGCAATCCTGTTGCAGGACGATCCCGACCCCGACGCGATGTCGAGCGCGATCGCGTTGCGCGCCCTGCTCGGGCGCAACAAGCTGACCACGCCGATCTTCAGCTTCACTCCGGTCACCCGCCCAGAGAACAAGACCATGACCCACCTGCTCGAGATCGAGATCGCGCCGGCTGACACCGAGGAGTTGGCGGCCTTTGACCGGGTGGCGATGGTTGATGTGCAGCCGCCCTACTTCAACGGGCGCCTGCGCCGCGCTGACATCGTCATCGACCACCATCCCGGCTATCCGCCGAGCACCGCTGCCTTCCAGGACGTCCGCCCCGGCTACGGCGCCACCGCGACCATCATGACCGAGTACTTGATCGCGGCCGACGAGCGGATAAGCGAGCGTCTGGCCACCGCCCTGCTCTACGGCATCCGCAGCGACACCCTGATGCTCAAGCGCAAGGTGACCGACGCCGACATTCAGGCCTTTACCCATCTCTATCCCCACGCCAATTACAACCTGCTGCGCCAGATCGATCGGCCCGAACTGCCGACGCGCTTCGCCCGCGTGCTGGCGAGCGTGATGCGCCGCTTCGAGGTGCGCGACGGCGTCGCCCTGATCCATCTCGGGCGGGTCGAGCGCGACGACCTGATCGTCCAGATGGCCGACTTCTGTCTGCAATTCGAGAACGTCGAGTGGACGGTGGTCTCGGGCAAGCTCGGCGACAACCTGGTCATCGCCGTGCGCAACCACGGGATTGGGCGCGGCAACGCGGGCGAGGTTGTGCGCCGGTTGTTTGGCGAAATCGGCAGCGCCGGCGGCCATCGCAACATGTCCAAGGCGGTCATCCCGCTCAAGGCCTGGCGCGCGCGCGAGGGCTCGCTGCGCGACCGCGCGATCGAAGAGCGCCTGCGCGCGCTGTTCGAAGCCCAGCTCCACGGCGAACACGACCACGATTCCAACTAGCCTCGCGCGCCGCCGGATCGCGCGCGGCCGGCGCGCCGCAACGCGGAACGCCTCCGTGGTTTACCACCTGCGCGCATGCGTCTATCGTGTTGAGGATGGGTGTGGTGGAGGCGACAGTGCAGGTGACCAACCGCCTCGGGTTGCATCTGCGTGCGGCGACCAAGCTCGCCGAGACCGCGCGCCGCTTCAACGCCCAGATAACCGTCACCACCGACGGCGGCAAGGCCGACGCGCGCAGCGTTATCAACCTGATGATGCTCGGTGCAGCGCAGGGCGCGCGGCTGAAGTTGCGCGCCGAGGGCGAGGAGGCGCGCGCCGCGCTCGACGCGGTGCGCCGGCTCGTCGAAGAGCGCTTCGGCGAGGACTGAGCGCGCGCAGGGCTGACCGCGGCGCGCGCCGCGGTCAGCGCCCAGCGCCTTGATCAGGCGGCATGGGTTGGTTATACCAAGGCATCATTTTTTTGTTCTGGACGGAAAATTCTGATCGATTCGGGCGCTGTGCGGCAGCCCTGAGCCGTGGCCGCGCGGCGGGCCCGAGACGCATCGCCGCAGCGCCGATGAGGCTGCGCCACGCCGAAGCCGCCGTTGACCGAGGCCGGCTGCCTTCCAAGGAGACAACCGCGAATGCCGCTTAAGGACTTCCTCTTCACTTCCGAATCAGTGGCCGAGGGCCACCCGGACAAGATGTGCGACCAGATCTCCGACGCGGTCCTCGACGCGCTCATCACCGAGGATGCCGACTCGCGCGTCGCGCTGGAGACCCTGGTCAAGACCGGGCTCATCGTGCTCGCCGGCGAGATCACCAGCCGCGCCCATCCCGATTTCGCCAAGATCGCGCGCCAGACCGCGCTCGAGATCGGCTACAACCATATCGACACCGGCTTCGACGCCAACACCGCCGCGGTGCTGACCGCGATCGAGCCGCAGTCGCCCGACATCTCGCAGGGCGTCACCGAGGGCGAGGGACTGCACAAGGAACAGGGCGCCGGCGACCAGGGCCTGATGTTCGGGTTCGCCTGCGACGAGACGCCCGAGGCGATGCCGTTGCCGATCGCGCTTGCGCATCGCCTGATGGAAAACCTCGCCGGGCTGCGCCATCAGGGCAAGGCCGACTTTCTGCTCCCCGACGGCAAGAGCCAGGTTACCGTGCGCTACGCGGGCGGACGCCCGGTCGAGGTCACCACCGTGGTGGTCTCCGCGCAGCATAGCCGCGGCGTCGGCCACGCCACGGTCCAGGAAGCGATCATCGAGGAGCTGATCAAGCCGACCATCCCCAAGCAGTTCCTGACCAAATCGACGGTCTTTCACGTCAACCCAACCGGTAGCTTCGTGATCGGCGGGCCGCATGGCGACTGCGGCCTGACCGGGCGTAAGATCATCGTCGACACCTACGGCGGCTACGGTCGCCATGGCGGCGGCGCCTTTTCAGGCAAGGACCCGAGCAAGGTCGACCGCTCGGCCTGCTACATGGCGCGCTACGTGGCCAAGAACGTGGTCGCCGCCGGGCTCGCCGCCAAGTGCGAGATCCAGGTCGCCTATGCGATTGGCGTGGCTGAGCCGGTCTCGATTCTGATCGACACCTTCGACACCGGCGCCGTGCCCGACCACAAGCTGGCCCCGGCGCTGCGCGAGCTGTTCGATTTTCGCCCCGCCGGGATCATCCGGACGCTGGGGCTGAAGCGTCCGATCTACAAGGCGACGGCCGCTTACGGCCACTTCGGCCGCACGCCGCGCGCAGGCCTGTTCCCCTGGGAGCAGACCGACATGGTGGACGCCCTGCGCAGCGCCTTCGGGCTCAACGGCGGCCGCTGATCCGCGGGCGGCACGGCCCGCGCGCGCCGCCGCATCACACATTTTCGGAGCACCCCCACTGATGGAAGCAAAGAGCCTCAAGCGTAAAGTTCTGTCCACGGCCTCGCGCAACGGCGCGCGCGCCGCCGCCTACGACGTGCGCGACCTCAAGCTCGCCGCCGGCGGGCGCCAGCGTATCGAGTGGGCCGACGAGCAGATGCCGGTGCTGCGCCGCATCCGCGAGCGCTTCGCCCGGCAGAAGCCGCTGCGCGGCCAGCGTCTCGCCGCCTGCTTGCACATCACCACCGAGACCGCCAATCTGCTGCGCACGCTCAAGGCGGGCGGCGCCGAGGTCGTCTGCTGCGCCTCCAATCCGCTCTCGACCCAGGACGACGTCGCCGCCGCGCTGGTCAAGGAGTACGGCATCCCGGCCTTCGCCATCCGTGCCGAGGATCGCGACAGCTACTACCGCCATCTGCGCGCCGTCCTCCAGCGCCATCCGACGATCACGATGGACGACGGCGCCGATCTCGTAAGCCTGCTGCACACCGATTTCCTCGACCAGGCGGAGGAGGTGCGGGCCTCGATGGAGGAGACGACCACCGGCGTGATCCGGCTGCGCGCGATGGAGCAGGACGGCGCGCTGCGCATCCCGGTGGTCGCGGTCAACGACGCGCAGACCAAGTTTCTCTTCGACAACCGCTATGGCACCGGGCAGTCCACGATGGAGGCGATCGTGCGCGCCACCGGCGTGCTGGTCGCGGGCTCGGTGCTGGTGGTGTGCGGCTACGGATGGTGCGGGCGGGGCGTCGCGATGCGCGCGCGCGGGCTCGGCGCCAACGTAATCGTCACCGAGGTCAACCCGATCCGCGCCTTGGAGGCGGCCCTCGACGGCTTCCAGGTGATGCGGATGGCGGAAGCGGCGCGGGTGGGTGACATCTTCGTCAGCGTCACCGGCGACCGCGAGGTTATCGCGGCCCATCACCTCGCCACGATGAAGGACGGCGCGATCGTATGCAACGCCGGCCACTTCGACGTCGAGATCGACCTGCCCGGGCTGCGCAAGCTCGCGCGCAGAGTCGAGCGCCATCCCCTGCGCGAAGTCGAGACCTACCACCTGCGCAACGGACGGCGGCTGTTCCTGCTCGGCCAGGGGCGGCTGGTCAACCTCGCCTGCGCCGAGGGCCATCCGGCGCAAGTGATGGACATGAGCTTCGCCACCCAGGCGCTGGCCGCCGAGTGGGCGGCGGCGGCCCAGCTCGCGGTCAAAGTCCACAACGTGCCGCAAAAGATCGAGGACGAGGTCGCGAGCCTCAAGCTGGCCGCGATGGGGATCCGAATCGACCGCCTGTCGGCCGAGCAGAAGCAGTACCTCAGCAGTTGGCAAAGCGGCACCTGACGCGCGGCGCCCAAGCCCGCTCGGCGGCTATGAACTCGCGCGTAGCCGCGGCGCGCGGGGTCGCAATCCCGTTGCCCTTCAGACGGTGAGGGGCCACCCGCCCCCCCAAGCGGAATGCGACGCCCCCGAAGAGCAAACCTACAGCGTGCGAGCGGCCGGGGGCGGCGGCAGGCCGGCTTTGGAGGCCGACTCGACCGCGGCGGCGCGGAAGATTCCGTGCGCCATCGTCGACGTCGCCTCGGCCGCGCGGGCCGCGTAGATGCGCATCCGGGCCTCGTGCGCCGCCCGCGGGTCGGACGCCGCCGCTGCCGCCCAGTCGATAAGTTGCGCCGCGAGCGCGAGCTCGCCCGCCTCCAGCTTCGCCAGCGCCCGCCCGATTAGGACGTCGGCGCCGCCCGCCAGCGCCGCGACCTCGGCCGCGAGCGCGCGATGCGCTGGCGGTTTCAGATGTGAGGCCACGCCGTCGTACCATCCGCCCTCCAGCCGCCATACGTTGCGCACGATAAATTCAGGCTCGTCGTACACGGGCTGCAAATAGGGCTTCTCGGCGAGCGCCGCCGGCGGCTTGACGCTGTGCACGATGTCGTCGAGCGTCGCGCCGGCGTTCATCATGGCCAGCGTCTGGTCATGGAGGCTTTGCAGATAGTCGGCGGTGTCGCTCAGCATCTGGCGCACTCGCGCGGCGCCGAACACGGGTATCCCGTGGCCGGGGAGCAGCACCTCGGCGCCCGTCTTCGCCATCGCGCGCAGCGCCTCCGCCCATTCGCGCGCGTAACGCTGCGCCTTCTGCGGATTGCCCGCGTTGGGCGCGGCCCAGATGACGAAGTCGCCGGTCACCAGCACTTTGCGCGCGGGGATAAAGACCCAGCAGTGGTCGTCGGTCTCGCCGCGCGCGTGATGGCATTCCAGACGCGTCGCGCCGACCGCGACGTTGAGCTGATGATCGAAATAGGTATCGGGATAGACGTACTCCTGGGGCCATTGCACGGGGGCGCCGAACTGGCGCGCGTTGACAAGGCCGTTGTAGCCGGCGGTGCGCCGATAGCGGTCGAAGCGCGCGGCGACCGCGCGATGGCCGACCACGCGCGGGCGCGCGCGCCGCGCACTTTGCGCCTCGGCCACAAACGCCGCCATCCCGGCCGCATGATCGACGTGGCCGTGCGTATAGATCGCGGTGTGCACGCGCTCGTTCGACCATCGCCGCACCATCGCGAGCGTCTGGCCCTGGTTTTGGTGCGCGCCGGTGTCGATCAGGACCAGTCCCTCCTCGGTTCTAACCGCCGTGAGGTTGGCGAACCATCGCCAGAACATCACGGCCGGCGCGACCTCCTCGGACTCGCCGGTGGGCATCAACGGGTGGCGCTCGCGGATCGATAACGCGCCACTGAGAAGCTTCTCCGACTCTTCTCGAAACCCCATCGTTAATGGACCTCGCGCAAATTATCGGCGCCTTTGTTCGCCGCGTGCAAACGCGCGGCGCTCACAGGTCCGACCACAAGCGCGCGGCCGCCGCAAAGTTCCTCGGTTGCGCCGGGCGCGCGCAAAAAGTAAGATTTTTCTGGATTTTTTGCGCGCATAGACAATAGACAATTGTTCACCGGCATCATCGAAGACCTCGGCATCGTCGAGGAGATAACGCGCACGCGCAAGGGCGCGCTGCTCCGCCTGCGCACCGCCCTGCCGGTCGCACGCATCGCGATGGGCGAATCGATCGCGGTCAACGGCGCGTGCCTCACCGTGGTCGCCAAGGGCCGCGGCAGTATCGCGATGGACGTCTCGGCGGAAACGCTACGCCGCACGACGCTTGGAGCGCTTGTGGCCGGTGATCGGGTCAACCTCGAGCGCTGCCTGACGCTGGGCAAGTTGCTCGGCGGCCACCTGGTTTCCGGCCACGTTGACGGCGTCGGCCGGATCGTCTCGATCACGCCCGAGGGCGACTCGCGGCTGTACACGTTCGAGGTTCCGGCGGGGCTGGAGCGCTACCTGGTCGAGAAGGGCTCGGCCGCGATCGACGGCGTGAGCCTGACCGTGTTCGGCATCCGCGGACGGCGCTTCGACGTTGCGCTCATCCCGCATACGCTGAAGCTCACCACGCTGGGACGCAAAGGGCCGGGCGCGGCGGTCAACGTCGAGGCGGACATGATGGTCAAGTACGTCGAGCGCATCCTGGCGCCCCATCGCAACGGCGGCGCAGCCGCAAAGCCGGCGCGCCGCGCCGTGCGCCCGCGCCGGCGCAGGGCAGGAGCAGCGTCATGAGCCTGATGCAGATACCGCGCAAGATCGAATACGCGTTGCGGGCGATGATCTACCTCGCCGACCATCCCGAGGGCGTCGCGCGCGGCACCGAGATCGCGCGCCGCGAGCAGATTCCCAAGTACTACCTTGAGAAGGTGATTCGCGACCTGATGCATCGCGGGCTGGTGCGCGCGCGCCGCGGTCCCGGCGGCGGCTATCAGCTCGCCCGCTCCGCCGCTGCTATCACCTTCAAGGACGTGATCGAGGCGGTCGAGGGTCCGATCACGCTCAACGTATGCGTTGACGGCTCGAGTTCGTGCGCCTTGCAGCCGACCTGCCGGATGTTCCGGGTATGGGAGGAAGGGCAGCGCGTGCTGCTCGAAGTCTTCTCGCAGACCACGCTGCAGGAGATCGCATCCTCGCAGCCCACGGCCGCCCGGCTCGGACGCTTTGCCGCCGCCGACAAGGAAGTTATTGCGGCCGCCAAGGCCTGAGCGCATCCGCCGCCCGACCGATCGCATTGAGCGCCAGCGAAGCATCGATCAGCGAAGCCCCGGAAGCGACCGCCGGCGCCGCGCTCTTCAACGAGAAGTCCTTCTACCTCGAGGAGTTCTACGGCAAGAGCCTGCTGTTCGCGCTGGTTCCTCCCAGCGGCGAGCGGCTGGGCGAACTCGATTCGCTGGCGCGCACGCTGCGCGAGTTGCGCCGCAACCAGACCCGCGGCATCGTGATCGCCTCACGCAACGCGCTCGGCCGCGTGATGCGCCGACTGGGACGGCTCGCGCCGGCGGGCGAGCCGCCGGTCTTCAATCCGGCCGCCGGCCTGCGCTCGCGTCCCTACCCACCGGATTCGGCCGTCGCCCGCATCTGGCAGGGGCTGCGCACGGGCTCGATCGTGGTCGGCGCGGCGGACACCAACGATCCGATCGATCTGACAGTGTTCGCTCAGGAACTGGCCAGCCGCCTGCGCGTCTTCAAGCTCATCCTGCTCGACCGCCAGGGCGGCCTCACCGGCCGCGACGGCCGGCGGCTCTCGTTCGTCGAGCTCGGACGCATCGCGCACGCGCTGCGCGCCGACCGCGGCCGGCTGCGGCGCGCCGAGCTGCGCGCGGTGGCGCGGGCGCTCGGCGACGGCGTCGGCTCGGTCAACCTGGCCGCGCCGCGCGGCGTATACGAGGAGCTGTTCAGCTTCGTCGGCACCGGCACGCTGTTCACCGAGCGCCGCTACGGCTTCGTCCGCCCGATCTCGATCGACGACTTCGGGGAGGTCCAGGCCCTGATCGAGCGCGGCCAGAGCGAGGGCTACCTGCTCCCGCGCTCGCGCGAGGAAATCGCCCAGCTCTTGCCCTCGTGTTTCGGCTATCGCGTCGGCGACGAACATCTGGCGGGCGTATGCTCGCTGCTCACCGAGCCCTACCGGCGCGAGCGCGCGGGCGAGCTGACTGCGCTTTATACTCTCACCCGTTTCGCGGGCGAGGGCGTCGCCGCTGAACTGGTTAAGGAAGTCCTCAACGAGGCGCGCGCACGGCCGCTGCGCTACGTCTTCGCATGCACCGCGCAGGAGCGCGCCGCCAGCTTCTTTACCCGGCTCAAGTTCCGCCGCGTTTCGCCCAAGGACGTGCCGCTGGCCAAGTGGCGCGGCTACGATCGAGCGCGGATGGCGCGGCTGTTCATCTTCCGCTACGACCTCGCCTGACTGCGGGCCGCGCGCGATGAAATCCCGAGCACCCGGCGGCGCGCGCGACCGCTCCCGCGCGCGCGGACGGCCAAGGACGGCGCTGCGATGGCGTCTGGCGGCCGCCGCGGTGATCCTCGCCGCCGCCGCCGTCGCCCTCCATCGCCTCGATGCGGCCGAGGTATGCGGCGCCAACGAGGCCATCGAGGGAATCTTCGTCCAACAGATGGTCGAGCACGGCGTGCTGCTGTTCCCGCTGGAGAACGGGAACTCGCCGATGTACAAGCCGCCGCTCTTCCATTGGACCGCCTCCGCGCTCGACCGCCTCGCCGGCGCGCCCAAGGTTACCGCCTTCAACTTGCGACTGCCCTCGGCGCTGTACGCGATCGCGGGGGTGGCGCTGACGATCGTGTTCGCATGGTCTCCGTTGGGGGAAGGCGGCGCTTGCCTTGCCGGTCTGGTCCTTGCTGCCTCCTACCAGTACATGAGCCAGGCGCGGATTGGGCGGGTCGATATGGCGCTGTGTTTTTTCGAGACGCTCGCGCTGATGGCGTGTCTGTGGATGCTACCGGCGCCGCGCGCCGCGCCCTCCGCCGCGTCTGCGCAGGCGGCGGCGCAATCCGGCATTGGCGCGGCGGCGCGCTTCGGTGAAATCGCGATGCGCTACGTGTTCGCACTCGCGCTCGGGCTCGGCGTGCTCGCCAAGGGGCCGGTCGCGATCATTTTGCCGCTCGGCGCGATCGGCCTGTTCCTGCTGCGCGAGCGGCGGCTGAGCGAGCTATGGGAGTTGTTCACGCCGGGCAGCCTGTTCGTCGCGATCGTGGTGAGCCTGAGTTGGTACGCGGCGTGCGCGATGGGCGCGCGCTACGGATTTCTCAACCGCCAGCTCGGAAGCGAAAATTTCGGCCGCTTCTTCGGAGCGCTCGGCGCGATGCCGCCGTGGTACTACGTCAAGCCGCTGCTGCTGAACTCGGTGCCGCTGAGTCTTTTCACGCCGCTTGCTGTCGCCGCCGCCCTTCTTGGCTCCGGAGGCTCCTTTGCTTCGTCCAGGGCGATGGTTGGGGAGACGTCAGACGCTCGTGCTAGCAACAGCGCTGACGCCCCCGCCGGGGTGAGGTCGCACGCCATCCCATCCACACCCGCCGCGGATTTGGCCGCGCGCCTCTTCGCGACCTTCTGGATCGTAACCGTCGTCTTCTTCTCCATCGCCGCCTACAAGCGGCGCGCCTACCTGCTGCCGCTATGGCCGGCCTCGGCGTTCCTGCTGGCATGGGGCGCGCTGACGCTGGCGCGGCGCGCGCGACGGGCGCGCTTTGCGCCCGCGGCGCTCGGCGCACTATGCGCCGCGATGGTTGTGTTCAACTTTTTCTATCTACCGCGCCATGAGCGCGCCGGATGCGTCGGCGGCTCGTACGCCGTGGCGGCGGCGCGGATCAACCGGGTCGTCGGCGCCGGCGAGCCGCTCTACCTTTGGGGCTTCGAGGAGGATCCGGCGGCGCTGCTCTTCTATCTCGATCGCACCGCGCCGCTCATCGGCGGCAAGCTCGGCGACGCGCCGCCGGGCTACGTGATCGCGCCGGAGCGGCTATGGACGCGCGACCGCAGCCAGGCACTCGAGCTCACGCCGGTGCTGACCGTGGAGGTCGGCGGTGACCGCTTCGTCCTGCTGCGCCACGGCCCCGCTCTGGCGCTGGCTGCAAAGTGCGTCATTCCCGCGCGCATGTCTGCCGCGCAGGCGAAATTCCGCTTGCCCAAACATCCGGCCGGCCGGACGCCCGCCCGCCAAGACAAAACAAGAGGGATTCTGCCGAGGGCTACCGGCCTTTGAATTGCGGGGCGCGTTTTTCGAGGAACGCGCGCATCCCCTCCTGGTAGTCGGCCGTGCGCGAGGCATCGCCCTGCGCGATCGCCTCGGCCTCCAGCACGTCGGCCCACGCGCGGCCGATCGTCTTGAGCATGACACCCTTGGAGATGCGGAACGCCGCGGTCGGCCCGGCCGCGATCTCGAGCGCGAGCTTGCGCGCCGTCTCGGCCAGCTCGCCCGCCGCCACCGCGCGGTTCACCAACCCGCGCTCGGCCGCCTCGCGCCCGCTCAGCCGCCGGCCGGTGTAGATGAGCTCGAAGGCCAGATGGCGCCCGAGCAGATGGAGAAGGTGGAAGTGCCCGCCGGAATCGAGCACCGCGCCGAGCCGACCGAAGGGCGAGGAGATCTGCGCGTCCTCGGCCGCAATCACGATGTCGCAGGCGAACGCCAGTCCCAGCCCGCCACCCATGCATGCGCCCTGGACGGCAGCGATCGTCGGCCCCGGAAACTCGTAGATCCTCGTGAGCAGCGGGGTGAAGTCGTTGCGCAGAATTTCGGTCGCGTCCTCGTTGGCCGGATCGGCTTGTGAAAGATCGCGTCCGGCGCAAAAGGCGCGCCCCTCGCCGCGCAGCAGCACCGCGCGCGCCCGACTTTCGGCAGCCTCCTCAAGCGCCGCGTGCAGCTCGCGGATCATCAGATGGTTGATCGCATTGAGCTTGTCGGGGCGGTTGAGCACGATCTCGACCATCCCGCCCGCGCGCGCGACCCAAATCGTCTCGGCCATCGTGGGGTATCCTCCTGGGCAGAGTTGACCGGCCTCGCCGCCGACGCTTGCGCGGCGGTCGTGCTGGGTGGTTTATAGCAGACCCGCTGCTGAGCGGGAGCCGCGGCCTAGAAGACCGGGATAATGTCGGCGGCGGTGATGTCGCCGACGTCGACGCCCTCGAGGTCCAGCTCGGGAATCGCCGGGAATTTGATCCCCCAGTCGCCAACCACCTTCTTGACCTTGGCGATTGCCATCCGCCAGTTCTCGGCCTGCTCGTCGTAGCTCAGCACGCCGAGCCCGGCGTCGCGCGCGCAGTCGATCAGCACGCGATGATTGGGCAGGAAGTAGGGCGGCAACTCCCAGAACAGGTTGGGCGGCTCCCACAGGATCATCGAGAGAAAGACGAAGCCCGCGCGCAACTGCTTGGTGATGAGACTCTTGTAGTCGTCGGTCAGCCCCGGCCAGTCGTCCTCGAGCATCTTGAGGCAAATCGCCAGGTGACGGCTCTCGTCCTGACCCACTCGCGTGAAGACGCCCTTAAAAACCTCCGAGGTCGTTTTGCGCGACATCCCGTAGAACAGCGTCGAGGCCGCGACTTCGCCGAGCAGGAAGGAAGTAAAGAGCACCGAGAGCGGGTACTTGTCGAGCGAGGCCGAATAGCCACGCCAGTAGCGGGCGCCGTTATGGAACAGCCACTGGATGTTGTTGAGCGCAGCGCGCTCGAGCGCCGTGCGCGCCTCGAAGCGCAGCGGCCCGCCCGGCATCACGCGCGCGATCGCGCGCTGGCAGCACTCTTCGTGATTCACCTCGTCGCGGGTGACGCTGAAGAAGCACTTGCGGATCGGATCCTCGGCATGGACCTCGTAGGAGTGGATCATCGCCTTGGCGAAGACCGCAGGCCCCGAGCCGTCGAACACCGACAGCACCGCGTACCAGTACATGATCCCCAGCCGCTGCTCGGCAGTGAGGCGGGCCGGGTCGAGTTTGTTCCACGGCAGGTCGGAAGGGTTCCAGGCCTGGACCTTGGCCTTCTCATAGAGCGCGGCCAGCGACTCGGTCTTGACCTCCCATTCGAGCGGAAAGATGTTGGGCTGCGCGATCTCGGGCGCGGCTGCAAAGCCGCCCTCGGGGATCACCAGGTCCGCGGCGCGCGTGCCGTTGGGGTGATGCCTGTTGGTCCTGATCGCGGGGCTGCCGTCGGCCATCGCTGGTCCTCCTGCCGATGTTCTCCCAAAATCGACCGAACGGTCGGTTTAATTGAAGAATGCCGCCAATGCCGACCGGATGTCAAGCCTCGACGCGGCGCTCCGGCCGCCGCACCGACCGCGCGGGCACCTACATCCGGAATTCTGAAACCACGAAGTCGTGATCCGAAATCCGCGGGCCCCAGCGCGCGGCCTGCGCGGGCACGACCGCGGCCGAGCCCGCCACCGGCGTCAGCCCGCGCGCCGCGATCCAGTCCAGCTTTGGACGCCATTGCGGCGGCACCAGCCGGCTCGGCGCGAAGGTCGGCGCGCGCGCGACGTTGGCCCCATCGAGCACAAAGCCGTGTCCGCGCAGGCGCTCGAACAGCGGCTCGTACGGCTGCGGCGCGCGGAAACGCCGCGGCCTGACGAGCATCGTGGCCCCGGCTCGCACCAGCGCCGCGCGCACGCCCATGTCGAGCGTCGTCGTGTTAAGGTCGCCGCCGATCACAACCGGGTTGTCGGCGGCGAGCGCGCCGAGAAAGCGCTCCATCTGGAGCGCGCGCCCCGCCGGAGCGCATCGCCGCTCCAGATGCACCACCGCGATCGTCAGCCGGCGGCCGGCGACGCCGATAGTCGCCGCCAATCCGGTGGGCGTCCCGGGCATCCTGTAGTAACCCAGGAAACGCGGCCGGACATCGGGCAAACGAACTATGCGGAGATCGTCGAGCGGCTGGGCGCACAGGATCGCATTGCCGACCGCGCGGATTTCGCCGCCATCCTCCGCACGTCCGAACGCGGGGATGAAGGCGAAGCTCATCCCGAGCCGGGCAGCGAGTTCGGAGGCGAATTTCACGCGCCGATGACGCGGCACGCGCCAGCTCGCCTCGCACACGAGTATAGTGCCGGCGTCGGCCATCGACGGACGGCTCAGGCAGGCCGCGATCGCGCTTACGTTGGCGCCACCGCCGGCGTTGAAGACGACCACCTTGAGCGGCGAGCGTGCCGCCACGGAGGCGCGGTTCAGCGCGACAAGATCGAAGGGCGGCCCCGGGCGCGCGCTCGCATCGGCCCGCCGCAGCGCTTCCTGACCCGCCATCCCCGCCCCGTCTTCGCGCCGAGACCCCGCTCAGCCCGCGAGCTCGGCCTGGAGCGCGTCGAACGACGTGATCGGCGCGGTACAGGTGCGCTCGCGGCAGACGTAGGCGGTAAGCTTGCCGCCGACCTGGGCCTTGCCGCGCACCTGCTCGGGCAGACGGGTGTCGGAAGTATCGCGCGGGTCGGCGACGAACAGCGCCCGATTTGGCAGGTAGAACAGCCCGAGCCGCTCCATCCACTCGATCAACTCCGGCGCGCCGCGCTCGCCGACCATCACGATCTCCACCGGGCCGCGCTGGTAGAGGTCCACGGCTTCGAGCATGTGGGAGAACGCGAACGGCTGTTGCGCGATGAAGCCGTGGAGCAGGCTGAGCGTGCGTTGCGCCTCGGCAAAGTAGCGCACCTCGCCGGTGTAGCCGTACAGCCGCAGCAGCGCCATCACCGCGGCGCTGTTGCCCGACGGCGTGGAACCGTCAAAGACCGCCTTGGAGCGCGTGATGAGCCGCTCGTGATCGGCGGAGGTGAAGAAGAAGCCGCCCTTGTCGCGGTCGAGGAAGCGCTCCAGGATGGCCTCGGCCATCGTCTGCGCCGCCGTGAGGTGGCGGCGGTCGAGCGAGGCCTCGTAAAGGTCGATGGCGCCGGCGGCGATCAGCGCATAATCCTCGAGATAGGCGTTGAAGCGGGCGGCGCCGTCCTTGAACGAGCGCTTAAGCGCCCGCCCGTCCCACATCCGGCCCATCACGAAGTCCAGCGCCCGTGAGGCCGCCGCCAGGTAGCGCCCCTCGCCAAGCGCGCGATAGCCCTCGGCGAGCGCTCCGATCATCATCCCGTTCCACGCGGCCAGGATTTTGTCGTCGCGCGCGGGCTTGACCCGCCGCTCGCGCGCCTCGAACAGGCGGCGGCGAATCTCCTCGATCGCGCGCTCCATTTCCTCGGCGCTCGTCCCGAACAGGCGGGCGGCGTCGTCGCGCTCGATGGTGCGATGGAGGATATTGCGGCCCTCGAAGTTACCCTCCTCGCTGATATCGAAATAGCGCTCGGCTATCCGGCCGAGCTCCTGGCCCAGCGCCGCATGCGCCTCGCCGCGGGTCCAGAGGAAGAATTTGCCCTCTTCACCCTCGCTGTCGGCGTCCTGGGCGGAGTAGAAGCCGCCCTCGGGGCTTGTCATCTCGCGCAGCACGTAGTCGAGGGTCTCGCGCGCGACGGTGAGGAACTCTGGCTCGCCGAGCGCGCGGCCGGCGTCGAGGTACAGCCGGGCAAGCAGAGCGTTGTCGTAGAGCATCTTTTCAAAATGCGGCACCAGCCAGCGGTCATCGACGCTGTAGCGATGGAAGCCGCCGCCGAGCTGGTCGTAGATGCCGCCCTTGGCCATCTTCGTTAGCGTCTCGCGCACCATGTGGGCGTATTCGGGATCGCCCTCGGCCTGGTACCTGCGCAGGAAGAGCGAGAAGACGAAGATGTTGGGAAATTTCGGCGCCCGCCCGATGCCGCCGTTGACTCGGTCGTAGTGCTCGGCGAGCGCGCGCGCCGCCTTCTCCACCGCGTCGGGCCCCAACTCGCCGCCATCGGGACTGAACTCGGCGAGGCCTTCGAGGCCCTTGGCCAGGCGCTTGACGTTGTGCTGGACGTCGGCGGGCTTGTCGCGGAAGGCGGCGGCGAGCGCCAGTAGCACGCGCGGAAAGCCGGGCATCCCCTGGCGATCCTGCGGCGGAAAGTAGGTGCCGCCGAAGAACGGCTTGCCTTCGGGGGTAAGAAACACCGTCAGCGGCCATCCGCCGCGCCCTGTCAGGAGCTGGACCGCGTCCATGTAGATCTGGTCGAGGTCGGGCCGCTCCTCGCGGTCCACCTTAATCGCGACGAAGTTCTCGTTAATCAAGCGTGCGACCTGCTCGTTCTCGAACGACTCGCGCTCCATCACGTGGCACCAGTGACAAGCCGAGTAGCCGATCGAGAGCAGGATCGGCTTGTTCTCGGCGCGGGCGCGCGCGAGCGCCTCGGCTCCCCACGGGTACCAGTCCACCGGGTTGTACGCATGCTGGCGCAGGTAGGGGCTCTGCTCGTGGATCAGGCGGTTGGGCTTGCGCTCCAAGGGCTCGTGACCGCGTTCGTCGCTCATCAGGAAGCTCTACTTTTCGGGACTCGCGCCGGCGCGCGTTAGTGGACCTCTAAACGCTAGCACGTGCCCGCCGGTGCTTACTACGCTGGTCTCGCGGCGCTCGCAGGCAACGGGCAACAGAGGAATTCTCGGCGGCAGCTTCATGCGGGTACTTGAACCTACGGATGCAGGCTGCGAAGGTGGTGCGCGAATGGAAAGCGCTGCCGATCCGAATCGCGCCTGCACAGGCGCCGGCGCGACGGCCTGCGCCGCCGCGCGCCCCTTGGCGGGCGCCCTCGACGGTTCAACCGTCGAAATCTTCGGCCGCGCGGTGCCGTGGCGCGCCGCGGTCGCCGCAGTGTTGGGACTGGCGGCGGTAATGTTCTTCGCGCGGCTGGGCGCGCGCGCGCTGTGGTCGTCGGAATTCCGATGGGCCGAGATCGCAAGAGAGATGCATCTCACCGGCCGCTACTTCTGGCCGACGATCAACGGCAAGGTGTATTACGACAAGCCACTGGGCTCCTACTGGCTGGTGCTCGGCGCCGCATGGCTGACCGGCGGTGTGGACGAAACCGCTGCGCGCCTGCCGTGCGCGATCGCGGGCCTGCTCGCCGTCTGGCTGCTCATCCTGATTGCACGCCGGCTCTATGATCAGCGAAGCGCGCTGCTCGCCGGTGTGGTGCTCGCGACCAGCTTCAGTTTCGTCTTTTTCGCCCGCCATGCCTCGGCCGACGTGGAAACGGCAACCGGCGAGCTGGCGGCGCTCGCGTTGTTCCTGCGCAACGAGGAGCGGCAGGATGGATGGTGGGTGGTCGGGCTGTGGCTGGTGATGGCGGCAACCTCGCTGACCAAGGGGCTACTCGGCTTCGTGCTGCCGCTGATGGTGATCGGGCTGTACTCGGCGTTGGCCAACGGATGGGCGGAGCTCTGGCGGCGGGTGGCGCGCGGCGCGATCCCGGACCGCATCGGCTGGCTCATCGAACGCAACCGATGGCTCTTCAACTGGAAGTCGATCCCGGCGATCGCGCTGGGCGGCGCCATCTATTACGTGCCGTTCGCGATCTCGGCGGCGAGCACCGGCTCCGAGAAGGGGCTCGAGATGGTGTACCGCGAAAACGTGGTGCGCTTTTTCCATCCCTTCGACCACCGCGGACCGATCTATCTCTACGTTTACGTGATCTTCGCCCTGATGATGCCGTGGTCAGCGTTCCTGCCGGCCGCGCTCGCCGAAGCCCATCGCAGGGGCGGTCCATCCGAAGTCAGCCCGCGCAGCAACCGCTTCGCGCTGGTCTATTTCTGGGCGACCTTTATCTTCTTCACGCTCTCCGGCTCGCGGCGCAGCTACTACCTGCTGCCGATCCTGCCCGCCGCCGCGTTGCTGGTGGGGCAAACCCTGACAACTTCGCTGGACGCGCTTTCGCCGCTCGGCCGCAGGCTACTTCGGGTGGGTTACGCCGTGATCGCGGTCGGAGTAATTGGCGCATTTGTGGTGCTGCTGCCGCCGGCGTGGATCCTGCCCGGGCGCTTGGCCGCGCTGCCGCCGGCGCCGGACCGGGTACTCTATGCCGCTTGCTGGATCATCGCACTCGGCGCGGTGCTCTATGCGATTCGCCGCTTCGATTCGCGCCGCGCCGCCGCGTCAACCGCAACGGTCGCCGTCGTGTTCCTGGGCTATCTGTATATTTTCGCGATGCCCGCTGCCGACCAGTGGCGCGGCGAGCGAAGCTTCGCCGAGGCCATCCGCCGCCAGATGGGTACTGCGACGTCGGGCGTCGTCCTCTACCGCAGTGAGGGACCGATATTCTACCTCGGCCTCCCCCATCCGCTTCCCTACTACGACGACGCCGCCCGCCTCCGGCGCGACGCGCTGGAGGGCAACGTGCGCTGGGTGATCGTGCGCCGGCGCGACCTCGCCACCTTCGAGAGCGCGCTGCGCCTTGCAGCATCGGTCGCCGCCCGCGAGAAGGCGTTCCCGTTCGAGCCTCACAAGCACACGCTCAACAAAGAGGTGCTCGTGGTGCTGCAAGCCCCTGAGAAGCCCGGGTCCGTTAAGTAGGGAGCCGGCCCGAAGCGATCGGTGGCCAAGGATGCTCGCCACCACTGAGAAAGGCAGGGGCGTCTGACCGACCGAAAGGAATGGGGACGTCAGCCAGACCAGGAGAAATAAAGGACGGGACTGCGGGCGGGTGACGCGCCCTACAGCCGCATCGGCATCACGACGTAAGTGAATTGCGTATCGGCGGGTGTGCCAATCACGCCCGGGCTAACGTCGTCGGAGAGCCCCAGATGGGCCTCGCTCTCCGGCGGTATCACGCCGAGCGCCTCGGTCATGTAGGTGGCGTTGAAGCCGATCGAAAATTCTTCGCCCTTGAAGTCGACGTCGATCGTTTCGCTCGCCTCGCCCATCTCGGGGCTCGTTGAGGAAACCGTCAGCGACCCGGGCGCCATCGTCAGCTTCACCCCGCGGTAGCGCTCGTTGGAAAAAATCGCGGCGCGCTTGATCGAATTGAGCAGGGCGTCGCGGCCGACCGTGATCGTGTACTTCGACTGCTTGGGAATCACCCCGCGGTAGTCCGGAAACTCGCCCTCGACCAGACGCATCGAGACTTCGGTCGCGCCGCGCTTGAGCCAGGCGAGCTGCCCGTCCACCATCAGCCGCACCTGCTCGTCGCCTTCTTGGTCGAGCAGCTTGCGCAGCTCGGCAAGCCCCTTGCGCGGAATTATCGCGCTGCCCTGCATCGTGAACTCCGCCGCCTCGCGCTCGATCATGGAGAGCCGATGGCCGTCGGTGGCAACCATCCGCACCGCCCCCTTAGACGGCGACTCGATCAACACTCCGCCGAGGTTGTAGCGCGCCTCGTCCGGGCTGACCGCGAAGATGGTCTTGTCGATCATGCCCGCGAGCACGCGGGTGGCGATGGTCAGATCGCCCTTGACCGCCTTGCGCGCAGCGTCGCCCTGGGGTTTGGCGCTCTGGCTCGGCATCGCGGGAAAGCTGCGCGGGTCGAGCCCCATCATCTTGAATCTCGCCCGCCCGCACCGGAGCTCGACCCAGTCGTTGTCGAGCGACTTGAGCGAGACTTCGCCGCCCTCGGCCTCGCGCACGATCTCGAACAGCTTGCGCGCGTTGAGCGTAACGCTGCCCTTCTTGTCGATACGGCAGGGAACCTCGGTGCGGATGCCGACTTCGAGGTCGGTCGCCGCCAGCTTGAGGTTGGCGCCGTTGGGCTCAAGCAGGACGTGCCCGAGGATCGGCACCGTGTTGCGCCGCTCAACGATCCCCTGAACCATCGCCAAGCTGTCCTGCAATGCCGCGCGCTCGATTACAAGTTCCATTAACCCTCTCGTCTGCGCTCTTCTGATCCTTACAAATTAATCTTGATCAGAAGAGATCAGTAGATCCCAGTAGGCCCTGTCGATTTGTTGATTCGGGCCGCAAGCCCCCGTTATTCCGGCACAATCCCGGCGCATGAAGCCGTGGGGCAGGGCGCGCCCTGTCGCCGCTTCCGCCGCGCCGCTGACGCCGGCTGTCGATACTGTGCCCATTGTAAAGGAATTTTCCACAGAATTGTTAAGAGCCCCGCTCAGGCTGCCTTCTGATCGACCTTCAGCTCGCGCTCGATCTTTTCGATCGACATCCTGAACGCAGAGTCGTTGGCCACCCGGCGCGCGATCAGGTTGTAGGCGTGGATCACTGTCGAATGGTCGCGTCCGAAATGCTCGCCGATCACCGGAAACGAGTTGTCGGTCAGTTTGCGGCACAGGTACATCGCGACCTGGCGGCAGAACGCGATGTGCTGAGTGCGCTTTTTCGATTTGAGGTCGGCGAGCCGGATGTGGAAGAAGTCGGAAACCGTCTTCTGGATCGATTCGATTCCCGGCCGTTGATCGTGGACACGGATGAGGTCGTGGAGCGCCTGGCGCGCAAACTCGACCGTCACCGGCGCCCGGTCCATCGAAGCCAGCGCAGAGAGCCGGGTCAGACATCCCTCCAGCTCGCGCACGTTGGAGGAGACGTTCTGCGCGATGTAGAGCGCGACCTCGGCCGGCAGCGCCAGGCGCTCGAGCGCCGCCTTCTTCTGGACGATGGCGACTCGGGTTTCGAGATCCGGCGGCGCGATGTCCGCGATCAGGCCCGACTCGAAGCGATTGCGCAGCCGCTCCTCGAGTCCCGGAATCTCGCGCGGCACCTTGTCCGAGGTCAGCACGATCTGATGGCGGTCGGCGTGAAGCGAGTTGAACGTGTGAAAGAACTCCTCTTGGGTCCGCTCGCGGCCGGCGAGGAACTGGACGTCGTCGAGGATGAGGGCGTCGACGCGGCGGAACTTCTCCTTGAACTCACCCATCCGGTCGCGCCGCAGGGACGAGATAAGCTCGTTCATGAAGACCTCAGCCGGCATGAACAGCACCTTGCGCTTGCCGCTCGCCCACAGGTGATGACCGATCGCGGTCACCAGGTGCGTCTTACCCAGCCCGACCCCACCATAGATGAACAGCGGGTTGTATTTTTCACCGGGCTGATTGGCAACCGCTTGCGCTGCGGCGTGGGCGAACTGGTTGGCCGAGCCGACCACAAATTCGGCGAAGGTATAGCGCGGGTTGAGCTGCGGGTGCTGCTCGCGTTGGGCTCCGGCATGGTCGGCGGCCGCGCCGTTGGACAGCGGCGCGATGCGCCGAGGCGGTGCCTCGCGCAAGGTGCTGCCGTTGCCGTTCAGTCCCAGCGTGAGTTTGACGTCAACCACCTGCCCGGCTTCGGCCGAGAGCGACTGACGCAGCAGTTCGAGGTAGCGGTCGCTGACCCAGTCGCGGAAAAAGCGGTTAGGCGCCTCGATCGTGGCCGTGCGCCCCTGCAAGCCGAGAAAGTTAAGCGGTCCAATCCAGGTTTCGAATCCGACCTGGCCCAAAGTATCTCGCATCCGATCGGCAGCTCTCTGCCACAATGCTTCCATGAGTCCCCTCCCCGAAAAGGGGGACCGCCAGCCCGTCCACGGCCCCCACGGTATCGAGCAAGCCCCGTTAATTACTCACAAGGTTATCCACATCTGTGGATAAGCAAAGTTTCCCCGTCTCCAGAGCGGAAAAGTGCTTCGTGAACGCAGGTCTATCAACTCGTCCCCCCGGCGTTGCGGACTTTCGGCTTCTGATTCGTGAACGTAACGGAGAAAGATCGCGTGACGGTCGGCCACGATGATCCTGTCGGTCGCTCTACGATCGGCCGCGCGGGCTCGCGCGCCGCTCGTAAACACGTGCCGATGAAGCCAACGTGATAAACTCTTTTCGTGAATGGCTCAAGCGCAAATGATCGGGTTTCTACAAGCGCGCGATTTTTTTCGGAAATCCACCGCGCGGATCGCCCGCGCGCCGACAGCCGCGTGCCGCACTTTTTTGTCGATCGCGCGCGTTGGCTCTGGAAGCCGGAGCCAGAATGCGATGCTTGGTTAAAATTGACGGCTACGTGGGTTTGACTGTCCCGCCAACCGATGTTAGCGAGCACGATGAAGCGATGATCACGAACAAAAACTCCTCCGCGCTGCTCCGCCGCGCCGCCGCCGCGATCCCCGGCGCGGTCAACTCGCCGGTGCGCGCATGGAAGGCGGTCGGCGGGGCGCCGCTCTTCATCGCGCGCGCCGAGGGTCCCACCGTTATCGACGCCGACGGCAACCGCTTCGTCGATTACGTCGGCTCCTACGGCCCGGCGATCCTCGGCCACGCCCATCCCGCGATCGTCGCCGCAGTCGGCGCTCAGGCCCACGACGGCTTCGGCTACGGCGCGCCGACCGAACTCGAAGTCGAGCTGGCCGAACGGATCGCGGCGGCGATTAGGACCGCCCAGCGCGTGCGCCTGGTAAGCTCGGGTACCGAAGCCGGGATGACCGCGATTCGGATCGCGCGCGCGGCCACCAACCGCCAGCGCATCATCAAGTTCGACGGCTGCTACCACGGCCATAGTGACGCCTTGCTGGTGCGCGCGGGCTCGGGCGTGATGACCTTGGGGGTGCCCGATAGCGCGGGGGTGCCCGAGGCGCTGGCGGCGCTGACCCGAGTCGCGCCCTTTAACTCGCTCGACGCGGTAGAACGTTATTTTCATGCCGAGCCGAGAGACATCGCGGCCATTATCGTCGAACCCGTCGCCGCCAACATGGGGGTCATACCCCCAGCACCCGGGTTCCTGCGCGATCTGGGCGAGCTTGCCCATCGCTACGGCGCGCTGCTCATCTGCGACGAGGTCATAACTGGATTTCGACTGCGCTACGGCGCCGCCTGTGAGCAATTGGGCGCGCAGCCCGACCTGGTCATGCTCGGCAAGATCATCGGGGGCGGGATGCCGATCGGAGCGGTTGGAGGGCGCGCCGATTTGATGGATCTGCTGGCGCCGGCGGGTCCCGTCTATCAGGCGGGGACGCTGTCGGGCAATCCGCTATCGGTGCGGGCTGGCCTGGAAACTCTCAAAATCCTTGCCCGGCCAGGCACTTACGAGCGACTGGAAGCGCTCTCCGCCCGGCTTGGCACAGGCCTGAGCGACGCCTTGGGGGCCTCCGGACTGAGGGGCTGCGTCAACCGGGTAGGCTCGCTGCTCACCATGTTCATCGGCCCCGAGGCGGTGAGCGACGCCGAGCAGGCGCGCAGCGCTGACACAGCGCGCTTCGCCCGCTTCTTTCACGCGATGCTCGAGCGCGGGATCTACCTGCCGCCCTCGCAATTCGAGGCGCTGTTCGTCTCGCTCGCCCATAGCGAGGCCGACATAGACCGCACCGTTGCCGCCGCCCGCGAGTCGCTTGCCGCGATCACGAAGAGCCCTAGGTGAGCGACTTTCGGCACTCCGCTCCCGATGGCGAGCAGCCGCAGGCCCGGCGCCAGCCGAGCCTGTGGCGGTATGCTGCGATTGGAGCCGAGTTCTTCTCCCCTATCATCGGAGGTTCGGTGGTCGGCTATTATATCGACCAGCATTTCCACACCGGGGCCATATGGACACTGGTCGGATTGCTTGGCGGTGTGTTTCTCGCCTTCTATCGGCTGATTCTCGAAATGCGCGAGTTCCGCAGGAATTTGACCAAGTGAATTGGGCCGTGCCGGCGATCGCGGGCATTCAGAGCATCGCGGCGGTCCTGACCGGCGCGCTGACGCTGCTTTTGCTCGGCGTTGGCTCGCCGGCGTTGGCCGTGGGATGTGCCGTCGGTGGCGTCGTGATGATCGCCAACCTGTACCTGCTCACCCTTGTTGGGCGATGGATCCTGGCGGTGGCGGCGCAAAGCGGCGGGGCGAGTCGGATCGGAATTGTTGCCGCGCCCTTGAAATTACTGTTTATTGTTAGCGTCGTAGCCCTGCTTTTCAGCCTCACCAATCTCAGCGCGCCGGGCTTTGTGCTCGGTGCCTTGACTCAGCCGGGCGCGATCTTTATTGAGACGTGGCGTGTTTCGGCGCGGGCCGCTTGGCGGTCCGCGCCGGCGCGAAAGGGGTAACGTTGGACCCGGTCAATTTCATCGACCTCATCGCGGACAGCACCCGCCTGCCGCCGGTGCTCGTCGGCACTTGGCTGGTCATGGGGGTTTTGATCATTTTCGGCCTGCTCGCCCGGCGGGCCCTGATGGCGGCGACCGATCCCACGATCCCGGACGAGGGAGTGACCCTGCGTTCGGTGGGTGAGGTGATGACCGAGTGGCTAGACGGCTTCGTGGCGGGGGTACTCGAGACGCACGGCGCGCGGCGCTACGTTCCCTTCTTCGGGACACTGTTCATGTTCATTCTGGCTGCCAATTTTCTGGGACTGATCCCCGGGATGGAGCCGCCCACCAACGACACCGACCTTACCTTCGCCCTCGCCATCATTTGCTTCTTCTATTACTTGTACCAAGGCTTCGAGCATCAGGGGCTCTATTATCTGCGGAGCTTTCTCGGCCCGCTTTGGTGGCTGTCGTGGTTTTTCGTTGTGATCGAGGTTGCCGACAACCTGTTCCGGCCCTTCTCGCTCGGCATTCGTCTGTTCGCCAACATGTTCGCCGACCACAAGGTGCTCGGGCTTTTCACCGGACTGACCAAGCTGCTGGTGCCCCTCGCTTTCTATGCGTTGGGCTCGATCGTGTGCATCGTGCAGGCGCTGGTCTTCGTGATTCTGGCCGTCGCCTACGTCCGGATGGCGAGCCACGCCCACTACTGAGACGGCGGCTGGCTGGCAGGCCGCGGAGTTCACGGCATAAAGCAACTATTCGCGACCAGGCATGGTCCGGTTCGTGGTGTGGAAGAGGATAGAGGCGAGGAAAAAAGAGCCCTGGATCCGGCCGGTGGCCGCGAGCAACCAAGGAGGCAGAAGGATGTTACGACGGTTAGGCAAATGGTTCGGGTTAGCCGCGGCGATGGTCCTCGGCACGCCGCTGCTGGCGATGGCGCAGGCGGCGGGCACGGGTGGCGGCGGCGACGGGCTGCGCGCGGGCCTTATCGGGCTCGGCGCCGGCATCGGAATCGGGATTGCGGCGTTGGGCTGCGGCATGGGTCAGGGCAAACTGGCGGCCTCGGCGATGGAATCGATCGGACGTAATCCCAACAGCACCAACCAGCTCTTTGTCCCGATGATCATCGGGCTCGCCTTCGTCGAGTCGCTGACCCTTTATTCACTGGTCATCTCGTTCATCCTGCAAGGCAAAATCTAATCTGCGGCGACCGACCGACCTTGAAGAGCGGGGCCCCGTCCGGGGCCCCGTTTTTCTTTTCGTGCGCTTGCGGTTCGCCCCGCGCGGGTCTAAGCACAGCGGCAGGAGGACTCCATCCATGGTATCCACGCAAAGCGGCACTGGACTGCTGGTGGTGTGGACGGACGTTGCGCCCGAGTACGAAGCCGAGTTCAATCGATGGTACGACAACGAGCACATTCCGCAGCTGGTCGGCATCCCCGGATTCTTAAGCGGGCGACGGTACCAGGCGGTGGACGGCAAGCCGAAGTACATCGCTATCTACGACCTGAGCGACGAGAGCGTGCTCAAAAGTGACGCCTTCCGCGAGGGGCGCGATAACCCGACTCCATGGAGCCGCAAGATTATCCCCCAGTTCCGCAACACCCAGATCGGCGCCTTCCGCCAGATCTTCGCGCATGGCGCGCGGCCCGGCCGCGACGCGGAATTCGTCCTCACCGTGCGGCTCAATACCCCCGCGGACCACGAGGCCGAGTTCAACGCCTGGTACAACGAGGATCACGTGCCGGCGCTGGCCGCCGTGCCCGGCGTGTACTGCGCGCGGCGCTATGTCGCGGTCGAGGGCGATCCCAAGTACCTGGCGATTTATGAGATGCGCGAGGGCGGAATCCCGAAGACATCCGAATGGAACCGCGCGCGCGACTTCGGCCGTACCGCCCAAATCCGTCCGCATCTGAAGGACCTGCAGACCGTCGTCGCCCGCAGGATCCTGCCCTAACGAGGACTGCCGCGGCCCACCCCCACGGCAGGATCAATCCGGTCTGCTCAGTAGCGCCGGCGTCCACGCCCGTCCGACGCAAGCCGCGGGAACCGAGGCTTGCCCCGGCTCAGTCCCGCCGACGGGCGCCGTGCAGGATGTCGAACGGGGCGCGGCGCCGCTCGCGTCGCAGCAGCACGTACATCGCGCCCGCCCCGCCGTCGGCCGGCCGCGCGGTAGAAAACGCCAGCACGTAGCCGCCGATAAGGCCGTGCGAGAGCCACTGCGCGGCCGCATGCTTGAGCACCGGCGTGCCGCCCGGCGAGCGCAGCCCGCGCCCATGCACCACCAGCACCGTGCGCATCCCCTTGCGCACGGCGTCGAGGATAAAGCGCTCCAGCGCCTCCTTGGCGTCGCTCTGGATCATCCCGTGGAGGTCGATATGGGCTTGGACTGCGAACTCGGCCCGGCGCAGACGGGTCAGCAGGCGCGGGTCGATCCCGACGCGTGCGCCCTCGACGTACTCGTCCGTTTCGGTCAGTTCGAAGTGGCCCTGGCCGGCAATCAGGTCGGATAGCCGCGCCAGCACTTCGGCGTCCTCGCTCACGATCTCCCGATTGATCTCGGGGTTTGGCGCGATTCGCGTCGCGCGCGAGCCGCCAAGCGGCCGCACGCCCTCGACCGCCTGGCGAAACATCGCCTCGTCGTCGGCGGGCGACGGCTCGGGTGCAGCGGAGGCGGACTTCGAACCGCGTGGCGCTGCCGGCGCAGTCTTCGACGACCGGGCGGATGCGGGCAACGGCGCCGACGGTATCGGGCGCACGCCCAGCATCTTCTTGAGATCCTTGAAGGGCGAGTCGAAGACCGGCTTTTCGGCCTTTTGCTCGACGCGCCGGGGCGGCGCGATGGTCTTTCGCCTCCTGGCCATTTGGCGCTAAGCCTATCTTGTGGGCCGGCGAACGCTAAGCCGACGCGGTTGAAACCAGATCGCCGGCCGGTCGTCAGTTCTCGCCAGTTCGGGGCCAACTTTCGTTGGCCGAGCCCCCATTGTTCGCGGAGAATACAGATCTCTCCGCGAGAAAGGACGCCACCATGCGCAAGCCTATCCTGACCGCCGTCGTCATCGTTGGGCTCATCGTGGTTGTGGTTGTCGGCGTGATGATTTACGCGGTCGTCAACCTCAACAGTATCGTCGCCGCCAACCGCGAACGCATCCTGAGCAAGGCGAGCGACTCGCTAGGCCGCAAGGTCGACGTCCAGAATATCAGCGCGTCGCTCGGTTGGGGCGTCAGCGTTGACCTGAGCGGCGTCACGATCGCCGACGACCCGGCGTTTTCCGACAAACCCTTCGTCACCGCTTCGGACGTCTATGCCAAGGTCGCGGTCCTCCCCCTGCTTCATCGCCAGGTCGAGGTCGAGCGGCTGTCGCTCAAGCAGCCGGTCGTCCGGATCATCCGCAATCAAAGCGGCGAGATGAACGTCAGCACGATCGGGCACAAGCATGCCGCGGGTGAAGCCGCCGCGCCCCCGCCCCAGGCGCCTGCCAGAGGCAAGCAGCCGCCAGCCGCCGGACAGCCCTTGGGTACGGCTCCCCTGACCGCGACGGGAGAGAAGCAGAAGTCGGCGACCGCGCTGGCCGGCGTCTCAATCTCGAGCTTCGCGATCCAGAACGGCACGATCTCCTACACCGAGCCGGGCGCTCAGCCGCTCCAGATAAGCTCGCTCAACCTCGACGTCGAGAACCTCAGCGCGAGCTCGCCCGTGACGCTCAACCTGAGTATGGCGGCGCTGGGCACGCGCAAGAACCTGACGCTGGAGGGCACGGTCGGCCCTGTGATGAAAAACGGCATCATCGACACCACCGCAATCCCGCTTGCGCTCAACGCCGGCGTCGGACCGCTCACGCTGGCCGATTTGCGCGCGATGCCGCAGCTTGCCAAGGCGATTCCGGCAGAGGTCAAGATAACCAACCCGGTTTCAGCCACAGCGCGGCTCACTGGCACCACCCGGGTGCTGGGTTTCAACGTCAATGCGGACCTGACGCCGAACGAGGTCGTGTATGCCGGCATGCTGGACAAGGCGGCGGGTGTGCCGATGAGGCTCAGCGCCGCAGGCACGCGCAGCGCTGGGATTCAGAGCAAGCTCGATATCCAGAAGGCGATGCTGACGCTGGGCGACCTCAACGTCCAGGCGGGCCAGATCCAGTTCGGCGGAGACACGATGAGCGCGCGGCTCAACAGCAATCGTTTCGACCTCGCTTCGCTGGGCAAGATGGTGACGCCGCTCAGCAAGTACAACGCGTCGGGCAAGGCCGAGCTGCACGCGATGGTCAAGGTCGCCGACAAGAAACCCGAGCTCGACGGTGTCGTGACCCTGGCGTCGGTGACGCTGGTCCCTCCGGGCAAGCCGGCGCTGCTGCGCGGCCTGACCGGCGACATCAAGATGGCCGGGAAGAGCGCGGTGGTCGGCCCGCTGACCTTCGACCTCGGCTCGGGTCATGGCCGGCTGGAGGCCTACGCCCAGTCCTTCGAGCCGATAAGCGCGAATTACTCGTTCAGCACCGACGTTCTCAAGCCCGCCGAGCTGACTCAGAGCTCCAAGCCCGAGACGGCCGGCGACCATCTGGATCAGCTCGCAGTCAAGGGCACCGTGCGCGGCAGTCTCGCGGCGCCCGAGGTTACCGCCAAGCTGACCTCGCCCGGCGGTACCCTGCAAAACGTCGCCTATCGTAACCTGGCCCTCGACGCCGACTACGGCGGCCAGCGCCTGACGCTCAACTCGCTCAAGCTTGCCGCCTTCAACGGCACGATCGACGGCAGCGGCAACGCCGCGCTGGCCGGCGACCGCGCTTTCAACGTCGCGCTCAACTGTAATCAGATTGGGCTCAGGCCGCTGCTGCTGTCGCAGAACTCCAAGGCAGCCGACACCGTGCGCGGCCAGTTGACCGGGCAGCTGCGGGTCGCTGGGCGCGGCAGCACCTTCGAACAGATAAAGCCGACGCTTAGCGGCAACGGTCGGGTTTCGGTCGCCAACGGCAAGCTCGTGGGTGTGAACGTGGTGGCCGACGCAATGCGCAAGGTCAACGGGATACCGGGAATCGGCGCGCTGGTCTCGCCGGCGATGATCGCCCGCCATCCCGAGCTCTTCAAGTCGCCCGACACCGATCTCAACCAGCTCGGGATGGGCTTCACGATCCAGGGACCGCGGATCACCTCGCACGATATCGTCGCCTCGACCGCCGACTACACGGTCAAAGGCGACGGATGGTTCGACCTCGACAAGAAGATCGACATGGACGTCGACCTTCTGCTGTCGCCGCAGCTCAGCCGCGAGATGATTTCCGAGCGCAAGAACATCGCCTACCTGACCGATCGTCAGGAGCGGGTCAAAATCCCGGTCCATATCAGCGGTCAGCTGCCCAAGCCGACGGTTACGCCCAATGTCCAGGACATCGCGCAGCGGGCGGCAACCCACGCGGCGCAGGAGCAGGGGCAGAAGGCGATCCAGAAGTTCCTCGGCAAGAAGACGGGCGGCCTGATCCCTGGCCTCGGCGGTCCCGCGCCGGGGCCGTCGCCCGGCGCCGCGCCGCAGCCTGCCAACCCGCTCGCGCCGCTCCAGAAGCTATTCCGCTAGAGGAGGCGGACGAAGAACGCGCTCTGGACCCTTCCTTGTGGCGGCGCGGCGACGGAGGCGGGGCGCTCCTGCCCGTCGGTCGCGCACGAGAGGACCGGACCCCGCGCGCGGCAGCCACGCGCAGGGCGAGCCGGCGCGCGTCCTACAAATTAAGCTGCACAATGGTGGCGCCGGCACCGCCCTGATGCGGCTCGGCCTGACGGAATCCCGCGCAGTAGGGCGAGCCAGCCAGGTATTCGTGGACCGCCTTCTTGAGCGCGCCCGAGCCGATCCCGTGCACGATCCGGACCTCGCTGCGGTTGGTCAGATAGGCCTGGTCGAGAAATTCCTCGAGTTTGCGCAGCGCCTCGGAGGTGCGCATCCCGATAAGGTTGAGCTCCCCGCCGTCTGTAAATTCCCCCGCGCCCGCGCTGACCATCACCTTGGGCGCGCCGTGCTCGGCACGCCCCGACACCCGCCGCAGGCGCTCCGGCGCGACCTCGATCCGGAGGCCGCCGCGGCCGATGACTGCACGCCCTTCGCCGAGCGCGATAAGCTCGCCGCGGATGTCTCCGAACTCGACCTGGTCGCCAACGCTGAGCGGCGCGCGCGCCTCGGGACGCTCCTCGGCCTCCGCCCGCGCGGGCGCAAGCTGCTCGACACGCGCGGCCGCCCGCGCCGCCAGCGCGCCCATCTCGCGCCGCGCCTTGCGCCCGGCCCGAATTTCCTCGGCCAGCGCCGCGCCCTCGCGGCGTAGTTCGACCACCAGCTCGCGCCCCTCGGCCGCGACACGCGCGCGTTCGGCCTCGGTGCGGCGCAGCGCGCGCTCGAGCTTCTCCTCGGCCTCGGCCGCGCGGGCGGCGGCGGCACGCTCCCGCTCGCGGATGCGTTCGAGCTCGTCGCGGAGCCTGGCGCGCTCTTCTTCGAGGAGTTTGAGCGCGCGCTCCAGCTCGGCCGTTCCGGCCGGCATCGCCGCGCGCGCGGCGGCGACGATCTCGGCGGGCAGGCCGAGCCGCTCGGCCACGGCCAGCCCGTAGCTCTGGCCGATCGTATGCGGCTTGAGCCGGTAGAGCGGCTGGAGATGCTCGGGGTCAAAATCGACGGCGGCGGCCTCGTAGCCGGCACGCGAGTAGGCATGCAGCTTGATCGCCGCGGTGTGGGTCGCGATCGCGACCAGGCATCGACGCCGCCCCAGCCACGTCATCAGGCCGATCGCCAGCGCCGCGCCCTCGACCGGGTCGGTGCCCTCACCCGGCTCGTCGAGGATGACCAGCGCCGGCTCGCGCATCGCCTCGGCCATCTCGCGCAGGTTGACGATATGGGCGGCGAAGCTCGAGAGGTTGGCCTCGATCGATTGCTCGTCGCCGATATCGGCGAAGATGCTGCGAAAGACGGTGAGCCGACTGCCCTCGCGTGCCGGGATCAGCAGCCCCGCCTGCGCCATCAGGGCGAGCAGCCCAATAGTCTTGAGCGCGACGGTCTTGCCGCCGGTGTTGGGGCCGGAGATCACGATGCCCTGCATGCCGGGCGCGATGCGCACGTCGATCGGCACGGCCTCGCGCCCGCCGGCGATGAGCAGCGGATGGCGCGCCTCGATCAGTTCGAAGCCGCCCTGGTCGGCCTCGACGATCACCGGCTCGACGCATCGGAAGCGCTCGGCGAAGCGCGCGCGGGCATTGAGCGCGTCGAGCGCGACCATCGCGTCGAACGTCAGCCTCAGCTCCGTGCCATAGCCGCGGATCATGGCGGTCAGATGGGCGAGGATGCGCAGCTCCTCGGCCTCGACGTCGCGCTCGAGCATCATCAGGCGGTTGTTGAGCTCGACCGCCCACATCGGCTCGACGAACAGCGTCTCGCCCGACACCGAACGGTCCTGCACGATTCCCTCCAGGCGCTCGGCGTAGTTGAGCTTGAGTGGGAGGACGAAGCGATGGTTGCGCACGGTGACGAGGTAGTCGGAGACGAACGGCTCCATCCCAGGCCCGCTCAGCGAGCGCATCAGGCGCGCCTCCAGCTCGACCCGTTCAGCGCGCAGGCGCTCGCGCAGACGGGCGAGCTGAGGACTGGCCTCGTCGAGCAGGCCGCCGTCGTCGGCGAGCGCGCCGAGCAGCGCGTCGGCCAGCTCCTTGGGCGCGATCAGGTTCTGCGCGAGCGCGGCCAGATGGGGCAGGCGTTCGACTCGCGATCGCATGAAGGCGCCGACGTGGCGCGCGGCGAGCACGAAGTCGCGCACCTTGACTAGCGAGGCGCCGTCGAGCACGGCGCCCTCGCGCGCAGCGGCGAGCAGGAGCGTGCGCTGGTCAGCGAACTCGCCCATCGGCAGCGCTCCGGCATGCCCGCGCAGCGCGACCATCTCGGCCGCCGCACGCAGGCGCGTCGCGACCTCGGCCGGCTCGTCGGCCGGGCGCAGCGCCTGGACCGCGGCGCGCCCGGGCTCGGAGGCCGCCATCGCGGCGACCAGCCCGATCACCTTATTGAACTCCAGCGCCCGCAGGTCTCGTTCGCGCATCGTCGTGCCGCCGGTTCCCTTGCGGCGGCTTCGCCGTCCGCCGTCCGGTCAAGCTAATATCTAGCCCACGGCGCGGCCACAGGCACTATCCGAGCGCCGCGCGCTCGCGCTTGCTTCGAGAGGAAGGCGATGGAACGAATCGAAAGCCGGATCAATACGTCGAGCCCCGAGTACCGCCACAACGCGGAGACGATGGAGGCGGCGGTCAAGCGGCTGCGCGAGGCGGTCGAGCGCGCGCGCCAGGGCGGGCCCGAACACGCGCGGCGCCGCCATCTCGAGCGCGGCAAGCTGCTGGTGCGCGAGCGGATCAAGAAGCTGTGCGATCCGCAGAGCGCTTTTCTGGAGCTCTCGCCGCTGGCCGCGTGGGGAATGTACGACGACGAGGCGCCGGCGGCAGGCATCGTCACCGGCGTGGGACGGGTCCACGGGCGCGAAGTGGTGGTGGTTGCCAACGACGCCACGGTCAAGGGCGGCACCTACTACCCGATCACGGTCAAGAAGCATCTGCGCGCGCAGGAGATCGCGATGGAGAACAGGCTTCCGTGCGTGTACCTGGTCGATTCCGGCGGCGCCTTCCTGCCGCTCCAGTCCGAGGTCTTTCCCGACCGCGAGCACTTCGGGCGCATCTTCTACAACATGGCGCGGATGTCGGCGGCGGGGATCGCGCAGATGGCGGTGGTGATGGGCTCGTGCACGGCAGGCGGCGCCTACGTGCCCGCGATGTGCGACGAAAACATCATCGTGCGCGAGCAGGGCACGATCTTCCTCGGCGGGCCGCCGCTGGTCCGTGCGGCGACCGGCGAGCAGGTCAGCGCCGAGGAGCTCGGTGGGGGCGACGTCCACACCCGGCTCTCCGGCGTCAGCGACCATCTGGCCGAGGACGACGAGCACGCGCTTGCGATCGCGCGCGCGATCTTCGAGAACCTCGGGCCGCGCGTCGCTCCCGAGTACACGCTCCAGCAGGAGGAACCCGAGGATCCCTACTACGACCCGCGCGAAATCTACGGAATAGTCTCGGCCGACACGCGCAAGCCGTACGAGGTGCGCGAGGTGATCGCGCGGCTCGTCGACGGTAGCCGGATGCACGAGTTCAAGCCGCGCTACGGCACTTCGCTGGTGACCGGCTTTGCACGGATCTACGGCTACCCGGTCGGGATCATCGCCAACAACGGCGTGCTGTTCAGCGAATCGGCGCTCAAGGCCACGCACTTCATCATGCTCTGCTGCGCGCGGCGCATCCCGCTGCTCTTTCTCCAGAACATCACCGGCTTCATCGTCGGCAAGCGCTACGAACAGGGCGGGATCGCAAAGGACGGGGCCAAGATGGTCAACGCGGTGGCCAACGCGCAGGTGCCCAAGTTCACCGTGGTGATCGGCGCCTCCAACGGCGCGGGCAACTACGGAATGTGCGGGCGGGCGTACTCGCCGCGGCTGCTCTTCATGTGGCCGAACGCGCGGATCTCGGTGATGGGCGGCGAGCAGGCGGCCAACACGCTGCTCACGGTCAAGCTCGACCAGCTCAGGGCGCAGGGCAAGAGCATGACGGCGGAGGAGCAGGCCGAGTTCATGCGCCCGACGCTGGAGAAGTACGAGTACGAATCGAGCTGCTACTACTCGAGCGCCCGGCTATGGGACGACGGCGTGGTCGACCCGCTCGAGACGCGCGCGGTACTGGCGCTGGGGATCGCGGCCTCGCTCAACGCCGGCATCCCGCCCGCCACCGGTTTCGGCGTGTTCCGGATGTAGCGTGCGCGGCGGGCGCGACGGCCTTCGGAGGACACGCCTTCAGGGCCCCGCAAGAATCGCCTCGCGGACGACGGTAGGCGCTTCGCTTGTCCGAAGCTCTCCGACAGACTTCGCTTCGCTCGCGCTGCGCGCTTCGCTCCGAATGACCATCCGGAAGGAAACCGGCGGGCGACCGGAGCGGTCGCCGGCAAAACAGATCCCTCCGGCGACCGCCCAACTGCGCGCGCTTAACGCTGCGGCTGGTCGGTTTCCGGCCGACGCTCCACGCAGTTTCGCGCGCAGGTATAGCGCGCCGGCCATCGCGCACACGACTGAATCCATCCGCTGCGCTGATCCACCGTGATCATGGTGGGGGCACGGGTCTCGGGGCAGATAACCTCGACCCGCCGCCCGAGCAGCCCGTGCCATGCCTGCCAGGCGTCGTGGGCGAGGACTGGCTCGCGCGACAGCAAATAGCCGATCATCGCAGCGCCGCCGGCCAGCGCGGCAAGCATCACTTTCCACCACGGCAGCGCATGCTCGGCCGCTGGCCCCAACAGCAGCGCGCCGACGATCGCGAAGACGAAGAGCGCGGCGACGAAAACCGTGATCGGCGGCAAGCGCGAGGCGTCGCGTTCGCCGCGGCGCAGCAGCCACTCGCCGGCGACGCCGATCAACGAGAAGGCCGCGAACAGCATCCCGCCGGTCGCCATCGTGCGCCAGAAGTAGGCAGTCAAATCCGCGCCGCCTTCCGGCGCCGGCGCGGCAACGACCGCTCCGCGTGCCATGTCGAGAAGCATGAAGGAGGCAATCACTACGACCGCGCCGAACAGTCCCGCAAGCAGGCCGTCGGCGGTCGACATCCGTTCATCTATTTTGTTGGACATCACCGCACGGCTCCTTTCTACGTCGTTCACACAAGCCGATTAGGCATTTAGCGTGCCCGAGGCAGAGCGTCGGCAGGGTCCGTCACGCTTCAGCAAACCGACCTGTATATGCGGGCGAGCGGCGCGGCGGGTCGATTCGCCGCCGTGCGGTCTGTTTCGATCGGCACAATGGCGGAACGCTTTGGCGCCTGCGGAAACAAAAGGCGTCATGCGACTGCCGGCGCGGCTCCGATTCCACCAAACGTTTTCTTGGCACCGATGATGCACACTCCTCAATCAGCGATTCCTGCCGCTGACGCAGAGGAGGGCCACAGGCCATGAGCTGTACAAGGAGGCTGTCGACGCTTTGTCTGACGCTTGCTGCGATCGCGCTGGCCGCGATGCCGCGCGTCGCAGCGGCGGCCGAGGACGAGATGCAGAGTTATCTCGCAGCGACCGCTACCCAGGGAACGATTCCCCCCGGCACCCGGATCACCATGGACAACTGGCGCAAGTATAAGGAGTTTATGCCGCCGGGGATGGTCGCGATGTTCGAGGGCAAGTACTTCTGGAAGATGCCGTCGGACGTCGTGATGGAGATCGGGCCGACGGTGGACCATCCGCTGCCGCCGAGCTATCGCGAGGCGACCGAGAAGTACAGCGGGCAGGTGAGGATTGTGACGCTGCCCAATGGCGGGATGAATATCGAGAACTACGTCGCCGGGATGCCGTTCCCCAATCCACAGGAGCCGCACAAGGGATGGAAGATCCTTGTGGACGAATGGTTCCCTCCGGGCGCGCACCTTTATGTGCAGTCGCCGGAGACCGGGCTCGTCAGCTTTTGCACTCAGGACCGCTTCGGCAACCGGGCGTGCGTGCGCTCGACGCTGATCTATCGGGCGCTGGCCTTTAACACCGATCCCGGCGTGCCCCGCGTCGAGCCGGGCGCGGGTGGCGCCTACTACTCCGAATACATCATGGTTGACGAGCCTGAAGAGTCGAAGTACACCGCCGACCTGACGCTGTTCTGGCAGGATTTCACGCGCCAGGAGGACAACTACGTCTTCGTACCGGCGCTGCGGCGGACGATGCGGCTGTCGGTTTCTGCACGCTGCGCACCGCTGCTCGGCAGCGACATGACCCACGACGATCAGAAAACCGGCTTCAACGGCGGCTTCGTCAACTTCCAGGCCAACTGGCTGGGCGATCGCAAGATCCTGGGCCAGATGGAGTTGACCACCGCCGACGGCAAATTCCCCGAGAACTACGACCTGCCGTTGGGCTGGGCCAAGCCGTCGTGGGGCAAGTGGAGTCTGCGCGACGCCTATATCATTGATGTGCGGCGCATCCCGGCGCTCTCCGCGGGCTATTGCTACGGCAAGCGCGTGATGTTCCTCGACAAGCAGACAATAGCGCCGTTGTGGATCGAGCTTTACGACAGCAACATGCAGCCGTGGAAGTTCGCCCATTTGGCCAAGGGTCCGCTAACCGATCCGGCTTCCGGCCAGACCTACGCCTGGGGCCGTTACATCGAGCAGTACTGGGATGTTCAGAACGACCATGCCAGCCATATCTTCGGCGCCGACGCCAAGGGCCGCGACACCGTGATCAACGGCGCGGTTCCCGAGCAATATAAGGACATCACGCGCTACTCGACGCCGGGTGGCCTGATGCACATCATGCAGTAGAGGTGGCTGCCAGTCGCTCAGCCTGTTGGGATGGCAGGCGAGCCAGTGCGTGGGCGGCATTCCCGAAAGAGGGTAGCCGCCCACGCCGTTTTTGGGAGGGTGGCGACGGTCTGCCTCGGTGTGCCGAATCGGGTCTATGAGCCGGGCCAGTCTGGTTCCTGAGGGAGCAAAGCGAGACGGCTCAGCGCTGGTTTCCTGAAAAGCAAGCAAGCGTTCTCTTGGCACAACCGATGCAGTATCTGAGCAGCGTACGGCGGGGCGCAGCAACGTGCCCGCGCCCGAATCCCAAAAACCGGCCGCCCACCTAAGGGAGGCGAGCCACCTCGAGGAGGAGACGATGAAATTCGGCATGCTTCATCTGTTCGAAAACCCCGCCGGCAAAACCGAGCATCAGATCGTTAAGGAACAGCTCGACCTGATGCGGGCGGCGGAAGATCTCGGCTTCGATTCGATCTGGCCCGCCGAGCACCACTTTTCCGAGTACGGCTATTGCGCCTCGCCGGCGCTGAGCTTGGCGGCGGTCGCCTCGGTCACCAAGCGCATCCGGCTCGGCACCGGGGTGGTCGTGCTGCCGTTCCACAATCCCATCCGCGTCGCCGAGGAGTTCGCGCTGCTCGACCTGATGAGCGACGGGCGGGTCGATTTCGGCGTCGGGCGCGGCTACCAGCCGATCGAGTACCGCGGCTTCCAGGTCGATCAGGAGAAATCGCGCGGGATTTTCAACGAGGCGCTCGAGGTCATCCTGCAGGCGTGGACCAAGGAGCGCGTCAACTTCAAAGGCGCTCACTTCCATATCGAGGACCAGGAGGTGCGGCCCAAGCCGCTCCAGAAGCCGCATCCGCCGGTGTGGATCGCAGGCATCACCGACGCGACCTTCGCGATGGTGGGCAGGTGGGGCTTCAATCTGCTGTGCGCGCCGGTCTTCGGCTTCCAGGGCAAGAGTGCCGACGCGCTGCTCGACCAGTACCGCAAAGCGCTGATCGCCGGCGGCCACGATCCGGCGACGCGCGAGATCGCGGCGCTCAACATGGTGTACTGCGCCGACACCACCGAGCAGGCCCGGCGCGAGTTCGCCGATGCCGTGATGTGGTACTACCGGACGATTGCCAAGTACGTCGCGCCGCCGCCGGAGAAGGGGCCGGTCAAGACCTACGAGCTGTACGCGCAGACGCGCAAGCTCGCCGAAACCGTCAGCTGGCAGCAGCTAATCGATGCGGGCGCGGTTATCTGCGGCGACCCCGACCATTGCATCGAGCGCATTGCCGAGATCCAGCGCAGGTACGGCTTCACCCAGCTTCTGTGCTGGACGCGGTTGGGCGGCCTCGACAGCCGCAAGGTGCTCAGGAGCATGGAGCTGATGCAGCGCCACGTGATTCCGTACTTCAAGAAGCAGGCGCGCGCGGCGGCCTGAGGCGAACCTCCGGCGCGTCGAACTTACGTAAGGAACCGGCCGCCCGGACCAATTGGTCCGGGCGGCCGTCGTTTTATCAGTAACTCGCCTTGGTGAACGGAGCGTGGTCGCGCTTATACACCAGGAAGGTGCGGTCGAACTCGATCACGACGATTCCCGACTCGCCCGTCCGTCCGTCGACCTTCATCCCCACCGTATGCACGCTGATCAGCCCCTGGGTCGGACGGCTCTTCGACTCGCGCTTCGATAGCACGGTGGTCTCGGCATAGAGCGTGTCGCCGGCGAAGACCGGATTGGACAGTCGCACCTTGTCCCAGCCCAGATTGGCGACCGCGTTCTGGCTGGTGCTGTGCACGCTCATCCCGGTGACCACCGACAGCGTGATCAGCGAATTCATCAGCGGCCGCTTCCATTCGGTGGTCTGGGTGTACGCCGCGTCGAAGTGCAGCGGATGCGTATTCATGCAGAGCAGCGTCATGTAGGTGTTGTCGGTCTCGGTCAACGTGCGGCCGGGGCGATGCTCGAAGACGTCGCCGGGCGTGAAGTCTTCGAAGAACAGGCCGAAGGCTTCGCGGTAACGGTTGGGGCCGACCTGCTTGTAAGCCGATGGCAGCTTTTCCATGGGTTGCGTCTCCTCTCCTCTAATGGTCGATCGCGGCGGAATTCGGGATTACTCGCGCGGGGACACCCGCGCCATATCCCACCTGGGTCGGGCGGCTCAGCCCTCCGGCGCCAGCATCTTGTTCGCCTGCACGTAGCGGTCGAACTCCTCGGGCTTGAGCAAGCCCAGCTCGACGCAGGCCTGGCGCAGGGTCTTGTTCTCGGCGTGCGCCTTCTTGGCGACCTTGGCCGCGTTGTCATAGCCGATATGCGGGCTGAGCGCGGTGACCAGCATCAGCGAATTCTCGACGTAGTGCGCGATCCGCTCGCGGTCGGCCTCGATCCCGACCACGCAGAAGTCGGTGAACGAGACGCAGGCGTTGGCGAGCAGGGTTATCGAGTGGAGCAGGTTGTGGATGATGAGTGGCTTGAAGACGTTGAGCTCGAAGTTGCCCTGGGTGCCAGCGGCGGCGATCGCGGTGTCGTTGCCGATCACCTGCAGGCACACCATTGTCATCGCCTCGCTCTGCGTTGGATTGACCTTGCCCGGCATGATCGACGAGCCCGGCTCGTTCTCCGGCAGCCGCAGCTCGCCCAGCCCGCAGCGCGGCCCCGAGCCCATCCAGCGGATGTCGTTGGCGATCTTCATCAGCGAGCAGGCCAGCGTGCGCAGCACCCCGCTCGCCATCACCAGCGCGTCGTGGGCGGCGAGCACGGCGAACTTGTTGGGCGCCGAGACGAACGGCAAGCCGGTGAACGCCGCGATCTTCGCCGCTGTGCGCTCGCCGAACTCCGGATGGGTGTTGAGCCCGGTGCCGACCGCGGTGCCGCCGATCGCCAGCTCATAAATGTCGGGCATCGCGGCGTCGATCCGTTTCAAGTCGGCGTCGAGCTGCGCGACGTAGCCCGAGAATTCCTGGCCGAGCGTCAGCGGCACGGCGTCCATTAGATGGGTCCGGCCGATCTTGACCACGTCGCGCAGCCCCTCGCTCTTGGCCGCCAGCGCGTCGCGCAGCTTGCGCACCGAGGGGACCAGGTGATGGACGATCTCCTCGGCCGCCGCGATATGCATCGCGGTCGGAAAGGTGTCGTTGGACGACTGCGACATGTTGACGTCGTCGTTGGGATGAATCGGCTTCTTGCTCCCCAGCTTGCCGCCCGCCAGCTCGATCGCGCGGTTGGAGATGACCTCGTTGGCATTCATGTTGGTCTGGGTGCCGCTGCCGGTCTGCCAGACGCGCAGCGGAAACTCGCTGTCGAGCTTGCCCGCGATCACCTCGTCGGCGGCCTGCTCGATAAGCCGCGCTTTGTCTGCGGCGAGTTTGCCCAACTCGCAATTGACCTGCGCGGCGGCCTTCTTGAGCAGGCCGAAGGCGCGGATCACCGGCCGCGGCATCCGGTCGGGCCCGATATTGAAATGATGGAGCGAGCGCTGGGTCTGCGCGCCCCAGTAATGGTCGTTGGGCACCTCGATCGCGCCCATGCTGTCGGTTTCGGTGCGGAATCCTTGCTTGTCTGCCATCTGTGGGTCCTCTGCGGATGCGCGCGACGGCGCGTCGCGCCGGGCGCATCGAATCTGGGCGAAAGTCTGTAGGCTCGGGCGCGATTTTGCAATGCAAGCGCCTGCGACGCGCCTGGCGGCATGGCCAAGGCCGCCGCCCGCCTCCGCCCTCAAGCTTCCCGCGCCCGCGCAGGCATTACAACGGCCGCCGCACGCATCCAGTGGGGCGGGCCTGCGCGCCCGGCCAGCGCCCGCTTCATCATAAGTTTATCCGCGATTCATCCAAATTTACCCGCCTGTCACGCGCGCAAAACGCCGGCTCGCTAGGCTGCCGCGCCGATGTTTCGCATCCACTCGCGTTCCACAGGAGGGGAACCAACATGCGCAAATCGATAAGACTTGGCAAAGCGACGCGCGCCGTCGCGCTCGCCGCGGCGATCAGCCTAACCGGCGCTCCCGCAGCAACCCAGTTTGCCCTCGCCGGCACCCATCAGGGCGCCGATCCGACGACGCCAATCCATCACGTCGTCGTAATTTTCCAGGAGAACGTCTCCTTCGACCATTATTTTGCGACCTATCCCGAGGCTGAGAACCCCTCGGGCGAACCGCAATTCCACGCCCGTGGGGGAACGCCCTCGGTCAACGGGCTCGGCACGTTGGCTCAGGGCGAGCCGACGGGCGTGCTGCTCACCGACAATCCCAACGCCAGCAATCCAGCCAACGGTGCGAGCGCGCTCAATCCTTTCCGGCTCGACCGCACCCAGGCTGCGACCTGCGACCAGGACCACAACTACGGCCACGAGCAGCAGGCGTTCGATCAGGGCCTGATGGATCTGTTCCCGGCCACGGTCGGCGTGGGCGGCGGCGGATGCCTCGATTACGGCAAGGGCAGCGGCCTGGTGATGGGCTACTACGACGGCAACACGGTCACGGCGTTGTGGAACTACGCCCAGCACTTCGCCATGAACGACAACGCCTACGGCACTACCTTCGGCCCCTCAACCCCCGGCCTGCTCAACCTGGTGGCGGGCAACACCTATCCCGCAACCCCCTCCGGGGGAAGCTCAGCCAAGGTAGTGAACATCAACAACGGCGTCGGCACCCTGGTCGGCGACCTGGATCCGACCGGCGACGTCTGCTCGGCCGGCGTAACAATCCAGATGGGTGGCAGGAACATCGGCGACCTCCTCGACGCCAAGGGCCTCAGCTGGGGCTCGTTCATGGGCGGCTTCGACCTGACGGTGAAGAACCCTGACGGGAGCACCGGATGCGCCCGGCAGAGCCCCGCCGCGGGCGGCGGTTCGGTCGCCGACTACATCCCGCATCACGCCTTCTTCCAGTACTGGCCCTCAACCGCCAACCCTAATCACATCCGCCCCTCGGTGCCGCCGAGCCAGTACGGCAGCAGCGCCGACGCCGCCAATCATGAATACGACCTCCACGACTTCTTCGACGCGCTCCGCGCTGGCAACCTGCCCGCGGTCAGCTTCCTCAAGGCGCCGGCCAACATGGACGGCCACGCGGGCTACTCCGACCCGCTGCTCGAGCAGCAGTTCATCGTCACCGTGATCAACGCTCTGGAACGTTCGCCGCTATGGAGCAGCACCGCCGTCTTCATCAACTGGGACGACTCCGACGGCTGGTACGACCATCAGATGAGCCCGATCGTCAATCCGTCGGCGGTGGCCAACCCCTCCGACACGAAAAACAGCGATCAGCTCAACGGCGCGGGCAAATGCGGCAACGGCACTCCGCTCAAGGACGACCAAGGCAATGTGATCCAAGGACGATGCGGCTATGGACCGCGGATTCCGCTGCTCGTCATCTCGCCGTGGGCGAAGGCGAATTTCGTCTCGCACAGCCTCGCCGACCAGAGCTCGATCCTGCGCTTTATCGAGGACAACTGGAGCACTGGCCGGATCGGCAACGGCTCGTTCGACGCGCTGGCCGGTCCGCTGGATAACATGTTCGACTTCAGCGCGGATAACGGCGCCCCGTCGCGTCGGCTCTTCCTCGACCCCGATACGGGTCAGCCGGTACCGCCGATGTAACTTCGGACGCGCAGGGTGCCCGTCCTACGGCGGGCGCGCGGGCCCCGCGCCCCGCGCCCGCCTCTTCATCTCGTTTCAAGAATGCCCGGCTTGCGATCCCGAGCGCGCAGGAACGTTTCACTCTCCTTCCTAGAACCGGGAGGAGAGCCGCCTGGGGGGAGTAAGTCGATTTCTCAGCCCGCCTTCTGGGGCGCGCCGCCAAGCAGTCCCTTACCCGGGATGTGATTGACTTCCAGCCGGATGCCGTCGGGGTCCTCGAACAGAATCGAGTAGTAGCCCGGCGCCCACGCGCCTTCCTGCGGCGGATGGACAATCCTGGCGTCGAGCGTGAGCAGGAATCGGTAGAGCTCGTCGATATCCTTGCGCTCGCGCGCGCGGAAGCATACGTGATGCAGTCCGACGCGCCGCTGGGTGAAGCGCTCGTCGCGATGGTGCGGATCGGCGCGATGGATTCCGAGGCCGGTGCGGCCGCCGATGCAATAGAATTGCGAGTCGGTCTTGCGCACCACGTGGGTCAGGCCCAGATGCGGCAGCAGCTTCTCGTAAAAGGGCAGGCAAGCTTCGTAGTTGCTCACCGTCAGCATCACGTGCGCCACGCCGTTGATCTCCATCGCGTCCTCCCTTGGCGTCCGATGCGCCGTGGCGGCCGCACCACTTTCGATCCGCCCGTGCGCCGTTCTATGTTATAGAGGATGCGCGCCGGCGGGGGCCACCAAGGTTGCCCCTTCGGCCGTGCAGATGCGCGCGCGCTTTTCAGCCCTCGCGCGCGCCGTTATAGTTGGAAAACTCGGATTCCGACAGGAGAGCGACGGACAATGCCGTGGACGATAACCCGATTGTGCATCGACTGCGTTGACACCGGATGCGTCAGCGTCTGCCCGGTGGATTGCATCTACGAGTATGTGGGCGAGGACAAGGAACACTACCCTAACATGCTCTACATCAACCCCGACGAGTGCATCGATTGCGGCGCCTGCGAGCCCGAATGCCCGTGGCAGGCGATCTTCGAGGAACCCGCGGTGCCCGAGATTTTCAAGGACGACATCGCGCTCAACCACGCCACGCTGGAGCTCGGCGACCAGTTTAAGGTCAAGACCTTCGTCCAGAAGGAGCATCCGACGCCCGAACAGATCGCCGCGAACAAGCGCAAGTGGGGGCTTGAGGCCTGAGGCCTGCGGCGCACACGCGCCGAGGGTTGTTTCCAACCACGGTACCGTCGCCGCTCTTCGCGCGGCGGTACCGTTTTTTTTGTGGGCGGCGGTCGCCGCTCGTCGCGATTCTCCGACCGTTCCCGCGCGTCGCTTCCGCGCGAAAGTGCCCGCGGGTTTTGAGCCGGCGGGCCCGGATGCCCGCCCCGCTGTCGGAGAGCACTCCCGCCGCGGCGCACCGAACATTGCGGCGGCTAGCGCAAGGCTTCCTCAGATAATTCGCTTCTGGCCGTGTTTGAAGCCACCCTGCTGGCCGACCGGCGCCTCGCGCTCGCTCTCCCGCTCGCGCCCGCGCTGACGGCCCCGTCCGCCCCCGCCGCCACCGCCTGCGCCACCACCACCACCACCACCACCTCCGCCGCGCTCGCGCCGCCCGCCGCCGCCCGCGCCCTCGCGCCGCTCGCCGACCGGGATTATCTCGACCGCGCGCAGGAAGCCGTCGCCGGTCGAGCGGGTGGTGATCAACGGGTCGTCCTTGAGCGCGAGATGGACGATGCGCCGGTCGCGCGGCGGCATCGGGTCGAGCGTCACCGTGGTGTGCTCGCGCTTGGTCTGCTCCGCCATCGAGAGCGCCATCCGATGGAGCTGGCGGCGGCGCCGCTCGCGGTAGGATTCGGTGTCGATCGTGATCGGTACCGCGTCCTTGACCTTGCGGGCGAGGATACGATTGACGAGGTACTCGAGCGCATCGAGGGTCTGGCCGTGGCGGCCGATCAGCAGGCCGGAGCCGTCGCCCTTGATCGCAAGCTCGATCCCCTCCGAATCCTCCTCGGTGACGGTGACATTGCCCTGTTCACCCATCAGCTCCAGGATCCGGCTTAGGATCGAGCTGGCCTCGGCGGCCTGGGCGTCGAGGTCGGCGGGCTTGCGGGCGCCGTCGCCTTCCTCTTCCCCGCCGGCCGTCTCCTCGGGCGCTTCTCCCTCGGGTCGGCGCGCGGCGCGCGGCGCCGACGGCGGCGGCTGTTCCTGCGGTATCGGATGGCGCCTTGGCAGAGGCTGCGGCGCGGTTGGAGGCGCTTGCGGAGTCTCAGCCGTCGGCGGCGGCTGCGCCGCGCGCGCGGCTTCGGCGCGCCGCGGCGGCAGCGGTGGCGCGGGCGGCGGCGAGGTCACGCCACTGGTAGCGGCCTCAGGCGGGCGGCGGACCACGCGGACGCGGGCCTGGCGGGCGCCGAGGCCGAGCACGCCCGCGCGCGGCGTGCTCAGCACCTGGATAATGACGTCGTCTTCGGCGGCGCCGAGCTTCTCCAGCGCTTCCTTGATCGCCTCGTCAACGGTGGCTGCCGATACTTCGATCGCTTCGTATGCTTCGCTCATGCGGCAACGGGCGCGGGCTGTTTGAACTCGCGGTTGAGAAAGTACTGCTGGATTATACCGAGGAGATTGGAGGCAAAGTAATAGAGCGAGAGCCCCGCCGGCAGGGCTATGAACAGGACGGTAAAAAATATCGGCATCCACATCATCATCTTCTGCTGATTGGGGTCGGCCGGCTTGGGCATCATCCACTGCTGCAAAAACGTGCTCGCCCCCATCAGCAGAACCAGCACCGGGATCCCGTGGCAGTCGATCCACGGCACCTTGGGCATCCACGCCACCGGGTAGCAGTCGGGCGCCGAGAGGTCGCGGATCCATCCGATAAACGGCGCGTGGCGCAGCTCGATCGCGTTGAGCAGCGCCTCGTACAGCCCGTAAAGGATCGGAAACTGGATCGCGGTCGGGATACATCCGCCGAGCGGATTGACGTGGTTGCGCTTGTAGAGGTCCATCATCTCGCGGTTGAGCGCCGCCGAGTCGTTCTTGAATTTTTCGCGGATTTTTTCGACCTGCGGTGCCAGCCGCTGCATCCGCAACGCCGAGCGCTGGGCCTTGATCGACGCCGGCAGCGTTGCCAGCCGCACCGCCAGGGTCAGCAAGATGATGTCCCAGCCGTAGTTGGGGGCGACCACATGGAAAAGCTGGAGCAGGCGAACGAAGATGATCGCCAGGAAGCCGAACCACCCGAAATTGATCGCCTTGCTCAGCCCCGGCGCCGCCTCTTCGAGGACTCCGAGCTGCTTGGGCCCCATGTAAACGCCTGAGACGACCTTGAGCGCGCCCGCGAAGAGCATCTCGGCGCGCGCCTCGCCTCCGCTGTACTCCATCCGGAGCTCGCCCGCAGCCGGTGTCTTGGGCACGAAGGCGGACAAGAAATAGCGGTCGCCGATTCCGGCGTACGTTATCTCGCCTACCACCGGCTGGACGCCCTTTTTCAGCTCCTTTTCGTACTCGTTGAGGACCTTGCCCTTGACGTCAGCCTGGAGCGCCGGATAATCGCGGTAGCCCTCCCCGAGTTCGACCAGCGGCTGGCTGAGCGTCAGCCCGACCGCCTTGACCGCGGCCGTCGCGCCGGCGGCCTCGGCCGCGATGTCGAAGATGTAGTTGCCGTCGCGGAAGGTGAAGGTCTTGGTCACCCGCAGCCCGTCCTTAACGTCGGCAGTGAAGCTGAGCGTGGCGTCCGACCCCTTGCGGACCTCGATCCGCGGCGGCGCGGTGCTCGTGTAATCGAGCGTTTGGTCGCCGAAAATCCGGTCCCCGATCTGGACCACGAGGCCCAGCGGTAGGCGCTCGCCGGGCACGACGAGGTCGTACAACGGGCTGTTTGTGGCCACGCTCTCGCGATAGTTTTTGAGCCGGAAACTCACCAGGCGCGCGCCGCGGGTCGTCAACACCGCGTGATACAAGTTGGTGTCCACCTCGATCGTGCGCGGCGCCCCGGCGGCCGGCGCCGCAGCCTCGAGCGGCTCGGGTCCGGGCACGCCCTCGTCGGCGGCCGCCGTGGCCAGGGCACTGGTGGGCGCCGCCGCGGCGGCGGAGGACGCCGCTTGGGGCGCCCCCGCGGTCGGCTGCGCCTGCGCAGCGGGCGTCGCGAGAGCCTGCGCCCTTTGCTCGGGCGGTGTCTTCGGTGGCGGGCGAAACCAGCGGACGACGTCGGTGTAGAAGATGGCCGCGAGGAGCAGCAGGATGAAGATGATGAGCGAACGGTTACTGTCCAAATTTCTCCTTCAGGGATGACGTCATGGTATAAGTCGGCGAGGCTGGCACGGGGTCGTAGCCCCATCCGCCCAACGGTCGGCACCGCATCAGGCGACGGATTGTCAGGTAAAGGCCGCGGCCGAGACCGTGCTGGCGCAGCGCCTGATGTGCGTACTGCGAGCAGCTCGGCTCGAAGCGGCAGGCGGGGCCGAGCGTCGCCACTAGCAGCGGCGAGATAAGCGCGCGATACAGGCCGAGCGCGGCGAGCGCCACGCCCAGCGCGAGCGCGCGTAACCGTGGCGCCGCCGCCGCGCAGACGCGGCCGCGGGATTCTTCGCTTCGCTCAGAATGACAGCATGGCTTCCTGTCGTTCCGCGCGGCCCCCTCCGTGTTTGACGCTTTACGCACTACAGGCCGTCCTCGCCGCGGCTCTCGAGCCTGCGCCTGAGGTTGGCGGCGACTGCGGCGAGCTCGGCAGCGATGGCGGCGCTGTCGAGCTCGCCGGCGCCGCGGCGCGCGATCACCACCATCGCAACTCCCGCCGGCATCATCGGCCGCAGCCGCAGCCGGAAGCACTCGCGCAGTCGGCGCTTGAGCCGGTTGCGCACCACCGCGTTGCCGATCCGGCGCGAAATCGTAAGCCCCAGCTTTGAGCGCCCCTCCGCCGCGCCGCGCATCGCGTAGAGCACGAAGTGCGCGCTCTGCACGCGCGCGCCGCGGCGCTGGATCAGAAGAAATTCGCCCGGCCGGCGCAGCCGATCGCTCCTGCCCAGCCCGCCCCGAGGTGGAGGGTTTAGCCCGGCTGCTTGGGGGGAATCGCCACGGCCAGGCGCTTGCGTCCCTTGGCGCGCCGGCGTTTGAGTACGTTTCTGCCGCCCGGCGTGGCCATGCGCGCCAGGAAGCCGTGCGTCCGTTTGCGACGGCGGTTGTGCGGTTGATAGGTCCTTTTCATCGCCTGCGGCCAATCCTGGCCCGATCGTCATGTCGGCTCGCGCCGAGCCCACGGAATTTGCCTTAAAACGGGCGGGGCCAGCGGCCCGCGCCGAACAAACAATCGAACCATACCCGATGCGCGCGGGCAAGCCCGTCCTACTGAGAGCCGAGATCAGTTGGATAGCCCGCCCCGCGTTAGCCGTTCGCGTCCCTGACCAAGGGTCACGCCTGCTAAGCGGAGCGGCGGGTGATGCCCTCGAAGACCAGGCTCAAGACCGCCTCGGCGATCTGCTCGGGGCGCAGGCGCCCCTCGCGGCGGTACCACTGGGTTATCGAATTGCTCATCCCGAAGATCAGCCGCGTCATCAGCCCCGGCTCGATGTCCGCGCGCAGCTCGCCCGCCGCGACCGCCTCGGCCACGAGCGCCGCCACCTCGCGGTCGAAGCGCCGCCGCCGCGCCATCGCCTGCCGCTCGGTCGGCGTGTTGCCCTTGATCCGCTGGAGCAGCTCGACCTCCTGGACGAACTCCAGCGTGATGAGCACGCCGCGATAGACGATATGCCGCAGCCGCGCGAGCGGCGAGCCGCTCCTGGACCCCGGCTCCTCAAGGATGCCGAGCAGTCGGTTGAAGGCGCGCTCGAGCGCGCGCGCCAGCAGCTCCTCCTTGCCCGAGACGTGATAGTAGAGACTCGATTTCCTAAGCCCGGTCTCGCGCGCGACGTCCTCCATCGAGGCCGCCTCGTAGCCGCGCCGGTTGAAGACGCGCACGGCGGCGTCGGTGATCGACTCGATGTCGTAGGGCTCGCGATGCTCGCGCGAGGGACGGCCGGGTTTGCGCGCGCCGCGGCGCGGCCGCGGCTCAATCGCAGCTGGGCGCGCGGGCGCTCGAACCGGCCGCTTCATCGAATCTGGCGCTCGGCTCGGCCGCGGCTCACGACGACGACGCTGCCGAGGCGCCGTGGGCGCTGCGCGCAAGCATCACGGCGAGCGTGCTCAGGTCGTCGATGTCGTAGTACTCGAGCTCGATCCGGCCGGGCGTGCGGCCGCGCGCGAGCACGATCCGCACCTTGCGTTTGAGCGCGCGCTGCATTGCCTCGGCGAGCGCGGCGATGTTGGGATCGACGCCGGCCGCGCGCCGCGCCGAGGAGCCGTTGCGCGGGCTGCGCGCCGCGCCCGCGAGCTGCTCGGCGCCGCGCGCGGAAATGCGCCCTTCGGCGATCCGGCGCGCGGCGGCGGCCTGGCTCGGCGCGGGCAACCCGAGCAGCGGGCGCGCCTGGCCAGGTGTCAGCTCGCCTCGCTCGATCATCTCCTGCACCGCGGGCGCGAGTTCGAGCAGGCGCATCTGGTTGGTCACATAGGGGCGGCTCTTGCCGATCCGCGCGGCGATCTCTTCGTGGCTGAGTCGGAATTCCTGGTTGAGGCGGCGGAAGGCATGCGCTTCCTCGACCGCGTTGAGCTCGTCGCGCACCAGGTTCTCCACCAGCGACATCTCGAGCGCGGCATGGTCGTCGAGCTCGCGCACGATCACCGGGACGCTGTCGAGGCCAGCCATGCGCGCCGCGCGCAGCCGCCGCTCGCCGGCGATCAGCTCGTAGCGGGGCGCGCGGTCGTCCGATGCGCCGTCGGCGCCGGGGGGAATCGGGCGTACGACCAGCGGTTCGATAACGCCCTGGCTGCGAATCGCCTGCGCCAGCTCTTCAAGACGCTCGGGATCGAAATGGCGCCGCGGCTGGAGCGGACTCGGCGCGACCCGGTCAAGCGCGACGCTGAGCAGCGCGCCGTCGCCCGGCCGCGGCGCAGAGGCGGGCGCGGCCGGCGCCGGCGTCCCGGTGCTTTCGATCAGTGCGTCGAGTCCGCGTCCGAGCGGTCTGCGTATCATCCGTCGTTTCTCCTCGCCCGTTCAGCGGAGCGCGCAAAGATGCTCCGCAGGTTCCATAGCCCGCGCCGCGCGGGCGCGCCGTTGGCCTGCGCCTCGCCCGCGCGGACGGGCGTGGCGGGCGCGGCGGAATCCACCGCCACGGACAGCGCCGGCGATTTGGCCGGTGCGGGAGCCCGGCCGCTTGCGCGCTCGAGCAGCTCGAGCGCGAGCAGGCGGTAGGCCTCGGCACCGACCGACTTCGGGTCATACTCCATCACGGCGAGGCCGTGGCTGGGGCTTTCGGAAATCCGCACGTTGCGCGGGATCACGCTCTCGAAGACGCGTTCGGGAAAGTGCTTCTGGACTTCGAGTGAGATCTCGTGGCTCAGCCGGTTGCGCGCGTCGAACATCGTGAGCACGACGCCCATCAGCTCGAGCTTCGGGTTGAGCGCGCCGTTGACCCGTCGGATCGTCGCCAGCAGCGAGCTCAGCCCCTCCAGCGCGTAGTACTCGCACTGCATCGGAACCAGCACGGCGTCGGCGGCGACCAGGGCATTGAGCGTAAGCAGGCCGAGTGAGGGCGGCGTATCAATTAAAACATAGTTATATTGCGGCGATTGAGCCTCCAGCTCGGCTTTCAACCGCCGCTCACGCCCCTCCAGCGTCGCCAGCTCGATCTCGGCGCCCACCAGGTCGGTGCTCGACGGCGCTAGATGGAGCTGGGCGCGCGCCTCGCGGATGATCTCGCTAAGCGGCGTGTGCCCGACCAGCGAATCGTAGATGGTGCGCGATTTGACCGGCTCGGACATCAGGCCGGAGGTCGCATTGCCCTGCGGGTCGAGATCTATAAGAAGGATGCGCTGGCCGGATTGCGCAAGCGCGACGGCGAGGTTGACCGCGGTCGTGGTCTTGCCGACGCCGCCCTTCTGATTGGCGATCGCTATGATTCGCCCCACCGCCGCCTCAACAAACACCCGGACCGGCGATGCGACCGGCGCGCATCGCTTTCAACCTGATACTGACATCGGCGCACGTCAAAGAAAAGAGCGTGCGCGCCGCCTATTAACAGCTTCCCTCGCCGCTGCGCTCACGAGCCCCGCGCCCGCCATAGCGCTGCGGTGCGCGTCGCTGAATGGGGCCCGTGCGCGACTCGGTAACTCCAGGTCGCCGCAGCGAGAAGGCCGACGGCCTGCGCGGCGGGGACGTCGAGGTGCTGGCTCGAGCTCGCGTAAAGCAAAAAGATTCCGCGCGGCCCAAGGGCGGCCGCCGCGATCGCGTAGACGTCGGCGAGCAGGCCGAAGGCGCGTGCAGTCACGAGATCGAAACGGGGCTCGACGCTGCGCGGGCTCATCCGGCGCTGCTCGACGACGACGTTGGACAAGTTCATCTCTCGCGCGGCGACTTCGAGGTAGCTTGCGCGCTTGCGCCGCGAGTCGACGAGCGTAAAGCGCGCCTCGAAGGCGGCGGCGAGTACGAGGCCGGGGAAGCCGGCGCCAGCGCCGATGTCGAGCGCCGCAGCTTGCGCGGCGAGGGCGCCTTCGAGGGCAGCGCGCTCCTCGGCAGGAGCAAAGGCGAGCGGTGCGAGGCTGTCGATAACATGGAAGGCGATCTCTTCGGGGTCGTTGGGATGGGCGGTCAGGTTGGTGTGCGCGCCCCAGAACGCAAGCATCGCCGCCATCCTCTCGATCCGTTCCAGGAAGCCCGCGCGTGGCCGTATCGAGGCCTCGGCGAGCCATCCCGCGACCGCCGCGCGCGCGCGAGCGGCGATGGCGGCGGGGTCAGTGATAGTGGCCGCGTGTTTCAAATATGTAACGTCGGCCGGGACGGATGTTTCACGTGAAACCTCGCCGATGAAGCGGACGGTGCCGCGCAAGAGAATGTTTCACGTGAAACATTTTCGGCTCGGCAGCAGGGATGTTTCACGTGAAACATCAGAGCCCGGGGGCGCGTTGTCGGCGGCCCCGCGTCCGCGCCGGCCGCGCAAATGAACCGCGATCATTGCGACTGCGGCGGGCGTGATCCCCGGTATCCGCGCAGCCTGGCCGAGCGAGTGCGGGCGCATTGCGCTCAAGCGCTCGCGCACCTCGGTGGATAGTCCAGCCACCGCCGCGTAGTCGATAGTTTCGGGAATCACTGCGTCCTCCAGGCGCTTGAAACGCTCGACCATCTCAGCTTGGCGGCGGACGTAGCCCTCGTACTTGACATCGATCTCCAGCTCCGCGGCCTCGTCGGGGGTGAGCGTTGGCGCGAGACCCGCCATCCGGAGCACCACGTCGTACGAGACCTCGGGCCTGCGGAAGAGCTCCCATGCGCGCTGCGGCGTCGCGATCGGCGTCGAGCCGCAATCGACGAGCGCGGCGTTGACGGCGTCGCTGGCGTGGACCAGCGTCTCGCGCAGGCGCCGCGCTTCGCACGCGACCCGTTCGGTCTTGGCGCGCATCGCCGCAGCCGCTTCTGCGCCGAGCAGGCCGAGCCGCTCGCCGATCGGCGCAAGCCGGCGGTCGGCGTTGTCCTCGCGCAGCAGGAGCCGGTACTCGGCGCGCGAGGTGAACATCCGGTAGGGTTCGCCGCCGATCCCGCGGGTCACGAGGTCGTCGATCATGACCCCGATATAGGCCTGGTCGCGGCGCAGCACGAGCGACGGTTCGCCGCGCGCGGCGAGCGCGGCATTGATTCCGGCGATCAGCCCCTGCGCGCCGGCCTCCTCGTAGCCAGTGGTGCCGTTGATCTGGCCGGCGAGAAAGAGCCGGCGGACCAGCTTCGTCTCCAGCGACGGGTGCAGCTGCGTCGGGTCCGAAAAATCGTACTCGATCGCGTAGCCCGGGCGCATAATCTCGGCGTGTTCGAGTCCGCGGATCGAGCGCACCATCGCGAGCTGCACGTCGAGCGGCAGGCTGGTCGAGAGCCCGTTGGGATAGACCTCGACTGTGTCGCGCCCCTCGGGCTCGAGGAAAATCTGATGGCGCTCCTTGTCGCGAAAGCGCATCACCTTGTCCTCGACTGACGGGCAATAGCGCGGCCCGCGGCTCTGGATCACGCCGGAGTACATCGGCGAGCGATCGATCCCGCTGCGGATTATCTCGTGGGTCGCCGCATTGGTGTAGGTCAGATAGCAGGTCAACTGAGGCTGCGTGATCCGCGCGGTGCGGAAGGAGAACGGCGGCGGCGGTTCGTCGCCCGGCTGGGCCTCGAGTGCGGAGTAGTCGATCGTGCGGCCGTCGAGCCGCGGGCAGGTGCCGGTCTTGAGCCGGCCGATCCGAAAGCCGAGTTGCGCGAGGCTCTCGCTCAGCCCGATCGCGGAAAAGTCGCCCGCGCGCCCGGCGGGATAATTCTTAAGCCCGACGTGCACGAGCCCCTTGAGGAAAGTGCCGGTCGTCAGCACCACGCAGTCAGCCTGGAAGACCTCGCCGATCTGCGACTCGACGCCGCGCACGCGGCCGTCCTCGACCAGCAGCCGCTCGACGCTGGCCTGGCGGATCGCCAAGTTGGGCGCGGCCTCGAGCACGCGCTTCATCCGTGCGCGGTAGGCCGCCTTGTCGGCCTGGGCGCGGCGCGCGCGCACGGCTGGGCCCTTGCGCGTGTTGAGGAAGCGGAACTGGATGCCGGTCTCGTCGATCGCGAGCGCCATCTCGCCGCCCAATGCGTCGATCTCGCGAACCAGGTGACCCTTGCCGATCCCGCCGATCGCCGGATTACAGGACATCTGGCCGATGTGGTCGAGGTTGAGCGTGAGCATCAGCGTGCGCACACCCATCCGCGCCGCCGCAAGCGCAGCCTCGATGCCGGCATGGCCGGCGCCGACGACGATCACGCCGAAGTTCATACGGACCGTGAATTATTGCGCGCCCGGCCGCTTCGGCCAAGGCCGCGCACGGCGCGCTCTCTCTCCTACAATCAGTAGAATTTCGCTACTTTCCGATGCAGAACTCGCGAAACACCGCGTCGAGCACGTCCTCCACGCCGACCTCGCCGGTAATCGCGCCGAGCGCCTCGGCCGCCGCGGCGGTATCGACCGCCACGATCTCCGGCGGCATTCCGGCCAGCGCCGCGTCCCGTGCATTTTCGATGGCTCTCAGAGCCTTCGAGAGCGCATCGCGATGGCGCTCGCGCGAGATCGCGACGCCGTCCGACGGCGCGCCCCGGGCGAGCGCCGCGAGCACACGCGCGAGCTCGTCGCGCAGCGTCGACGCGCCGTCGGCGTTCAGCGCCGAGAAGCGCATCAGCGCCATCCCCAACCCCCGCGCGATCAGATCTTCGGGCAGCAGTGCCGCCGGCAGGTCGGATTTGTTGAGCAGCGCGACGCCCGGGCGTCCCGCGCACAGCGCGAGCACGCGCGCGTCCTCCTCTTCGAACGGGCGCGAGCCATCGAACACCGCGATCAAAAGGTCGGCCGCGCCGGCATGGCTCAGCGTGCGCGCGACGCCGATTCGCTCGACCTCGTCAACCGCCTCGCGCACGCCGGCGGTGTCCTGCAAAACCAGCCGCCACGGCCCCGCCGTCATCGACTCCTCGATAACGTCGCGCGTGGTGCCTGGTACGGGAGTGACGATCGCGCGGTCGGCGCCGAGCAGCAGATTGAGCACGCTGGATTTGCCGGCATTGGGCTTGCCGACGATCACCGCGCGCGCGCCGTCGCGCATCAGGCGCCCGCGTGCGAAGCTGTCGTGCAGGAGCGCCGCGTCGGCGCCGACGCGCGCGAGCGCGGAGGCGATCTCTTGGCGGCTGGGCAGGTTCAGCCCCTCGTCGGCAAAGTCGATCTCGGCCTCAAGATGGGCGCGCACGGCGATAATTCCACGGCGCAGCGCGCTCACACGCTGCGCCAGTGCGCCGCCAAGCTGGGCTATCGCCTGCTGGAGCGCGCTCTCGCTGCGCGCATCGACGAGGTCGGCTATCGCCTCGGCTTCGGTGAGATCGATCCGCCCGTTGAGATAGGCGCGGCGGCTGAACTCGCCCGGCTCGGCCATCCGCGCCCCGGCCGCCATCGCAAGGCCGAGCACACGGCGCACGACGTAGGGGCCGCCATGGCAGTGCAGTTCGACGACATCTTCGCCGGTGAGACTATTCGGCGCGGGCATCACGACGCACATCGCGCGGTCCATAATCGCGCCGCTATCCGGGTCGCGGATTTCGCCAAGCGCCAGCCGGCGCGCGGGCGGCAGCGCATCGTCGTGCGCGGCGGCCGCCTTGCGGCCGCGCGGATGCCATAGCGCGCGCGCGATCGCGGTTGCGCGCGGGCCCGACAGCCGCACGATCGCGACCGCACCCCTGCCGGGCGGCGTGGCCGGCGCGACGATCGTATCCTGGGTGTACATCGATGAGCGCGGGCGCGCAGCGCGAACCGCGCCGGGACGCCCTCAGCGATTGCGCCGCCTCATTTTCCAGCGCCCGGGGCGTGGATGGAAGTATGCAACAGGCGGCGCCGCCGCCACCAGCTAAACAGGCGTGCCCGCCGCCAGACAATATGCATCGACCCTCGCGCGGCGGAACCCCGGACAGCTTTGCTGGGCGAGGCCTCGAATAGGTCGCGACCAGACCGCGCGTGGCGACGGGAGGCGGTTATTCGTCGGGCTCGTCGCCGCGGGCGGCGGCGCCGAGCTTGAGTTTGAGGCTGTGCATCGAGGCCAGGATGAGCCGCCATCCGGAGGGAAACTCGATCGTGCCGAGTTCGCTGTGCGATTCGGGCTCGATGATCACCTTGCGCCCCTGATGCCACTGCACGAGGAGCAGGCGATGCGCGATCTGGCGGCCGCTGACGGCGTCGATCGCGAAGTCGCCGTATAGCGTGCTGGTGCGCATCGCGCCGAGCGCGGCGCGGAGGCGGCCCTGCTCAAGCGAGCCGCTCTCGCGGATCGCGGCGCATCCAAGCAGCGCTGCCGCGTAGGCCTGCGCCGCGGGATAATCGCAATCGGGATAACCCGCGGCGCGCATCCGGCGCGCAAATTCCGCCGGCGTCGGCCCCAGCTCGGGCGCGATCCGCGCCTGCTCCTCCCATTGGCTGGGGCCGACGATGCCTTCGGCGGCTTCGCCGAGCGCGTCGGCGAAGCCGCGCACGCCCGCGGCCACGCATCCGAGGACCGGGATGTTGAGGTTGGCGGCGACGACCGCGCGGATCAGGGACACGTCCTGGGCGAAGCTGCCGGCGGCGGCGAGCGCATTCACGCGATTGCGCCTGAGCGCGGGCAGCAGCCGCGCGATCGCCTCGGCGCGCGCGAAGTCGCCGGCGTACTTGAGCCGCACGCGCACGCCGCGCCGGCGCGGACGGCGTTCGAGGCACGTGCGCTCCAGCCCGTCGGCGGCGGCGCGCGCAAACGGCGTCGGCGCGGCGACGATCGCGAGGCGTTTGCGCCAGAACTTGAGTTCGGTGAGCAGGCGGGTGAAGCCGACGAGATAATCGCTCGCCGGGCTGAGCACGCCAACCAGCATCCGCCTCCCGTGCGCGTAAAGCCCGTCGTCGGCGCCCCCGTGATTGAGCATCACCATTGCGGCGGCTTCCGCAATTGGCGCGGCCGCGCGCGCGAGCCGGCTCGAGTACGGGCCGAGCAGGAGATCGACGCGATTGGGGCCGACGCACAATTCGCGATAGATCGCGGCGCATCGGCGCGCGTCGCTCTGGTCGTCGTGGCATCGCAGCGCGAGTTCGAGCGCGCGGCCGCCGACGCGGACGCCGCCCGCCGCGTTGACGTCGGCAACGAAGAGCCGAAGCGCGGCTTCGGCCTGACGCCCCATCGCGGCGTAGGGGCCGCCAAGGGAAAGCGACAGCCCCAGGCTAAGCCGCCCCTCCATCATGGGACCTTGTCGCTGCGCTGATTGCGCACAGCTCTCTTTGTCGGAGAGGGAGCGCTTGGCGAACGAAGAACCCGTACCGGCTTCGCCGGCACGGAGCCGTCCGAGATTCCTTGCTTCGCTCGCGCTGCTCGTTTCGCTCGGGATGACCCTGCATCGCTCTCCTGAAGGGAAGGGGAGCAGGAAGCTTCTGGGGCGCGGTCACAGAATGATTTCAGCGATCCCGCCGCGGATGACCGCCAGGCCGTCGGGGTTGTAGGTCTCGTAGGCGTAGACCCGGCGGCCGCCGCGCTCGCCGCCCGGCCATACCCTGGTCGTGATCGATTGGCCCGGAAGCACCGGGCGGCTGAACTGCACGCGCAGGCGCGCAAGCCGCGTCGGCTCGCCGCCGCACAACCCGTCGATCACAACCCTCGAGGTGAACGCCATCGTGCACAGCCCGTGGACGATTATTCCGGGCAGCCCAGCCATCCTTGCGACGCCTTCATCGACGTGGATCGGATTGCGGTCACCCGAGGCCTCGGCGTAGCGGTAGGTCTGGTCGGGGTCGATCGTTTGCGTAACCGAGAGGACGGGCTCGCCCTGCGGGGTCGTGGGGCGCTCGGCGGCGCGCGCCGGCGCACCCGCGCCGCGCTCACGCCGCCCGCCGCGGATGAAGACACCGAAGAGGATGCGCTGGACGAGTTCGCCCGCGCGATTGCGCGCCAGGAGTTCGAGCGTCATCGCCTCGCCGCCTGGCCGCGCCTCGATCGCGGCGACCTTGGCGGTCGAGCTGATTTCGTCGCCGGGCCGCAAGGGCAGGCGAAATTCCATGTCCTGTTCGCTGTGGAGCAGGCGCAGGAGGTCGACGCCGAGCGCGGGATCGCTAACCGCCTGGATCACCGAGAGCCAGGTCACGACCACGCCGAACATCGGCGGCGCGACGATTCCGCCGCTCACGGCGGGATCGAAGTAGCGCGGATTGGCGTCGTTGTACGCGCGCGCGTAGGCCTGGAGCGCCTCGCGGGTGACGGTCGCGTGGGTGGGCGGATATTCGTGGCCGATGAGTTCGCGGTTGAGCGGCATCGCTATTGCGCTTGCGGGAGGATTACGAGGCGGCCCGGTCAGGCAAGCTCGCGCCCGCCAATGAGCACCGCCTTCAACTCTAGCGCCGACCCGAGCACGAGCAAATCGGCGCGCGCGCCAACGTCGATTTTGCCGCGGTCGCTGAGCCCCAGCACGCGCGCTGGATTCGTCGCCCCCATCAGTGCCGCCTCGCCCACGCTCGCGCCGGCCCGCTCGATCATTGTCCGCGCCCCGTCGAGCATCGAGATGACGCTGCCGGCGAGCCTGTGGTCGGGGGTCCGCGCCGCGCCGTCCTTGGCGACCGCCACGCCCGCTTCGCCGGCGGTCGCGACGCGGTCGGTGGTGAGGCAGATTCCCGCTGCGCCGCGCGCGCGGTAGAGCAGGCGCAGCATCTCCGGATGCAGGTGGACACCGTCGGCGACCACGGCGGCGCGCGCGCGCGACGGCAGCATCGCGGCGGCCGCCGCCCCGGGGCGGCGATGGTGCAGCGGGGCCATCGCGTTGAACGTATGGGTGAACATCCGCGCGCCTGCCGCGAGGGCGGCCTGCGCCTGCTCCAGGGTGGCGTCGGTATGGCCGAGCGAAACCGCGACGCCGCGCGCGCCGAGATACGCAATCGCCTCCAGCGCGCCGTCAAGCTCGGGCGCGAGCGTGATCAGCCGCAGCGGCTTGAGCGCGGCAACGCGGCGCAGCGCCTCGCCGCGCGGCGCAAGATTGAACGGCGGATGGGCGCCGAGGCGCGCGGGCGAGATGAACGGCCCCTCCAGGTGCATCCCGAGGATCGTCGCTGGCGCCACGGCTGCGCAACCGCGGGCCGCAGCGCCCGCCGTACTGAAAGCATCGCAGACGCGGGCTGATTGTTCGGCGGCGGCCTCGGCGATCGCCGCGGCCGTCTTCTCGATTCGCTCCAACGGCGCCGTGAGCGCCGTCGGCAGCCAGCCGCCCGTGCCCTCGCGCGCCAGCCGGGCGCTAAGACGCAACAGCGCGTCGGCCGACGCGTCCATCACGTCGATCTCGTCTGCGCCGTTGAGCTGGAGATCGATGAACGCGGGCACCACGTAGTCGCTGCCGGCAGAGTCGCCGGCAGCTTCGACCGACATGATCGTTTCCTCGAAGCTGACGGTGCCGGGCAGCGTCGAGCCGTCGGCCCGCGCGACGAGTCCGCGCAGCCGTCTCATCGCGGGCGGGATGGCGGCGGCTCAGTTCGCGTGGAATCGCTCCTTGAGCAGCCGCGAAAAACGCGGCAGGTAGATGAGGTCGAAAGTGTCTTCCTTGCCCGGAAACATCGCGACCGCCGCGCCCTTGAGCGCGCGCACGTGCTGCCAGGCCTCGTCGAGAGTGAGAGAGTCGTCCTGCGCGATGGTGGCGAAGGTGAGGTCGACCAGAAAACGCAGCCGGCGAATCATCCGGTCTTCGTGCGCAATGAGCGCCGCGCGATCGTCCTGAGCCATGGTAGCAATCCCCGCAATCGAATCGCGCGCGGGGCCCGGGGGCGCCCGCCGCTCCCGCAGTATAGCAATCGGCGCGTGCGTTTTTGAGCGCACGCGGCCGGCGCGGCCGCGGCTTGTTTTGCACGGCGTGGGATGCCAACCTCAGGGCGCGATGGCGCAAACGCGGCTTCGTTCGAGCTTCATCTACCTCGCCAACGCGGTCAACGATCTGCGCGGCAACTGGACGATCATCGCGCTCGTGCTGGCGCCGTTGGTGCTCGCCTCGGCGCTATGCATCCTGCCCGACGCGGTCAACCTGCAATGGAAGCTGGTGCAGACCTTCGAGCCCGGCACGACCAGCGTCGGATGGATAGTGCCCGCGCAGGCGCCCTACGCGCCGCCGACGCGCAGCGCGCCGCGCCCGCCGTTCCCCGCCTGGGCGATCACCGTGCTCCACCTGGTAAGCATCGCGATCACGCTCATCGGCGTGAACCTGGTCGTACTGTGCGCGCTCAAGCGGATACAGGCGGGGCAGCGGATGGCGCGTCCGCTGGACGAGGGCGTCGCGGTGTATCGCGAGGCCTGGCGGCTGCTGGGGCCGTTTGTGTGGGTGAGCGTGCTGCAGGTGCTCGCGATCGCGGTAGGCGTGGTGCTGCTGGTGGTGCCGGGGATCCTCGCCTACGTGTGGCTGTACTTTTCGCAGTACGCGCTGGTCTTCGACGGACGGCGCAGCTGGGCGGCGCTGCTGCACAGTCGCGACCTCGAACGCGGCATCTTCTTCCGGGTCGCGATGCGGATAGTCGTCTTTCTCGCCTTCTGGTCGGGCTTCAACTCGTGGGCGGGCGCGACGTTCTTTGCGGTCAGCCTGCTGGTCGGCTCCGTGGGGCTGATCACGGGCGCGCTGTGGGCGTCGATCTTCGTGGTCGATCTGCTGGCGGTCGCGGTCGCCTACACGACGATCGCGTTTTTGCTCGCCGCCGCGCTGCGGCTGTATCAGGATCTCGGCGCGATCACGGCCGAAGCGGCGCCGGCGCGGGAGCGGGAGTTGCCGCCGACCGCGCCGCTGCCGTCGGTCAGCGCCTGAGGGGCACCGGCTTCGCTTGCGCAAAGCCGCCCGCTGCTCGTAGGCGGGGTTAGAAAGAAACGGCCGGCCTCAGCCGCCGGCGCCGGAGGCGGCGTGCGCGAGCCGCGCCAACGCGCGGACCGCGACCTGGAGCACCGGCAGCCCGATCGCCGGCATCGTGCGCAGCTCGCCCATGACCTCCGCGGCGGCGTCGAACTCGCGCTCGCGTCCGCGGCGCAGCGCGCGCACCGCCTCGACGGGTTCCATCCCACGCTCGGCGAGCACCGCGCGGCACAGCGCAAGGCGGGCGGCGCGCAGCTGCGCACCGAGATCCTCAGCCGCCTGCCGTTCCCAGCGGTCGTCGATGCCGATAGTTTCGAGCGCCGCTTCGAGGGCGGCGAACTCGGCGAGGTCACTGAGCGCGAAGTAGGCGTGCGCGCACGCAGCCGGCGGCGTGCCGTGCGCCAGGCTCAGGCTGAGCACGCTAAGGAGATGGTCGGCGAAGCCGAGCCGGGCGAGTTGATGGGCGACTTCCTCGGTGTAAACGGTCGCCCGCAGCTCGCGGTACAACCGTTCGAAGCGCTCGCGCTCGCCCGCCGCCAGCATCGTCTCGAACTGCGCGCACAGGCTCTGGAAGCCGGGCTTGAAGCGCGCGATCGCGGGGCCCAGCGCGCCCCCGGCCTCGAGTGCGCCGACCGCCCATCCGCACACCCCTGCCGCCGCGCCTTCCAGCGCGAGCAGCGCCGCCAGCTCGGCCTGCGCGCCCAACCCGCCCGCGTCCGCGCGCAGCCGCTCGGCCTGCTCGCGGAGCTCGAGCACGCCGTCGGCGAAAATCCATGCGTGCACCACCTCTTCGGTGCGCACGCCGCGGCTGCGCGCGAGGCGGAAGATGAAGCTCGCGCCCATCAGGTCAACCATGCGGTTGACCAGGGTGGTCACGATGAGCTCGCGGCGCAGGCCGTGGCGCGGGATTTCGTCGGCAAAGTCGCGCGCGATCGACGCCGGAAAGTACGGCGTCAGGAAGCGCGCGGTCAGGTACGGGTCGTCGAGCAGATGGCACGATTCGAGTTGGGCGAAGAGGTCGATTTTGGTGTAGGCGCAGAGCACCGCGAGCTCGGGGCGGGTGAGCCCGGGATAGCGGCCGCGCCGCTCGCGCAGCTCCTCGTGGCTGGGCAGCGCGGACTCGTAACGGCGCAGCACGCCGCGCTGCTCGATGGCGCTAAGGTGGTCGCGGAAGATGCTGGCCTGGGTCCGGCTGCGCAGCTGCTCGAGGCTGAGCAGCACGACCTGATCGCGGTTGTCGCCGAGCACCAGGGCGACGACTTCGTCGGCGGCCTCGGCGAGCGCGCGGTTGCGCCGCTCGGGCGTGATCCGCCCGCGCTGGAGCGCCGGCTGGAGCAGGATCTTGAGATTGACCTCGTGGTCCGAGGTGTCCACGCCGGCCGAGTTGTCGATGGCGTCGGTGTTGATGCGTCCGCCCGCCATCGCGTACTCGATGCGCGCGCGCTGGGTGAAGCCGAGGTTGCCGCCTTCGACCACGATCTTCGCCCGCAGCTCGCGCGCGGTGATGCGGCAGGCGTCGTTGGCGTGGTCGCCGACCTCGGCGTCGCGCTCGTCGCTCGCGCGGACGTAGGTGCCGATGCCGCCGTTGTAGAGCAGGGTAACGTCGGCGCGCAGGACGGCCTGGATGAGGCTGTCGCTGTCGAGCGCCTCCGCCTCGCAGCCGAGCGCGCGGCGCGCTTCGGGGCTGAGCACGATGGTCTTGGCGCCGCGCCGGAAGACGCCGCCGCCGCGGCTCAGCAGGGCCGGATTGTAGTCCGACCACTGCGAGTTGGGCAGCTCGAAGAGGCGCTTGCGCTCGGCGAAGCTCGCCTTGGGGTCGGGGTCGGGATCGATGAAGATGTGGCGATGATCGAAGGCGGCGATGAGCTTGACGTGATCCGAGCGCAACAGCCCGTTGCCGAACACGTCTCCCGACATGTCGCCGATTCCGACCATCGTGACCGGCGCGCCGCGCCCGAGCTCGATGCCCATCTCGCGCAGATGCCAGCGCGCCGACTCCCACGCGCCGCGCGCGGTGATGCCGAGCGCTTTGTGGTCGTAGCCGTGGCGGCCGCCCGAGGCGAACGCGTCGCCGAGCCAGAAGTTGTGCTCCTCGGCGATCGCGTTGGCGAGGTCGGAGAACGCCGCAGTGCCTTTGTCGGCGGCGACCACCAGGTAGGGGCCGTCCTGATCGAGCACACGCACGCCTTCGGGATGCACGACGCGGCCGTCGATCACGTTGTCGGTCAGCTCCAGCATCGCGCGGATCAGCGTCTTGTAGGCCTCGACGACCTCCTCGCGGGTGGGCGCCGCGCCCGGGCGCGGCTTGACGATGAAGCCGCCCTTGGCGCCGGTCGGCACGATGATCGCGTTCTTGACCGTCTGCGTCTTCATCAGGTCGAGGATCTCGGTGCGGAAATCCTCGGGGCGGTCGGAGTAACGGATGCCGCCGCGCGCGATGCGTCCGGCGCGCAGATGGCATCCCGCCATGGTCGGGCTGTCAACGTGAATCTCGTACAGCGGCGGGGTGTCGGGCAGATTGGGAATGCGCGCGCTCTCGAACTTGAGCGACAGGTAAAGGGCGGGCGGAGTGCGGAAGTAGTTGGTGCGCACGGTAGCCTCGATCATCCCCAGAAAGGCGCGCGCGATGCGGTCGTCGGCGAGGTTGTCGATCGCGCTTAGCGCGGCGAGGTAGGCCGCGCGCAGCTCACCCGCCCGCCGCTCGCGCTCTTCGGCCGCCGGCGCCGGATCCATCCGCAGCTCGAACATCTCGACCAGCATTCGCGCCAGCCGCGGATTGAGCAGCAGCACGCGGCGCAAGGCCGGCAACGACGCGCCCAGGCGCATCTGGAAGGCCGCCGCGACGTAGGCTCGCAACAGCCCCACCTCGCGCCAGCCCAGCCCGGCGCCCAGCACCAGGGCGTTGAGCGGCCCGTCCTCGGCGCGCCCGCTGCGCACCGCGGTCAGCGCCTCGGCGATCGCGCCCGCGCCGCTCATGCTCTCCAGCGGCTGACCGCCCGGTCCCTGCACGCGGAAGGACTGGACGAAGACACGCAGCTCGCCGCCCGCTGCGCCCGCGCGCAGCTCGTGCGCCTCCTCGGAGATGACGCTGATGCCGAAGTTCGACAGCATCGGCATCACGTCGCTCAGCCGCAGCGCCTCGCCCAGCTCGTACATCCTGAGCTCGCTGTGAAGCGCGCCCTCGTGCGCCGCGCCGCCGCCGCCCTGGCGCACCAGCTCGACGTTGAAGCTGCGTCCGCCGGCGAGCAGATTTTCGATCTGCTCGATATCGGCGGCCGCGCGCGCGACCGTGGTGCTGGCCCGGTAGTGGCTGCTGAAGGCGCCGAGCCAGCGCTGGGCGAGCGCGTTGGCGCGGCGGGTGCCGAAGCGCTCGAGCAGTTCCTCGCGCAGGCGCTCCTCCCAGGTGCGCGCGAGCGCGGCGACTTCGGTCTCCATCGCGCGCATCTGGGCGGCGGTGGGCGAGGCGGCGGCGAAGCAGAAGTGCAGCCGCGCGCTGTAGCCCTCGCCCAGGGCGAGATAGTAGTAGATCAGATCGCCTGCCAGGATGCGGCCAAGCGCGGCCTGGATCTGCTTGCGCACCTCGGCCGAGAAGCTCTCGCGCGGCATGATGACGAGCACGACGACGTTGCCGCGCACCGCGTCGTAGCGCACGCTGAGCCGCACCGCCGCCTCGTCCTTGAGTTCGAGGATGAGCCGCAGCTCATCGCGCAGCTCGGCCACCGGCGCGCGGAACAGCTCCTCCTTGGGAAAGCTGTTGAACGCGGTCACCAGCTCCTTGTAGTTGTGCGAGCCGGGCGTGGCGCGCTCGGCCTCGATCACCTCGCGCAGCTTCGCGCGCAGCACCGGGATATGCTGTGCCTCCTCGGCGTAGGCCTTGGAGGTGAACAGGCCGAGGAAGCGATCGAATCCGATGGGCTGTCCGTCGTCGCCGCTACGGCGCAGCGTGATGTCGTCCATCAGGCGGCGGCGGTGGACGCGCGAGACGCTGCGGCTTTTGCCGATAATCAGCGCGGGGCCGTCAAAGAGCAGCGCGCGCTGCGCGGGCTCGAGCGCGTCGAGGTCAACCGGCGCGGCGTAGCGCGAGCGGCCGTGCTCGCGCAGCAGGCCGAGTCCCGAATCCGGCACCGCTTCGAGCGCGCGGTGCCCGTCGCGCGCGATCAGCCGGTAGCGGCGGTAGCCGAGAAAGACAAAGCCGCCGCCGACCAGCCATCGCAACAGATCGCGCACCTCGACCAGTTCGCGCTGCGCCGCGGTTTCCTCGCAGATCTCCAGCGCCCGCGCGCTCATCGCCTCGAAGTCGTCGGTCACGCGGCGAACCTCTTCGAGCACGACGCGGAGGTCGGCGGCAATCCGCTCGGGATCGTGCAGCGCCCCTTGGGGGCGCAATTCGAGGTGGACAAAGGACTCGGGGCGCTCGATCGCGCGCCCGCTCTCCAGCGAGACCAGCCGCCCCGCGGCGTCGCGCGCCACGCTGAGCACCGGATGGAGCAGCATTCCCGCGCCGATGGCGGTCTGATGGAAGTATTCGAGCAGGCTGTCAACGATGAACGGGCAATCCGGCATCGCGCTCTCGACGAACGCGCCGGCGCCGTGCTCGTCGCCGCTTTGCACTCGCAGCTTTACCGGCTCGGCACGCACGGCGAAGAATTCCAGCGCGTCGGCGGCGAGGCGCGCCCGCTGGTCGGCCGACATCGCGGCCGCCGCCTCGGGCGGCAGCCGCTCGAACAGGCGCTGGCTGAAGATCGCCAGCCGCCGCTGCTCCTCGCGTGCGGATTCCGTCTCGGCGATTTGCAGGTTTGATTCGCTGGCCAAATCTGTCGCTCCGGGGAGAGTTGGAGGCGTGCGCTGCGCCCGGGCCGAATTATAAATCGCGCGATGCGCGCGCGGCTACCGGAAAGCGGTCGCAGCGAGAACCGAACTGCGGGCGCCGGCCGGACATCGACCGACGCATCGGATAGGATCCGATCGGCGCGCAGGATGCGCGCGGCGATGGCGGAGGTCGAGATCACCGCGATGACATTCGGGCCGTTCGGAGTCGGCCGGCTCGACGGCGACACCGTGATGGTGCCCAACGCGGCGCCCGGCGACCTGCTCGAAGTAACGGTCGTCGGCCGGCGCGCGGGCCATCTCATCGCGCGCGCCGAGCGCGTGCTCCGCGCGGGCCCCGCACGGCGCACGCCGCCGTGTCCGTACCTGCCGCGCTGCGGGGGGTGCGACTGGCAGCAGATCGATTATCCCGCGCAGGCGCGGCTCAAGGGCGAGGTCATCGCGGGCCTGCTCCGCCGCGCGTTGGGCCTTGAACTCGATCCCGCGACGCTGGTCGAGCCGGCGCCCGCCGAATTCGGCTACCGCGCGCGGGTGCGGTTCAAGGTCGGGCCGCGCGGCGAGTTGGGATTCCACCAGGCCGGCAGCCGGCATCTGGTCGAGGTCGAGCACTGCATGGTCGCGGCAGAAGACATCCGGATGCCGCGCGAGTTCGTGCGCGAGATCAGATGCGAGGAGATCGAGGTCGTTGCCGACCGCGGGCGCGAGGTGTTAGTCGCGCATCTGGCCCGCGCGCCTGCGGCGGCGGAGGTCGCGCGCGCGCGGGCGATAGTCGCGCGCGACCCCCGGCTTGCGGGCGTCGTGATGCGCGGGGGCGCGACGCGCGCGCTGGTGGGCGAGACCGCCGTGCAGGTGGCGCTCGAGCCAGGGCTGGTGTTGGAAGCCGACGCCGATCTGTTCAGCCAGGTGAACCGCGCACAAAACCTGAGACTGGTCGCGATGGTGATGGAGATGGGGGCCCCCGCGGCAGGCGCGCGCGTGCTCGATCTGTTCTGCGGCGCGGGTAATTTCAGCCTGCCCGCGGCGCGCCGCGGCGCGGCGGTCACGGGCGTGGACGCGGAGCCGGCGGCGGTGGCGGCGGCCGCGCGCAACGCGCAACGCCTGGGATTCGGACGCGCCGAGTTCACGGCGCTGCGGGCGGCGGAGCTGGCGCGCTTTCTGCTTCGTGCGCGCTACCGCCCCGACACCGTGATCCTCGACCCGCCGCGCACCGGCGCGCGCGAGCTGATCGAGCCGCTGGTCGCGATGCGCGCGCCGCGGCTGATATACGTTTCGTGCGACGCCGCCACGCTAGCGCGCGATCTGCGCGCTCTGTGCGCGGGTGGTTATCGGATCGCCGCCGTGCGCGCGCTCGACTTCTTTCCCAACACGCATCACGTCGAGCTCGTCGCGCACGCGGTATTGACATCGGTTGCACCGCGTTCCTAATCTAGGTAGGAGCCGCCTCGGCGTTTCCCCCGCCAGCAGAGGGTCAGCGAAGCGATGCCCAAGCAGGAAAAGGAAAAGCAGCCGCGCCCGAAGATTACGATCATTCCGGGCCGCGGGGTGGCGCAGACCATCAACTATCTGCTGGAGGACCGCGACGACCTCGAATGGATCATCGCGGTGGGTCGGACCAAAAACGGAGAGCTCTTCTTCTACGACACCGGCGGCGACATCGTCGAGGATCTCGGCACGCTGGAGTACCTCAAGGCGCGTATCGTGCGCGCGCACTTCGGCGACGAGTACGAGTAAGCCGCCCGCGCCAGGCCCTCGCGCGTCGCATTCTCTCTTCAAATCTCACGACTCGATCGCGCTGTGGCGCTCCACGGCGCCGGGCGCCAAGGCGCGCCGCGCGCCTGACTTCTGCGGGGTCGGCAAAAGTAAGGGCGATGCGCGTGGCCACCCGCGGTGGCGCGCATCGCCCGTGTAATCGCACCTGGCCGCGGCGCACTCGAGGGAGCCCGCAGCGAGGATTTGGACGGCTTAATCTTTGCCTTGGGTGATGTCGTTCGGATACTTCTGCGTGATCCGTTCGGCGGCGAGGAAGTCGTGCATCGCCTTGTCGTAGTCACCCTTGAAGTAGGCGCGCTGACCTTCGAGGAAAAGCTGCTGCATGTGCTGCGCGCTGGCCCCTGAGAGCTGCGCATGCCAGACGTCCTGGCCAACCTTGGTCATCGTGGCCTGCACGTCCTCCTTGCGGTATTTGTGCCAGGTTCCGCTCTTGGGGCCGTACGGCGCCTGCGCGGTGGTCGGCACAGCCTCAGGCGACGCTTCCGCCGCAAACGACGAGGCGGAAAAGACAACTGCGACGCAGACCGCGACCAAACCCAGCATCGCCAATTTCAAAGACTTTGTCGTCATTGACTTCCTCCCTCCTGGCCGAAATCCGCAGTTTCGCTTGCTCATAGCAAAAACGTTCATTCTCACGCAACCATGACGATCCGCTCGCTCCGGGGCGCGGGGCCAGCCCTAGTCTTCGAACTCCTGCTTGGGCGGACACGCGTAGATCACGCCGCCGTCGATCTCCAGCGGCACGCGGTATAACGCTTTGCCGCAGGCGCTGGGCGGTCCGGCGATGCACTCGCCGGTGGAGGGCTCGTAGTAGGCATTATGGGTCTGGCACATGAGGTAGCGCCCTTGCTCGGCGAAGAATTGGTTGTCGATCCAGTCCATTGCCATCGGCACATGGCGGCAGCGGTTGACGTAGGCGTGGAAATGGCCGCGGAAGTTGACCACGAAACATTCCTCGTCGGCGCCGCGCACCGGCAGCATGAACTTCAGCGATTCGCCCGGCTTGAGCGCGCCGGTCGAGCACACCCGGTAACGGATGGCGCGGCGCGCGCCGCGCTTCGCGTTCGTCGCGCGCTCATCCTTGTGGCCGCCCGAGCGGCCGCCGATCTTTGCCATCCTCGATAGTCCCGGCCTTTCCATCCGCGAAGGCGCCGCTCATTATACTCAACAGGAGGCGCGACACCGCCCGCCGCTTCGGGGCGAGTGGCCGCGCAGCACGCGCCGATGGACAAGCCGCGGATTCGCCCGGTGGAGGCATTTCCCCTCGAGCAGGAGGGCCAAAGCGTGGTCTGCCTGCGCGATCCGAGCCGACTTGCGCCGGATCCGATCGTGCTCGGGATGGGCGCTTACTTCCTGGTTACGTTGTTCGACGGCACCAACTCGGTGCTCGATCTCCAGGCCGCGTTCAGCCGTCGCTTCGGGACGATCATTCATTCCGAGCAGATCCGCGAGCTCATCGCGGCGCTCGATCGTGCCGGTTACCTCGACTCGCCGGCGTTTGCCGAACGAGTGCGCGCCGTGCGCGAGGAATTCGAAAAGAGTCCGGCGCGCCCGGCGGTTCTCGCAGGGCTGTGCTATGAGACGGAGGCGCCGCGCTTGCGGGCCGAGATCGAGTCGTTTTTTGAGCGGCCGGGCGCGCCCGGCCGCGACGCGCTTGCCGCCGCGCCGGCGCCCGAGGGCGAGCTGGCGGGGCTTGTCGCGCCGCATATCGATCCGCGCCGCGGCGCCGCGGCCTACGCGTGGGCCTACGGCGAACTGCGCCGCCATCAGCGCCCCGAGCTCGTGGTCATCCTCGGCACCTCGCACTACGGCGCCGGCCCCGAGCTTTTCAGCGCCACGCGCAAGGACTATCTGACCCCGCTCGGCGCGGTGCGCACCGACTGCGGCTTTGTCGAGCGGCTCGGGGCGCGCTATGGCGAGGCGGGCGGCGGCGACCTGTTCGCCGACGAGCTGCTGCATCGCAACGAGCATTCGATCGAGTTCCAGGCGCTGTTCCTGGCGTGGGCGCTGGGCGTTGGCGACTACCAGGTCGTGCCGGTGCTAGTCGGCTCGTTCCACGAGATGGTGCGCGGCGGCGAGCAGCCGGCCAACGATTCGCGCGTGGCCGCCTTCCTTGCAGCGCTGCGCGCGGAGCTTGCGCGCGAGCGCCGGCGCGTGCTGATCCTCTCCGGCGTTGACTTCGCCCACGTCGGGCGCAAGTTCGGTGACCCCTTCGGGATCGGCAACGGCGTGGCCGAGCGAGTGCGGCGCGAGGACCTTGCGCTGATCGAGAACATCAAGGCCGGCGATCCGGGCGGCTTCTTCGCCGACATCGCGCGCGAGGGCGACGCGCGCAAGATTTGCGGGCTTGCCCCGATGTACACGCAGCTCGAGCTTCTGCGCGGCCGGCGCGCGCGTTTGCTTCACTACGACATCGCGCTCGAGCCGCAGACCGATTCGCTGGTCTCCTTCGCCAGCCTCGCGATCGAATAGCGCGCGCGGCGCTTGGCATTCGGCGCGCTTTGCGCGATAAGTCGGCTTCGCATCCCGGTGCGAAAGGAGCCGCACATATGACGGTAGGATTGCAGGCGTTCGTGAGCGAGAGCACCGCTGACCCGGCGCGTATCGCGCGCAAGGCCGAGGCGCTCGGCTTCGATTCGATCTTCATCCCCGAGCATCCGATAATTCCGGTCCACCACAGGACGCCCTACCCGCTCGGCGACGGCTCGATCCCCGAATTTTACGCCCACATGCCGGACCCCTTCGTCTCGCTGGCGCACGCCGCCGCCGCAACCACCCGGATCAAGCTCGCGACCGGGATCTGTCTGGTTCCCGAGCGCGATCCGATCGTGATGGCCAAGGAGATCGCGACGCTCGACTTCTGGTCGGGCGGGCGCTTCCTGTTCGGCATCGGCGCCGGATGGCTCGCCGACGAGTCGGAGATCATGGGGGTCGACTTCAAGCGGCGCTGGCCGATGACCCGCGAGTACATCGCGGCGATGAAGGAGTTGTGGACCAGGCCCGAGCCCAGCTTCGAAGGCAAGTTCGTCCGGTTTCCCAAGGTGAAGTTCTTCCCCAAGCCGGTACAGAAGCCGCATCCGCCAGTCATCATCGGCGCCGGCGGGATCGGGCCGAGTTGCGAGCGCGCGCTAAAGGACACGGTCGCGATGGGCGACGGATGGATGCCGCTGGGGCTCAGCCCCGCCCAGCTTGCCACCGAGCTTGGCAATCTGCGCCGGATGTGCGCCGAAGCGAAGCGCGATTTCGGCCGGATCGAGATCACGTTCCTGATGCTGGAGTTGCCCAAGGAGCCGGCGCGCGCGATCCATGAATATCACGAGGCCGGCGCCCATCGCGTGCTCGTGAGCGCGCCTACGCTTGCGCCCGACAATTTCGAGCGTGAACTGGAGGAGCTCGCGCGTGCCTGCATCCGCTGAGCGCGCGCAAGCCGCTGCGGCGGCCGAGCGCGCGCTACTGGTGCGCCTTGAGGAAGGCGCGGACGCGCGCGACGGCCGCCGGCGTCGCGTCGGGGGTTTTCCACTTCATAATCAGCTCGGCCCTGGGTGCGAGCCGCGCGATCTCCTGCGCGATCGGCGTCGGATGGTAGAGATCGTCGCCCGCCAACACCAGCAGCGGGGTCTGGCAGCCGCGCACGAAGTCGCGCGAGACCGCGAAGACGAAATCGCCGTCGTACATGCGCGCGCGAAAGGCGCGCAGCGCCGCGTCGTCAAGCCCGGGACGCTCCTGCTTCAGCTCATCCGCCCAACCGTCGAACATCTCGTGGAAGGCCTTGCGATTCTCGGCGCTGAGCCCGATCGGGTTTTGCAGCACCGCAGCGCTGACCCGCTCGGGCGCCGCCTTGATTACGCCCAGGCAATAGGAGGAACCGATGCAGCCGCCCATCAGATGGGCGCGGCGCACGCCGAGATGGTCGAGCAGGGCGAGATGGTCGGCGGCATAGGTTTCCCATCCGTCGGTCGCGCTGAGCGGTGCGCGCGAACGCCCGGCGTTGCGCTGGTCCATCGCGATTACGCGGAAGTCGGCCGCCAGCTCGGCGGTCGGGTCGAAGGGGCTGCGCCGCCAGAATTCGATACTCGAGCGCATCCCGCCCGGCGCGAACAGCAGCAGCGGATAGCCCGCGCCGTACTCCTCGTAATACAGCGACACGCCCGCGCGCTCGAAGATTGGCATCGCCCTTCCTCCTGGTGTGCGAGTCGAGAGATGGTTTCGTCAATGGTCATTCGCAGATCGAGGCAGTGGCGGTCAACCCGGAGTGTTGCCGCCGCGGCCCTTGTGCGCAACATCGCCCGGCTCTGGCGAATCTTGACGAACACAGGCGATTTCGGATGCTGGCGGCCCGCTTCAGCGAAATTGCCAATATTGTTTCTTGAAACTCTAAATAGAGTAATTTTAACTTAGAATGGTTAACTGACTATTAACGCAGTTGCTTTGTGCGCCGATAGGTCCTAATCTCGGGCCAAGTTGCCTATGGCTGCGCATGCCGACAAGCCTCCCTCGCCCGTGGTGTTCAACGATCGTGAACGCGATCTGATGGCTGAAGTCGCGCGCCATGTGAAGCCCAATGTCAGCGCGGTGGCGCGCCGATGGGCCGAAGCGATCCGGCTCGACGCGCCGGCCGAGAAAATTCCGCGCATGCGCCAGACGCTGGAAGGGCTGAACACCGAGGTACTCAGCGGGTTTTTCGAGCGTCTGGCCGAGCGCGATCCAGAGGGTGCGCTGGAGGTTTACTCGGGGTTCATCGAGAAGCTCATTCGCAGCCAGCTCGAGGAGCCCGAGCGCCAGCGCGCCACGATTGAGGCGTTGTTCGGCGCGGCGCGCCTGCTGCGCGTGCCGCTCACCAAGGAAATCCAGAACGTGCTCGGCGCCGCCGAAGGCCGCGCCATCTATGTGCAACTATGCTTCAGCCGGCTGTGGGGCTACTGTGCCGAGGAGCTGGGACTGATTTACAGCCGCCTGCGCGAACAGCATCTGCGCCAGCTCTACGACGAGGCGCAGCGCAGCGCCGAGCGGCTGCGCGAGAGCGAAGAGCGCTACCGGATGCTGGTTGGCGAATTGACCGAGGCGCGCGACGCGGCGCTCGAATCCTCGCGCCTGAAGTCGGCCTTCCTTGCCAACATGACGCATGAGATCCACACCCCTCTCAACATCGTCCTTGGCTACGCCGACCTGATGGCGGAGCGGCTCGGCGAACTGGGCGACGAGGAGCGCGCGCGCGAATTCGGCGAGCCGGTGCGCCGCGCCGGCAACCGCCTGCTCGAAACCATCAACGCGATCCTCGAAATCTCCAAGATGGAGGCGGGCGGCTACAAGCTGGCACCGCGCGAGATCAGGCTCGGCGATTTTGCCGGCCGCCTGCTCGGCGAGTTCAAGGTGCTCGCCGCGCGCAAGGGGCTGGAACTTTCGGCGCGCATCGACACCCCCGAGGCGGTGGTCAGGTTCGACGAGAACTGTCTGTCCAACGCGCTGACCAACCTGCTCCAGAATGCGATCAAGTTCACCGAGCGCGGCGCGGTGTCGATGCGCGTGTATTGCGACAGTGGGGGCGTGCAATGCCTGGACGTCGCTGACAGCGGGATCGGAATGGACGCCCGCTTCGTTCCCCATGTCTTCGAGCCCTTCTCGCAGGAGAACAGCAGCCTGACCCGCAAGTTCGAGGGCGTCGGCCTGGGGCTCGCGCTGGTCAGGAAATACCTCGAGCTCAACGGCGCGCAGATCTCGGTCGCGAGCGAAAAGGGCAAGGGTTCAACCTTTACGATCCGCTTTCTCAACGGCGCGCCCGCAACGCAGTAGCGCCCGGGGCGTTCGCAACGGCGGCCTCGCGCTTGAGCCGCGCGACCATGATGTCGGCGAGCCGGGTCGGCTCGGGCACGCGAAACTTCCCCACCGCCATCAGGGCCAGCCGCAGCGCCTGGCGAAAGCCGACGCGATGGCCCGGCGAGATATACACCGGGCGCACGCCCGCGCGCGTGCGCAGCGCTGCGCCGACCCGCTCGCCGCGATCGACCAGCCACGCGAAACTTCCCGCCTCGCATCCCACCGCACCGTGTTCGCCGACCAGGACCGACTTGGCGCATCCGATCGACGGGACGTCGAGCAAATAGCCGAGATGGGCGGCGAGGCCGAAGCGACGCGGATGCGCGTAGCCGTGGGCGTCGAACATCAGCAGGTCAGGGCGATGGCGCAGGCGGGCGAGCGCCGCGAGCACCGCGGGGCCTTCGCGGAAGCTCAACAGGCCGGGAACGTAGGGGAATCTCACCGCGCGTTCGGCGCTCGCGTACTCGACCATGCGCAGCTCGGGCAGGTTGAGCACCACCACCGCCGCGTAGCATCGCCCGCGCGCCTTGTCGTAGGCGACGTCGGCGCCGGCGACGAGCCGTGGCGAGCGCGGTCCGCCGCGAACGATCAGGCGCGCGCGCATCCGCGCCTGGAGGGCGATAGCCTGGCGCGGCGTAAGGTCCCATCGATGGCGTCGCACGGGACGCAGCCCCCCTTGTCTGTTCGCCTCGTACTCGCCGCTAGCCATCGTCCGCGCGCCAGGGCCAGACTTTCACGGGCGCGCCCCGCGCGGTCAAGCGGAAACGATGGGAACCCAAGACCTCCGCGCGAAGTTTAATGATTCGCACGCGCCGCCGGGCGTTTCGCCCACGTATTTGACTCTGCACGGGGCGGCGTTTATCTGCTCTGACAATGACCGCGGCGGGCAAACAAGCCGGCGCCGGCCTGATCAGCGCGCTGCTCGTGCTGGATCTCCAGGTCGACTTTCTTGAGCCGAACGGGCGGATGCCGATCGCCCGCGAGCAAATCGCTCCCGTGCTTGCCGCGGCCAACCGCGCGATTGCGGCCGCCGGGGGGTCGGGCATGGCGGTAGTCTACGTCGGCAACGAGTTCACGCCCTGGGATATCCCGGGCAACTGGTTTCGCCACGGCGCGGCGCTGCGCGGCACGCCGGGCGCCGCGCTCGATCCGCGCCTGCGGCGGCTTGGCGCGGCGCCCTATTTCGCCAAGCGCGGCGGCGACGCGTTCGCCAATCCGGCCCTCGTGAATTTCGTGCGCACCGGCCGTATTACCCGCGTCGTCCTGTGCGGGGTCTATGCCGACGCGTGCGTGAGTGCAACCGCCAGGGGCGCGCTCGGCCGCGGTCTGCGGGTCACGGTCCTGGCCGACGCGGTGGGCGCGGCGAGCGAAGCCGCGCGCCGCCGCGCGCTTACCGGCCTCGGCAGCGCGGGCGTCGGGATCGAAACCACCGCGGATTTCGTCACGCGGCTTGCCGCCAACGCGGCCGCCGCCCGCCGCTAGCGCGCGAGCTCGTGGGTCAGCTTGTCGAGCCGGTCGAAGGCGCGGTTGATTTGCTCGCGCGAGGTCGCGTAGGAGATCCGCACGTGCTCGGGCGCGCCGAAGTCGTTGCCGCCCACGATCGCAACCTGGGCCTCGTCGAGGATGACCTCGGCCAGGCGGTCGCCGTCACCGATCGGACGACCCTTGTACTGGCGCCTGAGCAGCGCCGAGACGTTGGGGAAGACATAGAAGGCGCCGGCCGGCACGTTGGGCAGGCTGAAGCCGGCAAGCCGGCGGATGCGCTCGACCACCAGGTCGCGCCGCGCGCGAAACTCCGCCGCCATCGCATGCACTTCGTCCTGTGCTCCGGTCAGCGCCTCGACCGCGGCGGCCTGGGCGATCGAACTGGGGTTGCCGCTGTTCTGGCTCTGGAGGCGGACCGCGGCGGCGATGACCTCGCGCGGGCCGGCCGCAAAACCGATCCGCCAGCCGGTCATCGCATAGGTCTTCGACAGCGTGTTGAAGACGATTCCGCGCTGCCTGAGCCGCGGTTCGACCTCGAACAAATGCGGGATCCGCGCGCCGCCGTACGAGATGTGCTCGTAGGCATCGTCGGACATCACCCACACGTCCGATTCCGCGAGCACCCGCCCCAGCGAGGCTAGCTCCTCGGTGCCGTACACCGCGCCGGTCGGGTTGGAGGGCGAGTTGATTATGATCCCGCGCGTGCGCGGGCCGATCGCGCGGCGCAGCCGCTCGGGATCGAGCAGAAAGCCGTCGCTTTCCGCGCAGGGCACGAGCTTGGGCGTCGCGCCGCTCAACTGCACCATCGCGACGAAACTCACCCACGCCGGGGTCGGGATGATAACCTCGTCGCCCTCGTCGAAGAGGCTGCCGATGACGTTGTACTCGGCGGGCTTGCTGCCGGCGGACGCCATGATCTCGGCGGGCTCGTACTCCAGGCCGTTGTCGCGCTTGAGCTTGACGCGCACCGCCTCCTTGAACTCGCGGGTGCCCGAGACCGGGGTGTACTTGGTCTTGCCCTCGGCGAGCGCGCGGCGGGCGGCCTCCTTGATGCGCTCGGGGGTGTCGAAGTCGGGCTCGCCGGCGGCGAGCGGGATGACGTCGACGCCGGCGGCCCTTAGTTCAGTTGCGCGGGCGTCGGCGGCCAACGTGGCCGACGGTTTGATCCCGGCCACTCTGCGGTTGAGCTTGAGCATCGCTGTGGGTCCTGGGGGCAAACGCGCGCGCCGCCTTTGCGGCGCGCGGAGCCTTCGAGCCTAGCAGAGCCGCGGGGCTCAGTCGATTTTGAGCTTGGCGCGCAGCCGGTTCATCACCGGCTCCGGCACCAGCTCGGGCAGGCGCTTGCCGTGGCTTGCGACTTCCTTGATCAGCCGCGAGGCGGTGAAGAACAGCTTGGGATTGGCGAACAGGAACACCGTCTCGATCTGCGGGAACATCTGTTTGTTCATGTGCGCCATCTGCAATTCGTAATCGAAATCGGTGACCGCGCGCAGGCTGCGGATGATCACGTGGGCGCCGATGCGCTGGGCGTAATCGACCGACAAACCGCTGAACTTATCCACCCGCGCGCGCGGCTCGAGGTCGCGGATGGCCTCGCGGATCATTTCCACGCGCTCGTCGGGAGTGAACAGGGCGGGGTCCTTGTGCGGATTGTAGGCCACCGCCACGATCACTTCGTCGAAGATCGCCACGCTGCGCCGGATGACGTCGATGTGGCCGTGATGGATGGGGTCGAAGGTGCCCGGATAGATCGCACACCTGGGTCTCGAGTCCTTCACTTGCATCACCATTCCAAGGAGCTTATCCGAACTAGCGCAACAAGGGGGCGCGGTAAAGGGCGATGCGATGGTCGCTGACGGTCGCGCAGCTGGCCTCTTCCAGCCCCGCTGACGCCGGCCGCGGCGCGCGCGCGGCCTGACGCACCACCACCCACGCCCCCGCCTCCAGCAACCCGCCCGCTGCAAGCAACGCGAGCACCGCCTCGCTGATATCGTGGCGATAGGGCGCGTCAATGAAGACGAGGTCGAAGCGCGCGCCGCGCGCGCGCAGATGGGCAAGCGCCCTTTCCACGCCTGCGACGATCACCTCGGCGCGCTCGGCGAGGCCGAGCGTGCGCAGGTTGTCGCGGATGGCGGCGGCGGCGGCGCGCGAGGAGTCGACGAAGACGGCGTGACGCGCCCCGCGCGAGAGCGCCTCGAGACCGAGCGAGCCGCTGCCGGCGAAGAGGTCGAGCACGCGTGCGCCGGCAAGCTCGGTACGCGCGGCGAGGCGCGAGAAAATCGAGGCCCGCACGCGCGCGGTTGCCGGCCGCGTCTCTAACCCGCGCGGCGCACGCAGGCGCCGCCCGTGCGCCTCGCCCGCGATGACTCTCATCTTACGGATGCGCGGTCGCCGGTGGTCATGCCACGGGCGTGAGCGGCCAACATGGGGAATAAATGGTACGGCAAATTTTCTTGCGTTCGCGGCCCGACGGGCGGACCATAACCCAGCCGCCGCGCGCTCGCAAGTTGGCCGCCGCCGCCGACCCTCGCGCGCTCTGGCGTGCGGCGGTGATTTGCGTTAGCTATCTTGAGGTTTCCGGGCTCGGCCATAAGAATTCCCGAAGTCGGAAAACTTCCCGCTTGAAGGCCAGATTATAGTGAAGTCGGTCGCGACTAGGTCCGAAGTCTGCTTCTCACCCGCCGCGCTCGACGAGCATCGCGCGCTGCTCGCCCGCTATCCGACACGCCAGGCCGCATTGCTGCCGACGTTGTGGATTGCCCAGCGTGAGTTCGGCTGGATCTCGCCCGCGGTCGAGGAGTACGTCGCGCGCCTGATGGAGCTGCCGCTCGCCCACGTCCACGGCGTGGTCACGTTCTATTCCATGTTCTACCGCGCGCCGATCGGACGCTGGCACCTGGAAGTCTGCGCCAACCTGTCGTGCCGGTTGCGCGGCGCGGACCGTGTGGTGGCCTGTATCCAGCGCAAACTCGGCATCGCGCCCGGCCATACCACCGCCGACGGCAAGTTCACGCTCAGCCTGGTCGAATGCATCGCGTCCTGCGCCACCGCGCCCGTGCTCCAGCTAAATCACGAGCGCTACCACGAAAATCTGACCGAGGAATCCGTCGCCAAGCTCATCGACGAACTGGCCGCCCGTGCTGATTGATTTCATAATCGACGCCGTCAAGGCGATCGTGGTGCTGCTGCTGGTGCTCAACCTGGCAGGCGTCCTGCTGTGGTTCGAGCGTAAAGGCAGCGCGCTCATCCAGGACCGGGTCGGCGCCAACCGCGCCGCGATCATTGGTCTCGGCAAGCGCCTTGGCCTGCCTAACCTCGGCTTGGTCAACACGCTGCTCGCCGATCCGATCAAACTCTTCACCAAGGAGGACTTCGTGCCTGACGGGGCGGACAAGTTCCTCCACGGCCTGGCGCCATTCCTCGCGCTGTTCCCTGTCATGATCACGTTCGCGGTGGTGCCCTTCGGCGACATCGTGAAGATCGGCAACCGCACGATTACGCTCCAGGCCGCTGACCTCAACGTCGGTGCGCTTTATATCCTGGCCACGATCGGAATCGGCGTGTACGGGATCGCGCTCGGCGGATGGGCCTCGAACAACCGCTGGGCACTGCTCGGCGGCATCCGCGCCAGCGCGCAAATGATCTCCTACGAGGTCGGGCTGGGCCTGGCGATCATCTCGGTGGTGATGACCTACGGCACGCTCGACCTGCAGGCGATGTGCCACGCCCAGGGCGGGGTGTGGTTCGGATGGCTGCCGCGGTGGGGGATTTGCCTCCAGCCGGTCGCCTTCCTGATGCTGTTGACCGCCGGGATGGCCGAGTCCAAGCGGGTGCCGTTCGACCTGCCCGAGGGCGAATCCGAGCTGGTGGCCGGCTATTTCACCGAGTACTCGGGCGGAAAGCAGGCGGTCTTCATGATGACCGATTTCGCCGAGATCGTGCTGGTCGCGGTGCTGATCACGGTGTTTTTCTTCGGCGGATGGCAGGTGCCGTGGCTCTATCGCGACGGATTTCACTTCCCCGGCGGCGCGACGCTGCTGCTGCCGCAGGTGGCAGTCGCGATTCTCGGCGTCGTCTCGTTCATGGTGAAGACCGTCATCTTCTGCTGGCTCCAGATTCTGGTGCGCTGGACGCTGCCGCGTTTCCGCTACGACCAGCTGATGCGTCTGGGATGGAAAGGGCTGGTGCCGCTGGGGCTTGCCAACGTGGTGGTGACGGCGCTGGTGGTGGTGCTGGTCGCGGGAGCGCATTGAGATGCCGCTGGGGCTGTTCATCTTTCTCGCCGCGCTGGCGGTGATCTCCGCGCTGGGCACCATCGCGCAGCGCAACCCCGTGCACTGCCTGCTCGCGCTGGTCGTCACCCTGCTCGTGATCGCGATCATGTTCATCGGGCTGCACGCGCCGACCGTCGGCTTTCTGCAGATCATCGTCTATGCCGGCGCGATCATGGTCCTGTTCCTGTTCGTGATCTGGCTGTTGAATCTGCAGGCCGAGGTGCGCACCGCGCCCGGCCATCTCCTGCTCAAGGCGCTCGCCGCGCTGCTGTGCGCGGCCCTGGCGGCCGAGGCATTCATCGTGTTGTGGCACGCGCCGAGCGCCGCGGGCGCGCAGGCCACCGTACCCGAGGGCTACGGCTCGATCGACAAGCTCGCGACGACGCTGTTTTCCGAATATCTGGTCTCGTTTGAGGTGACTTCGGTGCTGCTGCTGGCCGCGATCGTGGGCGCGGTTGCTCTCGCCCGGCGGCTCCCGGCGTCGCGGACAATCACCGATACGGCGCAGGCGAACGCCGCGCCCGCGCCGGCTGATGGCGCGCCGCGCTCCGTTCCGATCGCGCAGCCGGGCGCGCGTATTGCGGCGCGCGGCGAATCGACGCGCCCGGAGGGCGTCTGAGATGGTTCCGGTGAGCTATTTCGTCGGGCTGAGCGCGGTGCTCTTCGCGATCGGAGTCGCCGGTGTGCTGCTGCGGCGCAACGTGATTGTGATCTTCATGTCGATTGAGATCATGCTCAACGCGGTTAACCTCGCCTTCGTCGCGCTCGGGCGGCGGCTTGGTTCGATGGACGGGCAGGCGATCGTGTTCTTCGTGATGACGGTGGCGGCGGCCGAAGCGGCGGTCGGTCTGGCAATCATCATTTCGGTCTTCCGCAACCGCGAGACGGTCAACGCCGACGAACTCAACCTGTTGCGCTGGTGAGCGATGGCTACCGGATCTCCGCTCGCATTGATCCTGCTCTTTCCGGCGCTCGGCGTCGTCTTCAACATTTTCTTCGGCCGCCGCGCGGGACGGCAGGCGGTCAACGTGGTCGGCAGCGGCGTGATCTTCGCCGCCTTCGCGGTAGCCGTATGGCAGTTCGTCGAACTGCTCAAGATGCCCGCGGGCGGCGCGCTGCGGGTGATCCTGTGGGAATGGATCGTCGCCGGACGTTTCCACGCGCTCATCGGCCTGCGCTTCGACGCCCTCGGCGCGGTAATGACGCTGGTGGTCAGCGGCGTCGGCGCGCTCATCCATCTCTACTCCGTCGGTTACATGGCCCACGACCAGGATTACGCGCGCTACTTCGCCTACATGAACCTGTTCGCGCTCTCGATGCTGGTGCTGGTGCTGGCAGACAACCTGCTGCTGATGTTCGTCGGATGGGAAGGCGTGGGGCTGTGCTCCTACCTGCTCATCGCCTTCTGGTACAGCAACGAGCAGTACGCCTACAACGGGCGCAAGGCCTTCGTCGTCAACCGCGTCGGCGACGCGGGCTTCATCCTCGGCATCCTGACCATCATCGCCGCGCTCGCCGCACACAACGTGTGGACGGTGACCTTCCCAGGCATGGAGCACAACGCGCGATTTCTGGCGCCGGTGGCGACGACGGCCGGCCTGCTGCTGTTCTTCGGCGCGACCGGCAAGTCGGCGCAGATTCCGCTCTACGTATGGCTGCCCGACGCGATGGTCGGTCCGACGCCGGTGAGCGCTCTGATCCACGCGGCCACGATGGTGACCGCGGGCGTGTACATGGTCGCCCGCCTGCACTTCCTGTACGTGCTGTCGCCGCAGGCGATGCACGTCATCGCGACGGTCGGGATGCTCACCGCGTTCTTCGCCGCGACCATCGCGATCGTTCAACCCGACATCAAACGCGTGCTCGCCTACTCCACCATCAGCCAGCTCGGCTACATGTTCATGGCCGTCGGCGCGGGTGCATTTGCCGCCGGTATCTTCCACGTCATGACCCACGCCTTCTTCAAGGGCCTGCTCTTTCTATGCGCCGGCGCGATCATCCACGCGCTTGACGGCGAGCAGGACATGAACCGGATGGGCGGGCTGTGGCGCCGGATGCCGGTGACGTACGCCACGATGCTGGCGGCGACGCTCGCGATCAGCGCGGTGCCCGGCTTCTCCGGTTATTTCTCCAAGGACCTGATCCTCGAGCGCGTCTTCGCCGCCGGCGACGACTGGCTGTGGCTGCTCGGCGTGATCACCGCCGGCCTGACGAGCCTGTACATGTTTCGCCTGCTCTTCCTGACCTTCCACGGCAGCTCGCGCGTCGCCCCCGACAAGCACGTTCACGAGGCGCCGGCGGTGATGGCCGTGCCGCTCATTATCCTCGGCGTGCTCTCGGTTGTCGGCGGATGGGTCGAGCTGCCGGAAGGATGGCTATGGGGCGGCGCGTTCACACATTTTCTCGCGCCGTCGGTCGGAACCTTCCAGCAGGAGGCCGCGCGCGGGGTGTCCGGCGGCGCGCTCAGCGCAGTGGCGATGCTTGCCACGGCGGTTGGTTTCCTCCTCGCCTACATCCTCTACATCCAGTCGCCCGCGCTGCCCGGCCGGATCGCCGAGAGCCTGAGCGCGCTTTACCGGTTGCTGGTGCGCAAGTATTACGTCGATGAGCTCTACAACCTGGTCTTTTCGCGCTTGCTGTTCTGGGGCGCGACCGACGTGCTCAATCGCGGCCTCGATCGCGGTGTGATCGACGGCCTCGTCGACGGCGCCGGCCTGGGCGTCGAGGCGGGTGGCGAAGCGATGCGCCGCTCAGCCACCGGCAATGTGCAGGTCTACGCCTTCGTCTATCTGCTCGGCGCGGTGGCGATCGTCGCCTACTACGTTTACCTGGTGATGGTGCGCTGATGGGCGTGTACTGGCTCAGCGCGCTGATTTTCACCCCGCTGCTGGGCGCACTGTTCGTGCTGGTGCAGCCCGAGGCGCGCGCGACCTGGCGCGCCGCCTTCATCTTCTCGCTGCTCCCGCTCGCGATCTCGTTTTACCTGTTCGCCGCCTTCGACCCGACCCAGGCCGGCTACCAGTTCGTCGAGCGCGCGCAGTGGATCCCCGAATTCGGCATTTCCTACCATCTCGGCGCCGACGGCATTAGCCTCTTTCTCGTTCTCCTCACCACGATCCTGTTCACGCTGTCGCTGCTGTACTCGGGCGGCGGCGACATCGAGACCCGTCCGCGCGAGTTCTGCTTCTTCATGCTGCTGCTCGAAACCGGGCTTCTGGGCGCGCTGCTCGCGATCGACCTCTTCCTGTTCTACGTGTTCTGGGAGGTGATGCTCATCCCGATGTACTTCCTCATCGGGATCTGGGGGCACGGGCGCAAGGTCTACGCCGCTTTCAAGTTCATCCTGTACACCATGCTCGGCTCCATCCTGATGCTGGTCGCGATCCTGTACCTGGTCGCGGCCGCCCGCGCCCATCTCGGCCATCTGAGCTTCGACCTGCCCGACCTTTATGGCGTGCCGCTCAGCCACGAGGCCGCGCGCTGGCTGTTTGCGGCCTTTGCACTCGCCTTTGCGATCAAAGTCCCGATGTGGCCGGTGCATACGTGGCTGCCCGACGCACACACCGAGGCCCCCACCGCCGGTTCGGTGATTCTGGCCGGCGTGATGCTGAAGATGGGGACCTACGGCTTCCTGCGCTTCGCGATCCCGCTGTTTCCGGAGGTCGCGGTCGAGGCGGCGCCGCTGTTTTTGGCGCTGGCGGTCGTCGGGATCATCTACGGGGCGCTGGTCGCGATGGTCCAACCGGACCTCAAGCGGCTGGTCGCTTACTCTTCGGTCAGCCATCTGGGGTTCGTGATGCTCGGCATCTTCGCGCTCGACCCGCAGGGGATGGAGGGCGCGCTATACCAGATGCTCAACCACGGAGTCTCGACCGGCGCGCTGTTTTTGCTGGTCGGGATGATTTACCTGCGCCGCCACACGCGCGAGATTTCCGAGTTTGGCGGGCTCTGGCACAGCGTGCCGATCTTCGCCGGGGTATTCATGGTCGTGATGCTTTCGTCGATCGGATTGCCCGGGCTCAACGGCTTCGTCGGCGAGTTCCTGATCCTGCTGGGGACCTATCTCAGCCAATCGCTGGCCGCCGCGCTCGGCGTCCTGGGCCTGATTCTCGGCGCGCTCTACATGCTTTATGCCTATGAGCGAGTGATGTTCGGACCGATCAAAAAGGCGGTCAACGCGACTATCCGCGACCTCGGCGCGCGCGAGATCGCGGTGCTGGCGCCGCTGATCGCACTGATGCTGTTCATGGGACTCTATCCGCGTCCGCTGCTCAGCCGGATGGAGCCGTCGGTCAACGCCGTGCTCGGGCGCGTTCGCGTGGCCCAGGCGCGCCTGGAGCGCGAGCGCCGTCCGCGGGCTCTCGCCGCTCTGCTGGAAAGCCCGTCCGCCGCGCGGTCCGCGCGCGTATCGATGGCCGCCAAATGACCCAGTTCGACTGGAGCGTAATCAACTTCGCCTGGATGCCGCTGCTGCCGCTGGTGGTGGTCGCGGCGGGTGCGATGGGAGTGCTGCTGGCCGGTGTGCAGGTTGACGACGAGGACAGCGGCGCGCTGGGCGTGCTGTCGATCGCGCTGTTCGCCGTCGCCGGCATCCTTGCGCTCTTCCTGTCGGGCAACGTCTCCGAGGTTTTCTTTTCGGGTGCGCTCTCCACCGGCGATTACACCGCCTACTTCGAACTGTTGATTCTGTTCGCCGCCGCGATGACGGCGCTGATGTCGCTCGATTACGCGTCCGACCAGGAGCTGGCCGGCGCCGAGTACTACGCTCTGCTGATGTTCGCCGCGCTGGGGATGATGCTGATGGCGGCGGCGGACGACCTGATCGTGATCTTCCTCGGCCTCGAAACGATGTCGATCGCGGTTTACGCGCTGGCCGGCTTCATGCGCCGCGACCCGCGCTCCAACGAGGCCGCGCTCAAGTACTTCCTGCTCGGCGCGTTTTCCACCGGCTTCCTGCTCTACGGAATCGCGTTGATTTACGGCGCGACCGGCTCGATCAAGCTCCAACCGATCGAGGCGGCGCTCTCGCGTCCCACCACGGACAACGCGCTGCTACTCGCCGGCGTCGGCCTCCTGCTCATCGGCTTTGCCTTCAAGGTGGCCGCGGTGCCCTTCCATATGTGGACCCCCGACGCCTACGAGGGGGCGCCCACGCCGGTCACCGGCCTGATGGCGGTGGGAGTCAAGCTGGCCGCCTTCGCTGCCTTCGCGCGCATTTTCATGGCCCACTTGGGGCCGCTCGGCCCGCAATGGACGATGGTGCTGTGGGTGGTCGCGGCGCTGACGATGACGGTGGGCAACTTCGCCGCGCTGGTGCAGACCAACATCAAGCGGATGCTCGCGTACTCGGCGATCGCGCACGCGGGGTACGTGCTGGTCGGGATGGCGGCGGCCGATTCCCCGCGCGCCGGCGGCGCGATTCTCTATTATCTGCTCGGCTACGCCTTCACCAATCTCGGCGCTTTCGCGGTGGTTGTCGCGCTCGAGCGCCGCGGCGCAATCCGCGACGATATCGCCGACTACCGCGGCCTCGCCCGGCGTCATCCGGCACTGGCCGCCGCGATGGCGATGTTCATGCTGTCGCTGACCGGCGTGCCGCCGCTGGCGGGGTTCTTCGGCAAATTTTACGTCTTCGCCGCTGCGCTCGACGCCCACCTGGTGTGGCTGGTTATAATCGCCGTGCTCAACAGCGTGGTGTCGGCCTACTACTATCTCGCAGTGATCGTGGCGATGTACGTGCAGGAGGGCGGCGCCGAACCGGTTGTGCTGGGTGCGCGCCCCGCGCTGGTCGCCACGCTGGCGGTGGCCGCGCTAGGCACTATCCTCATCGGGCTTTTCCCGCAGCCCTACGTCGCCGCCGCCTCGCGCGCGTTCGCCTCGGCGCTCAGCCCCACCCCGCACCATCACCTGATCCACACGGTGCGCAATTAGCATCTGACCCTTCGCGCTGCGCGCGTTGGGAACGCGGCGACGCAGGTTGGCTAGCGGCGGCGGGCGGCTGATTTTCGCCGGTCCTGCGCTGGCGCGGCCTTGGCTTTGCGCGGCGCGCGCGCTTTGGCGGCCAATGCCGACGTGCCCGCGCTCAGCGAAGCGCTTGCGGTCCCGGCCCAGGCGTCGGCCTCGATTTCCACCAGCATGTCCGGATGGACGAGCCGGGTAACCTGGACGACGGTGGAGGCGGGCGGCGCCGCGCCGAACATCTCCTGATGGGCGCGCGCAAGGTCGCCGAAACGCTCCAGCGTGGTCACAAAGACGCGCGTGCGCACCACCCGGTCCAGGCCCAGGCCCATCCGGCTCAGCGCCCCGGCGATATTTTCAATCGCCTGACGCGCCTGCACGTACATCTGCCCCTTGCCGACCAACTGGCCGCTGTGGTCGAGGCCAGTGGTTCCCGAGACCATCACCCAGTCGCCGGCGCGCACGGCGCGCGAGTAGCCGAAAACCGGTTCCCAGGGCGCACCAGTAGAGATGCGGACGATCTCGTCCATCAATAAGGTCTCACCGGGCGATAGTTGCACCCGGCGCGATGAGCTAGCGCTCGCGCGACGGCCACAGCTCCTCGATCTCGCGCGCCACCGAACGCATCGGCGAGCCGGTCGGCCGCGCATGCGGCGCGAGCCAGCGCACCAGCTCGACGAACCGCGAGGCCATCGCCGGCTCCTGCGGCCCACGACGCTGCATGTCTAACTCTGGTTCGACTACCCGTTCAGCTCCGCCGGGCTTGAGCAAACCCGTCGAAAGATTGAGACGACGACGCGCCACCACAGCCCCAGCCTCCTGTACCGATTCGCCCGCTATATTACATGCTCTGCTGGCGGACGCAAAATTTTATGCGCCGCGCGGTTAAAATCCGTCTCCTGCGCAGGACTTGCGCGCTTGAACTACATACTGGCACTGAAGTATTTTGGCGCGGCAACCCGGTATCAAGGAGGTAGCGATGCGCAAGTATCTGGTTCTGGCGTTGATCCCCATGTTCTTCGCGGCGATGGCTTGTCAGAAGAGCGAGCAGCCCGCGCCCGAGTCGGCCGCTAGTCCCGCTGCCGAGGCAAGCCCTGCCGGCGGCGAAGCCGCTCCTCCGGCCGGCGCCCCTGCCGAAGCGAGCCCCGCTGCCTCGCCAGCCGCACCCTAGGGCGAATGCGCAGCTAACCGCGGGTTTCAACCTATTGCGCCGCGGCGCGCCGGGCCTGTTCGCCTGGCGCGCCGCGCGCGAAGCCTTTCAGTCGTAGCGCCAGTACTCGAAGCGCTGGACCGCGCCACGCAAGAGAGCGTCCGCCGACATTCGCGGCTCTGTGGCGGCGTCTAGGTCGACGGCTTTTCGGACACCGGCCCGTCCTGAGGCGCGGCCGAGGTGGGCTCGGATTCGGCTGGCGTTTCCGCCGCAAGCCCTCCGCCTTGCATAATGTTACGTGCGCGGGCGGCCGATTCGCGCGCCAGTTTCGCCAGCTCGGCAGAGGTCCGGCGTACTTCCTCGCGTTTGCGCCGCAGCTCATCGCGCAACTCGGTTATCTTGGCCAGCGCGGCTTGGCGCGCCGCCTCGCGGGCGTTCGCGTCGCGCGCGGCGCGCTGGAGCTGTTTTGCGAGCTTGGCTCCTTGCGCGCGCAGCGCCGAGATCTGCTGGGCCACTCGGGCGCGCGCACGCTTAGCTTCAGCCAACAGCCGTTGGTCAAGTTTACGCCGGCGCGCCTCCTCGACCAGCCGGGTGCGCAGGTTTTGTACGGTTGCGGCGAGCCGAGCTATTTGGCCGCTTGAGGCCTTTGCGTTGCCCGGCCTCGCCTTGGGCTTAGCTTTGCGCGCCCGCGAGACTCGCTTCTTGGCTGCCATCGATTGACAACCTCCTTCGGGCAGCGTCGCGCTCGAACTTTCCGACGCCTGCTCCACTGATGAGCTAAGTCCCATTTTCCGCTTAAATCAACGCAGGTGGCGTCCGGAGGGTCTTCGCGCGTTTGGCCGCCGAATCGCCGCCCGGGAGGCGGAGTATGGACGAGGCGGCGGCAACGGCTGATAGGGGCGGGCTTCGGCCGGAGCTTTCGCTCTTCGATTCGGTGACCATCGTCGCCGGCTCAATGATCGGCTCGGGAATCTTCATCGTCTCGGCCGACATCGTACGTCACGTCGGCTCGCCGGCGGCGCTGCTCGCCGTATGGGTTGTCGCGGGCGTGATGACGATCGTCGGCGCGCTCGCCTATGGCGAACTGGCGGCGATGATGCCGCATGCCGGGGGCCAGTACGTCTTTCTGCGCGAGGCATACGGCGGCCTGTGGGCGTTCCTTTACGGATGGACACTGCTGTTGGTGATCCAGACCGGCACGATCGCAGCCGTCGCGGTGGCCTTTGCGCGCTTCGGCGCCGTGCTGTGGCCGGCGCTGGGCGGACCGATGTGGCTCGGATGGCAGGGTGTGGGGCTGGACGCCGAGCGCGCCGGTGCGATCGCGGTGATCGTCCTGCTCACCGCGGTCAACCTGCGCGGCCTCGACATGGGGCGCGCGGTGCAGAACCTCTTCACCAGCGCCAAGGTGCTTTCGCTCGGGCTGATAATCCTGCTCGGCTGCGTGATTGCACCCAATCGTGCCGCGGTCGAGATCAACTTCCTGCGGGGATTCTTCGCCAGCGATGGATCATCGGCGGGTCTTGCCGCGGCGTTCGGCGCCGCGATGGTGGGCGCGTTGTTCTCGGCCGACGCATGGGCGACCGTCACGTTCGCCGCCGCCGAGGTGCGCAATCCGCGGCGCGATCTGCCACGCGCGCTCGCCGCCGGCACCGGCATTGTTATCGCGCTTTACGTCCTGACCAATGTCGCCTACCTGTGCGAGTTGCCGGCCGCTGGCGGCCACGTTCTGCCTGCCGGCGCTGTCAAGGGGCAGGTCTTCGCCCTCGGTATAGCAGGCGCGCCGCGCGACCGCGTCGCCGCCTCAGCGATGCAGATGGTTTGGGGCAGGGCAGGCGCCGTGATAACGGCCGTGCTTGTGATGGTTTCGACCTTCGGATGCGCCAACGGGCTGATCCTGACGGGCGCGCGCGTGCTGTTCGCGATGGCGCATGACGGCGTGTTCTTTGCCGCCGCTGCCCGGCTCAATCGGGCGCGTGTGCCCGCCGCGGCGCTGCTAATGCAGGCGGCGTGGGCGGCCGCGCTGACGCTTTCGGGCACCTACTCGGAGTTGCTGGATTACGTGATATTCGCCCAGCTCCTGTTCTATGTGGTCACGGTGGCGGCGGTGTTCGTGATGCGCCTGCGGCTGCCTGACGCGCCGCGCCCCTACCGCGCTTGGGGCTATCCATGGCTGCCCGCGGCTTACATCGTGGCGACGCTCTTGCTGATGGGTGACCTGCTGGTGGTCAAGCCGCGGTACACCTGGCCGGGGCTGCTGATCGCGCTGAGCGGACTGCCGGTGTATATGCTGCGCCGCCGCGCGCAGCCGGCCGCCGCGGCCGGGCAGCGCCCAACGATGCGAGCGGGCTAACCTAGAGGAAGCTTGGCTGCGGATTAGCTCGGCCGCGCGCCAAGGCCCGCAAGGGTCGAGCTTGCGCTCCTCAGGCAAGCGCGTGGGGGTAGCCGCGGGTCAGCTTGGGCAGCTCGATCCCGAGGTGGCTGAGCCGCCGTTCGAGCATCGACAGATACAACTCGGCCAACTCGTCGTTGTCGCGCGCCTTGAGTCCGAAGCGCAAACAGTCGTAGGTGAAACCGCTGCCCGGCGGACCGAAAAAGTTGACCGCCGCCGGCAGCCATCCGCGCAGCGCTTCGCCCACCGCCTCGCACCCGCATCGTTCGACCGCGCGCGCCAGCTCGCCGGCCCCGAACATCTCGTGCTCGGCCTCTTCTTCGAGGATTCGCTCGGCTGCCTGCGCATGCGGCGCATAGCTGGAGTCCTTGTAGTTAATCCCGATCATGATAAGGCCGGTCATGTCGAGGCTGAGCGAGGCCATCAGCAGATCGAGGGCGCCGGCGGCGCGGCGGGCAAAGCGCAGCGGCGCCTCGAACGACGGCGCCTTGAGCGCCGGCATCATCGCCCGGTCGGCCTCGGTCTGGCTCACGCCGATCTCGCCGAGCGCACGATACACCAGCGCCGCGTGGCGGCGCTCCTCGCGGAGGTTTTTTTCCACAACCGGGCGCAGCGCCTCGTCGGCGAGCGCCTCGAGCGCGCGCTGGTAGCCCAGCGCGGTCAGCTTTTCGGCCAGTGCATGCGCGGCAAGCAGACGGATCAGCGTCTTGGCGTAGTGCGGATCAACGCGGCCCAGCCGCACGTCCTCGGCCTCGACTGAACGGGGAGTAAATTCGCGCCGCGGCGCCATCGCGACCTCAACTGCCCTCCGGCCGCAGGGCTCGCTGAGATTGTATGCCCTGTGCGCCGCAGACGGGATAGGCGGGCGGCGCTTCCGACGCTCAATGGGCGGCGCGGACGGGCAGGATCACGGTCGCACTGCCCAAGGTGGTCTTCTCGCCCTTGGCGTTCTCCAGCCAGATCTCGCAGTCAACCATGTGGTCGTTGCCCTGCGCGTACTTCTTTGTCACCTTGCCCCTGCACACGACCTTGGAGCCGGGCAGGTCCATCCCGCGATACTGCACCGCGAGCCTGCGCAGCCATCCGCCGGTGCCGGCGAAATCGGTCATCATCTGGGCCAGGAAGCCGTTCTTGAGCGCGCCGTGCAGGATCACGCCGGGCAGGTTGTTCTTGAGCGCGAAGTCCTTGTCGTAGTGGATCTGGTAGAAATCGCCGGAAGCCCCCGCGTACTTGACGAGCTGCTGGGTAGTCGGATTCTTCTCCAGCGCCGGAACTTCGCTGCCGACTTCGACATCTTCCCAGTACGTTTGCTTCGCCATCTTAGATTCCTCCCTCGCGCGCCCGCGCCAGCTCAGTAGCGGATCACGGTCGAGCGCTGGAGCGCGCAGAGCTCGCCGAACTGGTTGGTGTAGCTGTGCTCGACCACGATGAAGACCATCGGGCCGAGCCGCCCGGCGCTTTCGCGGATGTCCGCGATCTTCGAGACCACGGTGATTCGGTCGCCCGGTCGGATCGGTTCGAAATATTCCCACTCCGAGCCGCCGTCGAGTCCGCGGAACTCGGGCATGTCGATCTTGATGTCGGGGATTTCGCCGCCCAGCGAACGGCAGAAGGTGGGCGGCGCGATCATTCCGCCGAAGCGCGTCTTGCGCGCGGCCGCTTCGTCGTTGAACAGCGGATTGGGGTCGCCGATCGCCTGGGCGAAGCGGCGGATCGCGCCACGCTCGATCTCGACCACGCGCGGCTCGGTTTGGCTGCCGATCTGCTTTCGGACCTCGTCGGTCACGTACTTGTTCGCCATCGCGGATTTCCTTGTATTTCGGGTTTGTTCGTGCGGCGGCGCGCCGGCGCAGCCGATTCCATACCCACTCAGAAGATGTCAGTAATCGCCCACGATCCTCGAATGGTCCCAGCTCGCCCAGCGCTCGGGTCGGAGCCGGATCACGATCCGCTTCTGCGCACGCCGGATCGCCGCTTCATTGCGTCGCGGCACCTCGCCCGGACGCTCCGGATCGGCGCCGACCAGGCGCAGGACCTCGTTCACTGCCTCCGGCCCCTCGACCAGTTCGACCCGTCCGCGCACCATCACGCCGCGCAGCTCCTTGTACTTGTGGCCGCTCTCGACCAGCACGGTGGCGCGCGGGTCGCGGCGCAGGTTGCGGATCTTTTGCGCCTTGGCGTAGCTCGTCATCACGACCGCACCGTCGCTGACCGTATACCACATGGCAACGACGTGCGGATAACCATCGTGGCCGTTGGTCGCCAGCGCGCAGTTGTGATGCGCCCTGAGGTAGGCCCACGCCTCCTCGGGCGTCATCCTTATAGCGTCGCGCTGTTTCATCACGCATCTCCCGAGAGCTCCGCCGCGGCCGGCCCCGAGCATGGGGCCGCCGGTTGCGCGTCGGCGGTGCGGGTGTTGTCTAATATGGGGTGGAGCCCTTGCGCAAGGACGCGGCGCATCCGGCCGCCGCGGCCCGACGCGCAAACCGAGGAGGCCCCCTATGGCGAAGCTCCAGACGGCCGAGATCGAGCGGCGGCTTGGCGCGCTGCCCGGATGGGAGTTCAAGGACAACGCCATCCGCAAGCTCTACCGCTTCAACGAATTCATGGACGGGATCCGCTTCCTCAACCGGGTGGCGGAGATGGCCGAGGCCATTGACCACCATCCGGACGTGCAGATCAACTACACCCGGATTACGTTCAGCTGCTCGACTCACAGCGAGGGCGGCGTGACGGAGAAGGATCTGCGCCTGGCCGCGCAGATCGAGGACGCGTTTCGGGCCGCACACGGCGCCTAGCGCTTGCGCGGGACGTAGTACTGCGTGCCCGCCCCTGTGCGGTCGATCTCGCGCATCAGGTCGTCGAGGTCGCCGGGCTCGGCCACGAAATCGATCTCTGAAGTGTCGACCACCAGCAGGGGCGTCTCGTCGTAATAGAAGAAGAAGTCGCGGTAGGCGGCGGAGACCCGTTCGAGATACTCCATGCTGATGTGGCGCTCGAAGGAACGGTTGCGCTTGCGCAGCCGCTCGGCCAGGACCTCGACGCCGGCGCGGATATAGACCACCAGGTCGGGCTTCGCGATCCGCTCGTCGAGCAACCGATAGACGCCCTCATAGAGCGCGAGCTCGTCGGGGCTGAGATTGAGGCGGGCGAAGATGCGGTCCTTGGCAAGGAGGTAGTCGCTGACCGTGGCCTGCGCGAAAAGATCCTGCTGGGCGAGCTGGCGCTGCTGATTGTAGCGGGTCAGCAGGAAGTAGAGCTGGACCGGGAAGGCGTACTTTTCAGAGTCCTGGTAGAAGCGGGCGAGAAACGGGTTGGAGTCGGTGTCTTCGAGCACGATCCGCGCGCCGAGCCGTAGCCCCAGCGCGTGCGCGAGGCTGGTCTTGCCGACGCCGATCGGGCCCTCGATCGCGATATAGCCGCCGCGCCGCCTCATCGGGCCGCCGCTCGACGAACCGCTCCCCCCTCCGCGCGTGGGATGGGTTCCGCCTGATCCGAACCGCCGTTCCCGGCGGCGGAGGCGCCGCCGTTGCGCGCGCTAGTCAGCCGGCATCGGCAGCGGGAAGTGCACCCGCTCCTTGGCCACGCTCATCAGTTCGACCGAGGCGCCGTTCTTCGCGAAGGCGCCGATAATCTCCTCGACCAGCCACTCCGGCGACGACGCGCTGGCAGTGACGCCCAGCGCGCTCACGCCTTCGAGCATCTCCGGCCGCACGTCGGCTAGCGAGTCGACCAGGAAGGCGCGCGCCCCGCGCATCCGCGCGACCTCGACCAGGCGGTTGGCGTTCGAGCTCTGGCGCGAGCCGACCACCAGGATGGCGTCGCTTAGCCCGACCAGTTCCTTGACCGCGTTCTGCCGGTTCTGGGTTGCGTAGCAGATGTCGTCGGTCTTCGGCGTGGTCATCGCGGGGAAGCGCCGCTTGAGCGCGTCTATGATCTCGCGCGTGTCGTCCACGCTGAGCGTGGTCTGGGTCACCGCCGCGACCCGCGATGGGTCTGGAACCTCGACCCTCTCGGCCTCGGCAACGCTGCCCACCAGGAGCACGCCGGGCGCGACGCCGAGCGTGCCCTTGACCTCTTCGTGGCCGGCGTGGCCGACCAGGATGATCGTGTGCCCCTCACGCGCGAAGCGTTGGACTTCGAGATGGACCTTGGTGACCAGCGGGCAGGTGGCGTCGATCACGCGCAGGCCGCGCGCGCGGGCGCGGTCCCATTCACTGGGTGCGACGCCGTGAGCGCTGAAAATCACGCGCTGGCCCTCGGGCACCTCGGCGAGGTCTTCGACGAAGACCGCGCCCTCCTCTTCGAGCGCTTCGAGCACGAAGCGATTGTGCACGATCTGATGGCGAACGTAGAGCGGACGGCCATAGGTGCGCAGCGCGCTGCGCACTGCCTCGACCGCGCGATCGACGCCCGCACAAAAGCCGCGCGGCTCGGCGAGGATTATTTTTTCGACCTGGTTTTCAGCGAGGGACATTCAGCGTTCCTGATTAGCCGAAGCTGGCCGATCGGTCAACTTGGCCGGCGGACGGTTCAGTGGCGGTGGCTGGGGGCCGGCGGATGCGAAGTCTGGCATCCGACCCACACTTCGCCGCCCTCGAAGTATTCCTTCTTCCAGATCGGCACGATCTCTTTGAGCCGGTCGATCGCGAAGCGGCAGGCTTCGAAGGCCTCGCTGCGATGCGCCGCCGAGACCGCGATGGCGACCGAGGTCTCGCCGATACTGACCAGGCCGATACGATGCGCGATCGCGACCCGCACGATCCGCCATCGCTCGCCCGCCTGTTGCGCCAGCCGGCGCATCTCGCTCAGCGCCATCGGTTCGTAGGCCTCGTACTCGAGCCGGATCACGCGGCGGCCCGCATTTTCCTCGCGGGTGGTGCCGGCGAAGGTCACGATCGCGCCGGCGCGCGCGTCGGCCACCGCCCGCTCCAACGCCGCGACATCGATTGGTTCGCGGCCGATCGTGATCGGGCCGAGCCAAGGTGCGTCGCCGTCCGCGCCCGCGCCGCCGCTGACCGGCGGGATGAATGCGATCTCATCGCCGGCGCGCGGGCGATAGTCGCCCTGCACATACTCGTGATTGACCGCAAAGCCAACGGTGTCGCGATGGCCGCTCAGAGCGGGAAATTCCTCGCCGAGGCTGCGCCAGATCTCGGCCACTGTCGCACCATCGGGAAACTCGCGGCTCAGCTCAGACGCGCCCGCGCGCTCGCGCAGCGTCGCGAACAATTTTATCGTCACCCGGTTCATTGCGGCCGCCCTTCAGCGGGTCATCAAAGTTTGAGCAGGTGCGCCATATGGGCGAGCTCGGGAATGAGCAGCTTCTCCATCGCGAGCCGGCAGGCCTCGGGCGCGCCCGGCAGCGAAACGACGATCTTGCCCATCGCGACTCCTGCCAGCGCCCGGCTCAGGATCGCCGCCGGTCCGATCTCCTGGTAGGAGAGGTAGCGAAAAAGCTCGCCGAAGCCCTCCAGCTCCTTGTCGAGCAGCGTACGCACGGCCTCGATCGTCGAGTCGCGCGCGGAAATCCCGGTGCCGCCGTTGACGATGATCGCGTCGAGCTGCGCGAGCTTGTCGAGCAGGGCGGCGCGGATGCGCGCGGGGTCGTCGGGCAGAACCTCATAGTACTCCACCCGATGGCCCGCGGCGGCGAGCATCTTGCGGATAAGCCGCCCGCTCTCGTCGGTCTCGGGGCTGCGCGTATCGCTCGCGGTCAGGACCCCGACCTTGAGGCTTTTGTGGCCCGCGTGGCGATGATGTTGCTCGACGGACACGCGCAGATTATATCATCGCGCGGCCGGCCCCGTCGCCTCCGCGGCCGAACGCACGCCTTGCGACGGCAAGTCTTCCAGCCGTACGCCGCGCCCTGCCCGCAAAGCTTCCCTGGCTTCGGTGTGCGCTCAGCGCGGGCGCAGGTTGAAGGCCTGCGGGCCCTTCTCGCCGGGGCGTACGTCGAACTGCACTTCGTCGCCTTCGCGCAAATCCTCGAAGTAAACCTTGGGCGAAAGGCGCGAGCGATGAAAGAAGACCTCGTCGGTGCCGTCGTCGGGGGTGATGAAGCCGAAGCCCTTGTCCTTGATTATCTTCTTGATCGTGCCGAACACAGCGTCCTCCGCGGGGCCGGGCCCCATAACGTTGAGCTTAGGCGAGCCGGGCTCTATGTAAAGAGGGGCGGCCGCAGCGGCCGACGGAGGCAACCTTGGTCAAGGCAGTCGGACTGGCGGAAATCGAGCGCATCTTCGCGATAACCGACGCCCTCGGCATCTCGCGCGAGGCGCTGGTGATCCCGCTGCGCCCGGCGCATCCGGGCGGCGTGCGCCGCCTCGGCCCGGCCAAGCTGGAGATAAGCGTCGAGCGCGAGGCCGACTTCGAGCAGTGGCTCACTGCTCTGGAATCGGCGATTCGGGCGGTGTGGCCGGTACCGCCGCCGGACTGAGCTCGATCAGCCGCGCGCCGTGATCGACCATCTGCCCCGGCGCAACGCAGATCTTGCGCACGATCGCCGGGCTTTCCGCGTACAGCGTCGTCTCCATCTTCATCGCTTCGAGCACGAGCAGCGCGTCGCCCGCTTCGACCGCCTGCCCCTCGTTGACCAGCACCTTGAGCACCTTGCCCGGCATCGGCGCGTCGACTTCTGGCGCCGCAAGACCGCCCGTGCGATGGCCTACCCGTTCCTCGAGCGCGACAAACTCGACGGCGAACGGACCCGCCGCCGCCATCACCGCGCCGCGCCGCCGCGCGCCGGCGACGCGCACCCGCCGCCCGTCGATCGCGATCACGACACTCCCGTCGGGCAGCGGCGTCAGCGCGGCGTTGACCTCGCGGCCGTCGATCGTAATACGGGCCTCGCCCGCTTCATGCGCAAGCAGCTCGAGGTCGAACTCTCGCGCGTCGCCCTGACGCCTGAGCCTCATCGCCGCCCCCACGGTTCGAAACCCACAAGCTCGTTCCACGGCGAGCGGCCAGCGGGCGCGGGTCGCGCGCCGTTGACGGATCCGCCGCGCTGCGGCGGCCGCTGCGCGGGCGTCGCGCCGAGCGCGCCCGCGCCGGCGAGCGCGGCGGCGACCAGCAACTCGTCGATCGCTTCGTCGCCCGGCGCCCATCGCGGAAAGAACTCGTCGAGGAAATGGGTCGAGAGTCGAGCGTCGCGGAACTGCTCGCTTGCGATTACGTCGCGCAGGAAGGCCGCGCTATGGGTCACACCCAAAAGCGTGAACTCGCCCAGCGCGACCGCCGCCCGCGCGCGCGCCTGCTCGCGGTCCTCGCCCCAGCATACGAGCTTGCCCAGCAGGCCGTCGTAGAACGCGGTGACCGGCGCGCCGAGCGCGAGATGGGTATCCACGCGCACGCCAGGCCCGGCGGGCAGGTTGAGGTAGAGCACCTCACCGCTGGCCGGACGGAAGCCGTGTTCGGCGTCTTCGGCGTAAATCCGGCACTCGATCGCGGCGCCGCGCGGCGACTGCGGTTGGCGCACCCGCTCGCCCATCGCGATTCGGAGCTGCTCAGCCACCAGGTCGCATCCGAAACGCATCTCGGTCACCGGATGCTCGACCTGCAATCGCGTGTTTGCCTCGAGGAAGTAGAACTCGCCGCCGTCAACCAGGAATTCTATCGTACCCGCGTTGCGGTAGCCGGCGGCGCGCGCGACCCGGAGCGCCGCCGCGATCATCCGCTCGCGCACCGCAGCGTCGAGCGCGGGCGCGGGCGACTCCTCGACGATCTTCTGATGGCGCCGCTGGATCGAGCAGTCGCGCTCGCCCAGTGCAACCGCGCCGCCCAGATGGTCGGCGAGAATCTGAACTTCGATGTGGCGCGGACGGGCCAGGTACTTCTCGAGGAAGACGCGGCCGTCACCGAAGGCCGCTTTGGCTTCGCGCGCCGCCGCCTCCAGCGCCTCGCCGAGCTGCGCCTCGGCCTCGACCAGACGCATCCCGCGCCCGCCGCCGCCGGCCGCCGCCTTGACCAGGAGCGGAAAGCCGACGCGCGCCGCAAACTCGCGCGCCGCGCGCGGCTCGACCGTCTCAAGCCCCGGCACCACCGGCACTCCAGCCTCAGCCGCAAGCCGGCGCGCGGCGACCTTGTCGCCCAGCGTTGCCATCACCTCGCCGGGTGGACCGACGAAGACCATCCCGGCCTCGCTGACCGCGCGCGCGAACTCCGGCCGTTCGGAGAGGAAGCCATAGCCGGGATGGATCGCGTCGGCGCCGCTCGCGCGCGCGGCCTCGATAATCGCCGCGATATTGAGATAGCTCTGGCTCGCCTCGGGCGGACCGATCGGCCGCGCGTCGTCGGCGGCGGCGACGTGGGCGGCACCGGCGTCGGCTTCGGAGTAAACCGCGACGGTGGCGAGGCCGAGCAGGCGGGCGCTGCGAATAATCCGCAGGGCGATCTCGCCGCGGTTGGCGACGAGCAGTTTCTTGAACGGCGTGCGCTTCACTCTGGCGTCGAGCGTAGCATCGCGCGCGGTCCCAAGTGGAGAGCCGCTCGCGCAGCGGCCGCCTGCGGCGCGCGGGGTCAGCTCTCCGCGGCGGGTTCGGCGCGCGCGAGAAGGGTCTGCGGCCGGAGAGAAATTTTTTTTAAAAAAATTTTCGCGACCACGGTCAAATGGATTGATCGCGCGCAAGATTTCACTATCTTGGAATTTCCGGTTCGCGGTGGCGGGAAAAACCCGGCTGTCGCGGCGAAGGGATAACTACTCCGACCAAGGGAGCGCCAGGCGCAGGAAATGGAAGAGACCCCCGTTGTTCGTACGGTGTACGACTTCCCCGTCGCCGGCCATCTCTGTAGCGATGGCGTCGTGCGCTACATCAAGCTGGTGCGCCGGCCCGGCAACCCGCAACCGCAGGGCGTCTGCGCGCAATGCCAGACCGCCTTCCAGTACCAGAAGCCGCAACGCTCGCGCGTGCGCCACTACGGCGAGGGCGGCGCAACTCACTTCTAAGCCGCGCATCGCAGGGCGCAGCGGTCCGCGAGCGCGCTCCTCGACAGAATTCGTTGCAGGCTGACGCCCAGCGCGCCGGCGCGTGACTGTCCGCTACGGAGCGGCAGGCGCCGATAACGACGGCGCGCCGGTCGCGGGCGCATCGCCTGCCGAGGCGGCGCCGGCCAAGCTGGGTGCGAGGCCTGGTGAGGCGCCGGCCGCGGCCAGATTCCTGGCTGCCTTGGCCTGCGCAGCCGCCGCACTGGGTGGCGGAACAACCAGCGGCGCCGGTATCCTGACCAGCATCACCTCCGGCCCGCGGTAGTAGCGCGCGAGCAGCCCCCCCATGAATCCGAAATTGCGCCGCGGGTCGAACCACAGCCGGACCTCGGGCACGAACGGCTTAAGGAAGACGTCGAACCATCCGAAGACCGGCCGTGCGTCGGCCCTGACCAGCGCGCCGTCCTGCGGAAGATAGCTCCACAGCCCCTGCTGCATGTCCACGTGCAGGCTGAAGATGCGCGGTCCCGAGGCGCAGTCAAAGACGTGGAAGCCGAGATCGCGCGAGGCGCCGCGCTTGAGCTCGTCCGCGATCGGCACCAGCACGCTGGCGCCGGCGTAGGTATCGGCGGGCAATTCCAGCACCTTGCTGCTCGTGCTGCCTTGCGTGCCGCTGTAGGTGACGCAGGTGGCGCGGCCGCTGGGCGCGTCAACCCGGGCCACCCGTTGTGGCGCGCCGTGCGGGCCGAAGAATGAATGCTCGTAGCGCACGAGCCGTGGGTCGCCGCCGGCGCTCGCGCGCAGCCGCTCGCTCTCGACGTCGTACTCGCCGTCGAAGAAATCGCTGCGCCCATCGATCGCCACCTCCTCGCCGTGGACCGCGACCGCGTAATGGCCGCGTCCGATGAGGACGGTGCTCGAGGGTTTGTAGATGAGGAAGTCGAGCTCCTGTGACTCGCTGGCTTTAGCGGCCGGTGCAGGCGCAGCGGCTGCCCAAGCCGCCGCGCCGGCCATTCCAGCCAGCACTGCGGCAAGCGCCGCCGCGGCGATTCGTCGCGCTCTCAGCACATCGTCTCCAACCCGCCGCCCCTCCCCCGAGGGCGCAGTCACGTTGCCGGCCGGCATTTGCAGACCCGGTCCTCGCCGCTGCATAGCTGGAACTTTGCCCTTGCCGCGGTTCTCCCGATCTGGGAGCTTGGGTCCGATTTACGTTGCGGTCCGCGCTCGATGATACACGAAGACCATCGCGCCGTCTTTAGGGTTCCGCCGGCGGCCGGCACGCCACCGACGCGCATGCCGCTCGGGTCCGCGACCGCACCCGTCGATGCGGCGTTGCCCCCGGCCGGCGGGGATCGCCGCTACCTGCCGGTGATGCTGGCGCTGTTGATGTCGGTGACGATCTTCGAGGGCTACGACGTCACCATCTTCCACCTCTGCACGCCGGACATCGCGCATTCGTTCCGCCTGAGCGACCTCGCCGTCGGCGCGATCGCGTCATTCGTGCGGCTGGGCGGAATGATGGCGTTTTTCGTCGTGATGGCGGCCGATCGGGTCGGGCGTCGTCCCGTGGTCTCGGCCACCGTTCTTTGCTATGCGCTCTTCACCCTGCTGACTGCGCTCTCGCGCGGCCTTGGCACCTTCGCCGCCTTCCAGAGCCTCGCCCAGCTTTTCCTTTCGGCCGAGTTCAGCGTCGCCGTAATCATGATTAGCGAGGAATTTCCCGACCGATGGCGCGGGCGCGGGGTGGCGATCCTCAACCTGGTCGGGTTGCTCGGTGTGCTGATGGGCGCGGCGCTGTACGCGCCGATAGCCGGCTCGGCCTGGGGCTGGCGCGGGATGTATTGCGTCGGCGTCGCGCCGCTGCTGATGGTGGCCGTGATGCGCCGGCGGCTGCGCGAGACCGCGCGCTTCGCCGCGATCCGTGCCGTCCGTGTGCCGCTGCCGTTTGTTTCCGCCTTCGGCGGCAGCCTGCGCGCCGCCCTCGGCGTGCTCGGCGGGCCCTATCGCGGGCGCTTGGCGCTGGTTGCGCTGTTATGGAACAGCGTCGGTATGGTCGGTGCGCCGGCGGTGACGTTCTTCAGCCTCTACGCCCGCCGCGACCATCATTGGACCCGTGCCGAAGTCGGCAGCGCGGTGGTCCTCGCCTACGCGATCGGCACGCTCGGCCATCTGCTCGCCGGCTATCTGCTCGATCGCGTCGGGCGCCGTGCCGCCACCGCCGCCTTCTATGTGACCGGCGCGCTCGGGATTCTCGCCCTGTTCCAGAGCGCGAGCCATGGCGCGATGCTCGCCGCCATGGTGGTCGCGGTGTTCGCCTTCCAGGGCGCGCGCACGGCGACCGCAACTTATTCGGCCGAATTGTTCCCGACCGAAGTCCGCGCGACCGCCTACAGCCTCACCGTGCAGGTACTGGGACAGCTTGCCTCGCTCCTGACGCCGTTTACGATCGGCGCGCTGTCGCGCGCGATGGGCGGGTTGGGCAACGCGGTTGCGGTGGTTTCGGTTGGCCCGGTGATCGGCGCCGCGCTGGTGCTGCTGTTCGCGCCGGAAACCCGCGGCAAGTCGCTCGAAGAACTGGCCGCCGACTAGCCAATCCCTCGCCGCCGGTCGGGTTTCGGCCGTGCAGGCGTGGCGGCCGGGTTTGCCGCGCTGCGCGCCGCTCGATTACATTCGAGCCGCAACCATCGAGGGGAGTTTGGGCCGATGCAGAGTCTGCTGCCGCTTGCCGAGAAACTGGGGGAGATGCTCAAGGAGCGGGGCGAAACCGTTGTGGTCGCCGAGTCGTCCACCGGCGGGCTGGTTTCGGCGGCGCTGCTCAGCGTGCCCGGCGCCTCGGCCTATTTCCTTGGCGGCGCGGTGGTTTACACGCTCAAGGCGCGCCGCCTGACGCTCGACGTTCCCGACGCCGCCGTCAAGGGAATCCGCTCGGTGACCGAGGAGCTGGCGCTGATCCTGGCGCGCGCCGCGCTCAAACGCTTCGAGGCGAGCTGGGGCCTCGCCGAGGTCGGCGCGGCCGGTCCGGCGGGGAACCGCTACGGCGATCCGGCCGGCCATAGCTGTATCGCGGTCGTCGGTCCCGGGATCGAGCGCACCTCTACGGTCGAGACCGGCAGCAGCGAGCGCGTCGCCAACATGCGCGCGTTCTCGGCCGCGCTGCTGGAGCTTTTCGGACAGGGACTCGCCGCCGTGCCCAAGCCGCGCGCCTAACAACGTTTGTTGGCTTCGATGCTTCGCAGCCGGACAGCGCGCCTGCTCTGGAGCGTGGCCGGGATGGTAGTCGCGCTCGCGCTGGCCGCGCTGATCGTCGCAATCGACCTAGGACTATCGCGCCCACCCTAGAGCGGCAGACCTGGTGCTTGCGCCAATGCTCTGGCTCTCGGAGGAGACTTTTAATCGCGCGGCCGCGGCGGCGCGCTGACAGAATCGGTCCTCACCTGCCGACGGCGTCCGCCGTCGGCCTCCCCAAGGCGGGAGAGGCGGGCACCAGATCTTTCGCGGGGAGAACGCTCAAGCCCTTTCGACCTGTGCGGAGTTGGCTTACGCGCTCCTGCTCGGCGTGAACAACCTGGAAAAGGCCTCGATGGAGGCGGGCGGGCAGTGCGCGCCCGCCAGGATTTCCTTCACGTGCGCCGCCGACTTCATTCCGACCAGCGCCACGTTGATTCCCGGCGCCGAGCGCACGAACTGCACCGCGCGCTGCGCGTCGGTGCTCAGCCCCTCGAACGCCTCGGCCACGATCGGCGGCAGCCCGCGCGCGAGCCGCCCTTGCAGGAGCGATGCGCTGGCGCATACGGCGAGGCCGAAGCCGACTGCCGCGCGCAGCGTCGTGCCGCGGCGGTCCGGAAGCTGCTGGTTGGCGAGCGTCAGCGCCTCCGGCATCGCAAGATTGAACGGAAGCTGGACGACGCGGAAATGATGGTCGCGGCCGGCGATCTCGTGGGCGATTTTCACTAGCTCCTCCATCTGGAGGTACTGGCGTTCGCTGGCGGCGACCCGATAGCCGTTCCAGGTCGCGGTGCCATAGACTCCTATCTTTCCCTCGTCCACCTGCCGCTCGAGAAACTCGAACGCGCGACGTATCCGGTCGAGAAACTCGGCGCGCGCGACCGTGGCGAGCTGGGTTTCGGGATTGTGCAGGTAGTAGATGTCGATGGTGTCGAGGCCGAGGTTGGAGCGGCTCATCTCGAGCATTGCGCCCAGGTAGCGGGGGGTGATGCAGTGGGCGCCCTCGACCAGGTCCTGCGGCCCGACCAATCCGCTGCGCACGAAGTGCTCCTCGAACCACGCCCGCGGATTCGGCGGCATCGCGCCGTCGAAGGTCAAGTAGCCGCCCTTGGTCGCGACCACCACCTCCTCGCGGCGCAGCGCGCCCGAGCCGATAAGTTCCGCCAGCACCTTGCCCACCGCGCGCTCGCCGCGCTGGAAGCGGTAGTTAACCGCGGTGTCGATCAGGTTGATTCCACCGAGCAGCGCGGCCTCGATTGCCTCCACGTAGGCGGCGTCGGTCTCGTCGTCGGGGTCGCCGAGATAAGTGCCGATCCCGATCGACGAGACGTTGAGCCCGCCGAGCATCGGGCGGAAATTGCCCGGCAACCCGGGATGGCGGCGGGCATAAGCGGCGGTACCCTCGGCCGTCGCGCGGTTCCTCAGCATCGAATTCTCCTTGCGCGCGCCGCCGGCTCAGGCCTTCGGCGAAATGATCTTCAGCGGACTGATTGCGGGTTCGTAGAGGAGCTGGATTACGTTGCCGTCGGGGTCGCGGATGTAGAACGAGACCGAGCCGTCGCGATGGTGGCGCAGCGGATGAACAATCTCCAGGCCCGCAGCCTGCGCCTCGCGCCAAGCCGCCTGGACCTCCGCGATGCTCGGCACGATAAAGCCGAGATGGTCGAGCGCGCCCGCATCGGGTTCGCCATGGGCGCCGCGATGGAGCGCGAGGTTGTCGCATCCGGAGCTGAGGTAGGCATTGTCGGGGTCGGGCTGCCATACCAGGCGCATTCCGAACACCTGCTGGTAAAATGCCACCGCGCGGGGGACGTCGCTGACCCTCAGTGCAAGATGGCGCAGCCCGCGATGCGAAATCACCATTGTTCCTTACGGTAGCCCAGCACGGCCCAAATCGGGTCGCCGTCGCCACCGCTGCGGTCGATCATCTCTATCCTCTCGAAGCTCGCGCTCTCGGTAAAGTATAAACTCACAAGTGCGAGCCGCTGCGCCTCGGTCGCCTGCGTCCAGAGCGCGACCGCCTTGGTCGGGAACATCCGGTTCGAGAAGCTCACGATGAACGGCGCCCCGGGCCTTAACACCCGGCCGACGTCCGCGAACACTTCCACCGGGTGCACCAGGTACTGCACGGAGACGGTCAGGACCGCGCCGTCGAACGCCGCGTCGGCGAACGGCAGCCGCGGCGCGCGGTTGAGGTTGTGCACTACGAACTCGTCGAGCGCCGGGTTGTCCTCCATCTCGGCGCGGTTGAGGCCGAGTCCGACCAAGCGCGCGGGATTCAGCTCTGCCGGAAGATGCGAGCGCCAGCTGCTCATCAGGTCGAGCAGCACGCCACCACGGGGCAGGTGCGCGGCATAGATCGCACTGACGGTGCGAATCGCGTTGTGGTCGATATGCACGACGAAGCGGGGCGTGAGGTAGAAGAGTTCGTCGTCGTCCTCGTCGAGGCGGCGAAAAAACGCCGGTTCGAGCTGACGAGCCATGGCGGAGTCAGACTTGACCTGCGGCAGGTCCGCAGGCGGGCAAATTCTCCAACGAATACGGGGATTTAGGGCCATGGCGCGGCGGGTTTCGAGCGGTACGTTGACTTAGGCCGAAGCCCCCGCCTAGATTAAAACGTTTTTCCAAATCGGCTGCTCCGTTGCTCCTTAACGGCGGCGTTTGAGGAGAAAAAAACGCCATGGTCAGGCGCAACAAAACCAATTACATCATCCAGTCGGTCGCCCACGCGCTCGACGTCCTCGAACAGTATTTCGGCGAGGTCGACGAACTCGGCGTCACCGAACTTTCTAAACGGCTCAAGCTGCACAAGAACAACGTCTTCCGCGTGCTCGCCACGCTCGAGTCCCGCGGCTACATCGAGCAGAATCGCGCCACCGAGAACTACCGCCTCGGCATCAAGTGCCTCCACCTCGGGCGCCGCTATATTGACCATATGGGCCTGGTGCGGCAAGCGCGACCTATTCTGGCCGACGTCGCGCGCCGATGCGGCGAGAGCACCTTCGTCGCGATCATGCGGCGCGACCGCGTCGTGCCGTTGGAGGCCGCCGAAGCGTGCGAGCGAGTGGTGCGGATTAGGCCGCCGCTGGGAGAGGCGCTGCCGCTGCATTGCACGGCCGTCGGCAAGGCTCATCTCGCCTTCGATCCCGAGCAACAATTGCGCGCCGGATTGCCAGAACAACTGGAGCGCTTCACCGACCGCACGATCGTCGATCGCGCGATGCTCTTCGAGCAGCTCGATTCGGTTGCGCGCTCGGGCTACTCGATCGAGAGCGGCGAGTTTTTCGAGGACGTGGCGGCAGTGGCGGTGCCGATCCGCGATTACACCCGCTCAGTGGTCGGCTCGCTGGCCGTCGCCGGCCCCGCCTACCGCATCCCCAGCGAGCGCATCAGCAGCGAACTAGCGCCGTTGATCCTGGAGGCCGGCCGCGAGCTATCGCATCGCCTTGGCTTCAACGAATAGGGCGCGGCGCGGCGTCTTTTTGCGGCCGTCGCCGCTCGCCAGGCCGGTATTAGCCCGGTTTGACTGCCCCGCAGACGGTTGTTAGTTTCTTTGCGCCTTGGGGCCTGGCTCTCCAGGCCTTCCGGCCGGCCGCCTGTCGTATCGTCGTCGCCGAATAAGCCCGGAGTGAGATCGTTGTGAAGATCCTGGTTCCCGTAAAGCGCGTTCCGGACCCCGCCACCACCATCCGTATTCTGCCCGACGGCTCCGGCATCGCCACCGACAATGTAAAGTGGGTGATCAACCCGTTCGACGAAATCGCCATCGAAGAGGCCCTGCGAATCAAGGAGAAACAGGGCGGCGGCGAGGTCGTGCTGCTCTCGATCGGGCAGCAGACTTGGCAGGAGCAGTTGCGCACGGGGCTTGCGATGGGCGCCGACCGCGCGATCCTGGTGCGCGCCGATACCCCGCTGGACTCGCTGGCAATCGCCCGCGTGATCGCGAAAATCGCCGGCGACGAGAAGCCTGAGCTCGTCATCATCGGCAAACAGGCGATCGACGACGACTCCAACCAAGTCGGCCAGATGCTGGCCGAGATGCTCGGATGGCCGCAGGCGACCTTCGCCTCCAAGGTCGAAATTGCCGACGGCAAGTGCACCGTAGTGCGCGAGGTTGACGGCGGCCTGGAGACAATCGCTTTCGCGCTGCCGGCGGTTATCACCACCGATCTGCGGCTCAACGAGCCCCGCTACGCCTCACTGCCCGGGATCATGAAGGCGCGCAAGAAGGAGCTGAAGGAAATCCCGGTGGATAGCCTCGGCGTCGATCTGGCGCCGAAGCTGAGGGTCAAGAAGCTCGCTGCGCCGCCCAAGCGCCAGGCCGGACGCAAGGTCGGCTCGGTCGAGGAGTTGGTGCAGGTCCTGCACAGCGAGGCCAAGGTGATTTGATCCGCGCGCGCCACCGGCGCCGCGCGACCAAGAAAGCATCGCAACGCCCGCGCTCGGCGCGGGCGCGCTGGAGCGAATTTGAGATGGGCGACGTACTGGTCTTTGCCGAACACAAGGCGGGACATTTTCCCAAATCCACGCTGATCGCGATCAATGCCGGAGTTGAGCTTGCGCAAAAACGCGGCGGCGGCAAGGCGATCGCCGTCGTCGTCGGCGAGAATATCGACGCGCCGGCCGCCGAGCTTGCCAAGTACGGTGTGAGCAAGGTCGTCGCGCTCGATGACACGCGCCTTGCGCACTATCTCGCCGACGCCTACGCGCAGGTGATCGCCGGGCTCGCCAAAGGCCTCGGCGCCGAGTACGTGCTCGCCACCGCGACCGCGATGGGCAAGGACCTGATGCCGCGGGTGGCCGCGCGGCTTAATGCTCCGATGGCTTCCGAGATCGTCGCGATCGGCGACGACGGCACGCTCGTCCGCCCGATGTACGCCGGCAATGCGCTCGCCACGGTCGAGATGGACGGCGCGATCAAGGTCGTCACCGTGCGCGCCACCGCCTTCGACTCGGCCAAGCCGGCCGACAACTCGGCGCCGGTCGAGAAGGCCAAGCCAGCGCTCGACCCGGCGGGGCTGAAGATGGAATTCGTGGCCTTCAACGAGACCAAGAGCGATCGCCCGCAGCTTACCGAGGCGCGGATCGTGGTTTCGGGCGGGCGCGGGCTCAAGTCGGGCGAGAACTTCAAGACCGTGCTCGAGCCGCTGGTCGATGAGATGGGCGCGGCGATGGGCGCCAGTCGCGCGGCGGTCGATGCGGGCTTCGTGCCCAACGACCTTCAGGTCGGGCAGACCGGCAAGGTGGTTGCGCCCGAGCTCTATGTCGCGGTCGGCATCTCGGGCGCGATCCAGCATCTGGCCGGGATGAAGGACTCCAAGACCATTGTCGCGATCAACAAGGACGAAGAGGCGCCGATCTTCAACGTCGCCGACTACGGGCTGGTCGCCGACCTGTTCAAGGCGGTGCCCGAGATGGTCGAGGCGGTCAAGAAGCTCAAGCACTCCTAAGGCGCGGGGCGCGCCGAGCCTCTGATTTCTTACAGCCCCAACTCAGCGAGCAGCGGGGGCCATTTGTCGCGCCACGGCGAGGCCGCCTCGAAGGCCGCCGACGCCCGCAGGACCATCGGGTCGTCCAAATGGCGGCCGACGATTTGCAGTCCCACCGGCAGTCCGTCCGCAGTCCATCCCGCGGGCACCGTGGCCGCTGGCTGACCGGTTAAGTTCATCGGGAAGGTAAAGGCGAGGAACTCGGCCGGACGCACATAGCGCCCGTCGATCTTCTCCGGCCCCTGCATGTGGATCGGGAAGGGCGGCACCGCGAGCGTCGGGGTCAGCAACAACTCGTAGCGCGCCATCAAGCTCGCCATCTTTCGCACCACCGCCTTGCGGGCCATGTTGGCGTTGGTGAAATCCTCCGCCGTCCAAGGGATCGCCAGCCAGTCTGCCAGATGTCCCGACATCCTGCCCGGATACTTCGCCGCCAGCTCGCGCATCCCTCTGAGGTCGCTCTCCGCCATGATGATCGCGAAGAAGGCCGGGAACGGATCCTCCCATCCGGGATTCGCTTCCTCGACGACGCATCCCAGGTCGCGTTCGAACACGCGCACCGCGTTGCCGACAATCCGCCGCACCTCCGGATCGACCGCCGCGTAGCCCCAGTCCGCGCTGTAGGCGACGCGCACGCCGCGCAGGTCGCCGCGCATGCATTCCATCCAGTCGAAATCCGCGCGCGGCAGGCTGTGCCGGTCGCGCATGTCGGGCCCGGCCGCGACCGACATCATCAGCGCGGCGTCGGCGACGGTGCGCGAAAGCGGCCCGATATGCTCGACCGATTCCCATCCCGAGACGCCCGGGTAACGCTCGTCGCGCGCGCCGGGATACAGCGGGATACGTCCCATCGAGGGCTTGAGCCCGTACAGCCCGCAGAACGACGCTGGGATGCGTACCGAGCCGCCACCGTCGCTGCCGGTCGCGATCGGCCCGACGCCCGCCGCCACCGCGGCGCCCGAGCCGGCGCTCGAACCGCCCGGCGTAAGTGCCGTGTTCCACGGGTTGCGCGTGGTTTCGAAGACCGGGTTATGGCCGGTCGGGCTGTAGCCGAACTCGGGGACGTTGGTTTTGCCGAGCATCACAGCACCTGCCGCGCGCATCCGCTCGACCACGAGGTCGTCCTCGTCGGGGACGAAATCCCTGTAAGCGTATGAACCCGACGCCGTGCGCACGCCCCTGGTCAAAAGCAGGTCCTTATGGCCGACCGGCACGCCGGCGAGCGCGCCTACCGGGCGCCCAGCCATGATATCAGCCTCGACGCGGCGCGCCTGGACGCGCGCGAGGTCCGGAGTCGGCGTGCAGAAGGCGTGCAGATGCGGCTCGAGGCGTTCCATCCGGGCGAGCACTGCCTCGACGACCTCGACCGCGGACAGACGCTTCGCCCGGATATGAGCGGCGAGCGTAACCGCGTCCATTCGGCAGATTTCGTTGTGCGTGGCCATAGCGGGCGCGATCGTAGGCGCGCCGCCCGCGCGCGGTCAAACCTCAGGATTTGCTTCGCGGCTTTGGCTGAGCTGACGCAGCCGGCGGTCACAGCGTTCGCGCGCGAAAGCCGAAGGCGACCCTGGCGCTGTCCCAAGAGGACAGCCGATGGTATTTTGCCTGTGGTCGAACTGCCGATCTTTTGACTCCCGGCGAAAACGGCCACATTGTCGTCGAGTGCCCGAGGCGGCCGGATTTTCATTCTCCCGCTTACTTGATCGGCATGACGGAGGTTCGATGATAACGGGGATCATCTTCACTCTTTGCATCCTGGCTTCCGTGGGCGTGTTTTTCTACCAGCTCTGGCGGCGCTTCCTGCTGCTGCTAAGCGCCGAGCCCGCGTCGCGCTTCGATCGCATTCCTGAACGCGTTCGCGCCGTGATTGTCTGGGCCTTTGGCCAACGGAAATTCGTGCGCCGCAATTCGGGCGCCGAGCGGTCCGCCGGCTGGATGCACTTTTTCATCTTCTGGGGCTTTTTCATCCTCGCCGTCCAGATCCTAACGATGTTCGGCCGTGCCTACTCCGACTCGTTCGTCATTCCGGGCTTCAGCCTGAATCTGCTGGGCGGTCCCTATCTGTTGTTGCGCGACTTGACGGAGGTGGCCGTCCTGATTGCGGTCGGGGTGGGGCTTGTGCGATGGGGCATCACGCACGCGCCTCGGCTTTACGGCTTTCTTCCGCCCGAGGCTCGCGTACGCGCCAAATCCCACTGGGAAGCCTACCTGATCCTGATTTTCATCGGGCTTATCATGGCGGCAGGCCTCGTGTACGACGGCGGGCGAATCGTATCTCACCCGAACGACATGCAGCTCGTGCGGGAGGCGCGGTGGGCGCCTCTGTCAACCCTGGTGGGTCTGGGTCTGGCGAGCCTTCTGGGCACGAGCTTCGCCTTGCAGGCGAGCAACGTAGCCTGGTGGGTCCACAACCTCGTCGTTCTCGTTTTTTTGGACTTCCTGCCGCCCTCGAAACACTTCCACATCATTACCGCGATCCCGAATATCTTTTTCGCGAAACTCGAGCCCAAGGGGCAGCTCTCGAAGCAGGACCTCGAAAATGCTTCGCGCTTCGGCACCTCGCACATCGATCAGTTCACGTGGAAGCAGGTGCTCGACATGTTCAGCTGCACTGAGTGTGGCCGCTGCTCCTCGCATTGCCCCGCGACGGCAAGCAAGAAGCCCCTGGCGCCGCGTCAGTTGCTGCTCGATCTGCGCGACTACCTCTACCAGCATCAGGACGAGATGATTGAAAAGAGATACCGCGCGGGCAAAGGGGATGGAGGGGAACCCGCGGAGGTCGGAGAAAACATCGTCGGTCCCGTCATCCACGACGACACGCTGTGGTCCTGCACCACCTGCCGGGCCTGCGAGGAGGCTTGTCCTCCGATGATCGAGTACGTCGACAAGATCGTCGACATGCGTCGTCATCTGGTGCAGGAGGAGGCCCGCTTCCCCAAGGAGCTCACGCGCACCTTCAAGAACATGGAGACGCAGTCCAATCCGTGGGGGCTCGATGCCACGCTGCGCTTCGAGTGGGCCGAAGGGATGAAGGTGCCGACTCTCGCCGACAGGCCCGATGCCGAGTTCCTCTACTACGTCGGCTGCGCCGGCGCCTTCGACGATCGCAACAAGAAGACGACGCAGGCCTTCGTGCGTGTGCTGCAAAAGGCAGGCGTGGACTTCGCCTGCCTCGCGCAAGAGGAACTTTGCAACGGCGAGACGGCCCGTCGGCTCGGCAACGAGTACCTCTACCAGTCGATGGCGCAGATGCTGGTCGAAATCCTCAACAATTACAAAGTTCGCAAGATCATCGTGAACTGTCCGCACTGCTTCAACACGATCAAGAACGAGTATCCGCAATTCGGCGGTTCGTACGAGGTGATTCATGCCGCCGACCTCGTGCGGCAATTGATCGCCGCCGGGCGCCTCAAGATCTCGGCGGAATTCTCCAAGCGGACCGTGTACCACGACTCCTGTTACTACGGCCGCTACAACGACGTGTTTGACGAGCCGCGGACGGTGCTGGACCGCGCGGGTGCCCAGGTTGTCGAGATGCAACGGCACCATAAATTCGGCATGTGCTGCGGTGCCGGCGGCGGGCGGATGTGGCTGGAGGAAGACCCGGATAAGCGGGTGAATCTGCTCCGCACCGAGCAGGCCCTTCAGACCGACCCCGAGGTCATCGCGGTCTCCTGCCCTTACTGCATGACGATGCTCGGCGACGGCATCAAGGCCAAACAGCTCGAAGAGAAGGTCCAGACCCTCGACGTGATGGAAATCGTCGACCGGGTCACCCGCAGCGGCCGCGACCCCGAGCCCTGAAGAGACCGTTGTCCGGCGCGTCATCCCGCGCGTGGCTGCGACGCGAGGGGGCCGGTCCTTGGCTCGGTGCCACCGCGCCCCGGTTGCGACCAATCTGACGCGATGTTTCCCGCAGGGGCCGTTTGGCGAACGGTCCTTACAAGAACCTGAACGGCCGCTCTGCGGCCGGATATCGAAACGCGCCGGGCACAAACGCTCACCCACCCGTCACCCGCATTTTCCGATCGCGGAGGCGTTTCAGCCGCCCCAGCCGTACCAGCGCACCTGCCAGGTGAAGAATGCCACGAAGATGATCGACGCGGCGATCAGGATTTTCGTCAATTGATCCGGCTTGGCGTCCTTCCCAATTCCCATCGCGATCAGCGCGAGCAGGAACGGATAGACCTGTACGTAGTAGCGCGCGCCGAGCTGCGAGAAGCCGCTCGCATAGACCAGCAGGCTCGGCGCGCTCGATAAAATCGCCGCCGCCGCCACCAGCGCCGGCAGCGGACGCAGAAAGCTCGGCCGCAGCGCGAGCACGAACGCCGGGCTCGTCAGCAGCAGCGCCTGACCCATGAACTCGGGGTGAATCCAGGGAAACTTGTCGCTGTAGCCGGGCGCCATGAAGAACAGCGTGTAGAGGTTGAAGGGCAGATCGCGCAGCGCGAACGGCCCGCCAGGCCGCCGCAAGCCATACTTGTCGTGCGCGTACCACAGCCACAGTGCAATGTCGTTGAGCGTTCCGAATCGCGCCTCGTTGTAGGCGACGTAAACTGCGAGCGCGCCGGCCAGCCCGGGCAGCACCCATAGAAGCTCGCGCCAGCGACGCCCCCGCGCAAGTAGCATCAGCGCATACGCCGGCCACGCGAGCACGAGGTCGTAGCGCGCGAGCGCCGCCAGTCCCGCCCATGCTCCCAACCACCCCGCTCGCGCCTCGCCGAAGACCTCGCCCAGCGCGGCGAGCGTGAACGGGACCGAGGCGACGAGCGCGAAGTCCCACGACGCGCCGAGCGTCGCCTCGTACCAGAAGGTCGTACCGACGCCGAAGAACGCGATGAGCCAGAGCCTGGCCGCTAGCGCGAGTTGGAGCCGGGTCAAAAGCCGCCAGAGCAATGCCAGCGAGACTGCGCCGATAATCACGGCGACCGCAGTCTGACTGGCTGATTCGCCCCAGACCGCCGCCGCCGGCAGCATCAGGATCCCCGCCAGCGGCGGATGGACGAGGTAGCTGTGGCCGCCCACCTCCACGTGTTCCATGTAAGCGGGCGCATTGACCCATACGCGGCCGTGAAGCAATGCCCACGCCAGGCGTGCGTGCTCGTTAAAGGGCGTCGTTGGCGCAATCGTTGCGCCGTAGAAAGCGAGGAACAGCACGCCGACGGCGAGCGCACACCATCCGTCGGAGCCGAACACGCGTTCGGCGCCGCGCGGTCGCGGGGAAAATTCGTCGTCGGCGCCGAGCGCGAAGTCCGCGATCAGACCGACAAGCGCGACGGCCAGTGCGACGATCGCCAACGGATGGGGAGCCGCATGCTTGAGTAGGAGCGCACCCGGCACGTTGGCGAGTGCGACCACGATCGCGGCGCCCAAAAGCCATCGCGCGAGCGCGCGCTCGCCGGCGGCGGCGGACGGCGCCGGCGGCAAATCGGTGAGCGCGCTCTGCGGCCCGGCGTCCACGTGGTTGCGCCGCGCGGGCGCTCAGCGCTTGATGTCGGCGAGAAACTCAAGCATCGCGGCGTTGACCTCAGCCGGCTTCTCCTGCTGCGTCCAATGGCCGGAGCCCTTAATGAGCACGGTCTTGTGCAGGTTGGGCACCCACGCCTCCATCCCGGCCGCCATCTCGGGCCGCAGCACGATGTCGAGCTCGGCCGTAACCATCAGCGCGGGCTGGCTGACCCGCGCCGGCAGCTCGGCGCTCTGCTCCCAGTTGCGGTCGATATTGCGGTACCAGTTGAGCGGCCCGCGAAAGCCGCTCTTCTCGAAGGCGCGTACAAACAGCTCGAAGTCTTCGTCGGTCAGAAAGCTGCCGTGCGGCAGATCAGGCAGACGGTCGAGCAGGCCGCCGCCCGCCTGACCGAACACGCCCGAGGGCATCTTGCGGATTTCGTCGAGATCCGCGCCCTTGAGCAGCTCGCCGCCCTGGTAGAACGAACGCAGGCTGCGGCGCACGTCGCGCTCGAGCTCGGCCTCGGCGACTCCGGGTTCCTGGAAGTAGATGATGTAATGGAAGTTACCGGCCGCCATCGCCCGGATCAGATCCATCGGGCGCATCGGCGGACGCGGGAAGAACGGAGTGTTGAGCGCGATGACGGATTCGATCCGCGCGGGTGCCATCAGCGCCGCATTCCAGGCGACGAAGCCGCCCCAATCGTGACCGACGACCACGCACTTCTCGATTCCGAGCGCATCCAGCATCCCGACCAGGTCGGCGACGATCTCACGCTGGGTATAGGCCTCGATCGGCGTAGGCGCCTCGGTCTCGCCGTAGCCGCGCTGGTCGGGAGCGATCGCCCGGAAACCGGCGGCGGCCAAAGCGCGCATCTGGTGGCGCCAGGAATACCAAAGCTCGGGAAAGCCGTGGCACATCACGACCGGGTAGCCTGCGCCGGCCTCGGCGACGTGCATCCGGATGCCGTTGGTGCTGACGAATTGATGGTTGAACTCGCTCATTAGCTCCGACCTCGGCGATCTCGTCCAAGGCTAGCATGCGCGCGGCGCGTTGTGATCGCTCGGCCGCTACCAGCGCCTGACGCGGCCCGCTAACTTTAGCTCGCACCTTAAGCGATCGGCTGCCAAGCGCCGATAGCGGTGCGCTTCGAAAACGCCAGTAAAAGCGCCTCGCCTACCCCGGCATCGGGCTTGCTCTTAGCCCTGCGTGGTCAATTCCTCAGGCAAACGGGTGGGCGAAGGTTATGAATCAAGGGCAACGTGTCGGGCGCGAAGTCCGGACTTGGCTGGAGACCTACGGCGCGGCGGTAGCCCTGGCGCTGGGGCTAATCGTCGCGGCTTGGTTCGCAATGGCAAAATAAAACTCGACTGAACATGGCCCCCGTGCATAACTCGTGGTACGGCGACGAGTCTTCGTGCAAACGGAGACCGGAGCTGAGTACACCGAGCTTCGGGGGGCTTATGCATCGACTGGGGCAAGCATGCGTAGTTGCCGGCCTGACCTTGGCGCTCGCGCTGCCGACGGCGCGCGCCGCGTGGGCGCAGGGAGCGGGAGGCGGCGCCGTTTCCGGCAGGGAGGAGTACGTTAACAGTTGCGGCGCCTGCCACGGCCCGGATGGCCGCGGCGACGGCGTGATCGCCGGCTTTCTCAAGAACAAGCCCGCCGATTTGACCGCGCTGGCGCGCCAAAACCGCGGCGAGTTTCCGCAAAAGAAGCTCGAGGCCTTTATCGACGGCACCCAGATGATTGGCCCACACGGCGCGCGCGAGATGCCCGTATGGGGGCGCGAGTTCGTGGCCGAAGGGAGCAGTCCCGAACAGGCCAAGGCGCGTATCGCCGCCCTGATCGAGTACATCAAGTCGATCCAGGAGAAATAGTGTTGCTCGGGCGCGCCGCCGGTGCGGTCACACTCGCGTCGGCGCTCAACGCATCGCCCGCATGATTTCGCGCGCGAAGGTCCGCAGCGTGCGCTGGTTGTCCACCACCGGCTGGATCGCGACCTGCCGGATACCCGCCTTGCGCATCGCCGCGATCGACTCCAAAATCTCCTCGCGCGTGCCGGTCAGCGTGGTCGCGCGAATCATGCGCTCGCTGACCAGCGCTTCGTGCTCTTTGCGGAAGCCGCGCAGGTAGCCCGCGTAGAGCTTGAGGTGGCGCGTCTCGACCGGCTCGTTCTCGACCCGGTAGGCGCTGGCGAAGGCGGTGATGTCGTCGCGCAGCTCCGCCGGCAGCTCGCTCTTGTCGGGCGCGGCGAGCGCGAAGATGTTCGATGAGGAGGATACGAACGGGCCGACCGCGCGGCGCACCTCGCTCGACTCCAGTTTCTGGCCCGGGCGGGTCAGATGAAAGGCCGTCATGCACAGCGCGTAGATGCTCGAAACCCGGCGCTTGGCGCGCTCGGCGCCCGTGCGCACGCGGTCCATCACGAAGCCGATTAGCTGCGGACTCACCGCGCCGAACAGGATCACGCCGTCGGCCAGTTCGCCGGCCAGCTCCAGGCTGCGCGGCCCGCTGGCGGCAACGTAGATCGGAATCCTGCGCCGGATATTGATCACGCCGCTGTTGGGGTTGAGGAAGCGGATCATGCGGCGGCGTTCGCCCTCCTGGTAGGGCACGGTCTTGCCCGCGAGCAGGCCACGGCAGATCTCGATATGCTCGCGCAGCTGATCGACCCGCGCCGCCGGCATCCCCAGCGTCCGCCGCGCGGTGTTGCCGGTGCCGATCCCGAGGATCACGCGGCCCGGGGCGAGCGCGTTGATCGTGGCCACCCCACAGGCCGTGACCGGCGCGATGCGCGAGAGCGGGTTGGTGACGCCGGGTCCGATGATGATCCGGCGGGTGTTGGCCGCGCACAGGGCGAGCGCAGCATAGACCTCGCTGCCGAGCATCTGCGAGTCGTACAACCAGGCGTGGGAAAAGCCCAGCTTCTCAGCCACGGCGACATCTTTGTAGGCGTCAGGGGTCGCGAAGAACACGCAGCCAAAGTCCATTGCGCACCTCGTCCGGCGATTACCCGCAGGGGGTCCGTATGCGGCCGCGCGGAGCGTCGAGCACTGGCACGCGGCCGGCCGCGATATTTGGCTTCGTTTTTATGCTTGGTGGATGCTTTGCAGTCAACAGTTGAGGCGTGCCGATTGTGCCGACGACGCCGGTCGGATGAAATCGTGCCGGAGGTGCACCATGAGCCAGGTCAGTTTCGAGGCCGAAGGGCGGATTGCGATCGTGACCATCAACCGGCCCGAGGTCCGCAACGCGGTCGATCGGCCAACCGCCGACGCTCTGGCCGCGGCGTTTCGCCGCTTCGAGGGCGACGACGCGCTGGCGGTCGCGATCCTGACCGGCGCCGGCGGATGCTTTTGCGCTGGCGCCGATCTCAAGGCGGTCGCGACTGACAAGGGTAACCGGCTCGTTGAGGACGGCGACGGACCGCTGGGATGCACGAGGATGCTGCTCGACAAGCCCGTGATCGCGGCGGTCGAGGGCTATGCGGTGGCAGGTGGGCTCGAGCTGGCGCTGTGGTGCGACCTGCGGGTCGCCGCGCGCGACGCCGTCTTCGGCGTGTTCTGCCGGCGATGGGGCGTGCCGTTGGTGGACGGCGGCACGGTCCGGCTGCCGCGGCTTGTCGGGATGAGCCGTGCAATGGACATGATTCTGAGCGGGCGTGGTGTGAGCGGCGAGGAGGCGCTGGCGATGGGGCTGGCAAACCGGCTCGCCGAACCGGGCGGCGCGCTCGCCGCCGCCAAGGAGTTGGCCCTCCAGCTCGCCGCCTTCCCGCAGCGATGCCTGCGCAGCGACCGCCTTTCGACTTACGAGGCGTGGACGCTGCCGCTGGTGGACGCGATGCGCAACGAGTTCCGCCACGGAAAGGCGACCGTCGAGTCGGGCGAGACGCGCGCGGGCGCGGCGCGCTTCGCCGCCGGCGCGGGCCGCCACGGCGGGTTCTGAGGCCGTCTGCGTCTCGCCGCAGAACCCGCCACCCCCGCGGATGCCGTGGCGCAAGGATGCGGGGGTGTTTGACCTTCGCGCGGATGCCGCAATATCCTCGCCTTCCGGCTTCGGTAGCGGGCCGTCGGACGGAGGTGGCGTCCATGGACGCGGACAAGGCCAACCGGCTCTTGCGCGAGCTGGCGGACAAGCAGGAAATCCACGAAGTCCTGATGCGCTATTGCCGCGGGATCGACCGCTGCGACGCGGAACTGCTGCGCAGCGTGTACCATCCCGACGCCAGCGACAACCACGGCCTGTTCGTCGGCAAGGCGGTGGATTTCATCCGGTGGGCGCTCGAGGGCCTCAAGCGCGACCTCAGCACCAAGCACTACGTCACCAACGAGCTGGTCGAACTGCGCGGCGACGTCGCCCACGTCGAAAGCTACCTGCTCGCGATACATCATCGCACGGCCCGCGAGGGCGGCCTGGTTGACCTGGTGATGGCCGGGCGCTACGTCGACCGGTTCGAGCGCCGCAACGGCGAGTGGAAGATCGCCGACCGCAAGGTCATCCTCGACTGGGCGCGCATCGATCCGGTCGGGAAGAGCTTCTCGGTCGAGAAGTTTCTCAACGGCAGGCGATCGCGCGAGGATGAAGTTTACCGCCGTCCGTGGGGCGATGCGGATTGACCATTCGCGGAGAAAGCTTGCGAGCTTCGTCTGATGTGAACCACTGAAGCAAACGATCCGGCTGAGCTGCCAGCGCCGGGAGTCGGGAGATTGCGCAATGCTCAATTGCTTACGGCCGAGGACGTTGCTGCTGGCCTTGCTGTTTCTCGTTGGCGCGGCGGCCGCCTTCGCTCAGGTTCCCACCAGCCCGAGCACCCAGTTCCCCTATACGGGGCCGCCCACCGAGGGCGTCAGCGTGCTCAAGATGCCCGCGCCCGGTAGGCATTGGGCCTTCATCATGGCGCCGCTGTACGGCAACTTCCTCGTCTCGCAGATTTATGTAATCGACGGCGATTCGGCGAAGATCCTCGGGATGATGACCGGGGGATTGCTCTCGACCGCCGCAGTGTCGCCCGACCGCAGCCGTATCTACGTCGCCGACACCTTCTTTTCGCGCGGGACGCGCGGCGCGCGCACCGACGTCGTCACGATCTACGATACGAAGACGCTTGCACCGACGGGCGAAGTGGTTATTCCACCGCGGCGGCTGCTCGCCGCTCCCGATAACCTGCAATTGAAGGCGACTTCGGACGGGCGCTTGCTGCTGGTCGCCAATATGACGCCTGCGACCAGCGTCACCGTGATCGACACCGCGGGTGACAAAGTGGTCGGGGAGATTCCCACTCCCGGCTGTCCGGAGTTCCAGCTCGTCGGCGCGCGCCGTTTCGTTTCGCTCTGCGGCGACGGCGCGATGCTCAGTGTCGGTTTCGACGACGCCGGAAAAGTGCGCTCCGAGAAACGAAGCAAGCCGTTTTTCGATCCTGAGAAGGACCCCGTCTATGCATATCCGGCGATCATCGGCACCGAGAATTATTACGTGACCTATCACGGAATGGTTCATCCGATGGATGTGGCGAGCGATCCGCCCGTCGCCGGTGCTTCCTGGTCGCTGGTCAGCGATCAGGAAAAGGCGCAAGGATGGCGGCCGGGCGGGGCGCAGCCGTTCTGGGGCCATTCCGCAAGCGGCCTCATCTATATCCTGATGCATCAGGGCGGCGAGTGGACCCATAAGCAGCCGGGCGCAGAGGTCTGGGTATTCAGGGCCAAAGACCACAGGCGAGTTCAGCGGCTGACGCTTCCCGAAGCCGCCTCTTCGATTTACGTGTCCTCGGACAAACAGCCGCTGATTTTCGCCGCGACGCCGACCGACGTCTTGCAGTTCGGCGCCAAGCCGTTCACGCTCCAGGTGCTGGCGGCCGACGGGCGCTACCTTGGAAAGATCGACCAACTGGGCGGCTTTCCAGCCGCCATCTTCGGCCTGTAGCATCACCACCGCAGGCTATATGGAGGAGGCGGCTACCATGGACGCTTTGGTTGAGCAACTGGCCCGGAACCTGGCCCAGCGTACTTCGCGCCGGCGACTGCTCGGCCTGCTCGGCAAGGCGCTGCTCGGCGGGATGGCGCTGCCCTTGCTGCCGGTGGCGCGCGTGAGGTCGGCGGCGGCGGCGCAGGAGCCCGGAGATCCGATGACGTGTGACTATTGGCGCTACTGCGGCTTCGACGGGAATCTCTGCTCGTGCTGCGGCGGCGGGATTACGGACTGCCCGCCGGGATCGGTGATGTCGCCGACTGGCTGGGTCGGTACGTGCAAGCATCCGGTGGACGGCAAAGACTATATAATCGCCTACCGCGATTGCTGCGGAAAGGAATTGTGCGGCCGCTGCGCCTGCCATGGCGACAAAGGCGACATCCCTATCTATCGCACCCAGCTCGACAACGAAGTGTTATGGTGCTTCGGAGTGAAGAGCGGATGGGCGGTGAATTGCACCACAGCCGTAAATCTGGGCGCCAAGATGTGAGAGCGGGGGATTTCCACCGCTCGCTCCGATAAACTGGCTATGCGGAGGTGGTATTGCGATGGACCGCGAATTCGAATTCAAACAGCTCCTGCGCGCTTATCGCAGCGGGATAATCGGTGAGACAGCGTTCGAACAGGAGATGGCGCGGTTGGAGGCCGGCGGCGAGACGCCGAGCAACGGCGCCGCCGGCGGTTTCCGCGCCTTCGGCCGCGCTTATAAGTCCGAGCGCGCCGCGATCGTGAGCTTCATCGACAAGGCCCGCGCGGCCGAGGCCAACGGCGCGGAGGCCTTCAGGCGATGGGCCGAGGTCTGCACCACCGAATGTATCCGCAGCGGGCTCAGGATGGTGGCCGAGCGCGAGGCCTATCACGCGCGGGTGTTCGAGCAGCGGATGGGCGACCTGGGCGCAGAGCAGCGCGCCGGGGCGACCGAGGAGGGGCGCAGGTTCAGCGCGATCCTCGGCGATCCCAAGCGCGCGGACAACGAAAAGCTGCTGCACTTCGTGCGCCTGGTGGGCGACGCGGAAGCGGCGGTGAAGCCGATCCGCGAATTCGCCGCGCTGCTCTGCGAGGACCTCGAAACCAAGGAAATGCTGCGGCTGTTCGCCGAGGACGAGTGCTCCACCGTGCAGTGGGTGCACGACGCCTGCGCGGCGCTCAACACGCCCGCGACAGAGACGGCGCCCGCCGTCGCGTCGGCGCGCCGCGCCCGCCACGCATAGGGCGGCTTCGCGCGCCCGGAATCATTGCTCTGGAGTAGCCCGCCGGTGCTTCGTGGATGAGCGGGAACGGCGGGCCGTCGCCCTTGGCGGAGCGCGTCAGGCCTGGCGCGGGTGCGGCTTGGCTTCGGCGCGCCACTCGTTATTAGTGCTGCGGTCGCCGGCCAGCCACTTGCGCAGATCGTCGTGCGCGGAGGCCGCGCGCTTGGCCGCGATTTTCCGGGCCTCGGGATGGTCAACGGTAAATTCGAGATTCAACCCATTGGGGTCGGTGACGTAGAGCGACACGCAATAGCCATGGTTGATCACCATGGTCGCGTGGCCCGCCGCGTTGAGTCGCCGCTCGATTTCCTGCTGGCCGGCGGCGTCGGGCAGCTTGAGCGCGAGATGGACAAAGGGCGAGTGCGGTCCGTAGTGGGCGAACTTCTCGTGCTGGCGCGGATCGGCGAACTGGAAGAAGGCCAGCGCGCCGCCGTCGGCGATCTGGAAGAAGAGATGGCAGTAGTAGAGTTCGTCCTCGCCGAACACCTTGTCGCATTCGCGCCAGGCCGCGACCAGCGGCCAGCCGAGCACGTCCTCGTAGAACCTGCGGGTCTGCTCGAGGTCCCGGCAGACGTAGGCCGAATGATGCAGCCGCACGGGAATCGTATCGGGCTTGCCGCGCTCGCCGTTGGAGGGTGTGTTAGCCATCCCGTCCGTCCTCGCAAAATTGGTATTTCGCGCGCCATCGCCGGCGCCGACGCTGTGGCGATGCCGTTGCGGACTGTACCTTGTCCCGCGCCTACTCGGGCACCTTGATCGGCGGCGCGGTCCGCGCCCCCGCAGTGCCCGGGTTTCCCGCTTTGGGCATCGTCGGTGCCGGCGGAGCGCCGCGGCGCTCGTAGCCTGCCGGCGCCTGGAAGGTGTCGGCGGGAAGCTCGCGAGTCGCAACCTTTATAACCTCGGTCTTGGTGGTCTGCGGCCCCTGCTTGGCCATCATCTCCTTCAGTCGCGTGGCCTGTGCGGAGGGAAGGCCGGGGATCGCGAAGTCCCCGCTCATCGTTCGCGTCGAGACCATCGTCAGCGGAATCCCGTCGGGCATCGCGCCCGCCATCGCCTTGGCGGCTTGCAGCCGCTTGGCCATCGCCTTGGTGAATTCGCTGAACTCGGCGGCGCCCGGCGCGCTGTTGGAGAAGCAGGCGGTCGTCGTCACGGCGGCGATCATGGTTTTGCCGGCGCCGGCGTACTCGGAGCAACTGTAGCCAATCACCTTGGATTGCTTGCCGGTCTTCTTGAAATTGAGGTTGAGCTCGCTGGACGTGTTCGCCGCCATCATCGTGTGCGGCGGAAACGGCATCTCGGCAAACACCTTCTGGCCGGGGTCGATCAGGATCATGGTGCCCTTGTCGAGGTCGATGACGACGGAGTTGCGCTCACTCACCAGCTTTTCCTTGTGGCCCTGCACCATCAACTCGCGAGTATGGGTCACGGAGGGCCCGTTGGCCTGCGAATTGGTGACCTGCTCATCGATCACGACTCCGGCGTGCGCAGCGCCGCCAGCGCTCGCGGCCAGCGCCAGGCCGGCAATCATCGCGGCGATCCGTTTCATAGCGATTGTTCCCCTCGCGCGCTACTGATTTCCAGAACTCCCTGCGTCCTGCCCTGTTCGCGATCGGCGCGCTCAACGACCAGCCGATGCAGAGTCAGGCTCGACAGTCCGAACATTACCCAGATCATTTCCTTGAAGCGGCGCAGCAGGCCGACTGCGAAGCCGACATCGGCCGGGTAACCGAGCATCGCCATCACCAGCGCCTTGCCGCCCTCTTGGCTGACCAGCTTGGCCGGTATCACGAAGGTGGCACGTTCAATGAGCTGGCCCAGCACTTCGACGAGCAGCGCCACCTCCCAGTTCGCCGGCTCACGCAAGAGGACGAGCAGAATATAAATCTCTATTGGCCCGAGGCTCCAGGCAAAAAGATAGCAAAGACAGGCGGCCGCCAACCGCCAGCGATGATGGGCGTAAAAGTCGAGCAGATGCGCATCAGCCTCCGCCGCCGCCACGCGCACCTCTTCGTTGTTGATTCGCGAAAGGTCCAGCCGCACCGCGGCGCGCCACAGGTAAGAAAACGGCCGCTTCATCTGGACGTAGAAAAAGCCCGCCGCCAGCGCGATCGCCAGCCCGAGGCCGCCCAGTGCCGGCCACAGCAGATGGTGGAATTCGGCCTCGAACGGCAGCACCGCTGCCATCCCGCCCGCGATGAAGCTGACCTGCCCCAGCATCTCGGCCAGCGAGGCAACGATCACGGTGGCCAGCCCGGCCGCCATCCGCAGCTTGCGCCGCACCATCATCGCCATCACGAACTGTCCGCCGATCTGCGCCGACGGCGTGACGTAATCCACCGCCTCGCCGGCAATCCGCGCGGCGAACAGCTCGCCGAAGCCCAGCCCGCGCGGACAATCGTCGATCGTGACGCGCCACCCGAGCGTGTTGGCCGCCCGCGCCAGCCCCTCCAGGCTGACCGTGAGCACGAGGCCCCATCCGGCCAGCCGGATGTAATGAAAGACATCGGCCCATCCGAATCGCCGCAGGAACCAGGCGTAAAAGCCCAGCGCGAGCAGGACGATCAGGGTTTCAACACGTCGCATCAGTTACAGGAATCGCCGCATGCGGGCCGGGGCGCGGCGCGGATGCATTCTTTCAGCGCCGCCCGCCCGAGGCAAGCCGCCCCGGCGCGCCCGCGCATCGCCGGCCACGCCGCTTAGACCTTGAATCGCACGTGGATGATGTCGCCGTCGCACATCACGTAATCCCGACCCTCCAGCCGCAGTTTGCCCGCCTCGCGGACCTTGGCGTCCGAGCGCAGCGCGGCGAAGTCCTCGAAGCTCACCACCTCGGCGCGGATGAAGCCGCGGGCGATATCGCTGTGGATGCGGCCGGCCGCGTCCAGCGCCGTCGCTCCGCGCGGCAGCGGCCATGCGTGCGCCTCGGGCTCGCCCGCGGTGTAGAAGGTGATCAGCCCCAGCGCGCGGTAGAGCGCGCTGACGAGCCGGTCGCGCGCGGGCGCCGCAAGCCCCGCCGCGCTCAGCAGCTCGCGCTGCCCCTCGGCGTCGAGCTCCCACAGCTCGGCCTCGAACGCCGCGGCGAGCACGAACAGCTCCATCCCGTGCGTCGCAGCCGCCGCCGCGGCCTCCGGCGCGGGCGGCGCGCCGGCGCGCTCGGCGTCGCAGTTGACCACGACCAGCGCGGGCTTGCGCGAGAGCAGGCCGAAGCTTGCGAAGGTCGCCAGCTCCTGCGCAGTCATCTCGAGAGCGCGCAGCGGCTTGCCTTCTTCGAGCCATCCGATACAACGCTTCAGCGTCGCGCGCTCGAACTCGGCTGCGGGGTTGCGCTCCTTGAGCAGGCGCTCGTGCCGGCGCTCGGCCTGGTCGAGGTCGGCGAACACCAGCTCGGCCTCGATCGCCGCCAGCGCGCCCGGCAGCGCGGCCCGGTTGCCGGCGAAATCGGGGATCACGATAAGCAGCGCGTCGAGGTCGCGGATGAGCGGGAGCAGGCTGGGGTCGAGCGCCGCGCCCTCCTTCTGCTCCTTGGGGTTGGGTGCGAAGTCGAACACCGTGAGCTCGACCTGCACCTTTTTCTTCGAGCCGTAGGTGCGCGCCAGAAAATCCAGCCGCTCGTCGGCGACCTTGATCTGGCCGGGGCGCGCGCGATTGCGCGGGTCGCTCGGCCCGGGCAGCGGCGCCAGCCCGGTGAGCGCGTGGAACACCGTCGATTTGCCCACGCCGCGCGCGCCGATAATTCCTGTCTTCAAACCGCTCGCTCCTGAAACCTCCAGCCTTGCACATCGGGCAGGGCGACGAAAGCGAGCTTGCGGCGCGGCCCCGATGTGCTAATCAGCAGGGCGACGGAGGTGCTCCGCGATGTCCCAGGCGCCGGCCGACTACCAGGCTCGCTATCCCATCGACTTCGCCGACCTCGACCCCGCGGTGCGCCAGCGCGTGGTCCAGCTCTACGCGGCCGACGGCGGCAAGGCGCGGGCCATCCTCTACCGTCCGCCGCGCGGCGAGCCGCGCACGGTAATCCTGATCGCGCATCCGCGCGGCGACTTCGCCCAGCACTACTCGATCCCGTACTGGGTTGGGGCTGGCTTCGCCGCCTGCGCGCTCAACACGCGCTATCTCAACAACGACTCGATGATGCTGCACGAGAACCTGTTGCTCGACCTCGCCGCGGGCATCCGGTTTTTGCGCGAGGAGGAGGGCTTCGAGCGGATCGTGATGCTGGGGAATTCGGGCGGCGGCTCGCTGTTCGCCTACTACCACGCGCAGGCGAGCACGGTGGCGGGTGAGCGCGTCGCCGCGCCGCCCGGCGGCGGCCCGCCCGATCTCAACCGCTTCGAGCTTCCAGCGGCCGACGCGCTCATCCTGCTCGCCGCGCATCCGGGGCAGGGGATGGTCCTGATGGGGGCGCTCGATCCGGCGGTGGTTGACGAAAACGATCCGTTCGCAAGCGACCCCGAGCTCGACATGTACGACGAGCGCAACGGCTACCGTCCGCCGCCCGCGCCGAGCCGCTACGCGCCGCAATGGCTGGAGCGCTACCGCGCCGCCCAGCGCGCCCGCGTCGCGCGGCTCGACGCGATCGCGCACCGCCACATCGCCGAGGCGCGCAACGCCCGCGCGGCGACCCGCGCCGACAGCTTCGCCGCGATGCCGGCCGAGTACCGCAACTTCATGCAGCGGCGCGCGATGAATCCGCGGATCATGGTGATCTACCGCACGCTCGCCAATCCCAACTATCTCGACCTCACGCTGGAGCCCTCGGAGCGCGCGCTCGGCTCGATCTTCGCCGCGCGTCCGGACCTCTTCAACTACCATGCCTTCGGCCTTTCGCGCGTGGTCACGCCCCAGGCGTGGCTCTCGACCTGGTCGGGGCTGTCGTCAAATGCGAACCTTATCCGCAATCTGCCGCGCGTGGCGGTGCCGACGCTGGTGGTGGGCGCGATGGCGGATCAGGACATCTTCATCTCCGACGCGCGCGCTGAGCTGGCGGCCTCGGGCGCGGCCGACAAGCGGCTGGAGTTCATCGACGGCGCCGACCACTTCATGCGCGCCGGCGGGCTCAAGGCGCACCTGGGGGATCCGCGCCCGCGCCTGATGAAGCTCCTGTGCGAATGGACGCGCGAGCGCTTTGCCCCCTAGTCGGGCGCACGGTCTCAGTGAAGTGGAACTTTGTCGTGCCGGGGCCCTTGCGCCCGCAGGGGGTTGGCTTCACCGGGACGGCGCGCGCCGACGCGATGCGATGGTGACGCTGCAAGTCACGGTCGCGAACGGCGAGAATCTCTTTAACCAGCGCGGCGGCTGGGCTAATCTCGAAGCTCGCCGGCGGGAGCCACCCTAGCTCAGCTGGTAGAGCAGCTGATTCGTAATCAGCAGGTCGTCGGTTCGAATCCGACGGGTGGCTCCAGAAAACCCAAAGACTTCAAAGGTTTTTTCTATCATTTAGATAGCCACTCCGTCGAACTGCCGCTGATTGTCCGAAAACTGTCCGAATTTGTCAAGAGTGACCGCCATTTCCGGTCCTGCAGGGTGCGAATGATGGACCCGCCGCAGGGCATGAGACGCGCCGATGCTTCCCTCACCCCCTGGCGCTGGTTCCCTTGAGTGTCGCGTCCTTGTCACGTTCTTCAAAGTCATCGGTTCCATTTAACTACAGGTTTTGCCCGAGGAGATTCGCTAGCTTAGAATCTGCGACAATGAAACCGAACTTCGAAGGTTGGACGATCGTGGTCGCTGGGCTCTGGAACGTTAGAATTTTCACACCGGCTTGGGTGGCGAAGAACGCTTTTGGTGCGAAGGAAATTCAAACGGAGATCAGGTTTGGCGCACCTGCACCTAGCGTCTTAGAACCCGTTAGTTTGAGATACCAGTCCGGGGCATTGGTCCTGCTACCTGCGCATGATCGGCTTATCGTTGGCATGAGCTCGTCCGAAGATGAAGTCCTGCTTCAAGCAGAAACTGTGGCCCTTCGGATCGTCCGTAGCCTTCCGCACACTCCGATCAGCGCGTTTGGTGTGAATTTCTCCTTCATCGAAGACGAGCCGCCTAGCGAAGCGATCGCAATCTTTAGGCTTCCCGACACACCCATAATTCAGTATGAAATCCTGCACACCGAAATAACGAGGAAGCTCCGACTTGAGAGCAGCGTTCTTAACCTGAAGCACGCATTCGATCAAAAGACTCTCCGACTGGAATTCAACTTCCACCATGACACTCCGATGGGGGCCGACCAAGTTGTACAGCAATTGCCTGGCTCGGTGATCGCCTCCAAAGGCATCGCGCACAAAGTCCTAAAGGCGTACAAGTTCGACATGGGAGATGAGAATGAAAACGCCAACTAGCGGAGCCGTTGAAACAGACATAACCCAAGCTCCTGCTGACGATCGCAGCTACCGGCCTATACAGCAACGAGTGACGACATTTGTGATTCGAACCTCCAGCGGAATCACTCCCACTATGCCTGCAGCGAATGTAATCGTGCACGGCGTTGTCGCTCCGTCCGCGACAATCACAATTCCTTACAACCGAGAGAAAGAAGATAGGAGGACTGCAAATCGGATCGCCAATTCTCCTTCTGTCGCTTCTGGAACTTCTACGGCTACTCCACAAGAGCCCAGTCAGCGGGCTGCCATAACTCCTAACGATTAGTGCATTATTTGACTATCAACTTGCCATGAGTGTGCCGGAACCCTCTGCGTATCATTTTACTTATCGCTTGCCCAATAGCACAGATCTTGAGCAGGGCGATTTGCTTTCCAAAGAAGGCCTGTCGCAGATCTTGGCTATTGTACATCCGCATTATCTAGGCGACGAGTATACGCATTTCCTCGTTCTTACCCAGTCTTGTGACCTGGTGAGGCGTGCTGGTAAATGTAAGACGAGGTACATAACGCTGGCAGCTGTCCGGCCCGTGGAAATCGTGCTTCAGCGAGAGGTTGAGAAATATCAGGACGAATTCGCCAAGAAAGGGATGGTTTGTTCGCGAAACAAACGCCAGCTACTCGAGAATTTCTTGGAGCGACTTCTCAACAACAATGAGCCGGAATATTTCTTCCTGCGAAAGGAAGACGCTGTAGGTTTGCACGATGATTCGTGCGCGTTCCTGCGACTATCGATCTCTATTCGAGCATACCAACATTATGACTCTTGCCTGACCGCCCGGGTTGTGTCTCTAACCCCGCAATTTCAGGCGAAGCTTGGATGGCTTGTGGGTAACATGTACTCTCGGATCGGTACAGAGGACTGGGTGCCGCAGTATACAACTAAAGAACAATTCCATTCCCTTATCACAGCTATACTCGATCAGCTGTGCCTATGGGTTGACGATGCGAAACTGCGCCGCGCACGAACGACCGCTTCGTTCAGCTTAGACTCGTACGATACCGCAACTATCAGAAGCCTGATAGAGTCGGCGGCGGTCCCTAGCCGGCGAGATCGGATTTTGGAATGCGTCGAGACGGTTCTTCATGAGCTAGGACTAGTAACGGAAGAGGATATTCTGAAGAAATTTCGCAGGCGCCTGATAAATGATCCTGTTTTCGCCGCTAGCGTAAAGTGATGATCGGCACGTGTCTCGTGAGTGAAGCCAAGCGTTTGCCGACACATAGAAATCTGTTGTCACGGTATGCCGCGCGCGAGCAGGTTTTGAGCGTCCGAGCTCTGTGACTCATTCCCGATCCACCTGAAATAGAGTCAAATACGGGTGATAGGAGAAGCGACGATTGCGCTTTCGGCCAGTTGTTTCGCGCAAAGACCGACCGTCTCAAGTTGGCGTGCCAGACTATTCGCGTTCGCGAATGACAGGCCAGTGATCTCCATGATGGTCGGCACGGAAACGATCGGAGGGAAATAGATGCGCTCCAAGAGCTGTAACGCTTTCCCCGACGCGCGGCCCAAGCGGTTCAGGATCACCTCGCGATGCTCCTCGCGGATCTTCACGATCCGGCGAGCATTCACGGTTGCCTCTTCGGCGACTTGAGCCACGCCCTGCAGGAAGAACTTGAGCCAGCCTTCCCAATCTCCACGATCGCGGACCGCTTGCAGACGGTCGTAGTACTCCGCCCGGTTAAGCTTGAAGTAATGAGATAGGTATAGCAGCGGGCATTTCACGATCTCCTTTTCGCACAGCAGAAAGGTGATCAGCAGGCGCCCGACTCTTCCGTTTCCGTCGAGGAAAGGATGAATGGTCTCGAACTGCGAATGAGCGATCCCCACCTTGATGAGCGCCGGCATTGGATGTTCCTAGTGCAAGAACTTCTCAAAGTTGTCGAGCGCCTGTCGCATCTCATGTGGCGGCGGCGGCGCATATCGCGCGTTTGCCAGCGTCGAACCGGGCGGGTCAACGCAGTTCTGCGAATGTCGAAACTCGCCAGGATTACGCTCGGCACCTCTGACGCCCTGCGTCAGCTTCTCATGTAAGTCGCGGGTCAGCCGGAGCGATACGGGCAGCTTCTTCTCCAAGCGTTTGAGGTGGTTCATCGCAGCCACGGCGTCGCGAAAGAGGCCCTCGGCCTTCGGACAGTCAGCCTTTCCGATGATCCGCGATCGGCGTCACCTTCGGCTGAACTGGCTGGGCACCGAGGTGCGCCTGCAGACGCTCGGCAGCCGCGGCGAGGTCGGCTTCGCTGACGATGTTATACCGGTCAAAGACGCTCCGGGTCTTGTGGCCCGATAATGCCATCGCCACACGGTCCGGAATACCCGCCCTCACCATGTTGCGCACCGCAGTGCGGCGCAGGTCGTGCACCAACACTTTGCCTACGCCGGCGCGCTTACAGGCGGTCGCCCATGCCCGTTTGAAATCTCCGACAGGCTGGCCGTCGAGATGGAATACGTACGGGCAGTCGAGACGGCGATTCGCATTCGCGCGTTCGATAATCTCAAGCAGCTCCCCCGACAGGGGCAACACACGGCCGTCCTTGTTTTTGCTGACCGACGGCCTGAGGCGCACGATGCGTCCGGCAAGATCCACGTCGCGCCACTCAAGGGCCTTCATCTCGCCGACCCGCCAGCCCGACAGGTAGAGGAACGTGATCGGGTCTTTCAGATACTGCGGCAGATGATCGCGGAGTGCCACAAAGACGCCGTGATCGACAAAGCCCTCACGCGCGTTGTTCTCCTCGAGCAGGGGAATATGCGGGGCGTAGCGAAGTCGTCCCGATTCGAGCGCCAGCTTGAACATCCGCTTGAGGGCGGCAAGCTCGCGGTTGATGCTGGCATTGGCGGCGCCCTGGCGCTGCCGATCTGCTGCGTATTTCTTGATCCGCTCGGTCGTGATGTCCACGGCGCGATCCAGCGCAAACCGCGCCTTCAGGTGTTTGATCGAAAGCCGGACGGAGCGAATCGATCGCAACCGATTGACCTCGTAGTCGGTAAGAAGTGCCTCTGCCAGGTCCTCGAATGTGACACGCTCCTCGACCGGACCGATCAATTTTCCGTTCGCCGCTTCGCCGATGCGCTGCTTGAGGAGCTTGAGCGCCTGAGCCTCGTTCGTCGACCGCGAACTCTCCCGGTGCTCCTTCCCGCGATAGCAGTAAGCGATCCAGTAAACTGAGCCGCGCTTGAAAACGCGGCCCATCCCTCTCAATGATTTCTGTTCCTTCGCTCTCAACCCGTGCAAACGTTCCCGGCCGTGAAATTCGAGCGCGCGCCCAACCATATCCGTCCGGCGACGCTCCGCGCCGGCGCGAGCGACGCATCCCGGCGAAACTCGCGCTGCCACAATAGATCAACGTTTGAGGAGCGGTCGTGTCAACCGCACGGCGATTGAATTCTCAACGGCTTTTGCCGCGAATGAATTCGTCCATCCCGAGCTCCGAAAAGCGGAGTAGTCTGCCGCACCGCACTGTGAACGGAAGCTCCTTGTGGTGGCGGTATAGCCAGTCGGCGTTGACGCCGAACTTCTCTGCCGCCTCCTTCACGGGGAGCAACCGCTCGTCGTGTCCTGTTTTGCGATGTGCTGGAACGTCGTCGCGAAGGAGATCGACTTCATGTGCGCACAAGATGTTTAGCGCGGCGATCGCCTGCATCCTCAAGACCCGCGTGATATGCGCATCGAGCACCCCTACTCTTTCAGGGTCAGCCACCAACTCCTCCAGCCTCGGGACTCCGAACAGTCCCGCCCCGCCCGACCTGCGCGGCACACGGGCCAACGACTGACTGGCCCTGGTCCGCATACTTCACCTCTCCGGTCGGCATGTTTGACCGAGTTACGCGGCGGCTCCCCTCCCTGTGAAAAGCGCAGCCGTTCGATCCGAATCGGAAATCTCGCAGTCGACCATCACCGCGTCGTGCAAGCGCGGTCTCGAAATGAAAGGCGCGAGCGCGTTGCAGCAGTGAGCGGCGGTAGATCATTGCTAACTGCGAGTCGTAACCTGAGGTGATGTACGGCAGATTTTAGTGACCTTCTTCTCTTTTGACCAGAACAAAAAGTCGAATTTCACGTCCGCTGGGGCCTCGCGCTGTGGAACGTTATAACGGTCAATCGTCACATAATTTTCGCCGTGCATGCCACGTTGACCAGAGGGTTCCGCGCAGGCACGTCCTATTCCTAAATTTTTTTTCTCCTTCCGAATGTCGCGCCGACCCTTAGACGGTCGAACTTCCCCTACGCTTGCGGTCTCCGTCGGCTTCGTTGCCTCCTCTTGACTTTGTACCTAAACGAGACGGTCGCGATGGTAAGGCGAAACGCGTGCAGTTCGTGCGAAGTCGAGGTGCTCGATATGCGCGATCCGGCGGTCGCGGCGCGGGCGAAGAGCCTCGGCGTTCGCACTGTCCCGGCGATCGTGATCGACGGCAGGCTCGCCGCATGCTGCACCCGCGCAGGTCCCGAGGAATCCACGCTCAGGGTCGGCCGCTGTCGGCACAGTGCTTCCGTAAGTAATCGTGGCCATGCTCTGCTCGGGCTGCCCTCGTGGGGCTTGCAAGTCAGGCGCGCGGGCAGGGCTTTATGCCGCTGGTGCTTGCGGCAGTCGCAGACGCAGCGATCGTGGTTGGCAAGTTCGTGTTGGATTTAAGTGCGGCGACCCACGCGGGCGTCGCGCTGCTGCTTCTTACCTCGCTGCTCAGCGTGACCCGCGGCCGCCAAGTGTCGAGCGTCTGCTCTGGATGCGTATCGAATCCAGATGCAGAACCGACTGGCCGCGCTGCGTCAGGCCGGTAATGCGTAGACTACAACTACTTTCAAGGCTGAGGACTAGCGGCGGCCGAGCGGAAGGCTCGGCCGCCGCGCGCGTTTACTCGGCGGGAGTCCGATTCAGGATGTAATCGGCGGCTTTCTGCGCCTGGGCCACTGCCTGAACGATCAATCTGCGATCGTCGCGCAGGCGCTGAAGCCAGCCGGCAACGTAAGCCGCCTGATTCTGGATGACCGCGTTCGAGATTCCGGCTTCGGCGCACAGAAACGCGGCTGAAAGCTCCGCCACAAGCTCCTCGCGGCTGTACACGGCGGTGCCGAACGGCGCCACTTCGGTTATTCCTTCGCGCCCGAGCCGCTTTTGGTGGCCGGTCGAATGACTCAATTCGTGCAGCGTGGTTGCCGCGTCCTCGGCGGCCGACTCGAACAGCTCTCTCGGCGGTAGCGTGACGCGATCCGTGATCGGCGAATAGCAGGCTTTCGAGCCCGCGCGCACGATCTCGGGCGGGTTCGGCATTCCGGCGACAATCTTCTCCACCGCTTCGATCGGATCCTGCTGATGAATCTCGATCTTCGGCAGCTTATCGAGTACTGCTTGCGGCAGGTCGCATTGTTCGAGGTTCCAAACTCGATAGAACCTAAGCACGAACCGGCGGCGGTTCTTTTCCTCCTTCGGCTCGACGTCGAGGTCTTCCGTCTCGCTCTGCTTCGCGTCGTGGATCTTCCAGAAAGTCACGATCGTGCTCTCCTCGCCTCTACGGATCGATCCGCCAAGGTGGTTTGCCTGGCGCATCGTCAGCCAGAAGGGCGATACGAATTTCGACGCCGAAAGCAAAAAGTGGTTGATGCCTAGATACGGCTTCTTGGTGATCAGATTGCGGGGCAACCCCGTCGAG